>Ga0302258_1000100_pt1 | contig 9778 bp, 7 predicted proteins | sample I_Fen_N2_4_FD_194568 | JGI IMG/M metagenome (GOLD analysis project Ga0302258, IMG submission 194568) | Peat permafrost microbial communities from Stordalen Mire near Abisko, Sweden - I_Fen_N2_4 | ecosystem: Environmental > Terrestrial > Soil > Wetlands > Permafrost | place: Sweden: Abisko... | reverse complement strand
GGAATCGGGATAACCACGTCGATGTCGTGATCAGGACGCTCGCGCACGATCTTGTCCGCCAGTCGTTCGCCCATGCGCAGACGTGCCTTGTACACCGAGACGCCGTCGATGATCGAGTCAGGACGCGCCAGATAAACGTGCTCGAAAATGCACGGCGCGTATTGCGGGTTGGTCGCACACTGACGAGTGTGCAGCTTGCCGTCTTCAGTGATGTAGACCGCTTCGCCCGGCGCCAGATCACGGATCAGGGTGAAACCGAGCACGTCCAGCGCAACGCTTTCCGACGCAATCATGTACTCGACGCCTTCGTCGGTATGACGCTGACCGAAGACGATAGGACGTATTGCATGCGGGTCACGGAAACCGACGATGCCATAGCCAGTGATCATGGCGACCACGGCGTATCCGCCACGGCAACGATGGTGCACATCGGTCACGGCCGCGAAGACGTCTTCTTCTGTCGGCTGCAACTTGCCGCGCTGGGCCAGTTCGTGAGCAAAAATGTTGAGCAATACTTCCGAATCGGAGTTGGTGTTGACGTGGCGCAGGTCAGATTCGTAAATCTCCTTGGCCAGTTGCTCGACGTTGGTCAGGTTGCCGTTGTGCGCCAGGGTGATGCCATACGGCGAGTTGACGTAAAACGGTTGAGCTTCGGCCGAAGTCGAGCTGCCCGCGGTGGGATAGCGCACATGGCCGATGCCCATGTGACCGACCAGGCGCTGCATATGGCGCTGGTGGAACACATCACGGACCAACCCATTGTCCTTGCGCAGGAATAACCGGCCGCCATGGCTGGTTACGATACCGGCAGCGTCCTGGCCGCGGTGCTGGAGGACGGTTAGCGCGTCATACAGCGACTGATTGACGTTCGACTTACCGACGATACCGACGATGCCACACATGCGACGCAACCCCTACTTAATAGATCTGAACTGAACACAACTCACTGAGGCGTTTTCGCCGTCGGCAAGAGGTGCTCCTTGAACGGTATTTCAGCGGGTACGCTGATACCGCTGGCAAGCCACTGACTGCTCCACCCGAGAATCAGGTTTTTGGACCAGTCTGCGACCAATAAAAACTTTGGCACGAGTTGGGACTCTTTCCACCACCCGTCCTGCTGTACCGGCCCCAGGCTCAACAGCCCGACCGCCACGACCACCAGCAACACGCCACGCGCGGCACCGAAGGCCATGCCGAGGAATCGATCGGTCCCGGAAAGCCCGGTGACGCGTACCAACTCGCCGATAAGATAATTGATCATTGCGCCTACGATTAACGTGGCGACAAACATGATGGCACAGCCCGTGATCACACGGGCCGACGGCGTTTCGATGTATCCGGCGAGGTACTCGGACAATGCGCCACCGAACATCCAGGCAACGACTCCTGCGATGATCCAGGTCACCAGCGACAGCGCTTCTTTGACGAAGCCGCGGCTCAGACTGATCAATGCGGAGATGGCGATGATTGCAACGATCGCCCAGTCAACCCAGGTAAATGGCACAGTGCAGCCTACAGACGGATAAGGCGGCGCATTTTAGCAGAGCCCATGCTTATCGGTAAGCTGCGATTGTCAGTGCATTTCAAATCGAGGCGATAGATTTAGCCGCGCTCAGGCTGAAAACGCACCACAAAACCCTTGAGGTTTTGCTGGCGGTTCAACAAATCGCGCAGGCGATCGGCCTCGGCACGCTCGATCAGCGGACCGACAAACACCCGATTTTTGCCATCGGTGGAACGGATATAGGCGTTGTAGCCTTGGCTGCGCAGGGTTTTCTGCAGCTTTTCCGCACTTTCGCGATTAGCCAGGCTGGCCAGTTGCACCGACCAGCTGATCGACAGGCCATTGGCGTCGACACGGCTTTGCGTGGTGTCCGGCTTGCCCGGAGCGGCCGTGATTGGCTGGGCAGGTGCGGTCGCAGGCTTGGCGGCCAGCGCCGGAGCAGGAGCGACCGGTTTTACGGCCGGAACCGGCAAGGCTGGTACTTTCGGCGCGACAGGTGGCGTCGGCTTGGCTTCCTGGGCAATCTCATCGTCGCTGGGCACCGGCTCCTGCGGCAAAGCCTGGGGCTCAGGCACGACCACCGGTTCAACCTGCACTTGTGCCATCGCCGGCGCTTGCGGCGCAGTCGGTGCCTCGACAGTCACCTGGCGCTGCTCATCCTGACGGGAAAACAGCATCGGAAGGAAAATCACGGCCAGCGCCACCAGAACCAGGGCGCCGACCATGCGCTGTTTGTAAGCCTTATCCAGCAATGCCATTTGCCGCTTCCTCCGTGGAGCGCCGAGCCAACCACTCAAGGGCCTCGGCGACACAATAAAATGATCCGAACAACAGAATTTCATCGTCGCTCGTCGCCAGCGCACACTGCCCTTCCAGGGCGGCGGCCACGCTGTCATAGGACGTTACCGAAGCGCCGCGCTTATGCAGCGCTTCGCGCAAATCGGCCACTGGCCGCGCCCGAGGCGAATCCAGTGGCGCGACAGCCCAGTGCTCGACACTAGCACTCAACTCAGCAATGACGCCATCCAGATCCTTGTCCGCCAGCAACCCGAACACCGCCAGACGCTTGCCAGCCAGTGGCCGACTGGCCAGACGCCGAGCCAAATACTCCGCTGCATGGGGGTTATGCCCCACATCCAGCAACAGGTTAAGACGTTTGCCCTGCCAATCGAACGACCGACGATCGAGACGACCGACCACCCGCGTCGCCTGCAGCGCCTGAATAATCTGCGCATCCACCCACGGCAGCCCGAGCAACAGATAAGCCTGTAACGCCAGCGCGGCGTTTTCCATCGGCAGATCAAGCAACGGCAGATCATGCAGCTCGACCACGCGCCCCTGAGCGTCCAGACCTCGCCATTGCCAGTCGTGATCGGTGATACCGAGATCGAAATCGCGCCCGCGCAGGAAAAACCGGCATTTAAGCTCTCGTGCTTTATCCAGCAGGGGCTGCGGAGGATTCAGGTCGCCACAGAGCGCGGGCGCGCCCTGGCGGAAGATACCGGCCTTCTCGAAGGCCACGGACTCACGGGTATCACCGAGGTAATCCGCGTGATCGACCCCGATACTGGTGACCAGTGCCATGTCGGCGTCCACCACATTGACCGTGTCCAGACGTCCGCCCAGCCCCACCTCCAGCACCACGGCATCGAGCCCGGAACGCTGGAACAGCCAAAACGCCGCCAGGGTGCCCATCTCGAAATAGGTCAGGGACGTGTCGCCGCGCCCCGCCTCGACCGCCGCGAAGGCTTCGCACAGCTCGGCGTCAGTGGCTTCAACGCCATTGACCTGCACCCGCTCGTTGTAACGAAGCAGGTGCGGAGAGTTGTAGACACCGACTTTCAGGCCCTGGGCCCGCAGCAACGAGGCCACGAACGCACAGGTAGAACCCTTGCCGTTGGTGCCGGTGACCGTGATCACCCGAGGCGCCGGCTTGCCCAGCCCCATGCGGGACGCTACCTGTTGCGAGCGCTCAAGGCCCATATCGATGGCCGAGGGATGCAACTGCTCGAGGTAGGCGAGCCACTCGCCAAGGGTACGCTGGGTCATACGTTGGCTGGCACCGGTGGAACCACGATCGGCTCGATGGGGGTTGCGACGAACTTAGGCGTCGGCAGGCCCATCATCTGTGCCAACAGGTTGCCCAGGCGCGGACGCAGCTCCTGACGGTGAATGATCATATCGATGGCGCCGTGCTCCAGCAGGAACTCGCTGCGCTGGAAGCCTTCCGGCAGTTTTTCGCGCACGGTCTGTTCGATCACGCGTGGGCCGGCAAAGCCGATCAGCGCTTTCGGCTCACCGACGATGACGTCGCCGAGCATCGCCAGACTGGCCGAAACACCGCCGTAGACCGGGTCGGTCAGCACGGAGATGAACGGAATGCCTTCTTCACGCAGACGCGCCAGCACCGCGGAGGTCTTGGCCATTTGCATCAAGGAGATCAGCGCTTCCTGCATCCGCGCACCACCGGAGGCGGAGAAGCAGATCATCGGGCAGCGGTTTTCCAGCGCGTAGTTGGCGGCGCGAACAAAGCGCTCGCCGACGATGGCGCCCATCGACCCACCCATGAAGGAGAATTCGAACGCCGAAACCACCACGGGCATACCCAGCAAGGTGCCGCTCATGGAGATCAGCGCATCTTTTTCGCCAGTCTGCTTTTGCGCAGCAGTCAGGCGATCCTTGTACTTCTTGCCATCACGGAACTTCAGACGGTCAACCGGTTCCAGGTCCGCCCCCAGCTCCGCACGGCCTTCGGCGTCGAGGAAAATGTCGATACGGGCGCGTGCGCCGATACGCATGTGGTGATTGCACTTGGGGCAAACGTCCAGGGTCTTTTCCAGCTCCGGACGATACAACACAGCCTCGCAAGACGGGCACTTGTGCCAAAGACCTTCAGGCACCGAGCTCTTCTTGACCTCGGAACGCATGATCGAAGGGATCAGTTTGTCTACTAACCAGTTGCTCATGCTTTCTTTCTCCAGTACCGGCGGCCCGAACGCTCTGGTTCGCAGCCCCGTGTATGCCCTTGAGCTAAATTCATGTGTGCGGCGATGATCAGTCGATGGCCGGGTCAGCGAGACGTGACCTGCGTACCACCCAACAACCCTCAGCCTTTTTGTACAGAGCAGTGGACGGCGGCAGTCTGCCAGCCGTCACATCAACGTAGCGCGTTGATGAATGCCCGAATCTTCGCATGATCCTTGATGCCCTTGCTCTCCTCTACCCCACCGCTGACATCCACCGCATACGGGCGGATCCGGTCAACTGCCTCGGCGACGTTATCCGGGGTCAGGCCTCCCGCCAGAATAATGGGCTTGCTCAAACCTTGCGGTATCAGTGACCAGTCGAACGCTTCGCCGGTTCCACCGGGAACACCTTCGACATAGGCATCGAGCAAGATGCCGCTGGCACTCGGATAGGCGTCGCAGGCTGCCGCAATGTCATCACCGGCCTTGACCCGCAGCGCCTTGATGTACGGGCGATGCCAGCTTTCACATTCTGCCGCGCCTTCGTCACCATGGAACTGCAACAGATCCAGCGGTACAGCCTCGAGGATTTCTGCCAACTCTTCGCGACCGGCGTTGACGAACAGGCCCACGGTGGTGACGAATGGCGGCAACGCCTTGATGATCGCGCGCGCCTGCTGGCAGGTCACCGCCCGCGGACTCTTGGCGTAAAACACAAACCCGATGGCATCGGCCCCGGCCTCAACCGCCGCCAACGCATCTTCTATGCGGGTAATCCCACAAATCTTGCTGCGAACGGCTGACATGTCGATAAAACCCCACGGCAAATCCGAGAAAGTCCCGGATGGTAACAAAAGCGTTCGAGGGCGTCAGCCGTCAAGTTCGGTGAAACCGGTCAGGAAATGCGGGCCGATGTAACGCTCGGGCAATTCGAACTCGTCGCGGTACTCGACCTGCACCAGATACAGACCAAACGGGTGAGCCGTCACCCCGCCTGAGCGGCGGATTCGGCTCTCCAGCACTTCCTTCATCCACTCGACCGGGCGTTCGCCAGCCCCAATGGTCATCAGCACACCAGCAATGTTGCGCACCATGTGATGCAGGAAAGCGTTGGCGCGGATATCCAATACGATCATTTTGCCATGACGGGTGACGCGCAGATGATGCAGCTCCTTGATCGGCGACTTGGCCTGGCACTGACCGGCGCGAAAGGCACTGAAGTCATGGATACCCACCAGGTACTGCGCCGCCTCGGCCATGCGTTCGACGTCCAGCGGACGGTGGTTCCAGGTGATTTCTTCGTTCAGGTGCGCCGGGCGGATCTGATCGTTGTAGATCACGTAGCGATAGCGCCGGGCAATGGCCTTGAACCGCGCATGGAAATGCGCCGGCATGACTTTGGCCCAACTGACACTGACGTCGTGCGGCAAGTTGATATTGGCGCCCATGACCCAGGCCTTCATCGAGCGCTCGACCGGCGTATCGAAATGCACCACCTGTCCGCAGGCATGCACACCGGCATCGGTGCGCCCTGCGCACAGCAGCGACACAGGCGAGTCGGCGACTTTCGACAAGGCGTTTTCGAGGGTTTCCTGCACCGTGAGCACGCCGGAGGCCTGGCGCTGCCAGCCGCGATAGCGCGAGCCTTTGTATTCAACGCCCAACGCGATCCGGAAAAAGCCGTCGGCCGCCATTTCGGCGGCCGGGTTATCTATATTTGCCAAGGAGTGACAGCCTGCTGATGTACGCGAAGGCGGGCATTATAAAGCCGTGGGACGTGGATACCAGTACAACAGCATCGCCCCGCGATAAAACAAAAACGGCAGCCTCACCGGGCTGCCGCATTGTTTACCAAGAGCCGATCACTCAGGCCAGACGCGCCAACATCTCCTTGGCTTCGCTCTTCTGGCCGTCATCACCTTCTACCACCACCTCATTGAGGATATCCCGGGCGCCGTCGTTGTCACCCATATCGATGTAGGCCTGGGCCAGATCGAGCTTGGTGGCGACTTCGTCGGTGCCGGAAAGGAAATCGAATTCCGGCTCGTCTTCGGCAGAAGCCAAAGCGTCTTGCTCCGTGAATGTCGGCTCACCGATGCTGCCAGACAAGCTTTCCAACTCGGCGTTGACGTCATCCAGCTCCGCGGCGAAAGCATCCGGCGCATCCATTTCTTCAGCCAGCGACAGATCAAAATCGGCCGGCAGCTCCAGATCATCCAATGCCAACTCGGGGGCTGCCGGTGTTTCGACGACCGGCAAATCCTTCACGCCTTCGTCCAGGTCGAGCAGGAAGTCATCTTCAGCCAGCGTCGCTGTCGACGGCTCCGCACCAAGATCCATGTCCAGATCGAACTCCGACAGGTCGTCGAGGTTTTCCTTGATCTCAGCCTGCTGCAACACCGACCCGAAACTCAGGTCATCGTCCAGAGGGAAATCTTCCAGATCGGCCACAGTCGACGCTTCAGGCTCCGGCGCAGGCGTCACGACTGCTGGAGTAATGTTTTCCAGGTCATCCAGGCTCAGATCGAAAGCGCTGTCGAAATCGTCTTCGACCGGAGCCGGCGCTGGCTCTTGTGCTGGCTCTGGTGCCGGTGCTGGCTCTGGTGCTGGCGACTCGTCCTGCAACAGGTCCTTGACGTACTGTGCGTCCAGTTCGGCCGCGACCGCTGCGGCGGCGATACCTCCGGCAGCAATCAGCGCCATGGCCGGGAAACGGCTCTTCAGTTTTTCGACCTGGGCGAAATTGTCGCCGTTGGCCACCAATTGGCGCTCCTGGGCAACGAACGCATCGCGATCGCCTTGCTGGCCGTAGACTTCCATCAGCTTCAGGCGCAGATCACTGCGCTGAGGCTCTTGCTTGATGCCCTCTTCCAGCAGGGCTGCAGCCTGATTCAGACGGCCGGCGGCGATGTGCGACTGGGCTTTGTCCAACACGTCGTCCGAGCGGTCGGCGGCTGGCGCCACCAGTGGCGCGGCGATGGGTGGCGTGACCACAACCGGGGCCGGAGCCGGAGCCGGAACGGGTGCAGGAGTCGGCGCGGTGGCCAGCTTTACGCTCGGAGGGGGAACCTCCAGGCCTTCGAAACTGCTTTCCGGCAGGTCAAGATCGGCAGAAAACGGCTGTTCCTCTGCCAGGGCGCGGGCCATGCGCAAGTGTTTCTCGGCTTCTTGCTGGGCTTTGCGACGACGGGCCAGCAACAGCAACAACAGCAACACAACCAAGGCCCCGCCACCGGCCAGGCCCAACAACCAAGGATTAGTCAGTAGCTCGTTGAATTGCTTGTCGTCGGAAGCTGCCGGGGTCGGTTCGACAGGTGTCTCGGCCGGAACGGGCGCCGGAACCGCTGCAGGCGTCATTTCGGCTGGCGCTGGCGCTGGCACAGTTGCAGGCGTCAGTTCAGCCGTCATCGCCGGCGTCGGCGCAACAGCCGGTGCCGGGGCACCCGCCGCCCCCTCAGCCTGCAACTTGGCCAGTTGATTGTTCTTCAGTTCGATCAGACGCTGCAGTTTGTCCATCTGACTTTGCAGATCAGATATACGGCTTTTCAGCTCTGCATTGTCACGGCGGGTGGTGTCGAGGTTTTCCTGAGTCACCGCCAGCTTGTTGTTCAAGGCTTTCGCATCGCCTGCGGCGCCTTTGCCACGGGCCTTGCCCGACTCGGCCGAGACCAGGCTCAGGTTGTCCCGAGCGGGCTGCGACGAAGTCGCTTCACCACGAACACGCTTGGTGGCATCGAGTTGCTGCTGCCCCGCGGCCGGCTTAGCGACATAGCGACGCCCCTGACGCCACGCAGTGTTCTGAGCAGCGACTTCGGCAATCGCCTTGGGTTGCCGCATGCTGGTGCTTTGCGCCTGATCCGGCATACGCAGCACCTGCCCGGTTTTCAGCCGGTTGATGTTGCCGTCGATAAAGGCATCCGGGTTCAGCGCCTGGATGGCCAGCATGGTTTGTTGAATCGAACCGCCGTTACGCGCCTTCGCCGCGATTTCCCAGAGGGTATCGCGCGGCGTAGTGGTGTATTGAGAAGGTTTGGTCGCACCGGTGACGGGCGCGGTCACTCCCTGAGTCGGCGTGGGCTGCGCGGCTGCTTCAGCGGTTTGCGGTGAGAATTTGGACGGGTCGAGCAAAACGCTGTAATCACGCAGCAGTCGACCGTTGGGCCACATCACCTGAACCAGGAATTTCACCATGGGTTCGGAGAGCGGCTTGCTGGAAGTGACACGCAGGATGCTTTTACCACCGGTACTCAGCACCGGAGTGAAGGTCAAGTCGTTGAGAAACGCCTGGCGGTCGACACCGGCCTTGGCGAAATCTTCAGGTGAAGCCAGGCTCGGCACCACTTCGGCAGCGGTGAGTTCCTTGACGTCGAGCAATTCGATTTCTGCCACCAACGGCTGGTTCAGCGTCGATTTCAGGGTCAGCTCCCCAAGCCCGAGGGCATGCGCCATACCGGAGGACAGCGCCGAGGCGGCCGCTATTGCTAACACCAGTTTGCGAACTTGAACCATAGCTCATCCTTAGTTTGAACATTCCTCGGCCAGCGAGAAGGTGTTGATAGCCGCTGCCGTAAGGCATTGCGCGGCGGCGAGAGGTCGCCGCGCGCGATCGTTTCATGCATGCCCCGGAAAGCCCCACAGGGTGGCTCGCCTTCAGCATTCCAGCCAAGCATAGCGCTGGTCGGAACCATTCGAAAAATTGTTGCCAAGTATCTTTTACAGCAGGTCTTTTATCAACAACTCAGCCAGCTGCACAGCGTTGAGCGCAGCACCTTTGCGTACGTTATCTGACGTCAGCCACAAATTAAGTTCCGACAGGTCGTCGATACCCTGGCGTACCCGACCAACGTAGATCACATCCTGCCCTACCGCGTCACCTACCGGCGTCGGGTAATCACCGGCTTCAACCAGCTCGATGCCTGGGGCGTCTTCCAAAGCGGCGGTGACTTTAGCCAGGTCAATCTCACTCGCTGATTGCAGACTGACACTAAAGCTATCGCCAAAAAACACCGGGGCTTGAATGCAAGTCACGGAAATCTTCAATGAAGGCAGGGCCATGACCTGGCGCAACTCACGCACCAGGCGCTTTTCCAGCAGCGTATGACCTCGCTCGTCCGGCTTGCCGACCTGGGCCAACAAATTGAACGCCATCTGCCGATCGAAAAAGGTCGGCTCCAATGGGCGCACGTTAAGCAACTCGGCGGTCTGCCGGGCCAGCTCGGTCACAGCCTCGCGGCCCTGGGCGGAAACCGCCAGGCACGCGGTCAGGTTGATACGCTGCAAATCGATCAAACCCAGCAACGGCGCCAGC
>Ga0302258_1000090_pt1 | contig 10105 bp, 9 predicted proteins | sample I_Fen_N2_4_FD_194568 | JGI IMG/M metagenome (GOLD analysis project Ga0302258, IMG submission 194568) | Peat permafrost microbial communities from Stordalen Mire near Abisko, Sweden - I_Fen_N2_4 | ecosystem: Environmental > Terrestrial > Soil > Wetlands > Permafrost | place: Sweden: Abisko... | reverse complement strand
AACAACAGGACGGCCAGAACCACGGCTTCTTCGTCGGAGAAGTAGCGCTGAATCCAGTCGCGTAACACCTTGAACATTAGAAATCCTTAAGAACAAACACAGCAGGTTTCAGGCTTTTTTCAACCAGTATCGGTAAACGCCCGCTTCATCCTCTTCGCGAAGCAACGTATGACCGGCCAATCGGACAAAGGTGCGGAAGTCGCGCTGTGAACCCGCATCAGTGGCAATCACCTTGAGCACTGCGCCACTGGCCATCCGGTTGAGTTCCATCTTGGCTTTGAGCAACGGCAACGGGCAATTCAAGCCACTGGCGTCCAGTTCAACGTCATGGGCTACAGCGTCGGTCATTGCATCACTCCTGGTCAGGTGGTTGAGCTGCCTAGAATATCTGGTCGCGGCGCTGGTGTCCGGCTACAGTAAGGTCTTTGTCGACTAAGGCTTTGTGCATGACTTTTTTGCGCCCTACCCTGCTGACGCTTGCTTGCCTGCTTGCCTCGCCAGGCTTCGCCGACGACCTGCCGTCACTCGGCGACGCCAGCTCTGCCATTGTCTCGCCGCAGCAGGAATACCAGTTGGGCCGTGCATGGCTGGCACTGTTGCGCAGCCAGGTGTCGCAGCTCAACGACCCGCAGCTCAAGGACTATGTGGAATCCAGCGTTTACCGACTGGTCGAGACCAGCCAGGTCAATGACCGGCGCCTGGAGTTCATCCTGATCAACAGTCCCCAGCTCAACGCCTTCGCCGCCCCGGGCGGGATTGTCGGGGTGAACGGCGGCCTGTTCCTCAACGCCCAGACCGAAGGTGAATACGCCTCGGTACTGGCTCACGAATTGGCTCACTTGTCACAACGTCACTTTGCCCGTGGCGTCGAAGCCCAGCAGCGCATGCAAGTCCCCATGATGGCCGCCCTGCTGGCGGGTATCGTGATTGCTGCGGCCGGTGCCGGCGACGCCGGTATCGCGGCCATTGCGGGTACGCAGGCGGCAGCGATTCAGGAACAGCGCCGGTTTTCGCGCCAGAACGAGCAGGAAGCCGACCGTATCGGCATCCTCAATCTGGAAAAAGCCGGCTACGACCCGCGCTCGATGCCGACCATGTTCGAGCGTTTGGGGCGTCAGTACCGTTATGACGCCAAGCCACCGGAATTCCTGCTGACTCACCCGGTCACCGAATCACGGATCGCCGACACCCGCAACCGCGCCGAACAAGCGCCAAAGGGTGGTATCGAAGACAGCCTTCGCTATCAACTGATTCGCGCACGGGTCCAGTTGTTCTATGAAGAAACCCCGGGCTTGGGTGCCAAGCGTTTCCGCGCCGAGCTGGATGAAAATCCAAAAAGCGATGTCGCTCGCTACGGCTTGGCCATCGCCCAGATCAAGGGCGGCCAATTGAACGAAGCACGGGAAAATCTCAAGCCACTGCTGGCCAAGTCGCCGAACGAGCTCATCTATAACCTCGCTCAGGTCGATCTGGACATCACCAACAACCGCCTGCCGGACGCTCAATCCCGAGTTGACCGCATGCTGACGCAGTACCCAGGCAATTACCCGCTGAATCAGGTGCGCGTCGACCTGTTGCTGAAACAGAACCGTGCCGCCGATGCCGAAAAGGCACTCGAAGGCCTGCTCAAGTCGCGGCCGGATGATCCGGACGTGTGGTATCAGGTTGCCGAAACGCGCGGTCTGTCAGGCAACATCATCGGTCTGCATCAGGCACGTGCCGAGTATTTCGCGCTTGTAGGCGACTATAAACAGGCCATCCAGCAACTGGATTTTGCCAAGCGCAAGGCTGGCAGCAACTTCCCGCTGTCGTCACGCATCGATGCGCGCCAGCGTGAGCTGATGGAGCAGGAACGCATGATCAAGGACATGATGGGCTGAGTGCCCGAAAAATTTCAGGCACAAAAAAACCGCCTCTTTCGAGGCGGTTTTTCATTCAGCTTACAACCGGATTATTCAGCCAGTTTGAAGGTGATGAAGCTGGCGCGACCTTGACGCAGAACCCGCATCGACACCGAACGGTTCTTCGGCAACGACTTGGCGATCTCCGTGAATTGCTTGGTCGATTCGATGGCCTGATTGTTCAGGTGAGTAATGACGTCTCCTGGCTGCAAGCCAATCATCGAAGCAGGACCATCCTGGACTTCCTTGATCACCACGCCGCCTTTGAGGTCGAAGGTTTTTTTCTGCTCATCCGTCAGCTCAACCACGGAAACACCCAGGCGATTGCTGCTGCGCTCGATGCTCGATTTGGGCAGGCTGTCCAGCTCTTTGCCTTCCTCAGGAATGGCACCGACAGTCAGCTCGACGTTCTGGCGCTTACCGTCGCGGATCACCTCCAGCTTAGCCTTGGAGCCAGCTTTCAATGCGCCCACAAGGTGCGGCAGATCGGCAGACATGACGATCGGTTGACCGTTCATGCTCAGGATAACGTCACCGACTTGCAGACCACCCTTGGCAGCCGGGCCGTCGTCCTGGATCTGAGCAACCAGCGCACCGGCCGGTTTCTCCAGACCGAACGACTCGGCCAGATCCTTGTTCACTTCCTGAATCACGACACCCAACCAGCCGCGGCTCACTTTGCCGCCGCTTTTCAGCTGATTGGAAACGTCCATGGCCACATCGATAGGGATTGCGAACGAAACGCCCATGAAGCCGCCGGAACGGGTATAGATCTGCGAGTTGATCCCGACCACTTCACCGTTGAGGTTGAACAGCGGACCACCGGAGTTGCCCGGATTGATCGGCACGTCGGTCTGGATGAACGGCACGTAGTTTTCGTTTGGCAGGCTACGACCGACGGCGCTGACGATACCTTGGGTCACGGTATGGTCAAAGCCGAACGGCGAACCGATTGCCACGACCCACTGGCCAGCCTTCAAATCCTGGGATTTGCCCAGTTTCAAGACCGGCAGATCCTTGCCTTCGATTTTCAGCAGCGCCACGTCGGAACGCGGGTCGGTGCCGACCAGTTTGGCTTTCATTTCGCTGCGGTCGGACAGACGCACGAGAATTTCGTCGGCATCGGCGATCACATGATTGTTGGTGAGGATGTAGCCATCAGGCGAAATGATGAAACCCGAACCCAGGGATTGGGCTTCACGCTGACGATCGCCACGCGGTGAACGAGGCTGCTGCGGCATGCCCCGCTCGAAGAACTCGCGTAGCGCCGGCGGCAAGCCTTCCAGGTCAGGCATATCCTGGATCGACACTTTGCGGTCCGGCAGTTTTTGCGTGGTACTGATGTTGACCACCGCAGGCGATGCCTGTTCGACCAGCTGCGTGAAATCAGGCAATTCGACCGCTTGAGCAGCGACCGCCTGACCGAGCACCAGCACGGTGGCAAAAATGGAGAGGTAAGACTTCAAGCGTGGTATCGACATACGGCTCCCGTTACGACGAGCATGGTTAAGCGATATGGATCAAGGAACACCGAGAAAGATACGCCGGTATTTTTGTTCCGGGAACAACAAACAAGGCCAGAGCCGAGGGGTTCTGACTTAAAAAAAATTCACTGGATTTTGCAAATTGAAATGTTCACGAAACATTTCGATCTCAGCTCACTGCTTGGTTGCAGCGGCGTCACTGCGCATGGAAAGCGCGATCCGCTCAGCAGTGCCGACCGGAATTTCGCCGACTACCGTGACCATCATTCCGCCTTGCGGGGTGGTCAGGCTTCGGGAAACGGCAACAGTGGGTCCCAGCTGCGTGCGGGTGTCAGTGACTGTCGCGCCGTTCAACGGCTCCAGGAACACCGAAAAACGCGCCAGACCATCGTCATACATCAAGCTGTTGACCTGGGTTTTGGTTTCCTGATCCTTGCGGGCCGAGCTGCTGACCAACTCGAAACCGGGAGGCAACCAGTCCGAATGCCAAGTTTGCGCCGCCTTCACAGAGGAAGCCTTGTCACTCTCGAGATTGACCGCCTTGCAATCTGCGCCTGGCTGCAACTCGGCGTCAGAAGGGACATCGACGGTATCCAGTTGCGTAAACTGGAATCGCTCAAGCAAGTGTCCTTTGTCATTCAGTAGCAATGACTTGAGAGGAAGGCCGGTTTCTTTATCCAGATGCAGTTCAAAACCATAGCGGTGTTGATCGCGTGGCGTCAGTGAAACGATCACCGCCGGTCGACCGGCCACGCGCGACTTGCCGATGACAGCAAGGTCATACCAATTCTTGAGCTTTTGAGGATCGAGGGCTCGAGCGGGAGAATTCGGGGAATCCCCAAGCCCGGCTATCAGGATGCCGCTGACGCATTGAGTATGCCCGTCAATGCGGACAACTTCCTGCGCGGAGCCATCCTGCTGGAGCAGGCGTTCATGGACCTTGCCCTCCTGGACGCGGTGCCAGATCTTATGGGTAGAAAAACTACCGTTACGCTCGTAGACAAAAGTACCCTGAAAGCTGTGCTGCTGCTCGGCCTGACCAAGACGGGTCAACCAGTCCTGGGCTTCATCGGCATGGGCTGGAACAATGAACCAGCCACTAAGCAGAAGCGTAAGTAGAGGTATGGCGCGCATGATCCTCCTTAACGGTTTTCCAGGCTTGCTGCACGAGCGTAAGGCAGAGCGCTCTCGGTACCTTTCATTGCAGCCTGTTGAGCATGTTGGCGCAAGTAGCCCGGCAGACGCTGATCGTGCCAGCCTGGTTGACCTTGCAATACGCCATTGGCCATGGGACCAGTAGCTTCCGAACTCTCATTGTAGCCTGCCAAAACGGCTGGGCCTTTAACTTGAGGAGCAATCAGGTTCTGTTGACTGGATTGCTGAGCCAGTTCGACGCCAGCGATCTCGTCCTGGTTGTACAGACGAACACCGGCCAGTACGGCAAGGGTTACCGAAGCCGCTACAGCCAGACGACCCAGGCTGCGCCATGGTCCGCGGGAGGCTTTAGCCGGCACGGCTTCATCAGCCAGAGCAGCAGATACGGCCGCAGCAATATCCAGGCGTGGAAGCAGCAGATCCTTGTGCATCACTGCCCGAGCGATTTGATAACGAGCCCAGGTATCACGGGTTTCAACATCGTCACAGGCACTCAGTACCCGACGCAATTCCAACTCGTCCGCTTCGTTATCCATCACTGCGGACAGCGATTCCTGCAGGGCTTCACGACTCATGGCGTTCCTCTCTTGGCTGTCGCCGCTGTCTTCAGTTTTCCTGCAACAACGGCTGCAGGGCTTTATCGATGGCCTCCCGAGCGCGGAAAATCCGGGAGCGCACGGTACCGACCGGGCATTGCATGACGCTCGCAATGTCCTCGTAACTCAGACCATCGAATTCACGTAAAGTTAAAGCCGTACGCAAATCTTCTGGCAGTTGCTGAATGGTTCGATGGACGGTGCCTTCGATCTCATCCCGCAGCAAAGCTCGTTCTGGCGACTCGAGATCCTTGAGGCCATGATCGCCATCGTAGAACTCTGCATCCTCGGAACTGACATCGCTATCCGGCGGCCGACGGCCGCGTGAAACCAGATAGTTTTTCGCCGTGTTAATGGCGATGCGGTAAAGCCACGTGTAAAACGCGCTGTCCCCGCGAAAATTTCCAAGTGCACGGTACGCCTTGATAAAGGCTTCCTGTGCCACATCCTGGGCTTCATGGGTGTCGTGCACAAAACGCACGATCAACCCGAGAATTTTGTGCTGGTATTTCAGCACTAGCAGATCGAAAGCACGCTTGTCGCCACGCTGAACGCGCTCGACCAGTTGCTGATCCTCTTCCTGGGTTAGCATGAACACTCCTCGATAAGCTCGAAGGAGGCTTGCATAACTAAACGACCGGACTTGCAAACATAGACTCGGGCTTTTCGCAAAAGTTCTCCCCCTCCAGGCAAGTTTCCTGCGGGCTCTCATTCGGCACGCACGAAAAGCGCAGCGCGAGATGGCCCGGCTGCGCAAATAATCTTGTCATCGGATTCGCTGGCAAGGACCCAACCGCGGTTCCTGCGCTGAAGCCGACACTGTCCCTTGAATCGGGCAACCGTCTATTGATCTTGGGCCTTTGGCAAAAGTTCCAAATATTTATAGCCGTGCCGAACCGACATTGTGCGACTGTGAATAGAAAAAGACTGTTAAATCCGCGATACAGTTCACTTGTCGCCGAATCGACGAAAAAAACATCCGACGAAGCGTCAGGTCTTTTCTGTCACGGTAGTTTCACAATGCCATATAGGCTCGGGTATTGTGCCGCTCCCCCTCTCTATATACTAGTGGGCTGCGCGGCTGCCTGACTCGCCTGTCCAGATGTCTGGCGCCTACCCCGACCCGGGTCGCTTTGAGCGGAATCCTGAAATGAGCCAACAGTTTCAACACGATGTTCTGGTAATTGGCAGCGGCGCTGCCGGCTTGAGCCTTGCGCTGACCTTGCCCGGTCATTTGCGCATCGCCGTACTGAGCAAAGGCGACCTCGCCAATGGTTCGACCTTCTGGGCGCAAGGCGGCGTTGCCGCAGTCCTCGACGACACCGACACCGTCGAATCCCACGTCGATGACACCCTTAATGCTGGCGGTGGCCTGTGCCATGAGGACGCCGTGCGCTTTACCGTCGAACACAGTAAAGAAGCGATTCAATGGCTGATCGATCAGGGCGTGCCATTTACCCGCGATGAACAGTCAGGCACTGAAGATGGCGGATTCGAGTTTCACCTGACTCGCGAAGGCGGTCACAGCCACCGGCGCATCATCCATGCGGCCGATGCCACGGGCGCTGCGATTTTCAGGACGCTGCTCGCCCAGGCCAAGCAACGGCCGAACATCGAGTTGCTCGAGCAACGGGTAGCCGTCGATCTGATCACCGAAAAACGCCTGGGCCTCGAAGGCGATCGCTGCCTGGGTGCCTACGTGCTCAATCGCGGCACCGGCGAAGTCGACACCTACGGCGCACGCTTCGTGATTCTTGCCTCCGGCGGCGCGGCCAAAGTCTACCTCTATACCAGCAACCCCGACGGCGCCTGCGGTGATGGCATCGCCATGGCCTGGCGTTCCGGCTGCCGGGTGGCGAACCTGGAGTTCAACCAGTTCCACCCCACGTGCCTGTATCACCCGCAAGCCAAGAGTTTCCTGATCACCGAAGCCCTGCGCGGCGAAGGTGCACACCTGAAACTGCCCAATGGCGAGCGTTTCATGCAGCGCTTCGATCCACGGGCCGAACTGGCACCACGGGACATCGTCGCCCGGGCCATCGACCATGAAATGAAAAGGCTTGGTATCGATTGTGTCTATCTGGACATCAGCCACAAGTCCGAAGATTTCATCAAGACGCACTTCCCCACCGTGTACGAGCGCTGCCTCGAGTTTTCCATCGACATCACCAAACAGCCCATTCCGGTAGTTCCCGCGGCGCACTACACCTGTGGCGGCGTGATGGTCGACCAGCAAGGTCGCACCGACGTGCCAGGGCTGTATGCGATTGGCGAAACCAGCTTTACCGGCCTGCATGGCGCCAACCGCATGGCCAGTAACTCGCTGCTGGAGTGCTTTGTGTATGCGCGCTCAGCGGCGGCGGACATCCTGGAACAATTGCCGAACGTTTCGGCCCCCGCCGCCCTGCCGGTCTGGGACGCGAGCCAGGTGACCGACTCCGATGAGGACGTGATCATTGCGCACAACTGGGATGAACTGCGGCGATTCATGTGGGATTACGTGGGTATCGTGCGCACCAACAAGCGCCTGCAACGGGCCCAGCACCGGGTGCGCCTGCTTCTGGATGAAATCGACGAGTTCTACAGTAACTACAAGGTCAGCCGGGACTTGATCGAGTTGCGCAACCTGGCCCAGGTGGCCGAGTTGATGATTCGCTCAGCCATGGAACGCAAGGAAAGTCGTGGCCTGCACTACACGCTGGACTATCCGAAGATGCTGCCGGTCGCGCTGGACACTATTCTGGTGCCGTCCACCTACGCCGGCTGAACTTGAGTCGAACCCGCAGGCGTCGGTGCAGATCCGCCGCCTGCGAATCCCGGGGCACGCAAACAGACCGGATGCGCCGCTCGCCCCGCAGACGAACCCGCAGCAGCACCACTAATGGCAGCGCGATACTGTCCGGACGAAGCTGCACCGCTTGCCATCCCGCCGCCCGGCTCCACAACTGCCAGCCATCGGCATCGCGACGCAAGCCGCGAAAGGCCTGCGCGTGGGTCAGCAGAATCTGGCGTGGTAATGCCCAAACGGCGTGCAGCAGGCAGCAAAAGGCGCCGAGCAGACTGGCCCAAAGCGGAACAGCGAGAAGATAAAGCGACCCCAGCGCGAACAGCTGGGCCAACAGATACGCCGCCAGCAACTGCCGTGAGGCATGCCAGCGGCATTCGAAACCGTTACTTGGGCTGAACACGGTCCAGAATCATGCGGACCATGCGTTGAAGCTCCGGGTCTTCCGATTCGGCGCGCTCCATGAACCAGCCGAACATGTCCTGATCTTCGCATTCGAGCAACCTGACGTAGCAGGCGCGATCAACCTCGTTGAGGTGCGGATAAACCTCTCTGACAAACGGCACCAGCAACACGTCAAGCTCAAGCATGCCGCGGCGGCTGTGCCAGTAGAGGCGATTCAGTTCAACATCTTCGACCATGGAGCGCTCCTCAAATAGGCCGCAAGTATACAGCCCCGCGCCCCGTAGAACAGTCGGCTTTGGTCGGGCACCGACGAACCTTTGTGAACTACCCATTTCAACAGCGCCCCCTTATCATGTCCGCCAGATTCTTTACCCTGCGATGACCCATGGCCGATTCTGCTTTTTTCTGCACGCTGTCTCATGAAGGTGTTCTGGCGGTCCGCGGCGCGGATGCCGGCAAGTTCCTGCAAGGTCAATTGACCTGCAACCTCAATTACCTGAGCGATACCCAGGCCAGCCTCGGCGCGCGTTGCACGCAGAAGGGCCGGATGCAGTCGAGTTTCCGCATTCTGCTCGAAGGTGACGGCGTGCTCATGGCCATGGCCAGCGAATTGCTGGAACCGCAACTGGCCGACCTGAAAAAGTACGCCGTGTTTTCCAAGTCCAAACTGACCGACGAAAGCGCTGCCTGGGTCCGCTTCGGCATCGATCATGGCGATGCCGCGCTCGGCAGCCTCGGCCTTGAACTGCCAGCGGAAACCGACCGGGTGGCGCGCAGTGACGGGCTGATCGCCATTCGTGTTTCACCCGATCGCGCCGAACTCTGGGTCAGCGCCGATCAAGCCGGGGCCATCAAGGGCAAGCTGTCCGCCCTGCTTGCCGAAGGCGACCTGAATCAATGGCTGCTGGGCCAGATCCGCGCAGGGATCGGCCAGGTGATGCCGGGCACCCGCGAGCTGTTCATCCCGCAGATGCTCAACCTGCAGGCTGTCGGAGGCGTGAGCTTCAAGAAAGGTTGCTACACCGGCCAGGAAATCGTCGCGCGGATGCAGTACCTGGGCAAACTCAAGCGCCGCCTGTATCGCCTGCAACTGGACGCCAGCGAACGGCCTGAACCTGGCACCCAGCTGTTTTCCCCGAGCCATGGCAGTTCAATCGGCGAAGTGGTACTGGCCGCCCATGGCGAACAACAGATCGAACTGCTGGCGGTGCTGCAAGCCGAAGCAGCGGAGGCCGGCGACCTTCACGTCGGCGCGGTCGACGGCCCTGCCTTGCACTTGCTCGATCTGCCTTATCAACTGGACCGCGACCGCGAAATCCAGCGTTAACCGCAGTACTTTTTTGCAACACCAAGAGAACAGAAATGAGTGAGTTGGCGGAAAAGGTCCAAAGGGATTTGGTTGAGGCCATCGATAACGATGACCTGGTTCTGCCAACACTTCCGGAAGTGGCACTGCAGATTCGCAAGGCGGCAGAGGACCCTGAAGTCAGTATCAGCGCCCTGAGCAAAGTCATTGGCCGCGATACGGCGCTGTCGGCGCGCCTGATCAAAGTGGTCAATAGCCCGCTGCTGCGCGCGACCCAGGAAGTTACCGAGTTGCACACGGCCGTCACTCGCCTGGGGATCAACTACAGCAGTAACCTGGCCATCGGTCTGGTCATGGAGCAGATCTTCCATGCCCGCTCCGAGGTGGTGGAACAGAAAATGCGTGAAGTCTGGCGCAAGAGCCTGGAAATCGCCGGTGTCAGCTATGCGTTGTGTCGCCACTGCACCCAGCTC
>Ga0302258_1000087_pt1 | contig 10149 bp, 9 predicted proteins | sample I_Fen_N2_4_FD_194568 | JGI IMG/M metagenome (GOLD analysis project Ga0302258, IMG submission 194568) | Peat permafrost microbial communities from Stordalen Mire near Abisko, Sweden - I_Fen_N2_4 | ecosystem: Environmental > Terrestrial > Soil > Wetlands > Permafrost | place: Sweden: Abisko... | reverse complement strand
GCGTGGCTGGATCGAAGGGGTGCTCGAACGGCGATCGCTGGGCGTCATCGCGGTCTTCTCGGACCTCAATGAGCGCATGCGCGCCCAGCTCAGGGCGAGCGGCATCCCGTTCGTCGTCGTCGATCCGACCGGGGAGCCCCTCCACGACACACCGTCGGTCGGGGCGACCAACTGGAACGGGGGGCTGGTCGCGACGCGGCACCTGCTGGGTCTCGGCCACCGGCGGATCGGGATCCTCACCGGGCCCCAGGACATCATGTGCGCCCGGGCCCGGCTGGACGGGTATCGAGCCGCGATGGACGCGGCCGGCGTGCCCGTCGACCCCGACCTGGTTCGCCACGGCGACTTCCACGTGCGGTCCGGGATCGAGCATGGCCAGGCGATGCTGCGTCTTCCCGACCGGCCGACCGCGATCTTCGCGGGCAACGACCTGATGGCCCTCGGCATCTACCAGGCCGCCCGGGCGGAGCGGCTCCACATCCCGGACGACCTCAGCGTCGTTGGCTTCGACGACCTGCCCGTCGCCGGGTGGGTCGGGCCCCCGCTCACGACCATCCGTCAGCCCCTGGCCGACATGGCGGTCACCGCCGCGCGCATGGTGGTGGCGCTCGCGCACGGCGAGGAGCCCGCCCAGACCCGCGTCGAGCTCGCCACGGACCTGGTCCTGCGCGAGAGCACCGCGCCGCCGCGCACCTGAGGAACGCCGGGCGGGCTCGAGACGCCGCGTCTCAGGCGAGGCGAGCCTCGACCGCGAGCGGACCCGGCTGATCGAGGGTCACGATGGCGGACCCCTCGCCCGACGTGCACCCGTACTCGCCGAGGAAGCCGCTGAACCGGATCCGGCCCCGGTCGTCGGTGATCATCCTGGTCGGGGCCAGCCACCACTCGCGCCTGATCAGGCCGCGGAGGGCATCGAAGGCGGGCTTGGGCGTGCCGTCGACGCGGACGAGGCCAGATGGTGCGTTGAGCCAGCCGCCGTCTGCGAGGCCCCACCACGTGACGGCCGCCACGGCCGGATGGGACAGCAGCGTCGTGTAATGGGTGACGACCTGTTCAGCCTGGCGCGCCTCCCCTTCGGGCGTCGACGGCCAGCTCTCGACCCGGTAGTCGTTGAGGTCGACGATCTCCGGCGGCATGAGCCGGCCCGAGACGAGGGTGCTCTCGGTGAAGTGGAGCGGCAGCCCGAAGCGCGAGAAGCGCTCGAGGACATCCAGGGTCTTCGCAACGCCCCAGTACCCCTGGTGCATATGCGACTGGAGACCCAGGGCGTCGATTCTGATCCCCGCCGCCAGGCAGTCCTCCACGAGGTGCTCGTAGTCGGCCGACATGTCGAAGTCGTTGAGCAGCAACGTGGCGCCGGGGTTCGCCCTGCGCGCCGTGTCGAAGGCGAGCCTGACGGTCTCGACCCGCCCGAGCTCCTGGCACAGCCTGGTGATGCCGTTCTCCTGCCTGTCGAACACCGGCATGATCACGGCCTCGTTGACCGCATCCCAGGTGTCGATCAGGCCGGCCGCATCGGTGACCTCGCGCGTGATCCGCGCGCGAACCTCCCTCTCGATCTCGCTGGTCGGCAGCGGGAGGAGCCAGTCCGGCGCCAGCGTGTGCCAGCACAGGGGGTGGCCCTTGACCGTGCAGCCGCGGTCGACGAACCATCGGGCGGCCGCCAGCAGTCGAGCCGTGTCGGGCCGGCCTCGCTCGGGCTCGAAGCGCGCCCAGTAGTACGGCAGCGTCGCGGTGTTGAACAGCTCGAGCCATCGTGCCAGGACCCGCTCGGACGCCACCCGACCGTCGGTGTCGAGCCGTCCCCCGGCAAGCTCCACGGCCTCGAACCCCGTGCATCCGAACCGGAATGCGTGGCTGCGCTGCTCGACCAGGACCTCCCGGCCGGGGAGCGCGGAACCATCGGCACGGCAGATTGTCAGCTCGAGGTCCGCGGTCCGGTGCGGGAGGGCTCGCGACCCGGGGATCACCATGCGCGGACAGTAGGCGCTCCTGCCACCGCGCGCTCGATCCGCACGTCGTCCCGAACGCCCCACACGGAGGCGCGGTGAGTCGCGGGTCTCCACCTGCGGCCTGCGCACCCGGCGACTGCCGGCCGCTCGGCCGATGAGGCAGAGGCGCGACGTTCCCGTGCAGGACCTATCATCGGCCGGGACCGTCCAAGGAGGCCCGAGGCCTCGCGCAGCCGGAGCGACCAGACGTGGCGCAGTTCGACCTTCCTCTCGCGGAACTCCGGGAATACGCGCCCGACCTCGTCGAGCCGGACGACCTCGACCAGTTCTGGTCGGCCACCCTGGCAGACGCGCGTTCCCACCCCCTCGCGGCGGCCTTCGTCCCGGTCGAGAACAGCCTGACCGAGATCTCCAGCTACGACGTGACCTTCGCCGGGTTCGGCGGGTCGCCGATCCGGGGCTGGCTCCACCTGCCCGCCCATGGCACGGGACCGCTGGCAGCCGTGGTGGAGTACCTGGGCTACGGCGGGGGCCGCGGGCTGGCGCACGAGAGGGTGCTCTGGGCGGCGGCCGGGTATGCCCACTTCGTCATGGACACGCGCGGCCAGGGTTCCGGGTGGGCTGTCGGCGCGACGCCGGACCCGGACGACCCCGGTGACCCGGCCCATCCGGGATTCCTGACGCGGGGCATCCAGTCGCCGGAGCGCTACTACTACCGGCGGGTCTACACCGATGCCGTCCGCGCGGTGGAGGCCGTCCGCAGCCATCCCCGGGTCAATCCGGCGCGCGTGGCGGTGACCGGCCAGAGCCAGGGCGGCGGGCTCAGCATCGCGGTGGCCGGTCTCGCCGACGGCCTGCTGGGGGTGATGCCCGACGTCCCGTTCCTGAGCGACTTCCCGCGGGCGATCACGCTGGTCGACACCGATCCGTACGCCGAGGTCGCCCGATACCTGCGGATCCACCGGGACCTTGTCGAGGAGGCCGCCTCGACCCTGTCCTACTTCGACGTGGCGATCCTGGCTCGACGCGCGCAGGCGCCGGCGCTCTTCTCGGTCGCCCTCATGGACGAGACCTGCCCGCCGTCGACGGTCTATGCCGCCTACAACCGATATGGCGGCCCGCGGGAGATCCGCGAGTACCCGTTCAACAACCACGAGGGTGGCGAGGGCTTCCACCAGGTCGCCCAGATGCGCTGGCTCCGGGATCTCGCCGGCTGATCGTCCCGCGCGACCGTGGTCACCGGGCACGGGCCCTCCCGGATGACCTTGCCGACACCATCGCTCCCGGGCGTAGGCCTATCGACGATGCCACGGTGGGCGAATCGGGTGGTTTGACGGATGGCCGTCATGGCCTAGGTTCAGGTCAGCCAATCGACCCTGTGTCATGGCCACCCAGCGTGGTCGGGCGCACACGGGTGCCGACCTCGTGACGTGGCCCACGTCGCCTCGGCCGCAGCTTGTGACCATGACCTCTCGCTTTCGCCCCTTCACGCTGGCCGTGCTCGCCGCGGCGCTCCTGATGTCCGTCGTCGTTCCTGCCGTGGATGCTCGCATGCCTCGGGCGACGCGATACCACGTCGGCGGCCGGATCACCCTCGACACGAACCTGCTGTCCGCGAGCGGTGTCTCGGCCTGGGCGATCGACGAGTACCTGAAGGCGACCACGCCGCTGCCGCCGCTCGGGGCGGCATTCCTCGGCGCCGAGAAGAAGTACGGGGTCAATGCCCGCTTCCTCCTGGCGGCCGCCCTCCATGAATCGGCCTGGGGAACCAGTTACATCTCGCGAGCCAAGCACAACCTGTTCGGGTACAACGCCTTCGACCGGGACCCGGTGCGATATGCGAACGCCTATGCCACCTACGCCGCGAACATCGATGCCACGGCGAAGTTCATCAAGGACTTCTACCTGACGCGAGGAGGTCGCTGGTGGGGCGGCCAGCCAACGCTGCGCAGCATGCAGCGGTTCTGGTCCTCGTCCCACACGTGGGGGGTTGGCGTGAGCCGGATCGCGACCTCGATCCACCTCGGCTCGATCGCCCGTCGATCGATCGCCTTCGCAGCCCCGGTGTCGAGCGGCCCTCTGCACGGAGGCAGCCAGGCCAGGGTCAGCCTCACGTGGACGGGCGGCGCCGTTCCCAAGGGGGTCGAGTTCGTCGCTATCTGGAAGCCGATCGAGCTCGACGTGGACGTCGTCGCTGCGGCGGCGGTGTCGGGCCCTGCGACCGGCGCCACGGGTGCCGTCAACACCGATGCGGCGGCGCCGCCGTCCCGGGGGTCGGGTGGACCGACGAGCGTTGCCGCGCGCCGGGTCAGGACCACGAACCGGTCGATCACGCTCGCCGTGGTCGCGCCGCGTGAGCCCGGCAGCTACCTGCTCGACGTCGAGCTGCGCGACGCCGGCCACCGGCCGCTTCCGGCCGCCGAACGCCTCGACATCCCGGGCGTCGAGGTCCGGGTCTGGGGCGACAGGGCGGTCAGCTACGACATCGAGTCGAGCCCGGACGGCACGGGTGCCGTCGTCCGGATCACCAACACCGGACGCGCCGCGATCCCTGCCGCTCCGAGCCAGGCCTCGCCTGGGCCACGTGACCCCGAAGCCACGGCGACGCGCTCGGTCGTCACCGTGACCGCATCCTCGAGCGACGCCGTGAACCCGCACCCGGTCGTGCTCCTCGCGACGCCGCTCACCGCAGACCTGGCGCCGGGTGCCTCGGTCACGTTCGCCGTCCCGGGGATCGAGGCGGCTACCGGCAGGAAGACGAACTGGCTGTCGGTGCACCTGAACGTCCTCGGCGATCCAAGCTGGCTGGCGGCGTCCTCGACCGGCGGTGGGTGGTTCTCGAGTGCGGGACTCAGGACCCTCGGGTCGACGGGAACCACCGGAACCGCCGGACAGGCCGGGACCGAGGTGCACGAAACTCCGCCCACCGCGACCCAGGCGCCCACGCAGTCCCCCACCCCGACTCACCGGGCCACCCCGGCGGCCACGCCCCGGCCGACCCCGACGCCCAGGCCAACCCCGACGCCGATCGCCACCGTGACGCCCAAGCCCGTGCCGGCACCGTCGCCGACACCGGCCCCTGCCCGAGTCACGAAGAGCTACTCGGAGCACAGCGGCTCGATCAGCTATCACGGCACCTGGGGCAACGCGCCGAACCGCGGCTACATCGGCGGCAGCGTGGCCTGGTCGAAGACTCCCGGCTCGAGCGCGACGTTCACCTTCACCGGCTCCTCGGTGAGCTGGCTCGGCCCGAAGGGACCGACCCGCGGCGAGGCCCTCGTCCTTCTCGACGGGCGAGTCGTCGCGCGCGTGGACATGTGGCGCCCATCGTTCGTCGCGCGAGCGCTGCTGTTCAAGCACTCCTTCGGTGCCACCGGCCGGCACACGCTGACGATCAAGGTGCTCTCGACGCCGCACCACCCGTGCGTCGCGATCGACGGGTTCAGCGTCAGGTCCTGACCCCGGATCGACCGGTTCGCGTCTTCAGCGCCTGCATCCGAAGTCGCGACCGGGCATCCTTCCGCTCGCAGGGCATCCGCCCCCTCTTCCTGCACGAAGAAGCAGACAACAGGGGCAGCCATGTGAACGAGGTGCGGGGCCGCGATGCCCGATGACGAGCAGGAACACGCGCGACGGCCGGACGCGGCCGTGTTCGCCGTGTCGCGCCCCCGCAGCAGCCACGTGGTGCCGAGTGGCGTGATCGTCGCGCTCATGGTGGGAGTGCTCGCGTTCCTGGGCGGCATCGCCGTGGCATCGAGCGGTCCTGGGAAGCCGCCGCAAGCCGCCCGCGTCTCGGCAAGCGCGCCCGTGGCCACCGGTGAGCCTCCCGCCGACGGCACCCCCGCCGGGCCGGCTGCGATCGCCTTCGCGCCCGCGGCGTCCCCGTCCGACCCGGCATCGGACGCCACCGCCGCGCCGGACTCCAGCGCCTTTGCCCGGCGGTTTGCGCCCGGCACGCTCGTGGCGGGCCTGCCGGGTGGCGCGGGCTGCGAAACGGGAGAGCAACGGTCCAAGGAGGTGCCGCGGACGCGGCTCGACGGCCCGCGGTTGACGTCCCAGCGGTCGTGGCTGATCTGGTGCCCCGTCAAGGCCGCTCAACGCCAGGCGTTCCTGCTCGCCCTGTTCGACGGGCTCGTGGCCCGCGTCCCGGCGGATACCTACGGCTACAGCACCGGCGACGCGGGCGCAGGGGACGCCCTGTTCCCCTACGCCGAGGCGCCCTTCGCCGGCACGGTCGCGGTGACGGCGGACGCCGCGGGCTCCGGGTTCTCGATCGCCATCGTGCTCCAGGAGTGGCTCGTCCAGTAGGGGCTGCGCACAGCTTCAGCGCGGGTCGCCCAGGGCCTCTGCCAGCCGGATCTCCACCATCAGGTCGCCGGCCAGGCGCTCCAGGCCCTGGCGCACGGCAGTGACGTCGACGGTCTCGGGGATGATCACGCGGATGTGGGCGTGGAACATGTGGTCGCCGGAGTGGGCGGCCGCGCGGCGGTCGGTGGCCAGCTCCTCGACGTTGATCCGGTGCGCCGCGAGCAGGGCCGAGACCTCGTGAACCAGGCCGGGCCGGTCGACGCCGAGCAGCTCGATCTCCATCGCGTGCTGCCGGGGAGCCTCGACGGGAGAGCTCCGCTCGACGATGACCTTCAGGCCGCTGACCGCGAGACGGCCGAGCGCCTCCTCGAGCGCCGCCGCCTTCTCCTCGGCAACCTCCACGCACAGCACGCCGGCGAACTTGCCCGCGAGGTGCGCCATCCGGCTCTCGAGCCAGTTGCCGCCGTGGGCGGCGACCACCTCCGACACGGAGTCGACGATGCCGGGATGGTCCGGACCGATGAGCGTGAGCACAAGGTCGATCATCGGCGAATCGTAGCGCCTGGCCCGCGGACCTGATAGCCGTCGCCGATCCCGAGCCCAATGCCGATTGCCGCCACCGCTGCTGCGTGGCTGCCCGAGTGAGAGGGTAGGCTCGCCGCTGCTCTTGGCGCCTGAAGCCCTGGAGGATGGCGGCATCTGACTGACTCCTCTCGGCGCGATGTCAGCAGGGTCGGGCCGCTATGCCTCGGCCCGCCCGGGCACGGCAGCCAGCGCGTCGATCTCCACGAGGCACTCGGGCCGGCCCATGCTCGCCACCATGAGCACCGTGACTGCGGTAGCGTGAGGGCCCCAGACCTCCCGTGAGGCCTCGAAGGCCGCCTGGACATCGGATCCCACGGCGAGGTGGATCGTGAGCCGGGCCACGTCCTCCTGCGTCGCTCCGACCTCGTGGAGGACTGCCAGGACGTTCCGCAGCGCCTGGACTGTCTGCTCGCCAAGACCGGGACCGACGACGGCGCCGGTCGCGTCGACGCCGTTCTGGCCGCCCACGATCAGCAGCCGACTGCCAGGCTCGATGAGGACGCCCTGGGAGAAGGCCGGGTTGCGATGGAGGGTGGCGGGATTGACATGGGTCAGGGCCATCAGACAGCTCCTACCGCTTGGACTGCGCGCCGCAGGCTCTCGGTCAGCCACTACCTGCCGGATCCCTTCCAGGCGCCGACCGTCTGCCAGTCTCGTGGCATCGCCCAGCGGGGTCAATGATCGAGAAGCGCCTTCCCCGGCCACGGGCAACAATCACGGCGCGGGGCCATGCTGCGTCACGATCCGAAGAGTCGGGCGTCCAGGCGATCATCTCCGTAGACGCGCGAGCGCTGGCAGACGTCGGGCGTCTCCCGGAGACGAAAGGAGCGGGTCATGTCCTATGTCGTGGACTTCAACAACGTCTCGACCACGGGCCTGGAGTCGTCACCGGTGGCGCCCGCGCTCGCCGGTCTGCGGGCGAACGAGGCTCGCTACTTCAGGAACAAGTACGACCACGAGTTCACGGTGGAGCCGGCGGGCGATGCCAGGGAGACCGTCGACTGGGTGCACCGCATCCTCAAGGAGGAGCGCGACCTGGTGATCGCGTCTCGGCCCCTGGAGGCGACGGGGTTCCAGGTCGCGAACATCCGGATGGCGTACGTGTTCTACGAGAGCGGCCTGTCGATCAACGTGATGTACACCATCGACGACGACAGGAAGCGGGCGGTCGGGTTCAAGCTCTCCGACGGGATGGAGGTCCCCGCCGAGCTCGCCTCCCGGTTCAAGTTCGCACGCCAGAAGTCGAAGCTGGCCGGAACCATCCGCGGATCGTTCTTCGTGATCAAGGGCGAGTACTGATCGCGGCAGCGGCGACCATGCGGCAGGCACCAGGAGGGCTCTGGTCTCGAGCCCGGCGAGCGCACGGCTGATCGTCGAGTTCAGGCGCTTCCGGCGGACATGTCCTTGTCCTCCATCTCCCATGCGTGGTCGAGCGTGTGGAAGGCCGAGTGCCGGATGAGGAACGGCAGGGTCCAGGTTCGCATGCGCCGCGGGACTTGACCCGCGTTGTACGCGCGCATCGCCGCGACGTAGGCCTCCCGGTGGTGGCGGAGCCCGTCGGGCGAGAGGGCCGCCTCCTCGGGTATTCGCAGGCCGACCTGCTTTGCGAAGTCCTCGCTCTCGGTCCGGATGGTGTGGCGAATGATCCGGTCGCGGTCTCGTCCGCCCCCGCGCGGCCCCTTGCGCATCTCAGGCGATACCCGTGCGGCCACGCCGTCGAAGTACGCCCAGCACGCCTGCAGCAGCGTGATCCCGCGCTCAAGCTCCGCCTCTCCCATCGGTCCCTGCTCGGTCGCGGAGGGCGAGAAGGAGATGCCCCAGAAGTCGGTCGAGCCCGTGCCGACCCTGTCCTCGACCACCTCGATGGGACCCGAGGCGTCGAACTCGCTGGTCATCCCGGCGAGCGTCGCGACGGGCCGGTACCGCTCGCGGTAGGACTCGAGGGTGTCGAGCGCGAGCGCGACGGTCTTCGCGCCACGGCTCCACCCCGGCCAGTCGAGGCTGAACGCCACCGACCGCTTGTCCTTGGGGCCGCGTTCGATCACTGTGCGGACAGGCATGCCGCACTATGGCATGGGCAGGCCACTGCAGGTTTGGGCCTGATCATGCAACTCCTCGGACGTCGAGCACGCGTCCCCAGTGGAAGACGCGGACCGCGACGAGGACCCCGAACGCCGCCAGCACCAGGATCGCCGCGGCGGCGATGGACGCATCGAGACCGCCGCCCTGGAACTCGCTGTAGACCACGAGGGGAAGCGTCTGGGTGCGACCCTGGACGTTGCCGGCAAACATGATCGTCGCGCCGAACTCGCCGAGCGATCGCGCCCACGCCATGACCAGGCCGCCGGCCAGCGCCGCCCCCGCGAGCGGGACCGTGACGGACCGGAACAGGTGACGCTCCGAGGCGCCGTCCACCCGCGCGGCGTCCTCGAGGTCCCGATCGACGCTGGCGATGCCGATCCGCGCAGAGCGGACGAAGAACGGGGCTGAGACGAAGGTCATGGCGAGGACCACCGCGACCGTCGTGAAAGGCACCGAGATACCGAGGAGCTGGAACGGCGCCGAGAGCAGTCCGCGCCGCCCGTACACGAGCAGCAGCGCCAGCCCGGCGACCGACGGGGGGAGCACGATCGGCAGGTCCACGACCGCTTCCACCAACCCCTTGCCCCGGAATTGACGGCGGGCGAGCACCACCGCCAGCGGCAGACCCAGCACCACCGTGATGACCAGGCTTGTCGCGGTCGTGATGAGGCTGAGCCAGAGTGCATCGAGGACCTCGGGCGAAGCGAGCGCGACGCGGAGCGACCCATCGAGGATCGCCCTGGCCACGAGCGTGGCCACCGGAAGGCCCAGGAACAGGGCAAAGAGGCCGGCGAGGGCGGTGAGCGACCACTCTCCCCATCGTCCGCGGTGTGGCGCGACCGGTGAGGGCTGATCGGTCGCAGCCGCGCCGTCCCCGGAACGCCCTGCGGCGTCCGTGGTCATGACGGCGGCAGGAACCCGAACGCGCTCAGGATCGCCCGGCCGTCGAGACCGGCGAACCAGGTCAGGAACGCCTCGGCAGCGGTCGGGTTCGGCGATGCCTTGACGACCACGCCGTCATAGGTCGCGAGGACGTTCGCCGCATCGGGGACATCGATCGACGCGGCCTTGGTCGAGGCCTGGGCATCGGTCACGTAGACGATCGCCGCGTCGCCCTCGCCGAGCTCCAGCTTCGCGACCACGGCCTTGACGTTGTCCTCCTTGGACACGATGTTGGCGTGGTAGGCGGCGTCGAAGTTGGCCGGGTAGCCGGGGTGCCTGG
>Ga0302258_1000081_pt1 | contig 10277 bp, 10 predicted proteins | sample I_Fen_N2_4_FD_194568 | JGI IMG/M metagenome (GOLD analysis project Ga0302258, IMG submission 194568) | Peat permafrost microbial communities from Stordalen Mire near Abisko, Sweden - I_Fen_N2_4 | ecosystem: Environmental > Terrestrial > Soil > Wetlands > Permafrost | place: Sweden: Abisko... | reverse complement strand
GGCAGCCGCCATCGGCGCGACGCTCGACGTCCGGCCGGGATGGCGCGGCGGGGTGCTCGTAGCCCTGCACCTGCCGCTGGCCGGGCACGTTCGTCCGGCGGGCGCCACGGTCGGGGCCCGATAGCAGTGCGGATCCTCCTCGCCGACGACCACGCGCTGTTCCGGGACGGTCTCGCGTCCCTGCTCGCCGCGTGGGGCCACGACGTGGTCGGGCAGGCGGCCGACGGCACCGCGGCGGTGGAGCTCGCGACGCGGCTCCGGCCGGACATCGTGCTGATGGACGTGGCCATGCCTGGCGGCGGGGGGATTGGTGCGACCCGGGAGATCGCGGCGGCGATAGCGGACGTGGCGATCGTGATGCTCACGGCCAGCGAGGACATCGACGACCTGTTCGCCGCCATCAAGGCGGGCGCCCGCGGTTACCTCCTGAAGAACCTGGAGGCGGCCGAGCTGCGTGGCATGCTGGAGGCGGTCGCCCGGGGCGAGGCCGCGATCACTCCGGCGATCGCGGCCCGGATGCTGGCCGAGCTCGCGCGCCCGGTGGTTCCCGCGACGCAGGCGGCGTCGTCCGGGGCGAGGGACCCGGACCGTCTCACCGAGCGCGAGCTCGACGTGCTCCGCCTCGTGGTTGCCGGGCGCCGGAACAAGGAGATGGCCGCGGAGCTCGGGATCTCCGAGAACACCGTGAAATTCCACCTGCGCAACATCCTGGACAAGCTCCACGCCCAGAGCCGTTCGGAGATGGTCGCCACGGCGGTCCGCGAGGGGCTCCTCCCGGACGCCTGATCGCGAGGGCTGAACTTGTTCGAGGGCCATCCGGCCCGGGCTGTTCGGCCCCGCCCTCCCACCTGAACGGATAGGAACGCCCCCCACCCGATCGGGCGTGGTCCGGTCCGCCTCGCGCCGCGATGCTCATCCATGCGTCAAGGAGGCGGCGAATGGGCTATCGCATCGACATCGAACAGCGCGGCTGCATCACGTGCGGCATCTGCATGGACGTCTGCCCCGTCGAGGCACTCGACATGACCCGGCCACAGCGGCCGGGCATCGAGACGGGCCCCGGCCCGGGGCGACCGCTCGACTTCATGATGGAGCGTCCGCTCCAGGTCGGGGAGTGCATCGGGTGCGGCATCTGCATCCGGGAATGCCCCCCGAACGTGATGTCCCTCATCACGGTCGAGGGTGTGGTGCCCCTGGCGCCGCGCCAGGGTCCGATCGAGCGGCCGGTGGCCGCAGAACCCAACACGTGGCTGCCGCTCTCCGAGGTGACCCGCGAGGCGCTGAAGCCGAAGCACGGCTCGCCGTGGGGCGACTTGTTCACGTGGAAGACCCGCTCGCGGCCGAAGCCGTGGCAGGTGTGGACCACGATGGTGGAGGACGCGCCGAAGAACCCGATCGCGCCCTGCCAGGAGGCCTGTCCCGCGGGCACGGACGCCGGTCGCTATGTCGGCCTGATCGGGGCCGGGAAGTTCGACGAGGCGTATGCCGTCGCCGCCGAGGTCAACCCGTTCCCCTCCGTGTGCGGCTGGATCTGCACGGCTCCCTGCGAGTCCTCCTGCCGTCGCGGCGTGCTGGACGAGCCCATCGCCATCAGGACCCTCAAGCGCTTCGCCGCCGAGCACGGCAAGCTGCCGGCCGTCGCGGCTCCCACCGTCCGGCGCGCCGAGAAGGTCGCCATCGTGGGTGGCGGCCCGGCCGGCATGTCGGCGGCCTACTACCTCGCCCGCCTCGGCTACGGGGTCACCGTCCTCGAGGCGATGCCCGTCCCCGGCGGCATGATGGCGATCGGCATCCCCGAGTACCGGCTTCCGCGCGAGGTCCTCCAGCAGGAGATCGAGCGCATCCTCGGCTTGGGCGTCGAGCTGCGGCTGGACACCGCGATGGGCCGCGACTTCGGCCTGCCGGACCTCGAGCGCGAGGGCTTCAAGGCGATCTTCCTCGCGACCGGCGCGTCCAAGAGCCGCCGCCTGGGCGTTCCCGGCGACGAGCTGCGGGGCGTCATCCCGGCGACCCGGTTCCTCAAGGAGGTCAACCTCGGCGAGCACCCGCACCTGTCGGGTGACGTGATCGTGGTGGGTGGCGGGAGCACCGCGATGGACGCGGCACGCTCGGCGAAGCGCAGCGGCGCGGCGACGGTCACCATCGTCTACCGCCGTGGCCGCAAGGACATGCCGGCGCAGGAGGAGGAGATCGAGGCCGCCGTGCGCGAGGGGGTCGTGATCGCGGACGGCATGGCGCCGACCGAGGTCGTCGGCCGCGACGGCATGGTGGTTGCGATCCGCGTCGACGAGATGCGGCCGACCGGCGAGACCGGCTCCGGCGCGCGGTCGTCCTGGGCGCCCACGGGCGCCAAGGGGGAGCTGCCCGCAGCGGCCATCCTCGTCGCCATCGGCGAGGAGCCCGACCCGTCGATCCTCCCCGAGGGCGCCGGGATCGAGGTCAGCGGCTGGGCCGGCATCGTCGCCGACCCGCGGACCCTCGCCACGGGCCGAGCGGGGATCTTCGCCGGGGGCGACGTCGTCTCCGGCCCCAAGACCATCATCGAGGCCGTGGCCGCCGGCCGGCGCGCGGCCGCGTCCATCCACGAGTACCTCGCCGGCGCGAAGGACGGCGAGGCCGAGATCTTCGCCACCGTCCGGTACGCCACCCCCGCGGAGCCGAAGCTCAGCCTCGACATCTCGGTCCGGCCCCGGGTCCATGCCGCGCTCCCCGTCGTGGACACGTCGTCGTTCTCGGCGACCGCACCCGGCTTCACGGAGGCGGCGGCCCACGCCGAAGCGTCCCGCTGCTTCCGCTGCGACGCCGTCTACGGGTGCCCGTCCGTCAGCGTCCAGGCCGGTCGCGGACCGGCGGACAGCCGGACGCGTCCCATTCCCATCCCGGCGGTGACCACCGCCGACCAGCCCTCGCAGGGAGGTGTTCAGTGACCGCCGACCAGGTCTCCGGCTTCTTCGATGCCGGGGAGGGATTCATCGAGGGGACGATCGCCGCGGCGCTCGTCATCCTGTGGATCCTCTCCGTCGCGCTCCACCTGGCACGGCCGTACATGGTCCGGGCCACCGGCAAGTTCACGCTGCGGCTCGGTGCCGACCTGTGGTGGATCATCTACGTCGCGCTGCGCGACCTGATCCTGCTCCAGGTGTTCCTCGGCAGCTTCATCTTCTTCTACCCGGACGTCGTCACCGGCCAGGCGCTGCCGATCACGGGCAGCCTCGCGGCGGTCTGCGCCTTCGCGGCCCTGCTGATCAAGCTGATGAGCAAGGGTGACGCCGACCTGAACGGCATGCGGGCCCAGGTCCTGCTGATCGGGCTCGGGGCGGCGCTCTACATCACCCCGTACTTCTTCGGCTCCCAGATGACCCTGCTCACGGGGCATCTCACGGACCAGTTCTCCCGGCTCCTCGTCACATCGACGAACCCCGACCTCGCCCTCCCGATCAGCTACCTCTCCGCAGTCGCGATCGGGATCATGGGCCTGGTGGCCGTGGGCTACAACCTCCGGCAGACGACCCGCCGGCCGACGGCCGCGTAGGAGGACCAGATGAACGCCGACGATCTCGCAACCGCGCTCACGACCGGCGCCTCGGGCTGGCTGGTCCTCTCGGTCGCCGCGGTTCTGCCCATCCTGTGGGCCTTCACGCTCTCGCTGCACTTCGCACGGCCGTACGTCCTGCGGTTCCTGCAGGGCCTGACACTCCGCTTCGGCGGCGACGTGTGGTGGCTGAGCTACGTCCTGTTCCGGGACGCGCTCCTCGTCATCACGCTGGGCCTGTCCACCATCTTCTTCATGCCCAACCTGTATCTCAGCACCGGCCTGCCGATCACGGCGCCGATCGCCACGCTCGTCCTGTTCTGGGCGACCGTCGTCAAGCTGATCCGGGACGTGGACGACGACCCGGCGGCCTTCCGGCTGTTCAGCGTCCTCCTCGTCATCGCGTCCGCCCTGTACATCGTCCCGCAGGTCTACGGCATGGAGGCCGCCGACCAGGCGTACCTCGGCGACCTGCCGAACGCCATGATCAGCATCGGCAACCTCGCCCTGGCGCGGGCCATCCTGTGGGGGAGCCTCGGGCTCTTCGCCCTCACCGGTCTGGCCGTCTTCGTCCGGTTCATGATGCGGCTCGGCAAGCCGGCCGACGGCGAGGCCTCGATGGCCGAGGCGTAAGGCACCCCCGGGACCGGCACCGTCGCCGGCCCCATCCCCCTGACGCCCCAACGGACGGTGCCGATCCCCGGCACCGTCCGTTGATTCGTGGCATGGTCGGGACATGCCCGCGAACCCCGGAGAAGTGGTCGACGTCCGCTGCGAGCCTGCGCCCGGCGGCTGGACCTGCCACGTGACGGTGGACGGGCCTCGGACCGAAACGACCCACGTCGTGGGCATCTCGGCTGCGGACCTCGCCCGCCTGGCGCCGGACGCGGTTTCGCCCGAGGACCTCGTCCGCCGTTCCTTCGCGTTCCTGCTGGCCCGCGAGCCGAAGGAATCCATCCTGGGCCGCTTCGACCTCTCCGTGATCGGCCGCTACTTCCCGGACTACGAGCTCGCGATCCGCGAGGGCTGATCTGATATGGAAGGACTTGTCAAGGTTTGGCGCAGGGTGTGATCGAGTTCAGGTTCTGGCGACGATGATCACTCTGATATGCGCGGGTCAGCTGGGCCGTTGCCGCATGACAGTGAGCCGTCACCGAGCTGCCTCGAACTAGGGTCGCGAGTCGAGATCGCATAGATCAGACGAGGGGTCTCGGTCTCTCTGCCGCACTCGATCACACCCTGCGTGGTCGGGTCGTCAGGCCGTGACCGGCCCGGCGACGAGCTGGCCTGTCGCCCAGACGAAGCCGGCGAGCTCGCGGGCGACGGCGATCACGGTCTTGTTCTTGCCGATCCGCCCGACGAGCGAGCGGTACCGATGGTGGAGCCGGGCCTGGGCCCGCCGGTCGAGCTCGACGACCGCCGGCGGGACACCCCGCTGGCGGGCCCGGAGCGCGCTGCTCACGTTCGGCCGATAGCGGGCGTTGTGGGCCGCCTGGCCCAGGACATGGCGGATGAGCCGGTTGCCGGTCTTGGTGATCCGGCCGCGGTGCCGCGTGGTACCGCTCGAGTACTCCGAGGGGACCAGACCGGTGTAGGCCATAAATGCCCGGGCGGTCGGGAACCGGCGCAGGTCGCCGGCCTCGGCGACGATCGTGACCGCCGTGATGAAGCCGATGCCACGCAGCGCCTGAAGGGCGGCGAGGTACTCGCCGTGCGGGCTCTCCGCGGCGCAGGTGACGAGGGCGGCCTCGAGCCGGCGCACGCGATCCTTGCCGTCGCGCACGACCGACCAGTAGTCGTCGAACACGACCTGGTCGGCCCGGTGGTCGAGGGCGAGCCGGTTGAGCCAGGCCTCGTGGGCGCGACCCCATGCCTGTACCCCCGCCTGCGGGTGGATCCCGTGGCGGAGCAGGAACTTGGAGAGCCGGTGCTTGGCGCGCAGGAGATCCTGCTTCGCGTCGTCGCGGTCGCGCACCAGATCGCGCAGCGCCTCGTGGGCCTCATCGGGTACCCAGACCGGCGCGAGGTCTCCGCTGCGCAGCAGACGGGCGAGCTTGGCCGCGTCGCGGCGGTCTGTCTTGACCCGGTCGCCGGGCCTGGTCGGGATGAGCGAGGGGGCGACGACGATGCAGTCGATGCCCATGGCGCTCAACTGGCGGTGGAGGGCGTAGCCGGTCGGCCCCGCCTCGTAGGCGACGGACAGGTGGACGTCGGCTCCTCCGAGACGGTCGACGAGCTTGCGGATCGCCGATGGATCGTTGGCGATCTGGCCGTGGTCCTCGGGGTCGCCGAAGGCATCAGCGACCGCGACCGCGATGGACGCCTTGTGGACGTCGAGCCCGACGAACCGGGTAGTCTTCTCCATTGGACCGGCCTCCCGCATGTGGCTCTGTGCGGACTCCGTCAACTGGCCCGCGCAATCCACGATGATGCGCGAGCGCCGGTCCTTCCATGTTGACTAGGATGGGCAGCCGCCCGGGGGAAACGGCTGCATCGGGTCGAATGGCAAGGCGATCGTGTCCATGCGCGGGATGCCGAGCACCGTGTATCGGACCCGGAGCGCCGGCATGCCGACGAAGGAGGTGCCGTCGATCGCAAAGGATGGTCCGGCCGCGCAGTTGCCGGCGGTTCCCACGAGCCACAGACCTGCAGAGTGGCCAGGTGCAAGGTCGATTGAGCTGAACGGCGCGGCCGGCCCGGTCAGACCATCCGGCGCGTCGTCTCGCCACAGGGCCCGGAACGTGGGGAAGGTTGCGGGGTCGGGCAGGTTCGGGTCGAGGACAACCCCTTCCAGCCGGATCGGGAGCGGGCCGCCATTCTCCACCGAGAACCCGATGCTGAACGGCTGCCCCGGGCCTGCGGTGATGTACACGGGGTAGGGACCGCTCGAGCCTGGGGCCAGATCACCGTCGCGGACGCCGATGCCGCCCGAGCTCGCCACAGGTCCGGCCACGGCATCGGTCGCGAGGACCTGCCATCCGGCGTACCCGACAATCGCGACGACGATCAGGGCCGCGAACCCCAACCACCGTTCCCTGCGCATCCCGACCACGGCCAGGACGATGCCCAGCACCAGCGCCGCAACGACGATGCCCTCCGCTTCGACGGGCGGTGGCGGCACGAGCCCGGGTCCTCGCACCGTCGGGTCAAACGTCGCCACCGGCGCCGCCGAGGGACCGGCGCCGGTTCCGGTGCCCATGGGGCCAAGAAGCGGCAACGCGAGCACGAGGAGCGTGATCGCGGCCGCCAGCCCCAGGACTGGGATGACGGCCCGGGAGAGTCGCCGGGTGAGTGGCGATCCGCCGGACGAGACCGTGTCGGGGATGCGGGCGACCCGTCTGCGCAGGCCGTACGGTGCCGGGCCGGGGTCTCGCTCGCGCAGGACCTCCCGCAGCTCGCGCTCAAGGCGGAGGTCGTCCTCACGCTCGCTCATCGGTCTGCCTCCGCCATCGCCGCCCGCAGGCGGCCCATGGCGTGATGCAGCCGCGACTTCACGGTGCCCTCCGGGATGCCCAGCGTCTCGGCGATTGCCGGGACGGTCAGGTCCGCATGGAAGCGCAGCGAGACCATGACCCGCTCATCAGGCTCCAGGGTATCGATGGCGCGGCCGAGGGCGTCCCGGACTGCCGTCGCCTCGGAGGCGTCGGGGACCCGGGGGTGCTCGCTCTCGACGAGCTCGCGTCCCACTTCGACCACGCGGCGACGTGCACGGACCCTCAATCGGTCCCGGCAGCCGTTGACGAGGATCCGTCGGAACCAGGCGTCGAACCGGTCGGGATCCCTCAGCTCCCCGAACCCTCGCCACGCCGCGACTGCCGCGTCGTGGACGGCGTCCTCCGCTTCGACGCGATCGCCCAGGATCACGGCCGCCAGTCGATATGAGCCATCCAGGTGCCGGTCCACGAGACGGCAGAAGGTCTCGGGCCGCGAGTCGATCACGCGCAGTGCAAGCGCCTTCTCGTCGCGGAGCGGTTCCCCCACCAGACTCCCCACAGCATTCGTTTCTCGCCTCCGTTCATCAGACCTGACGAACCGGCGCGGCGAATCGTTCACGAGCCTAGCGCGGTGGGGTTCAAGCGGCGCAGCGAACGCGCTCGGGTGCCTCTTTCCAGCGCCGCCGCGGCCTGGCGGCCGGGCGGTGGGTCAGTCGCCGATCTCGGCCACCGCGTGAGCCGGGTGCTGGGCGTCCGGTTCATCCGCGTGGGAGCGGGTCGCACTATCGAGGCCGAGGAAGCCGCTGCCCCAGGCCCCGAGGCGCCCCCGGGTCCGCGTCGTCGTGGTGCGCGGATCCGCCCGGAATGCCGCCAGGAATCTCCGGGCCCGGCCCCACCAGAGCGCCGCATTGTCCCGCCACCAGGTCGGGCGGAGGAACGCGAACGGGTCCGCGAGCCGCCACCACCACGGCACCGCCGACCAGATGAAGACGAGGTAGTCGGCCCGCAGCGGGCGGTCGCCAAACCCGAACAGGACCTGGAGCTGGATGATCGTCAGCGGGAGCATCACCAGCGACAGCAGCATCGACAGCGCGAGGAACACGAGGCCCCAGCCGCGGGCGCGCGGCGGCAGCACCAGCCACAACACCGCCGGGACCCACTTCATCCACGTCGCCAGGCCCCAGATCAGGCCGCCGACGCGCCCGCCCGTGAACTGCGCCCCGAACAGGGCGAGCGCCAGGAGAAGGTTGATGTTCCCCGTGTCAAGGTTCGCCCCGATCGAGAACCACAGGAGGGCGAGGAGGATCGCCGTCGGGAGCGGGCGACGGGTGTACGCCCACCGGATCGACCAGAGGAGCAGGAGGATCGTCCCACCGCGCCAGGCGAACCAGGCGACATCCCACGGCAGGAGCGCCCAGGGGACGAACAGCGGCAGCATCCACGGGGAGTAGACGTAGGGCAGGAACGGCCCGAGGGGGTGGTACGGGTCGCCACCCTCGAGCCAGATCCGCACGGCGGCCCAGTACGCCTGCGCGTCCGCCCCGGCCGTGTCTCCCCGGGCGGCCATCCCGGCCAGGGCGATCGCGAACAGGACGGCCAGGATCAGCATCGCGGCCAGCCGGTGCGGCTCCCTGATCCGGGTGGCCTCGCGACGGAGCGCGCGGCGGACGACCCCGGCACGCCTCGCCGGGCGGCGCAGGATCGCGGGCGCGGTGCTCATCGGGACCGGGGCGGCGCTGCCATGTCGCGCCCATTCTCGCGCGGCCGCGCGCCGGACGCGTCGGACACGCCTCCAGGCCCGGCGCGGCGGGGGCGTTGGGCACGGCCGATATACTCCCCGCACCATGCCGCAGGGAACCGCGATCGTGATCGGCGGTGCCGAGGACAAGGTCCGCGACCGGGTCATCCTCGGCCGGTTCGTCGCGCTCGCCGGTGGGCCGCTGGCAAGGATCGCCGTCATCTCGACCGCCTCCTCCCTCGGGACGGAGGCCGGGGAGCGATACCGGGAGGTGTTCACGGAGCTCGGCGCCCCGGACGTCCGTCCGCTCCACGCGGTGACGCGGATACAGGCGAACGACGAATCCGTCGCCGCCGCCGTGCAGGAGGCCACCGGCATCTTCATGACCGGCGGCAACCAGCTCCGCCTGTCGTCGATGATCGGTGGCACGCGCCTGGCGGAGGCGATCCTGGCCAGGTTCAGGGACGGCGCCGTGGTGGCGGGCACGTCGGCCGGCGCCTCGGCCATCTCCAGCCACATGATCGCCTTCGGCGCCTCGGGCGCCACGCCCAAGCACCGCATGGCGCAGATCGCCGCGGGCCTCGGGCTGCTCCCCGGCGTCATCGTGGACCAGCACTTCCAGCAGCGGAACCGGCTGGGCCGGCTGCTGTCGCTGATCGCCCAGAACCCGATGCTGCTGGGCCTTGGCGTGGACGAGGACACGGCAGGGGTCGTGGGGCCGGACCAGGTGATGGAGGTCATCGGTCGCGGGTCGATCACCGTGGTGGACGGCGCCGCGTCCGACACCGATGCCTGGGAGGTTCGCGGCCACCGCCCGCTGATGATCAGCAACGTCGTCCTGCACAGCCTGCCCGCCGGCTACCGCTTCGACCTGCGCCGGCGCATGCGGGTCACGGCACCGGTTCTCGCCGCGATCCCGGACGAGGCCGCCTCGAGCTGAGCTTGGAGGTTTCGCGCCCACGCGACCCGGTGCCGAACCGGGCGAGCGGCCATCGTGCCGCGTACACTCCGGGTCCCACGGCACGCGAGGAGGCACCAGGTGGCGCAGGCGGATCCCGCTCCCCGGAAGCGGACACGGAAGGCCCCGGGCGGCGCCGGCGGCGCGGGATTCGGGCCATCTCCTGAACCGGTCCCGGCCACCCTGCCAGCCGCGGAGCCGGTCACCGGTCCCGCACCCACGCTGCGCATCCTCGACACCCGTGTCATGCGCGGCCCCAACTACTGGGCGCGCGAACCCGTCATCCGCCAGGTCGTGGACCTCGGCGTGCTGGAGGAGTGGCCGAGCAACAGGATCCCGGGCTTCGTCGAGGCGCTGGTGGAGCTGCTCCCCACCCTGGAGGACCACGCCTGCTCGCTCGGGCGCCGCGGCGGGTTCATCACCAGGCTGCGTGACGGCACCTGGGCCGGTCACGTGGCCGAGCACATCGCGCTCGAGTTCCAGAACCTTGCCGGCACGGAGGTCCGCCACGGCAAGACCCGCGGCACCGGCGAGTATGGCCGCTACAACGTGATCTTCGAGTACCGCGAGGAGCAGGTCGGGATCGAGGCGGGCCGGCTCGCGGTCGGCCTCGTC
>Ga0302258_1000080_pt1 | contig 10298 bp, 9 predicted proteins | sample I_Fen_N2_4_FD_194568 | JGI IMG/M metagenome (GOLD analysis project Ga0302258, IMG submission 194568) | Peat permafrost microbial communities from Stordalen Mire near Abisko, Sweden - I_Fen_N2_4 | ecosystem: Environmental > Terrestrial > Soil > Wetlands > Permafrost | place: Sweden: Abisko... | reverse complement strand
CCGTCAGGCCGGTCATGGCGAGCAGGCCGGCCCCGAACCCGGCGTACGACGCGATCCCTTGCACGGCGTCATCCTCGCGTACCGGTCCTACCCCGAACCGGGTGACCGCGAGCCGGCGTGCCCTGGCCCGACGTGGCCCCACCCGTGTCGGTGCCGGTGACGGGCGACGACCAGCTCGCGGTGGCCGGAGGTGACGGCCGCTTCGTGCTGCTCGCCGACGACGGTACCGGCGGCCTGATGTGGGTCGGGCAGGTGCCGAGCACCTGAGCGGTCAGGCCAGGAGGAACGCGACGGTCCGTCGCCGGGCGCGCCGCGCCTCGGGGATCCCGGGCAGGAGCGGGTAGACGTGGATCAGGTCCGGCTCCTCGATGTAGGTGAGGTCCCAGCCGGCCTCGGCCGCGCGGCTCGCCAAGAGCCGGCAGCCCGGCACCAGCAGGTCGCGGGTGCCGCAGAACATCAGCGCCGGCGGCAGACCCGTCAGGGCTCCGAGCCCGGGACTCACCTCCGGGCGGTCGAGGTCGTCGGGGATGCCGGCCCACCAGCCGGCGTAGGCACGGACCTTGCCGATGGAGAGCCACGGGTCGATCGCGTCGAGCGCCGCGGTGTCGGGCGTCGAGGTGGTCAGGTCGACCCACGGCGAGATCAGGAGCAGCCGCCGTGGCTGGGGACCGCCCCGGTCGCGCAGGGACTCCGCGAGGGCGAGCGCCAGTCCACCGCCCGACGAGTCGCCGGCGATCACCAGCTCGCCCTCGGTCGCGAGCCGGGTCGCCAGCGTGACGAGGTCGTCGTGGGAGTCGCGCCAGCTGTGCTCGGGCGCCAGCGGGTAGTCCGGCACCACGACGCGCGCGCCGAGGTCGTCGGCCAGCCGCGCGGCGTACCGGACCTGCCAGGCGCTGATCGGCGCCATGTAGCCGCCCCCGTGCAGGTAGAGGACGGCCAGGGCGGGTGCGATGCCGCGCCGCACGACGGAGTACGCCGGGAACCCGCCGGGCAGCTGCTCGGTGACGACCGAGAACCGGCGTTCGAACCGCGGCGTGGACCCGGTGGGCAGGGTCCGGTCGAGCCCCTCGTGCCACCGCTCGACCCGCGCCCGCTCGGTCGGCTCGTCCTCCATCTCGCCGGCCTTGCGCAGCCGCGGAACCACCCGCGCCATCAGCTGGTGCCGCAGGCTCGCCATCCCCGCAGGCTAACCACCCCACACGCTGACCCGGCAGAAGTCGACGCCGTACGACCCTGACCCGGCAGAAGTCGACGCCGTACGACGCCGGGCGCCGGTCAACGACCGCCGGGTCGGCGCTCCCGGGCGTCAACAAGTGCCGGGTCAGCGCACGGAGCGCGGGGACGTAGAGTGGAGGACACAAGACAGGGGAGCCCCCCGCGGGCTGAGAGTGCGGAACGAGCCGCAGACCCTCCGAACCTGATCCGGTTAGCACCGGCGAAGGGAGTCACATGTCCCACACCTCCGTGCTGCGCACCGTCTTCGCCGTAGCGACCCTGACCGCCCTCACGGCGTGCTCGCTCGTCGGCACCAGCGGCACGAACGACGCCAACGGGAAGGACGTCGTCCTGGTCACCCACGACTCGTTCGTGCTGCCCAAGCCACTGATCGCGCGGTTCGACCGCGAGTCCGGGTACCACCTGGTCGTCCACGCGGCCGGCGACGGCGGCACGCTGACCAACAAGCTCGTGCTGACCCGGAGCAACCCGACCGGCGACGTCGCGTTCGGCGTCGACAACACCTTCGCCACGAGGGCCCTCGACGCGGGCGTCTTCTCGCCGTACGACGTCACGCTCCCTCCCGGCGCGAGCCGGTACCTGATCCCGGGCGACGACCATCGCCTCGCCCCGATCGACAACGGCAACGTCTGCGTCAACATCGACACCACCTGGTTCCGTGCGCACCACCTCACTCCGCCACGCTCGCTCGGCGCCCTGGTGAAGCCGGCCTACCGCGACCTCCTCGCGGTGCCGGGTGCGACCACCAGCTCGACCGGCCTGGCCTTCCTGCTCGGCACGATCGGGAAGTACGGCGACCAGTGGCCCGACTACTGGAAGGCGCTCCTGGCCAACGGCGCGACCGTCACCGACGGCTGGTCGCAGGCCTACGAGACCGACTTCACCCAGGGCGGGGGTCACGGCCGGCTGCCGATCGTCGTCTCGTACGACTCGTCGCCGGCGTTCACCGTCCCGAAGGGAGCAACGGCGTCGACCACGAAGGCCCTGCTCGACACCTGCTTCCGTCAGGTGGAGTACGCCGGCGTGCTCGCGGGTGCCCAGAACGTGACGGGCGCCGAGGCGTTCGTCGACTTCCTCCTCAGCCCGGAGGTGCAGCGGGCGCTGCCCGACGCGATGTACGTCTTCCCGGTCCGGAGCGGCACCCCACTGCCCACGGCCTGGGCGCGGTACGCCGTACAGCCGACCCACCCGCTCACGGTCAGCCCGGCCGACATCACCGCCCACCGCGACGAGTGGCTGCGGCAGTGGAGCGACCTCGTCAGCCAGTGACTGCGATGAGACGGCTCCTGACCCTCGCCGCGACGGCCACGATCCCCCTGCTCGTGCTGGGGATCTTCTTCGTCATCCCGGTCGGCGGCATGCTGCGGGAGGGCTTCGTCCAGGACGGCCACCTCGACCTCGGCGGCGTGGCTGCCGTCCTGGGGCGGCCCGAGATCCAGCGCGCGGTCTGGTTCACGCTGTGGTCGTCCGCGACCGGGACGCTCCTCGCCTGCGCCCTCGGGCTGCCCGCCGCGCATGTGCTCCACCGTCTCGCGATCCCCGGCCGGACCTGGGTCCGCGCTCTCCTGGTCGTGCCGTTCGTGCTGCCCACCGTCGTGGTCGGCGTCGCCTTCGAGCTCGTCATCGGCCGGGGCGGACCGCTGGGCCGGCTCGGGCTCGACGGCAGCGCGATCGCCATCATCGCCGGGTTGGTGTTCTTCAACGCGTCCGTGGTGATCCGGGTCGTCGGCGGCGCCTGGGAGTCACTGGACCCGCGGCCCGCAGAGGCCGCGGCCGCGCTGGGCGCGTCGCCGTGGCGGGTCCTCCGGGACGTGACGTTCCCTGCGCTGCGGCCGGCCATCGTGTCGGCTGCGACGGTCGTCTTCCTCTTCTGTGCGACCGCGTTCGGGATCGTGCTGACCCTCGGCGGGCTGCGCTACTCCAGCGTCGAGACGCAGATCTACCTGCTCACCACCGACCTGCTCGACCTCCAGGCCGCCGCCGCCCTCTCGGTACTACAGCTCCTGGTCGTGACGGGGCTGCTGGTAGCGGCGGCCCGCGCCCGTCGTACGCCGGACGCCACGGTGGCCCACTCCCACGTCCGGCTACGACGACCGCGCGCCGGCGACGTCCCGGCTCTCGTGCTGACCGGCGTGCTCGTCGTCCTCGTCGCGCTGCCGCTCTCCTCGCTGGTCGTGCAGTCGCTGCGCGTCGACGGCACCTGGAGCCTGGCGAACTACCGCGCCCTGCAGACCCCCGGCTCACACCAGGCGCTGCTCGTCCCGGTCACGACCGCCCTGGTGAACTCGCTGCGGATCGCCGTCGACGCGACCTGGATGTCGCTGCTGCTCGGGCTGTCGCTGGCGATGATCGTGACCCGGCGCTCGCGGACGCGGGCCGAGCACCGCCTGCGGTCCGGGCTCGACGGCGTCTTCATGCTGCCGCTCGGGGTCTCCGCGGTGACGCTCGGCTTCGGTTTCCTGGTGACTCTCGGCAGCCCGCCGCTCGATCTGCGCGACTCCCCGCTGCTGATCCCGGTCGCCCAGGCGCTGGTCGCCCTGCCGCTCGTGGTCCGGATCCTGGTACCCGTCCTGGCCGGGATCGACGACCGGCTCCGCCAGGCCGCCGCGACTCTGGGCGCCTCGCCGCTGCGCGCGCTCACGGTGGTCGACCTCCCGGTCGTCTGGAAGCCGCTGCTGGCCGCGGCCGGCTTCGCGTTCGCCTGCTCGCTGGGGGAGTTCGGGGCCACGTCGTTCCTGGTCCGCGACGACCGCCCGACCCTCCCGGTCGTGATCTACCGGCTGATCGGCCACCCGGGCGACCTCAACTACGGCATGGCCCTGGCCGGCTCGGTGGTCCTCGGCGCCACCACCGCCGTCGTGATGCTCGTCGTGGAGCGGCTCCGCGTCCCGTCGGTGGGCACGCTGTGACGACCGAGGTCGCGCTCGCCGTACGCGGCCTCTCTGTGTCGTACGACGGCAAGTCGGCCGTCGCAGACGCCGACCTCGACCTGGTCGAGGGTCGGGTCCTGGCGGTGCTCGGGCCGTCCGGCTGCGGGAAGTCCACCTTGCTCCGCGCGGTCGCCGGGCTCGAGACGGCGTCGGGCACGGTGGCCTGGCACGGCACCGACCTCACCCGGACGCCGACCCACAAGCGCGGCTTCGCGCTGATGTTCCAGGACGGCCAGCTCTTCCCCCAGCTCACCGTCGCCCGCAACGTCGGCTACCCGCTCCGGCTCCGGCGTACGTCGCGGGCCGAGGCCGACGCCCGCGTCGCCGACCTGCTCGACCTGGTCGGGCTCTCCGGGTTCGCCGACCGCCTGCCGGCCACCCTGTCCGGTGGCGAGCGACAGCGCGTGGCCCTGGCGCGCGCGCTCGCCGCCTCCCCACGGCTGTTGCTGCTCGACGAGCCGTTGAGCGCACTCGACGCGGGGCTGCGCCAGCGCCTGGCCGACGACCTGCGACGCATCCTGGTCGAGGCCGGGACCACCGCCGTGATGGTCACCCACGACCACGAGGAGGCGTTCACGGTCGCCGACGACCTCGCCGTGATGCGGGCAGGCCGGATCGTCCAGGCGGGTCCGATCGGCGACGTCTGGCAGACGCCCGTCGACGCCGAGACGGCGCTCTTCCTCGGCTATGCCCGGGTGCTCGAGGGTGACCCGGCCGCTCGGCTGCTGGCGGCGGCCGGGCTCGCTGCCGCACCCGCCGTGGCCGTCCGCCGCTCCGCGCTGGCCGTCGCCGCCGACGGGCCGATCGGGGCCGAGGTGGTCACCGTCAGGACGACGCCCGGCCAGGTCCGGGTGGTCTGCGCGACCGAGCTCGGCGAGGTCGACGCCGTCGCTCCGCTCGACCTCCGGCTCGCCCCGGGAGACGGCGTACGACTCTCGGTCGAGCGCACCCGGCTGGCCCCGCTCGCAGCGGGTTCGCGCTCAGGCCCCCCGCCCCTAAACTGACCGGGTGTATCGCCGCGCCCAGATCCTCATGGTCTCCATCGCCCTGGGGATGGGTGCCCTGGCGGTGCTGGTCTCGGTGATCTTCGGCCACCCGCTGGTGGACCCCGACGGCTTCATCGGCCCGTCCTACCTCCGGCTGCCGACCATCCTCGCGCTGGCCTTCCTGCTCGACCTGCTCCCGCGCACCCTGTGGGGCGCGCGGTTCCACCCGAAGCGGATGGGGCCGGTCTTCCGTCAGCGCGTCCGCACGCACTGGACCCGGCCCCGGCTCGAGCTCGTGGTCATCGGCCTGCTCTCCTTCTACGTCACCTACGTCAGCTACCGGAACCTCAAGTCCCAGCTGCCGTTCGTCGAGGGCAAGAGCCACAAGTACGACAGCGAGCTCAACATCATCGACAAGGCCCTGTTCTTCGGCCACTCGCCCGGCGAGGTGCTCCAGCACGCCCTCGGCACCGGCATCTCCGCCGAGGTGCTCTCCACGGTCTACCTGTGGTTCCTGCCCCTGGTCCCGCTGGCACTCGCCGCCTGGCTGATCTGGTCGCGCAACCTCGGCTTCGGCTACTGGTTCGCGGCCTCCCAGTGCGTCGCCTGGACCCTGGGCACGATCTCGTACTACGCGCTGCCCACGCTGGGCCCGGGCATCGAGTACCCCTTCGCCTACGGCAACATCCCCAACACCGGGGCCATGCAGCTGATGACCAACATCCAGTGGACCCGGCAGTACTACCTCAACGACGCGAGCGGCTCCCTGCAGTCGATCGCGGGCTTCGCCAGCCTCCACGTGGCGATCACCCTGCTGGTCGCCCTGATGATCCAGTACACGACGACGATGCGTTGGCTCAAGATCGTGTTCTGGGTCAACGCCTGCCTGACCGCTGTCGCCACCCTCTACTTCGGCTGGCACTACGTCGCCGACGACGTGGCCGGCGTGGCCATCGCGCTGGTCTCCTTCTACGTCGGCGCCTGGGCCAGCCATCAGTCGTTCACGCGACACCCCGAGCCGGCCGAGGACCGTCGCGAGGAAGTTACAACCGTGTAGTTCGTCAAGCCGACACGCCGTCGGCTTCTGGGAATTTTGTGAAAGTTGTTCCCTTTGTGACTCCAGCGCACTAGCGTGCAGCGAGTTGCCACGGGTGAAGAGGAAGACACCCGAGACAACGTTCGCCACATCCGCAACGCTGGGAGAGCCTTCGTGCACCGAGTCGGGGTCACCGCCCTCGCCCTGTCCCTGGTCACCGGGCTCGGTGGTGTGGCAGCCGCGTCCGCGGCCGACGGGCACCACGTCTACCCGAGCAAGCAGCAGGTGCAGACGGCCCGTCACCAGGCGGCTCAGGCAGCGAACGACGTCGCCGGGATCAAGGCGGCGCTCGTCCAGGCCGACGTGCGGTTGCAGGCAGCCTCCGTACGGGCCGAGCAGGCGGCCGAGCGCTACAACGGCGCCCGCTGGGAGCTCCAGCAGGCCAGGCGCGATGCCCGCGTGGCCGACCAGCACGCAGCCATCGCCGCCCAGGACGTCCGACAGCAGCGCCACTCGTACGCCGCGACCGTCGTGTCGTCGTACGAGATGGGTCCCTCGCTCAGCCCGCTCTCGGCGGTGACCAGCAGCGACGGTCTGCCGGGTGTGATCAGCAAGATGGCGACCCTGCAGAACGCGCAGGACGCGATGGACCACACCTACGACTCGTTCCGGGCGTCCTCGACGCTGGCCGGAGTCGCGAGCGCCCAGGCCGAGGCGGCCCGCGCCCACGCCGAGACCCTCGCCGCCCGGGCCCGTCAGGCCCGTGACCGCGCGGCCGTGGCGGCGGCCGCCGCGGACAGTGCCAGCCAGGCGATCGCGGCCGAGAAGACGCAGCTGATCCATCGTCTCGCCCGCCTGCAGCACGTCAGCGTCTCCCTGGCCGAGCAGCGCCAGGCCGGGATCGAGCGAGCAGCCCAGGAGGCAGCACAGCGTGCCGCCGAGAAGGCAGCCCGCGAGAAGGCCCGCGAGCAGGCACGGCAGCAGGCGCAGCAACAGGCCAGCCAGACCCCTTCGAACGGTCCGACCGCCCCCCCGACCAGCGACCCGACGCCGGAGCCACCTGGGCCGACCAGCCCGCCCCCTCCCCCCCAGACCCCCCCGGCTCCGGCGTCGGGCGCTTCAGCCGCCATCTCGTTCGCTCGCCAGCAGATCGGTGACCCCTATGTCTGGGGTGCCGCTGGCCCGAACGCCTGGGACTGCTCCGGGCTCACGATGGGCGCCTGGCGGGCCGGAGGCATCTCGCTGCCGCACTACTCGGTCGCGCAGTACGCGCAGTCGACGCCCATCTCCCAGGGCTCGCTGAAGCCGGGTGACCTCGTGTTCTGGGGCTCCTCGGGCTCACCGTCGTCGATCTACCACGTCGCGCTCTACGTCGGGAACGGGATGATCATCCAGGCCCCGCGCACCGGTCGCGATGTCGAGGAGGTCTCCATGTACTACTGGATCACCCCGAACTTCTTCGCCCGCCCCTGACCGCCCGGACCCTCGCCCGAGCACACGCTGTGGCCGGCCTGACCACCCTCTTCGCGGGGCGCTCGACACGGTCCCGGGGTGCCTGACCGAGTGACGCCTCCCCGGAGAAAACGCGGAACAGATCGGCCGACACGCGCGGTACGCAGGCCATTTCTTCCGCGTTTTCCGCCCCCCGCGCACCGCCGCCCAGGGCGCAGTTCAGGCCTCGAGGTCGGCGTCCTCGGCCGGGTCCGCGTGGACGCCGTGCGGCTTGGCGTCGCGGAGCCGGGCGAAGGACGCGATGACCTCGGCCTCGGCGTCGTCCCGGCCGACCCAGTTCGCGCCCTCGACGGACTTGCCGGGCTCGAGCTCCTTGTAGACGGTGAAGAAGTGCTCGATCTCCAGCCGGTCGAACTTCGGCAGGTGGTTGATGTCGCGCATGTGCTCGAGTCGCGGGTCGGCCGCGGGCACGCACAGCACCTTGTCGTCGCCGCCGGCCTCGTCGGTCATCCGGTACATGCCGATCGCCCGGCACTTGATCAAACAGCCGGGGAAGGTCGGCTCGCCGATCAGCAGCACCAGCGCGTCGAGTGGGTCCCCGTCGAGGCCGAGGGTGTTCTCGATGAAGCCGTAGTCGGCGGGGTACTGCGTCGACGTGAAGAGCGTCCGGTCGAGCCGGATCCGCCCCGACGCGTGGTCGACCTCGTACTTGTTGCGGCTCCCCTTCGGGATCTCCACGAGTACGTCGAACTCCATGACGGCATCCTCCAGCGGCACAGACATCGGATCGACCCGGCCCCCGGGTCCGGGTCAGTCTCGCGCAGAATGAAGCCGCGTGCCCAGTCGGGTGCGCCCAGACGCATGACCGGGGCGGGAGGCGAGGACCGTGGCCCGACGTGACCGGCGTCAGCCCCGCGGCCGATCGGTGCGTGGGGCTGCCTTTCGCTGGGTTCCCGTCCTGCTCGTGCTGGCGCTCCTCGGCGGCGCCGCGGCGGCGTACCACTACGACCTCGGCACCCGCTGGTTCGGCGCGGCGCCCGACGCCGGGCCGACGTCGCCGCCCGTGCCCGGGCTCACCCTGCCCCCGGTGCAGACCCCACGCGCCGTGGCCCGGCCGGCGCCGTCGGGCCGGCCGGCTCCCTCCGCCGTACGACGTGCCCTCGGCCCAGCGCTGGACGACCCCGACCTCGCCGACCTGCGTGCCGTCGTCGCACCGCTCAGCGGTCCGCCGGTGCTCGCCGACGGACGCGGTGCCTCGATGCCGGCCTCCACCCTCAAGCTCCTCACGGCCACGGCGGCGCTGGAGGTGCTCGGACCCGACCACACCTTCGCGACCAGGGTCGTCGCCGAGCGGCGCCGGTCCCTGACGCTGGTCGGCGGCGGCGACCCGTTCCTGGCGGGCAAGCGCCCGGCGAAGGCGGCGCCCGGCGATGCCAGTCTCCAGACGCTGGCCGCCGAGACCGCCCGCGCCCTGAAGGGCCGTGGCGTCCGCGCCGTCTCCGTGTCCTATGACGCGTCCCTCTTCACCGGCCCCACGGTCAGCCCCGCCTGGCCCGACAGCTACGTGGCGGACTCGGAGGTCTCCCCGATCACCGCCCTGTGGGCCGACGAGGGCATCGCGCCCGACGGCAGTCGGGAGGCCGACCCGGCTGGGACCGCAGCCGAGCAGTTCGCGGCGTTCCTCCGCGCGGACGGCGTCGACGTCGCGGGCCAGGTCGAGGAACGCACCGCGGCGCCTGCGGCCCGCGAGGTGGCTCGGGTGACGAGCCTGCCGCTCGCCGACATCGTCGAGCGGGTGCTGCAGCTCAGCGACAACGACGGTGCCGAGGTGCTCGGCCACCAGACCGGCCTGGCGGTGAACGGTCACGGCTCCTTCTCCGGTGGTGTGGCCGCGGTACGGCAGACCCTGTCCAACCTGGGGATCGACCTGCAGGGTGCGAAGATCTACGACGGCAGCGGGCTCTCCCGCCACGACCGCCTCCGCGCCGAGACGCTGGTCGACGTACTCCAGCTCGCCTCCGCGAGCGACCACCCCGAGCTGCGCTCGGTCGTCACCGGCCTCTCCGTCGCGGCGTACGACGGGTCGCTCGCGGACCGCTTCGATCGCTCGCCCGGCCGTGGCTGGGTCCGGGCCAAGACCGGCACCCTGACCGGTACCAGCGCCCTCGCCGGCCTGGTCACCGACGCCCGCGGACGGGTGCTCGTCTTCGCGTTCCTCAGCAACCACATCCCGCCCACGGGCACCGACGACGCACGGGCTGCGCTCGACCACCTGGCGGCGACACTGGCCGCCTGTCGCTGCTGAGGGTCGCGGGTGCTTCACCATGGTATGTAGGTGAACCTGCACATCCCTCGATGAATTCGCCATGGGAAGTGCAGGTTCACCTACATACCTTGATGAAACCCCCAAGGACCGGCCACCCGAAGCGCCGCCCACGTAGGCTCCTCATCATGACGACGGAGATGGTCGACTGGCAGCTCGCGGTCACGCTGGGGTCGCGGCTCGCCGGGTCCGGACCGGTGGTGAACCCTGACGAGGCGGCCGCCACGGTGGCCGAGCTCCGTGACGGCGCGGACCGCTCGACGGCGTACGTACGGGGGTTCACCGGCCTCGAGGCGGGCGAGCGGACGGCGCCGGTCCTCGTCGTCGACCGCCCG
>Ga0302258_1000074_pt1 | contig 10671 bp, 9 predicted proteins | sample I_Fen_N2_4_FD_194568 | JGI IMG/M metagenome (GOLD analysis project Ga0302258, IMG submission 194568) | Peat permafrost microbial communities from Stordalen Mire near Abisko, Sweden - I_Fen_N2_4 | ecosystem: Environmental > Terrestrial > Soil > Wetlands > Permafrost | place: Sweden: Abisko... | reverse complement strand
CCGAGACCGAACCCCCACAACACCAGCTGCGCCTCGGTCGGCAGAGCCGAAGCGTCTTCGCGCAAATTGATCAGGCCTGCCACGGCCACGCCCACGATGCCGAAGATCACCATGTTGAGCACGCGCCGCCACCAACGCTCTGTCCCCCTGGACAACGCCGTGGTCAGCCCGCTGACCAGGAAGAGCACCGCCGCCGCCGGCCCGTAGACCAGGACCGCGGCCAGCGACAATGCCGCCGACCAGGCGAACGTGACGCTCGCCCGGACATCGCGCATCCACGGCAGCAGCGGGTACAGATCCGCGAGCAGCACCAACCCGGCCAGCATGACGAATCCACCGAGCCCCTGCGACCCGCTGACGTCCAGCTGCGGCGTGGTCCACAGCAGGGCGACATACCCCATCACCACGATCGCAACGCCGGACCAGAACAGCAGCTGGAATCGCCGCGGGGTCGCCCGCAGAGGTCTGGAGAGAACCTCGTTGGTGTACTGCATGCGTCTTCCTGCCCCCCTGGGGTTACTAAAAAAGGCTACCGGCGGCAGACATACCGACATCTCGCCCGAAGGAATGATTTCGTGCGCAACAGATAACCCTCCGTGATACCTGCAGGTCCACCCGATCATTCGGCCCCATCGCCGCCCGTGAAGGCTGTCTTGCCGTGCCTGATGGGCAGCGAGACGGTGGGCCGTTCGGGTGACCTGGTCGTCGGCATGTCGGTCGCTGCGCGATGTGACAGGGTCAGCGCATGGCGGATGCGGACATCATTGTGGTCGGAGCGGGGTTGGCCGGGCTGGTCGCCGCGGCCGAGGCGGCGGACGCCGGGCGGTCGGTGATCGTCCTCGATCAGGAGGGTCCGGCCAGTCTCGGGGGTCAGGCCTGGTGGTCGTTGGGCGGGCTGTTCCTGGTCGACTCTCCGGAGCAGCGCCGGCTCGGCATCAAGGACTCGCCGGAACTTGCGGCAGCGGACTGGTTCGGGTCCGCCGGGTTCGACCGGCCCGAAGATCACTGGCCCCGGCTGTGGGCCCAGGCCTACCTGGATTTCGCGGCGGGCGAGAAACGGTCCTTGCTCCGCCAGGAGGGTGTCGCGTTCTTCCCGGTCGTGCAGTGGGCCGAGCGCGGCGGCTACCAGGCAGGCGAGCATGGCAACTCCGTACCGCGGTTCCACCTCACCTGGGGAACCGGGCCAGGGTTGCTGACCCCATTCGTGCGCCGGGTCACCGAGCATGTCAGGGCCGGCCGCATACAGCTCAGATTCCGCTACCGGGTGACCGAACTCGTCGGCGACGGCCGGGGCGTCGCCGGAGTGGCCGGGGAGGTGCTGGAACGGACCACCGCCGCCCGCGGGGAGCGCTCGTCGCGAAACGTGATCGACGATTTCGCGATCGGCGCCGGGGCGGTGATCGTCACCTCCGGCGGTATCGGCGCGAATCATGATCTTGTCCGGCAGAACTGGCCGGGTGGGTACGGCCAGCCGCCCGCGGAGCTGCTGTCCGGGGTACCCGATTCGACCGACGGGTTGATGCTGGGCGTCACCGAGCGGGCCGGCGGTCGGGTGATCAACCGCGACCGGATGTGGCACTACCCGGAGGGCATCATCAACCACTCCCCGGTCTGGAGCGCCCATGGGATCCGGATCCTGTCCGGGCCGAGCCCGCTGTGGCTCGATGCCTTCGGCCGCCGGCTACCCCCGCCGCTGTTTCCCGGTTTCGACTCGCTGGGCGCGGTGCGGCACATCACCGCAAGCGGCCGGTCGCATTCCTGGTTCCTGCTGGACCAGCGCACCATCGGGCCGGAGTTCGGGCTGTCCGGGTCGGAGCAGAACCCCGACCTGACGGGGCGTTCGGTCAAGCTGCTGCTGACCACCAGGGCCGGCGGCAAGATCATCCCTGGGGTCCAGGCGTTCCTCGATCACGGAGTCGACTTCCTCGCCGCCCCGACGCTGCCCGAGCTGGCCCGGAAGATGAACGAACTCGTGGGCGAGCCCCTGGTCGATGCCGAGGATCTGGCCCACACGGTGGAGCTGCGAGACGGCCAGGTACGCGCGGAGCTCGGCAAGGACCCGCAGATCGTCGCCACCGCCGGCGCTCGCCGGTACTTCGGTGACCGCAAGATGCGGACGGTCGAGCCGCACGAAATGCTCGATCCGGCAGCGGGTCCGCTGATCGCTGTGCGGCTGCGCATCCTGACCCGCAAGACCCTGGGTGGACTCGAGACCGATCTGTCGGCCAGGGTGCTGCGACCCAGCGGTTCGGCCGTCGCCGGGCTGTTCGCCGCGGGCGAGGTGGCCGGATTCGGCGGCGGCGGCATGCACGGCCACCGGTCCCTGGAGGGCACGTTCCTGGGCGGGTGCCTGTTCTCCGGACGCATTGCGGGTCGGGCAGCGGCGGCAGCGGTGTAGTTCTGGCCGCGGACAATGGCGGCGCTGCGCCCAGGTCGCGGAGCGCAGTTCAGACCAGCATCAGACCAGCAGCTGATGCGCGGCCAGCTCGCGGTACAGCGGGCTCGAGTCGACCAGCTCGAGGTGCGTCCCGACGGCCTGCACCTCACCGTGTTCCAGCACCAGGATCTGGTCGGCGTCGACCACCGTGGCCAGCCGGTGCGCCACCACGATCAGCGTCCGGTCCTGCGCGACGGCGTCGATGGCCTCCCGCAGCGCCCGCTCGTTGCGGCCGTCGAGGCTGGCCGTCGGCTCGTCCAGCAGCAGCAGCTGCGGCGAGGAGAGCAGTGCTCGGGCGATGGCCAACCGCTGCCGTTCACCGCCGGACAGCAGGATGCCGTCCTCGCCGACCTGCGCGTCCAGCCCGGCCGGATCGCGGCGCAGGATCGGTGTCAGGTTCACCGAGGCCAGCACCGCCGCACACGCGGCGTCGTCGGCGTCCGGTGCGCCGAGCAACAGGTTCTCCCTGATCGTTCCGGCCAGCACCGGCGAATCCTGCTCGACGTAGCCGATGTTGGAGCGGGTCTGCGCCCGGGTCATCGTGCTGACCTCCACCCCCGCGAGCCGAATGGTGCCGGAGTCCGGCTCGTAGAAGCGCTCGATCAACGAGAGCAACGTCGACTTGCCCGCGCCGGATGGACCGACGATGGCCGTCTTGCTGCCGCGGGGCACGGTGAAGGTGACCTCGCGCAACACCGGGACGTCGCTGTAGCCATAACTGACCCCGTGGAAGCTCAACGCAGCTGGCATGGAGCCGGGACGGGGCAGCGCGCCGACACCGTTGACCGCGCTGGAACCGTTCACCGCACGGACGACCGCAAGCCCGGCGGGAGCGATCTCTTCCTCGGGCAGCGAGGTGATCTCCTCGATCCGGATCACCGCACCGAGGGCGTTCTGGGTGGCGGTGTACGCGTTGAACACCTGCCCAAGCGGCATGATCATCATGAACAGATAGAGGATGAACGACACCAGCCCGGCCACCTGCATGGTGCCGGCGGCGACCAGGTAGCCGCCGACGCCCAGCACCACGATGAACGCGCCCTGTAAAGCGATTCCGATGACGGGCTCGATCAGCGCCATCACCTTCGCCAACCGCACTCCGGTGGAAAAGGCGTTGCCCGCCAACCCATCCAGCACGACGGTCTCGCGCTGGGTCGCGCCTGCCGCGCGGATGGTGCGGATCCCCGGTATCGCTCTGGCGACGCCCGCGGCCAGCGCGCCGACCTGGGTCTGCGACGTCAGGGTGAGCTTCTGGATACGACCGCCGAGCACCACCACAACAGTGACCGCGACTGCGACCACCAGCAGTGTCAGCCCCAGCAGCATCGGGCTGATCAACGCCATCGCGACGACCGAACCGACGAAGATGAGCGACCCGGAGACCGCATCCACCAGGCCGGAGGTGACAACGGAGCGCAGCAATGTGGTGTCGGATCCCACCCGCGACACCAGGTCACCGGTGCGGCGGGTGTCGTACTCGCGAATGGGCAATCGCAGCAACCGGGCCACCAGCAACCGGCGGGTGTCCAGCACCACGGCCTCGGCGGTCCGCTGCAACAGGTACTGCTGCAACCCGCGGATCGCCGCTCCCAACAGGATCAGCACCACCAGCAGTGCGACGATTCCGCCCAGCGGTTCGGATTTGCCGACGTCCGCGATGACGATCCCCACCATGGCGGGTTGCGCGATGGCCACCACGGCACCCAGCAGTGAGATGGCGACGACAAGCGAGAGCACCCGACGGTGCGGGCGGAGGTAGGGCCAGAGCTGCCGGAGTCCGGCCCGGCCGGGTGGGGTGGCTTCGGTCGCAGCGTCGGCCGCCGGGCTCGCGGACGCGGTGGGGCTCGCTCCGTCGACTGCCCCGACCAGGTCGGCGCGCTCGGCCGGCACCGAGTCGGGCGAGCTCGCGTACGCGGTGGCACTGCGATCACCGGCGGTGCGATCACCGGCACTGCGATCACCGGCGGTGCGTTCGCGCGCGGTCAGGTCGGTCACCCTCGCCACGGTAACCAGCGGGCCCGGCACCGACCGGGTTCGGGCTGCACGTTCGCGGCGAGCAGAACAACTCCGCGGAGCGCTGCGGCTCAGCCGGACCCGCCCGACACATTCGCCGCGCCACCCGGCACCATGGGCGAATGACCTCTCCCGACAGGCCGATCCGCATCGGCGTGCAGTTGCAGCCCCAACACTCGGACTACGGGCAGATCCGCGACGCGGTCCTGCGGGCCGAGGACGCGGGCGTCGATATCGTCTTCAACTGGGACCACTTCTATCCCCTGTCCGGCGATTCGGACGGCAAGCATTTGGAGTGCTGGACCATGTTGGGCGCTTGGGCCGAGCAGACCGAGCGGGTGGAGATCGGCGCGCTGGTCACCGGCGGCGGCTACCGCAACCCGGACCTGTTGGCCGACATGGCACGCACCGTCGACAACATCTCCGGCGGCCGGTTGATCCTTGGGATCGGCGGCGGCTGGTTCGAGAAGGATTACACCGAGTACGGCTACGAGTTCGGCACGGCGGGGAGTCGACTGAACCTGCTCGGCCAGTACCTGCCCCGGATTGCCCGGCGCCTCGAGCGCCTCGATCCCCCGCCGACCAGGCCCATCCCGGTGCTGATCGGCGGCGGTGGAGAGCGCAAGACACTGAGATTCGTCGCTCGTCACGCCTCGATCTGGCATGTGTTCGGCAGCATCGACACGCTGCGCCGCAAGACGGCGGTGCTCGCCGAGCACTGCGCGGCGATCGGGCGTGATCCGGCGGAGATCGAGCACTCCACCGCCGCGCATCGGGACGGCCCGTCGGCGGCCGACCCGATTGTCGCGGCCGGATTCACCCAATTCACCATCGGTGTGTCAGGACCTGATTACGATCTGTCAGCACTTCCCGCCTGGATTCGCTGGCGCGACGAGCAGAACGGCCGCGCCGGCTGACACACCGGAATGTCGACAATTCTTCACCGGATGAGCACTCGTTAGCTATCGCCCGGCCACCTTGGGACGCCGTCGCTTGCGAATTCTGGCCGTCACCGAATCGTCACATCACAGATCGGTATCAATCGGGGTGCATGGTGTCTCAACTGCGCTTATAACAGTAGGAGAGCCGTGCGTTTCGTGTTGCGCCGTCCCTGGGGGTTCTGCGTGCGATGAGCACTTTGTCGTCTTTCGGCTCTTCGCACCGCCCCGGCGGTGCGCGATCGAGCCGACCAGAGGGAAACTGATGACCGTCGTACGTGAAAGCCGCGCCATGTCGTACTTCTTCGACGACGAGGACATCCTGCTCCCGCTCGACGAGCACGCACCTCACGGAGCGTTACGCCTTCCCGATGGACGCGCCATGGCCTGGGCCGAATACGGAAGCGCCCGAGGGCTGCCCTGCATCCTCATCCCGGACACCGGGATGTCGCGCCTGGCGCCCGGCTGGCTGCTGCATGACACCGCGCTTCCCGTACACATCCGGCTGCTCGCGATGGACCGGCCCGGCATCGGAGCCTCCGACCCCATCGGCTTCGGCGGGACCGAGCAGCCCGCAGAAGACCTCCGACGGATGGTGGAAACCCTGGCAGTGGGCCGCGTGGCGGTGATCGGGATCGGCCAGGGCACCGACGACGCATTCGCGTTCGCCGCTCGTTACCCGTCGCTGGTCACGTCGGTCACCGGAGTCTCGGTCCGGCTGCCGGGCCACAACGACTCGCGCCGGGGGTTACGGAACGCCTTCGGACGCCGGCACGAGAAGGGCTGGAGCGGACCGCTCTCGGCATGGATCTCCACCGCCGGCAGGGACGCCGACCTCACCACAGAGGCGACCTGGGCGCGCATGCTCGAGCGGCTCGACGCCGTCCCCGCTCAGGTGCTGGCGGACCGGTGGCGCGAATCGGACTTCCGCGAGGCGGTGGCGGCCGACGTCACGCAGATCAAACCTGCCTGGACGGCCCCTGCCCGGCCCGCCGGTCCGCCGCAGTGGGTCAGCGATCCCCGTTCCGTCCGGGTGCCTGTCCGGTTATGGCACGGCAAGCACGAGACCTCCCCCACCCTCGCCCAGGTTCAGGACATCGCGCAGGACCAGCCGTCCTGGACGGTCACCACCGTCGGTGGCAGCTCGGCGGTACTGGGCGCCTGGTCGGCGATCCTGACGGCGGCCGCGGAGTCGTTTCACGGCGCGGCCGCCGCCTGAAGCGGACCTGTCCCAACCGGTTCAGCCGGCGTTCAACCCGATCGATGGGGCCGGGATCCGGTCCACCGGCGGCAACGAGTTGGTGCGGATCAGCTCGGCGTACCAATATGCGGAGTCCTTGAGCGTCCGCTCGAGGGTGTCGAAGTCCACCCGGATGATGCCGAACCGGCGGTCGTAACCCCACGACCATTCGAAGTTGTCCAGCAGCGACCACAGGAAGTACCCGCGGACATCGACCCCTGCGTCGATGGCCTTGCCCACGGCGTCGATGTGCCCGTGCAGGTACGACACCCGATTCTCGTCATGGATTCGACCGTCCGCGGACACCTCGTCGTAGAACGCCGCACCGTTCTCCGTGACCATCAACGGCAGGTCCGGGTACCGGGTGCCGATGTCCGTCAGCAGCTCCGTCATGCCCGACGGGTCGATGTTCCAGCCCATCGAGGTGTACGGGCCGGGCTGGGCGAGGAAGTCGACGTCGGCGGCGCCGACCCACGGGCTGACGTCGGATGCCTGGTGCCCGTCGGCGTTCTCCCGCGGCCCGTCACCGAGATGCCGGCGAGCACGCGAGGTCGAGTAGTAATTGATCCCCAGCACGCTCAGCGGTACCGCGATGGTCGCCTCGTCGCCGTCCTTGACGAACAACCAGTCGGTCACGGACGCGGTGTCCTCCAGCAGGTCCTTCGGATAGGCGCCGTCCAGCATCGGACCGAGGAAGACCCGGTTCCCGACCGCGTCGAGCTGACGGATCGCGTCCCGATCGGCCGCGGAATCCGGGTTGTCGGGCCGGGTCACGTGCAGGTTCAACGTCACCGACACCTGGGTCTGCTCACCCAGCACGGACCGGACGGCGCGTCCCGCAAGGCCGTGGCCCAGGTTGAGGTGGTGCGCCGCGGCCAGCGCGCCCGCGGGTTCGGTGCGACCGGGGGCGTGCACGCCGGAGGCGTATCCGAGGAACGCCGAGCACCACGGCTCGTTCAGCGTCGTCCAGACCGAGATCCGGTCACCGAGCTTGGCGGCGACATGCGCGGCGTAGTCAGCGAAACGCAGTGCGGTGTCCCGATTCACCCAGCCGCCGCCGTCCTCGAGCTCCTGCGGGAGGTCCCAGTGGTACAGCGTCGCGACCGGCTGCACGCCCGATTCCAGCAAGCCGTCGACCAGCCGCGAGTAGAACTCGATGCCCTTCGGGTTGAACGCCCCCGACCCACCCGGCTGGATACGCGGCCAGGCCAGGGAGAACCGGTAGGCCTGCAGGCCGAGGTCCTTGATCAGTCCGACGTCCTGCGACCATCGGTGATAGTGGTCGTCCGCGACGTCACCGGTGTCCCCGTTCAGCACCCGGCCCGGCGTGCGGGAATAGGTGTCCCAGATGGAGAACGTCCGTCCGTCCTCGTCGTAGGCACCCTCGATCTGGTACGAGGCGGTTGCCGAGCCCCAGAGGAATCCGTCCGGAAACGTTCGTGTCGGGCTGGTCATGGGTGCGAATCCTCCTGGGACGGGGACGGAAGGACGGACGGGGAGGCCGACGGGAAGGACAGACGGGAAGGCAGATGGGAAGGCAGATGGGAAGGCAGATGGGAAGGCAAGGGTAATCGTGACGGTCTGCGCCTCGGCGCGCAGCCTGGAACCGGTTCCGATCGTGTCCCCAGCTTCGTCGACACGCTCCGCGCCGGCCACAGTGGCGACCTGGACTCCGGCGGGCAGCACGACGAACCACCGCCCGGCGCCGCCGTCGGTGCGCGTCACGGTAATGCTGTCGCCATCCCATGCCACGTCGAAACTGGCCCCGATCCCGCCGCCCAGCGCCGGAATCCGCAGGGTGTGGTCGGCCAGTTCGCGCGGTGCGAACAGGTGCTACGCGACGCCGTCGGCATAGTCGTACTCCGGACCGTCGTCCCGCGCACCGATCGGCAGCACCGTTCCCGGACGCACCAGCACCGGCAGCGAGTCGAACCCGTGGGTCTCGGTGACCCAGCGGGGCCCGGAGATCGTGCGGCCGTCGAGCAGATGAGTCCACGTCCCGGCGGGGACGTAGTAACTCACCGTGCCGGCCGCACCGAACACCGGGGCTACCAGCAGGGCATCGCCCAGCAGGTACTGGGTGTCCAGGTGCGCGGTGGCCGGGTCGTCGGGAACTCCAGCGCCATCGGCCGCAGCATCGGCACGCCCTCGCTGACCTCCGCTGCCACCCGCGTGAGGTACGGCATCAGCGACATCTTCAACCGGACGAACCGCCGGGCCACCTCGACGGCCTCGTCGTCGAACGCCCACGGCACCCGGTAGGACCCGGATCCGTGCAGCCGGCTGTGGCTGGACAGCAGCCCGAAGGCCAGCCAGCGCTTGAACACGCCCGCGTCCGGGGTGCCTTCGAAACCGCCGATGTCGTGCGACCAAGGTGATTTTGTGTTGGTGCCGCGGTGCGCTGACTGGGTCCCAGCGAACCCCTGAACACACTCGGGGCGCCAGCGTCACCTGTCGAAGCGCTTTGAAGATTGGCGACTGTGGACTGATTCGTCGAAGCGCTTCGATGGGTTTGAGTATCGAGCGAACAATCTCGGAGTCAAGGCCTGGATGTAACGAATCGATAACGCGGGGGTTTGGTCGGGCTACCCGCACGAGCGAGGCGCCCGCCGACTCCGCGCACGCCGCCGCGCAGTGGCTCAGCGCCGGTCTCAGCGCAGGGCTCAGCGCAGGGCTCAGCGCCGGGAACCGTGCAGGGCTCAGCGCCGGGCTCTGGCCGGGTCGTCCACCGAGCGCCGGTTTTCACGACTGGGCGCCAGCACAATACGGCGCCCATCCCACAAAACCGGAGCCCGGACAACAAACCGGAGCCCGGACACAGCCCAAGACCTCAACGGCTGCGGTGGCTGAACCAGCGCCGCGCCGAGTCACGCTGCGACGGATGCCCGGACGAAGCGACACCTTCGCCGAACCGCCGCACCGCAGCCGGGGATCTGGTCCGGACCGAACCCCTGAGCACGACAACCGCTATTCACCCGCTGCGCCGGCAAGGGCCCGCCGACACGCTCCACTCGGACCCGATTTCACGACTCGGCTCCGCCTTCACGCACTCGGCGCCGGAACAAGACGGCGCCCACACCACAAAACCGGAGCCCGGAGAATGGCCAGGAGATGCGACCGCGCGACAGCCGGAGCAGCGCGCGGCGGCCAAGCAGGAAGAGGGCGCGGCCAAACCGAAAAGGCGCGCGGCCAAACCGGAAGAGGTCACGGCGGCCAAGCCGGAAGGAGGCCGCCGCGGGTCGGCGTGCAGCGCCTGCAGAACCTGCAGAACCTGCAGAACCTGCAGAACCTGCAGAACACGGTGTGGCCTGTGAGATTCGTCAGCAACTCGCCCGCACAGTGCGTGACCGGCCGTTCGGCGCGTATTGGTCTGATAGAGCTAAGGCATGTCTCGTCATGAACTCAAGACCGTGTTCTCCCCACAAAGCGCCGGGACGGTCGTCGCAGGTCGCGGTCCGCGCGCCATCCCGGGTGCCGCGATGGCGGGTGCTGTCGCGGTGACCCTGGCCGTCGTCCTGGCCGGTTGCAGCACCAGCACCAGCCCGAGCACGTCATCGTCCTCGACCACGTCGTCGGCCGCGGCGTCCTCAGCGGCCTCCGGGTCGACGAGCTACCCGGCGGGCAAGGAGGAGATCTGCGGGGCGCGCGATCAGCTCAAGACCTCGGTCACCGCGCTGACCAACCCCACCATGCTGGTGGGTGGAGCGGACGCGATCAAGGCTGCTGTCGGCCAGGTCCAGACGGACCTGAACGCGGTTGTCGCCGCTGGCAAACAGGATTACGAACCCCAGGTCACGGCCATGCAGTCATCCCTCGACCAGCTGCAGACGGCAGTGGGCGACCTCGGCAACGGCAGTGTCACGCAGAACATGCAGGCGGTCGGCACGGCCATCGCGTCGACCGGCACGGCAGCCGCGAACCTGTTCACCCAGCTGAAAACGGCCTGCGGCTCCTGATCCGAGAGCCGTTCGCTATCCGAGGTCAGGTCCTATCGAGAGCCGGACCCACGCCGAAGGGCCGGTCCTGACCCGGGTCTTGGTCGG
>Ga0302258_1000073_pt1 | contig 10678 bp, 10 predicted proteins | sample I_Fen_N2_4_FD_194568 | JGI IMG/M metagenome (GOLD analysis project Ga0302258, IMG submission 194568) | Peat permafrost microbial communities from Stordalen Mire near Abisko, Sweden - I_Fen_N2_4 | ecosystem: Environmental > Terrestrial > Soil > Wetlands > Permafrost | place: Sweden: Abisko... | reverse complement strand
CACGGGCGCCAGGGCGCCACGCAGGAGTGGCGCCCGTGGCCCGCCCGCGGTCTGCGGTGGCCCGCCCGCGGTCTGCGGTGGCCCGACCGTGGCCCGCGGTGGCCCGCCCGGTGGCCCGCCCCGTCGCCCGCGCCCTGGTCCGCGCCCCGAGAGCCCTGGCGGCTCAGGCCGCGGCGGCGACCATCTCCGTCTCGGCAGTGACGCCCGCGGCCTCCTCGACAGCGAGGTCGATCTCGAGCTTGATGTCTTTGCCGACCAGCCAGCCGCCGGCCTCGAGACCGACGTTCCAGGTCAGGCCCCAGTCCTCGCGGTTGATCTTCGTGGTTGCATGGAACCCGGCGCGGCGGGCGCCGCCCATCGACGTGTACAGGCCGAGGTACTCGGTCTCGAGAGCGACGGGCTTCGTGATACCGCGGATGGTGAGGTCGCCGGTGACCACGTAGTCGCTGCCGCCGCTGGGGGTCACGGAGGTCGAGACGAACGTGATCTCCGGGTAGGTCCCGGTGTCGAAGAAGTCGGGCGACCGGAGGTGGCCGTCGCGCTGCTCGACACCCGTGTTGAGCGAGGCCGCGTCGATCGTGAACGCGCCGGTGGCGGCCGTCGGGTTCTCGGGGTCGAGCTGGAGGGTGCCCGACAGCTTTCCGAACTTGCCGCGAACCGTCGTCACCATCATGTGCTTGGCAGCGAAGATCACGTCGGTGTGGGTGGTGTCGAGGTTCCAGGTCGTGGTGGCCATGTGGGTTGTGTGCCTCCCGGCAGAATGCGGCGCTGATTACCGCTCAAATAGTTGACTACGCAACTATATTCCCGTCTGATTGCCTTGTCAACTACTTTCCCCTTGAGGTAGGATGGCGCCATGACGTCCGAGATCGTCGCCCGCGGCCGCCCTGCCACCAGCGGCGCCATCCCGACCTCCTCCCCCACCACCAGCGCCGACGACGCCCGTCTCGGAGCCTGGCGGACCATGCTCCACGCCCATTCACACCTCGTGCGCCGCATGGACGAGGACCTCAAGGCAGCCCACGGCCTCTCGCTCGCCGAGTACGACGCGCTGATCCAGCTGGCCAATGCACCCGGCCGCCGGCTCCGGATGAGCGTCCTGGCGGAACGGGTCCTGCTCTCGCGCAGCGGCATCACGCGCCTCGTCGACCGCCTCGTGGCGGACGGCAACGTGGAGCGCTCGGTCTGTCCGACAGACGCCCGCGGGGCGGAGGCGGCGCTGACACCCGCCGGGCTGGACCGCCTTCGCGGGGCTTCGACCACCCACCTGGACGGTGTCGCACGCTACTTCCTGGACGTCGTGAGCGCGGATGACCGGGAAGCGATCGAGCGCGGCCTGGGGGCAGTGGTGGACAGGCTCGAGGCGGGCGGGCATGCCGACAGCACGGCCTGCTCGTCTCCGGGCGAGGCCTGACGATCGACGCCCCGCGTCGGCGCGGGCAGGTCCTGGCGGGCACGAGCGGCTTCGCCTACGCGGGCTGGGCCCCGAGGTTCTACCCCGCCGGGCTGCGGGATCGCGAACGGCTCCCCCACTATGCGGCGCGGCTGCCGGCGTGCGAGCTGAACAACACCTTCTACGCGCGGCCGACCGTCGAGCGCATCCGGGCGTGGTGCGACGCCGTCCCCGCGTCGTTCCGGTTCGTCGTCAAGGCGCAGCGCGGCGCCAGCGCCCGGGCGCTGTACGGCGATCCCGGCGAGTCCGTGCCGTGGCTGACCGAGGCCCTGCCGGAGTTCGGGGACCGCCTCGGGGCGGTGCTGTTCCGGATCGCGGGCGAGGCGGCCCGCAACGACGGGCGCCTCGGGGCGCTGCTGGGGGCCTGGCCTCGAGCGATCCCCCTGGTGATCGAGGTGCAGCACCCCTCGTGGCACGTCGACGAGACCTTCGCCGCGTTGCGGGCCGCGGGCGCCGTCCTGTGCACCACCGACCTCGACGACCTGGACGAGACGCCGGACATCCGGCGGACGGGACCGTTCCTCTACCTGCGCCTGCGGCGGACGGCCTACGACGATGCGGCGCTCGACGCGTGGGCCCGGCGCCTGGTCCCGTTCCTGGACGACGGCATGGACGCCTTCGTGCTGTTCCGCCACGACGAGGACGGGACGAGCGCCCTCCACGCCGAGGGGTTCGGTGCCCGCGTCGAGCTCGCCCGCGACGCCGGCTGACGATGCTCGGGCACTCCGCGGTCAGTCGAGTCGCGCTGGTCGCGCTGGTCGCGATCGCTGGCGCCTGCGCGGGTCCGGGTCCCACCGCCGCGCCCTCGTCCGGCGTATCCGCGCCCCTGTCCGGCGAGTCCCCACCCGCATCGGCGTCCGGCGGCAGATCGTCCGCGACGCCCGCCGTCCCCGCGAGCGTCGCCGCGTCCGACCGCCTCGACCTTGCAGCCGTCCGAGCCCGCCTGGAGACCGCGGCCTCCGGCCTCGACGCGCCGCTCTGGGTCACCTCCGCGCATGACGGCTCGGGCCGCCTCTTCATCGCCGAGCAGGGTGGTCGCGTCCGCGTCCTCCGCGACGGCTCGCTCCTCCCGGCGCCATACGTGGACCTGGCCGATCGCGTCACCGCCGGGGGCGAACGGGGACTCCTCGGCCTCGCGTTCGCGCCCGGGTTCGGAACCGGCGGCGAGAACCGCCTCTACGTCCACTACTCCGGCCTCTCGGGCGCCACGACCATTGCCGAGCTGCGCGCAACCTCCCCGGGCGCGGACACAGTGGACACCGCCACGGAGCGGATCCTCCTCGTCGAGCCCCAGCCGTACCCCAACCACAACGGCGGCTGGATCGGGTTCGACCGCACCGGCATGCTGCTCGTCGGGCTCGGCGACGGGGGCAGCGGCGGTGACCCCGAGAACCGCGCATCGCGCCTGGACACGGTCCTGGGCAAGATCCTCCGCCTTGACGTGCGCGGCGGGCCGTCCGGCGCGCTCGAGTACGGGATTCCGGCCGACAACCCGTTCGTCGGGCAGTCCGGCGCGCGCCCGGAGATCCTCCACTACGGCCTCCGCAACCCGTTCCGCGTCAGCGTGGACCCGGTCACGGGCACGCTGTGGATCGGCGACGTCGGACAGAACCTGTGGGAGGAGGTCGACGCTGCGCCCGCGAACGCCCGGGGCCTCGACTTCGGCTGGCGGCGCTGGGAGGGCAGTCACTGCTACGAGCCGGCCACGGGCTGCGAACCGGCCGGCGTGACGATGCCGGTGGCGGAGTACGGGCACGGAGCCGGCTGCAGCGTCATCGGCGGGGTGGTCTACCGCGGCAACGCGATCCCCGCCTTGCGGGGCGCCTACCTGTTCTCGGACTACTGCAGCGGAACCCTGTGGGCCATCGATGCGGGCACTGATGCCCCGCAAGCGCCGGTGACCCTGCTGGAGACCGGCCGCTCGATCAGCTCGATCGGAACGGACGAGGCCGGCGAGGTGTACCTGACGGACCTGGCCCACGGCGACCTGCTCAAGCTGGTCCCGGTCTCCTGAGCGGGCCAGGCCCCCACTCAGGAGGCGGCGCTGGTGTCTGGCGCCGCGACCGCTCGCTGCGGCGCCGGCGCAACGGGGCGCAGGAAGAGCGTGAGCACGACCAGCACGTACCCTCCCCACACGAGCAGCGTGGTGACCTCGGGCTGCGAGTTGTAGCCGAACAGCGCGTGGAGGAACTGGCCCACGACCAGCGCGACCCCCTCGGGGGCGCCGGCGATCGGCGCGTGCGGCAGGACGGCCGAGACGTCGAACGCGGCCCCGGTCCCCACGGTGATCCAGCCGATCTCGATGAACTCGTGGACCGCGCTCGAGAGGAGGCCGGCCGCGATGAAGATCAGGGCGATGCCGGTCCAGCGGAAGAACGTCCGGAGATTGATGACTCGGGCGCCGCGATAGAACCCGGCCCCGAGGAGCACGGCGATCGCGAGCCCGACAAGGGCTCCCAGCATGACGCTCGTCGCGCCGCCCCGGGAGGACGTGGCCAGGCCCACGAGGAACAGGGATGTCTCGAGTCCTTCGCGGATGACCGCGGTGAACGCGAGGATCACGAGGCCGAAGACCGTCCCCTCCGTGAGCGCCCGGTCGACCGCGGCCTGGAGCTCGCCACGAACGCTGGCGGACTGCCGGCGCATCCAGAACAGCATCCAGGTGACCACGGACGCCGCGAGGAGCATCGCGAGGCCCTCGAAGATCTGCTCCCACGGGGATTGGAGGTCGCCCACGGTCACGAACAGCGTGATGCCGGCGGCCAGGCTCACCACGACGGCCGCGCCCGCCCCCACCCAGATCCGGCCGGAGTACCGGCCGTTCCCGGTGCGGGCCAGGTATGCCAGCAGGATGCTGATGATGAGCGCCGCCTCGACCCCCTCTCGGAGGCCGGTCAGCAGGCCGCTGGTGAAGGATCCCAAGTCCACGTGTGGCTCCTGTGGCACGCCGGTTGCAGGACGCGGGGACGCCCGGCTTGGTGGAGCGCGATCGGCGGATCGTAGTTTGCCTGTCAACCAGTGTCAAGCGCTCTTGATATGCGAACGCAGGCCTCCCTGTGCACCGGTCTCGGGTATCGGCCTGCCCGCGACAACGAATGCAATGCACCTGCAACGCCCGCAGCCGGGTCCAGGCATGGGATCGCGAGGGTCACCCGCCTAGACTTGCTACTTGGCGCGTACGCCACGCCGGGCCCCGCCTGTGACGGGGCGGTCCCGGTTGAATGCGCCGCACGGCCCGGTCCCCTCCCGGCACGTGCGGCGCATCTTGCGTTGCACCCGGGAGGCGGTGGCTCCGGAGCCAGGTTCGTGCGAGGCGGGGTCGCCCGCTAGCTGACGAGCGGGTCCGGGCCGTCGGGGTCGAGGCCCAGGTCCCGGACGGCCGCGGCGGCCGCGGCCGGATCGTATGCGCCGGCGCGGGCGAGCCCGGAGAGGGCCGCCGCCGCGATCGCGGGCGGATCGATCTCGAAGTGGTCACGGAGGGCTTCGCGAGTGTCGGACCGGCCGAAGCCGTCCGTCCCCAGGACGAGATAGGGCGCGGGCACCCATGGCGCCACGAGGTCCGGCAGGGTCTTCATCCAGTCCGTGGCGACGACCACTGGCCCGTCGTCCGCGCCCAGCACCTGCGCCACGTACGGCACCCGCGCTGCCTGGTCCGGGTTCAGCCGGTTCCAGCGCTCGACCTGCAGCGCCTCGTGGCGGAGCTGCTGGAAGGACGTTGCCGAGTACACCTCGGCCGCCACCCCGTACCGCTCGGCCAGCAGGTCGCGCGCCGCGAGCACCTGCTGCAGGATCGATCCCGACCCCACCAGCCGGACGCGGCCCTTCGGCTCCGCGATCTCGGGCGCCGCGGCGAAGCGGTAGAGGCCCCTGGCGATCCCCTCGTCCACGCCCTCGGGCTTCGCCGGCTGCGGGTAGTTCTCGTTGTAGACGTTGACGTAGTAGAAGACGTCCTCGCCGTCGCCGAACATGCGCCCGATGCCTTCGCGGATGATCGCGGCCAGCTCGTACGCGAACGCCGGGTCATAGGCACGCACCACCGGGACCGTGGACGCCAGGACCTGCGAGTGGCCATCGTCGTGCTGCAGGCCCTCGCCCGCGAGCGTCGTCCGGCCGGCCGTGGCCCCGATCATGAACCCGCGCCCGCGCTGGTCGGCGAAGGCCCAGGCCTGGTCGCCGGTCCGCTGGAACCCGAACATCGAGTAGAAGATGTAGAAGGGAATCATCGGCTCGCCGTGCGTGGCATACGCCGTGCCGGCAGCCTGCAGGGAGGCCATCGAACCCGCCTCGTTGATCCCTTCCTCCAGCACCTGGCCGTCGCGGGCCTCGCGGTACGAGAGCACGAGGTCCGAGTCGACCGGGTCGTACCGCTGCCCGTGGGCCGCGTAGATCCCGACCTCCTTGAACAGCGGGTCCATGCCGAATGTCCGGGCCTCGTCCGGGATGATCGGGACGATCCGCCTGCCGAGCTTCGGGTCCCGGATCAGGTTCCGGAGGAGGCGGGCGAAGACCATGGTCGTGGAGACCGCGGTCGTGCTTCCGCCGTTGAACTCGGCATCGACCGGGGCGCTGGGTCGGGGCAGTGCGGGCGCCCGGACCACGCGCCTGGGAACGGGACCGCCGAGCGCGGCGCGGCGCTCCAGCATGTACCGGACCTCGTCGGAGTCCGGGCCCGGGTGGAAGTAGGGGGCCTCTCGGAGCTGGTCGTTGGGGATCGGCAGCTCGAGGCGGTCCCGGAAGACCCGGAGCTCGTCCTCGTTGAGCTTCTTGGCCTGGTGCGTGATGTTGCGGGCCTCGACGCCGCGGCCGAGAGTCCAGCCCTTGACGGTCTTGGCGAGGATGACCGTCGGGGCGCCCGTGTACTCCGTCGCGGCCTTGTAGGCCGCGTAGACCTTGTGGTAGTCGTGGCCGCCGCGGCGCAGGCGCAGCAGGTCGTCGTCGGAGAGATGGTCCACCAGCCCGCGAAGGTGCGGGTCCGGACCGAAGAAGTGCTCCCGGACGTACGCGCCGGTGGAGACCGAGTACTTCTGGAACTCGCCGTCGAGGGTGGTGTTCATCTTCTCGACGAGCACGCCGTCCACATCCCGTGCGAGCAGGTCGTCCCACTCGCGGCCCCAGACCACCTTGATGACATTCCAGCCGGCACCCCGGAACAGGCCCTCCAGCTCCTGGATGACCTTGCCGTTGCCGCGGACGGGACCGTCGAGGCGCTGGAGGTTGCAGTTGACGACGAACGTCAGGTTGTCGAGGCCGTCGCGCGCCGCGAGGGAGATGCCGGAGATCGACTCGGGCTCGTCCATCTCGCCGTCACCGAGGAACGCCCAGACGCGCTGGTCGGATGTGTCCTTGATCCCGCGGTTGTGCAGGTACCGGTTGAACCGTGCCTGGTAGATGGCGCCGAGGGGACCGAGGCCCATGGAGACCGTGGGGAACTCCCAGAAGTCCGGCATCAGGCGCGGGTGCGGGTAGGAGCTGAGTCCCCCGCCGCCGGTCTCGCGGCGGAACCGGTCCAGGTTTCCCTGCGTGAGGCGCCCCTCCAGGAACGCCCGGGCGTAGATACCCGGGGCCGCGTGACCCTGGAAGTAGACCTGGTCGCCGCCGCCCGGGTGGTCCTTGCCCCGGAAGAAGTGGTTGAACCCCACCTCGTAGAGGCTGGCGGCCGAGGCGTACGTGGCCAGGTGGCCGCCGAGGCCGGGGAACCGGTTGTTGGCCCGCAGGACCATCGCCACCGCGTTCCAGCGGATCAGCCGCCGGATGCGCCGCTCAAGGGCCTCGTCGCCCGGGAACCAGGGCTCCTGCTCGGGGCTGATCGTGTTGATGTAGCGGGTCTGGGTGAGGTTCGGGACGCCGACGTGGCGCTGGCGGGCCCGCTTCAGCAGCTTGTACACGAGGAACCGGGCGCGGTTCTCGCCCTCCTGGTCCAGGACCTGGTCCAGGGAATCGAGCCAGTCGCGGGTCTCGACCTCGTCGATGTCGGGCAGCTGCTGCTTGAAGTCGTCGATGTGCATCGGGGCTCCGTGGACGCGTGGGCGACGCTCGCCCGGGCGGCGATTAGGGTAGCCCCGATGGACGAGGGGCGTGGGGACACCGCGTTGCGATTGCGACGGGACCTGAGGCCGCCCGTGACGGATCGGTGGCGGCGGCGCACACTCCCGGTACAGGAGGTGTCCCCGATGATCGCCCGTCCGCTGGTGCTGGTCGCCGACGACGAGACGAGGATCACGAAGCTCGTGTCGATCGCCCTCAGCGAGGAAGGGTTCCGCGTCGTGACGGCGAACGGCGGCGAGGATGCGCTCGCGCGCGCCGAGGAGGTCCGGCCGGACATCGTCCTGCTCGACATCGTCATGCCGGATCTCGACGGCATCGAGGTCATGCGCCGCCTCCACGAGCGCCGGCCGGTCCCGGTGATCCTGCTCACGGCCAAGGGCTCCACGGCGGACAAGGCGAAGGGCCTGGACCTGGGTGCGGACGACTACCTCGCCAAGCCGTTCCACCCCGACGAGCTCGCGGCACGGGTCCGGGCCGTCATGCGGCGGGCGTCCGGATCCCTGCCGGGTGGGGGCACCATCGCCTTCGACGACGTGGAGATCGACCTCGAACGGCGGCTGGTCACGCGGGCCGGCGAGGTGGTGCAGCTGTCCCGGACCGAGTGGCTGCTGCTCCAGCACCTGGCCGCCAACGCGGGCAAGGTGGTCCTCCACACGGAGCTGCTGACCAAGGTCTGGGGCCCGGAGTACCGCGACGACCTGCCGTACCTGCGCGTGTGGGTGTCGCGGGTGCGCCGCAAGCTGGGGGCCCGTCCGGGCGAGACCGGGCGCATCAGGACGTTCCAGGGGATCGGGTACCTCCTGGACGTGGCCGGAGACCTGGACGGGACGGCGGGCGAAGGCGAGGCCTGACGGACGTCGCAAGGCGGGCGCGGGCCACCGACGCGCACGAACCGGCCCCGGCGCGGTAGGGTACGGCCATGCTCCGCTATCACCCGGGCGTCGCGCTCATCGTCGTGGACGTCCAGAACGACTTCGCCGACCCGGCAGGCAGCCTCAGCGTTCGCGGGGGCGCGGACATCATCCCGATCGTCAACCGGGAGGCCTCGCTCGCCCGCGCGAATGGCGCCCTCGTGGCCTACAGCCAGGACTGGCACCCGGAGCACACGCCCCACTTCGCCGCGGACGGTGGGGTCTGGCCGGTCCACTGCGTCCGTGACACCTGGGGCGCAGCGCTCCACCCCGCACTGGACGTGCCGGACGACGCGACGCTGATTCGCAAGGGCGCGAACGGCGAAGACGGGTACTCCGCCTTCACCATGCGGGACGCCGAGACCGGACGGACGGTCCCCACGGACCTCGGGGCCCTCCTGCGCGACGCCGGCGTCGAGAGCGTGGTCGTCGTGGGCCTCGCGACGGACTATTGCGTGAGGGCGACCGCGAAGGACGCGGTCGAGCTCGGGTTCCACGCGACGGTCCTGACGGACGCGGTCGCGGCCGTGGACCTGCAGCCCGGCGACGGCGAGCGCGCCCTGGCCGATCTCGATGGTGCCGGCGTCCTCCTCCACTCCACCCGGATGCGCTGAGGTCGCGATGTTCCGCCGCCTGGTCCTCATCGCCATCAGCGCGATCCCTCTGGCCTGGGCCGCGGACCGATGGCTCGCGCACCGGCGCGGCGAGCGGCCCCCGGAACCCCTCCGGATGCTGGTCGTCGTGGACGCCCCGCCCGCGGAGACCTGGGCCGTGGTCGCGGACATCCCGCTGCAGCCCGAGTGGATGCGCGAGATGAAGGAGGTCCGGCTGACGACGCCCGGCCCGACCCACGTCGGCACGCGGGGCGAGGCGACGGTGCGGATCGCCGGCATCTCCGTCACGGACCCCGTGGAGGTGACGGCCTTCGAGCCGCCGACCCGCTTCGCCATCCGCCACGAGGGCCTGTTCACCGGCGGCGGCCTGATCACCCTCGAGCCGGGTGCCGACGGCACCACCACGATCGTCCGGTGGGACGAGACCCTGGTCCCGCCGCTGCTCCCAGAGCTTGGCGCGCTGCTGCAGGCACCGGTGCTCCGCCCGATCTTCCAGGCTGACCTCCACCGCCTGAAGCGGCTCGTGGAGACCGGCTCGGCGGACGACTGAGCCGGCCGACGACCGCCGCACCGCACGACCGAAAGCCAGACCGATGCAGGTCCACCTCGTCGACGCCACCTACGAGCTCTTCCGGGCCCACTTCTCGCCGCGTCCGCCGGTCCGTGGACGGGACGGGATGGTCCTGTCGGGCGTGAGCGGCCTGGTGGAGCAGCTGTGCTACCTGGTCCGGGACCAGGGCGCCACCCACGTCGGCTGCGCCACCGACCGGGTCGTCCGCTCGTTCCGCAACGACCTCTACCCGGGCTACAAGTCCGAGGAAGGGATGGACCCGGCCGTCCTCGCCCAGTTCCCGATCGCCGAGGCGGCCATCGAGGCCCTGGGCTTCGCCCTGTGGCCGATGGTCGAGTTCGAGGCGGACGACGCGATCGCCGCCGCGGCCGAGCGGTTCGCGGAGGACGACCGGGTCGAGCGCGTCCTCATCTGCTCGGCCGACAAGGACTTGGCCCAGTGCGTCCGTGACGGGCGGGTCGTCCTCTGGGACCGGCGCCGCGACGTCGTCTACGACGATGCCGGCGTCCGGGCCAAGTGGGGTGTGCCGCCCGCGAGCGTCCCGGACCGCCTCGCGCTCGTCGGCGACGCGTCCGACGGGTTCCCGGGCCTGCCGGGCTGGGGCGACAGGTCCGCCTCGGCGGTGCTCGCGCGGTACGGCCGACTGGAGGATGTCCCGGCGAACGGGAGCGACTGGGACGTGCCCGGGCTCCGCAACCCGGTGGGCCTTGCGGCGACGTTGCGCGAGCGGATGGGCGAGGCGATGCTCTACCGGGACCTCGCGCGCCTGCGCACGACGGCGGACGGCGTGCCGATTGCGCAGGCGAACGTCGACCAGCTGGCCTGGCCGGGCGCCGACCGGGATCGATGGGAGGCGTTCTGCGACGAGTGGTGGCTCCCGAGGCTCCGCACCCGGCCGCCGCGCTGGCTCGACGACCCGGTCCGCTGAGCGCGGGCCCGGCGTGGAGGGTCAAGCCTGGGCCGCGGGCTCCCGGGACAGCCGCAGCAGCTCCGCGTGATGCGGGGACGGCGCCGCGACGCAGCCGAACGTCCGCGTCGCGCGGGCCACGTCGAACCAGGCGCCGCCGGTCGAGTCCGTCACCAC
>Ga0302258_1000072_pt1 | contig 10706 bp, 8 predicted proteins | sample I_Fen_N2_4_FD_194568 | JGI IMG/M metagenome (GOLD analysis project Ga0302258, IMG submission 194568) | Peat permafrost microbial communities from Stordalen Mire near Abisko, Sweden - I_Fen_N2_4 | ecosystem: Environmental > Terrestrial > Soil > Wetlands > Permafrost | place: Sweden: Abisko... | reverse complement strand
AGCACCTACCGGGTCCTGAACCCCAGCCTGTTCGAGCCGGTCCTCGACCCGGTGACGGGCAAGGAGAAGACGTTCCAGGGCTGGGTCGACCCGGCCTACACGCCGGCGCCGGGCGCCACGCCGTACCCGGCCTGCTGGTCGGACGAGTTCTCCAAGCCGGCGGCGTCCGGCGCCCCGGGCGCGTCTGCCGCGCCGGGTGCCTCCGGATCCCCGGCCGCCTCCGCAGCGGCGGGCGGCTTGGTGCTCAACCAGGCCGCGCTGAACGTCTCGTACAGCACCTCCCAGCTGGCCGCCCCTGCCGACGCGGGGTTCCAGATCGCGTTCGACAACCAGGACAGCGGCATCCCGCACAACATCGAGATCGTCGACAGCAACAGCCAGAGCGTGTTCAAGGGCGAGATCATCACGGGACCGGCCAAGACCGTGTACAACGTCCCGGCCCTGAAGGCCGGCACCTACTCGTTCGTGTGCTCCGTGCACCCGAACATGACCGGCACGCTGAAGATCGGGGGCTGAGCGATGGCACAGACCGTTCCCCCCGCCCCGCTGGTCATCCCGGCCGCCAGTCGCCGCGCCTTCTTCGGCCTGTTCAACGCCGACGGCTGGCCCTGGGCGATCGTCAAGGCGTTCGGCTGGTTCGTGCTGCTGATCATCCTGCTCGCGTACATCCCCGACCGTGCCTACTACTTCACGGTCCAGAAGACCGTCGACGTGGGCGTTCTCGTCTGGTCGCCGATCAACTTCTGCCCGCCCGAGAACGAGACCCTGCCGTGCCCCGCGCCGCTCGGCGCCACCCTTCCATGGCACCCGTCGCCGGCCGAGATCCAGTTCCCGGCGGGCCGGACCGATGGCGCCGCGGCCCTCATCGGGACGACGTACCTCTACGCAGGCGGCAGCGACGGCAAGGCGCCGGTCGCGACCACCTTCGTCTCCCACGCGGTCGGCCTCGGCAACCTCGACAAGTGGTCCGAGGGTCCGGCGCTCCCGGAGGCGCGCTCGGACGCCGCCTACGTCGTGCTCGGCAACACGCTCTACGTCATCGGCGGCTACGGTCCCGACGGCGCCCCGACCAGCACCACCTTCAGCCTCACGATCGGCAACGACGGGACGCTGGGCGACTGGAAGACCGAGGCCGCGCTGGCCCTCCCGGAACCCCGGGCCGGCGGCAGCGCGGTGGCGGTCTCGGACGGCCTGGTGGTCGTCGGCGGCACTGACGGCAAGGCACCGACCCGCAGCGTGTGGAAGAGCCTCAAGGACCTCACCGGCGCGATGCAGCCCTGGGTGGCGCAGCGGCCACTGGTCGAGGAGAACGTGGACGGCGTCGCCATGCGCGTCGGCGACGTCATCTTCGTCGTCGGCGGCCGGAACCTCTCCGGCGCACCGGTCACCTCCGTCCAGCAGGGCCTGGTCGGTGGCGGTCCGGCCGCAACGGCCAAGGATCCGAACGTGATCGAGTCGTGGCGGGTGAGCGAGCAGACGAACCTGCCGGCCGCACGAACCAACATGGCGGGCTTCACCGTGAACGGCGTGATCTACGTGCAGGGTGGCGCCGACGCCACGGGCCCGAGGCCCGAGACGTGGTGGACCGTCCCCGATGCCGACGGCGTCATCGCCGCCTGGCACAACCTGCCCGAGCTCAACCTCGGCCAGGGCCTGGAGGGCGGTGGCGGGGTCGCCTCCGCGTCGAACGGCTTCATCCTGGCCGGCCGCACCGCCGACGGGCTGACCGGCAGCGCGGCGCGCGCCAACCTGGCCCCGCAGCCGCCGTTCTTCCAGCTCGGCCTCCTCGGGATGACGATCCCGGGGCTCAAGCTGGACGGCGAGGTCGGCCAGCAGATCGGCTACCTGGCTGCGGCCACCGTGGGTGCGGTCAACTTCATCCTGGTGCTGTTCATCGGGTGGGCGTTCGCGCACAAGGAGAAGGTCCGCGGCTTCATGGCCAAGCGGCGCCGCGGGAACAGCAAGAGCTGACAGCCCGGTTCCCACGCGGCGACGGACCGCTGCCGGCCTCAGCGGGCGCCGTTCCGATTCGCGGGGGGGACTGGGCACGACTGTGCGGAGTCCCGCGCGGCGCCCTCGTCCCCTGGCGTTCCAGGAAGGTGTAGCTCGACCATCACGTCGCCGCCGATGGACGCTTGTCGGCGCCCCGATGCCTTCCTGGAATGCGGTGGTATTGGGCGAGCCGCGAAGGACGCCCGCGGCCCGCCGCGCCCCTCGCGTGCCCCGGCGCACCCGGCGCACCCGGCGCACCCGGCGATCAGGTCGCCAGCTGTCCCTCACCCGGCTCGACGGGGCCGCGCCTGACAGGCAGCCCCATCCGCTCCCACGTGGAGATGCCGCCGGCCACCGAGCCGACATCCTCCCAGCCGGCTGACAGGAGATAGCCCGTCGCGCTCACCGACCGGTTGCCCGATGCGCAGATGACCATGATCGGTCGGTCCTTCGGGATGTCCTGGAGGCGTACGCCCAGCTGCGACATGGGGATGAACAGCGAGCCTTCGATCCGGACGGACACGAACTCGTCACGCTCGCGGACGTCGAGCATGAGGGCGGGACGGACGGGATCGCGACGGCGGATGTCAGCGTAGAGCGGGTCGAGCGCGGGGATCGCCTGGGGGCGGTTCATGTGGGTTCGGTCCTCCGGATGACGGGCGCGGCGAGAGCGAGGTCCGGTCGCTCGAGACGAATGTCGAGGTCGGCGATCAGCGTGGGCACGTCGACGCCCCAGGTGGTTCCCGCGGTTCCCGCGAGCGTGAGATGGCGGCGGGCCCCCACGAGGTTCTTCGAGATCCCCTCGGGATTGCCGCGGCCGGCGTGGACATAGGCGGCAGCCACCTTGATAAGGCCCTGGTGGAGGGCGCGCTCCTCGAGGTCGTCCGTGCCCATCCAGGCCGGCTCGAGGTCCTCGTGGGCCTCGAAGAAGTCGCCGCGGGCGTAGGCGGCGAGGCCGGCCTCGAACGCGGCGCGTCGCGTCTCCGGGGCGAGCGGGCGATAGGCCTTCTCGCGGTCGCCCTGCCAGATCCGGCCGGGCCGGGCACCTGGTCTCGGGTCGGATTGGCGGTCTGCCGGGCTCATTTTGGACATCTTCGCTGGAGTGTATCGGCGGCGCGGCCCGGTCAGGCTCGAGCCGGGTCGTCCGGGAATGCGGAGAGCGGCCTGCGGCCGGCGAAGCCCTCGTCTGTGCCGTGCCAGTACCCCACGCGATCCTCGCCCAGCCGCCAGCAGAGCCACGCCTCCTGCCCGCTCACGAGGGCGGGGAAGTCGAGGAGCCCCGAGGGAATGTCGCGGAGGACGATGCGGCGCTCGTCCAGCCAGGCGACGTCGGCCTGCATCTGGTCGACGAGGCCGCGCATCCTCAGGCGCAGGCGTCGAAGCTCGGGGTCGTCGCCGTCCGCCGGCTCCGCGGCGACTGCGGCTGAGGATCCCTCGGCGATCATCTCCTCGATCAGGACGCCCTCGCGGTCCCGGTACGCATCGCGGATCGCCACCAGCTCGGCGCGCTGGTCACGGAGGCGACCAGTCACCGCCGCGACGTCCGGGACGAGGGCGTTGGCATCGTCGAGCGAGTAGAAACGGGACACCCGGCGATTGTAGCGGGACGGTCGTCGCGGTCATGCAACGGGCCGATCGGCTGGACACCGACCCCGGGGCATGGTTCGATACACCCAGCGTCCATGGCCCCAAGGGGCCATGGACCGGGAAGGGACAAGGGTGGAGACTGGTTCTCACCCACCCCCGGAGGTCGATCGCCCGTGTCCGACAGCCGCTCGCCGCTCCCCGCCGCGACGGCAGTCGCCGTCAGGCCGTTCCCGGTCCACCGGACCCGGTTGGCTCTGGTCGCCCTCCTGATGGCGGTTGTGCTGGTGCTCACCGCCGGCCTGGGCTCGGGACCCTCGCCGGTGCTCGGCGCCACGACGCTGCAGGCAAAATGCGCGGCCAACCTCCGGGCCAGCGCATCCACGACGGCGCGCGTGCGGGTCAAGGTCCCGGCCGGGACCCGGGTCGTTGCATCGTCCACCGTGACCGGCCGTCGATGGGCCACCAGCTGCGGGGGCGGGTCCACGGGGACACACTGGTACCGGATCTCGTCGATCAACGGGGTATCCGTCAAGGCTCGCTACGGGGTGACCTATCTGTATGCGGCGACCGGCCTCTTCCGCACCTATGTCGCGCCGGTCAAGCTCGCGGCTGCCTGCTCCGGCGTGAAGCTCCGGACAGGTCCCTCCACCACGGCGACCGCGAAGGCCCGCCTCACGGCCGGCGCGCTGGTCGTCGCGACGGGAACGGTCACCGGGAAGCGCTGGAGCGCGACCTGCGGGGCCACGGCCGCGTCCGGCACGGCCTGGTACCGGATCACCTCCGTCAACGGGAAGAGCGTCAAGGCGCTCTTCGGGGTCGCCGCCCTGTACGGTGCCAAGGGCCTGTTCCGGGCGCCGACAGACACCGCGTCGTCTCCCGTTCCCACACCGAAACCGACACCCGCGCCAACACCGACACCCGCACCCACGCCGACCCCGAAACCCACACCCGCGCCGACAGCCGCACCCACGCCGACCCCTGCGCCCACCGCGACCCCCGCCCCGGCCTGGGTCGAGGGGATCGACGTCAGCCACTGGCAGGGGACCATCAACTGGCCGCTCGTCGCGAAGGCGGGCAAGAAGTTCGCGTTCCTGAAGGCGTCCGACGGGTTGATCACCAACGGCACCATGTTCGTCGACACCACATACCCCACCAACCGCGCCCAGGCCAGGGCCGCCGGGATCCCGATCGGCGCCTACCACTTCGCACGCCCGGACGCGACGCCGGGTGACGCGATCGCCGAGGCGGACCACTTCGTGGACACCGCGGCGCCCGCGACCGGTGACCTGCTCCCGGTGCTCGACCTCGAGACCTCGGGGGGGCTCAGCGTTGCGGACCTCCAGGCCTGGGTCCAGGCATTCATGGAAGAGGTCCACCAGAGGACCGGCATTCGCGGGGCGATCTATGTCTCGCCGTCGTTCTGGTCCACGTACATGGGCAACACGGCGACGTTCGCCCTGAACGGCTACCAGGTGGTGTGGATCGCACACTGGACGACCGCGTCCCAGCCGACGATGCCCGCCTCCAACTGGGCCGGTGAGGGGTGGACGTTCTGGCAGTACACGTCCAGCGGCACCGTGTCCGGGATCAGTGGGAGCGTGGACCTCGACCGCTACCGCTATAAGGACCTCGCGCCGGCCCTCGTGCCGTAGCCGGGTCGGGCCGCACCCGTCCATCCCACGGGAGTCCATCCCCTAGACTGCTCGGCACGATGGAGCCGAACGCCGCGACAGCGCGCCCGCACCGCCATGACGGCGACCGCCCGGGCCCGAACGCGCTCGTGGAGCTTATCCGCGCCTCGGTCATCGGCGAGGACGAGGCCGTCGCCGGTCCGTACGGCGTGCGGCGCGTGACGTACGCGGACTACACCGCGTCCGGCCGCAGCCTCTCGTTCCTCGAGGACTACATCCGCGAGGCGGTCCTGCCGCTGTACGCGAACACGCACACGGAGTCCTCCGGCACGGGGCTCCAGACGAGCCGCTTCCGCGAGGAGGCGCGGCGCCTGGTCCTCGAGGGCGTGGGCGGTGACCCGGCCCGTCACGCCGTGATCTTCGTGGGCTCCGGTTCCACCGCCGCGATCAACCGCCTCGTGGACGTGCTCCAGCTGCGCCTGCCCGCGGATCTCGCAGACCGGTGGGATCTCCGCCGGCACATCCCGGCCGACCAGCGCCCCGTCGTGTTCATCGGGCCCTACGAGCACCACAGCAACGAGCTCCCGTGGCGGGAGTCGATCGCCGACGTGGTCACGATCCACGAGGACCGCGACGGCGAGATCGACCTCGCGCAGCTGGCCGATGAGCTGGTCCGGTACGAGGGCCGCCCGCTGCGGATCGGCAGCTTCTCGGCCGCCTCCAACGTGACGGGCATCGTCTCGAACACGTCCGCCATCTCGCGGCTCCTCCACGAGCACGGCGCGCTCTCCTTCTTCGACTTCGCGGCCGCAGCCCCGTACGTCGCGATGGAGATGGACCCGGCCGGCGACCCGCCCGCACACAAGGACGCGGTGTTCATCAGCCCCCACAAGTTCATCGGAGGCCCGGGCACCCCAGGCGTCCTCGTCGCGCGCCGGGACCTGTTCCGGAACCGCGTCCCGTCGATGCCCGGCGGCGGCACCGTTGCGTACGTCAATCCCGAGGAGCACGTCTACCTCACCGACATCGAGCACCGCGAGGAGGGCGGCACCCCCGCGATCGTGGAGTCGATCCGCGCGGGCCTCGTGTTCCAGCTCAAGGCCGCCGTCGGAGTGGACGCCATCCGCGAGAGCGAGGAGGACTTCATCGGCCGCGCCCTCCACCGCTGGGAGGCGAACCCCGGCATCGAGATCCTCGGCAGCCACCAGGCGGAGCGCCTGTCGATCGTCTCCTTCGTCGTCCGTCGGGAAGGTCGCTACCTGCACCACAACTTCGTGGTCGCCCTGCTCAACGACCTGTTCGGGATCCAGTCCCGCGGCGGCTGCTCGTGTGCCGGGCCGTACGGGCACCGGCTGCTGGGCATCGACCCGGAGACCAGCCACGAGTTCGAGCGCGAGATCACCCGCGGCTGCGAGGGGATCAAGCCGGGCTGGGTGCGGGTGAACTTCAACTACTTCATCAGCGAGGCGGTGTTCGAGTTCATCCTGGACGCGGTGGACCTCGTGGCGTCCGAGGGCTGGCGGCTGCTCCCGGACTACGAGTTCGACGCCGCCACGGGGCTCTGGCGCCACCGCGCCGGCCGCCCGGAGCCGCCGCTGTCCCTGCACGACATCCGCTACGCGGGGGGGGTGATGACCTGGCCGTCCCACCGGCATCACGAGCCCGTGACCCGCCTGGTGGAGTACCTCGACGAGGCGCGTGACCTGCTCGCCCTGCCGCCGAGGCCGCTCGCGGCCCCGACCATCCCGGCCGGCGCAGTCGGCCCCGATTTCGAGGCCCTCCGCTGGTTCCTCCTGCCGGAGGACGTGTCCACCGTCGCCTCCGGCGCGGTCGATGGCTGACCGGGTTCCGGCGGTCCTGGGGCTGGACGTCGGGACGACCGAGGCGAAGGCCGCGCTGATCGGGCTGGATGGGCGGCTGCTGGGGCAGGGGCGCGGGTCGTATCCCACGGATGCCGCGGCCGACGGCCAGGCCGAGCAGGACCCACGCGACTGGTGGGCGGCGCTGTCGACGGCGGTCCGGGCGATCGACGTCGCCGCCGGCGAGGTGGTCGCGATCTGCGGCGTCGCGCAGGGCCCGACGCTGGTGGCCGTGGACGCGGCGGGCGGTCCCGTCCGTGCGGCGATCACGTGGCAGGACCGGCGGGCCGGCGGGACCGGGTTCGGGTTGCTCCCGAAGATGGCCTGGCTCGCCCGCGAAGACCCGGCAACTGCGGCGCGCGCAGCGTGGCTGCTCCCAGCGTGGGATGCGATGGGGCTGTGGCTGAGCGGCGAGGCAGCCTCGTCCCTCCAGGGCCACGAGACCCGGCCGGACGAGGCGGCGCTCGCGGGCGCCGGGGTCCGGCCGTCGCAGGTTCCCGAGGCACGGCCGTTCGGGTCGCCTCTGGGAGTGCTCAGGCCGGGCGCGGCCGAGGCCCTGGGACTGCGCGCCGGGATCCCGGTGATCTCCGGCGTCAACGACGGCGCGGCCAGCATGCTGGGCGCCGGGTTGCGGGTCGCCGGCGACGCGGTGGACACCGGGGGAACCTCCGGCGGCATCGCGATCTACACCGACGGCCCCGTGGCGCTCCCGGTCGCGGGCCTGTACCAGGCGCCGGCACCGATCCCGGGGCGCTGGGTCGTGGGCGGGGCGATGGCGGCGCTGGGCGCCTCGGTCGGGTGGCTGCTGAGCTCCGTGCTGGGCGACCGCTGGTCCGCCGAGGATCTGTTCGCAGAGGCCGCGACCGTGCCGGCCGGGGCCCAGGGGCTGACGTTTCTCCCGTATCTCGCGGGTGAGCGCGCGCCGATCTTCGACGAGAGCGCGCGCGGGGCGTTCGTCGGTCTCACGCTGGGGCACGGGCGTGCCCACCTCTTCCGGGCGGTCCTGGAGGGCGCCGCGTTCGCGATGCGCGACGTGGCAGAGCCGCTGGCGGCGGCCGGAGCGCCCGCCCGTGAGCTCCGCCTGGCTGGACGGCCGAGCCCTGGAGACCTCTGGGGCCGGATCAAGGCGGACGTCCTGGGCGTGCCGGCGGCGATCCCCGTGGTGGGAGAGACCGCGGTCCTTGGCGCGGCGATCATCGCGGCGGCAGGCGTCGGTGCGGTGGCGAGCCTGGAGGAGGGGGTGGCATCGATGGCGGCGGTCGCCAGGCGACTGGACCCGGATCCCTCGACGCGTTCGGCCTACGACGAAGCCTTCGGCCTGTACCGGGCGCTGTACCCGGCGCTCCGTCCCGTATTCGGGCGGTCGGAGGGCCGCTGACGGGCCCCTCCGTTCCTCGCGCCGGTCAGCTCCTCGCGCCAGCCACTCAAGCGACCGAATGGTGCGGTGACGCCGCGATCCGGTCGCCCGGCGATCGGGATGGGCAGGGCGGGAACCGGGAACGCGCGCCAGCCGACCGCCCGGCGGCTGAGCCGTGCAGTCGCCGCACGGTTCGGTCTCCCCGCGACCAGCGGCGGGCCGGCTGCGGGCCAGAGAGGCGCAACAAAGGCCCGCGAAGGCCCGCGACCAGCAGCGGGGGCAGGAGCGAGCCCCCCTCAGCAGGTTCTCACGCGCAGGGTGGTAGATTCCGTGGCAGAGCCTTCGGGGCAGGGTGCGATTCCCGACCGGTGGTAGGGTCCCGGAACGCGGGACGAGCCCACGAGCGGCGCGGCGGCAACAGAGCCCGCGGCGTGCAGCAGATCCGAAGACGGGGTCCGCCTCGTCTGCCGGAGCCGACGGTACAGTCCGGATGAGAGAAGGCCAGGGCCGACGCGACCCGCCCGGGTTCGCGTGCGTGCGCCTCCTGCCCCGTGCCGCTCGTGATGCACGGAGGTGGTCGATGGCGACGCAGGAGGCTCCCGCGACGGGTATGCCCCCAGTGATCGCGCCCGCCCCGACATCTGCGCCGCCCGCGGGGATCAGCGTGTCCGGCGTCTCGTTGACGTTCCACGGCGCCCGGATCACCCACGTCCTCGACGGCATCGACATCGCAATCCGGCCCCGCGAGGTTGTCGCGCTGATCGGCCCCAACGGCTGCGGCAAGAGCACGCTCCTGCGGGTCCTGGGCGGGTTGATCCCCGCGGATGCCGGCGGTGTCACCATCGACGGGGATCCCGTCACCGGGCCGGATCCGCGGGTCGGGCTCGTGTTCCAGGAGCCCCGGCTGCTGGCCTGGCGCTCCGCGGAGGACAACGTCCGCTTCCCGATGGAGCTCGCTGGCTGGTCAAAGGCGCACCAGGAGGCGCGTGCGGAGGTCCTGCTGGGCCTGGTGGGCCTGCGCGAGTTCGCGAACGCCCGCCCGGCAACCCTCTCCGGCGGAACCAGGCAGCGCGTCGCCATTGCCCGCGCCCTCGCCCTGGAGCCCAGCCTGCTGCTCCTCGACGAGCCCTTCAGCGCCCTCGACGCCCTCACGCGCGAGCGCTTCAACGCGGAGCTGCTCCGGCTCTGGGATCGGACGGGCACCACGATCGTCCTCGTCACCCACAGCATCCCCGAGGCCGTGTTCCTCGCCGACCGGGTCCTGGTGCTGTCGCCGCGCCCCGGCCGGATCGTCGCCGAGATCTCCGTGGACCTGCCGCGCCCGCGGCGCATCGCGGACATGGACTCCGCGTTCGTCTCGCACGTTGCCGCGGAGGTCCGGGCCCACCTCGTGGACACAACCGACGACAGCATCGCGATGGAGGAGGCCCGGATCGCAGGCGAGGCCGGCACCGTGCCCGCCGTGCGCTCCCGTCACGCGGAAACGGCGCCCGGGACGCCCGCCTGGTTCGACCCGTTCCGCCCGGAGGACGAGGCATGAAGAGGCGGGCCGGGCTCGTGCTGCCGGTCGTCGCCAGCCTCGTCGTCTTCGTCCTCGCCTGGCAGCTGATCGTGTTCGTGGCCGGCTATCCCTCGTTCATCCTGCCCGGGCCGTACACCGTGGCGGAGCGGTTCATCCGCGCCTGGTCCGACGGCATGATGTGGCCGCACACCCAGACCACCCTCGTCGAGGTCCTGCTGGGCTTCGCCATCGGCGCGTCGATCGGCCTGGTCACCGGCATCGGCCTGGCGCGCTCCCGCCTTGCGGAGCGGCTCCTCAGCCCCTACCTGGTCGCTGCGCAGGCGACGCCCATCCTGGCACTGGCGCCCCTGATCGTCCTCTGGTTCGGCAGCGGCCTGCCGTCCAAGCTCGTCATCTGCACGCTGATCGTGTTCTTCCCCGTCGCCATCGCCACGATGGTCGGCATCCGGTCCGTTGACCCGCGCCTCCTCGAGATGGCCAGGAGCTTCCGTGCCACCGAGTGGCAGACGATCACGCGCGTCGAGGTTCCCGCCGCGCTGCCCGCGATCCTCGGCGGCCTCCGGGTCGGCATCACACTGGCCGTCATCGGCGCGATCGTCGGGGAGTGGGCCGGCGGCGAGACGGGCCTGGGTGTCCTGATCAACATCGCCCGCGGCTCCCTGTTCGACATCCCGCTCATGTTCGCCACCCTGCTGACGCTCGCTCTGGTCGGGGTGTCGCTGTATCTCGTCATGGTCCTCATCGAGCGCCGGCTGGTC
>Ga0302258_1000071_pt1 | contig 10766 bp, 5 predicted proteins | sample I_Fen_N2_4_FD_194568 | JGI IMG/M metagenome (GOLD analysis project Ga0302258, IMG submission 194568) | Peat permafrost microbial communities from Stordalen Mire near Abisko, Sweden - I_Fen_N2_4 | ecosystem: Environmental > Terrestrial > Soil > Wetlands > Permafrost | place: Sweden: Abisko... | reverse complement strand
GAGCATGGCCGCGCAATGTTCCTTTGACTGCCATCACCAGATTGCCAATACTCATGGCATATTGAAGGCCACCCGCATGAGACAAGGAATGCCCCTTTGAAGCTGGAACTCAAAAACAGCTTGTCGGTGAAGTTGCTACGGGTTGTGCTGCTCTCGGCATTGATCGTGGGCGTGGCGCTGAGCGTGGCGCAGATCGTTTTCGATGCCTACAAGACGCGCCAGGCCGTGGCCGATGATGCCCATCGCATCCTCGACATGTTTCGCGACCCCTCGACCCAGGCCGTCTACAGCCTGGACCGCGAGATGGGCATGCAGGTGATCGAAGGTCTGTTTCAGGACGGCGCGGTGCGCATGGCCTCCATCGGCCATCCCAACGAAACCATGCTCGCGGAAAGAAGCCGCGCCTTGCAGCAATCCTCCAGCCGCTGGTTGACCGACCTGATTCTCGGCCAGGAACGCACGTTCACCACCGCCCTGGTCGGCAAAGGCCCCTATAGCGAGTATTACGGCGACCTGAGCATCACCCTCGACACGGCCACCTACGGCAAGAGTTTTATTGTCAGCTCGGTGATCATCTTTATTTCCGGCGTGCTGCGCGCATTGGCCATGGGCCTGGTGCTGTACCTGGTGTATCACTGGCTGCTGACCAAGCCGCTGTCGCGGATTATCGAGCACCTGACGTCGATCAACCCCGACCGCCCCAGCGAGCACAAGATCCCCCAGATCAAGGGCCACGAGCGCAACGAGCTGGGGCTGTGGATCAACACGGCCAACCAGTTGCTCGAATCCATCGAACGCAACACCCATCTGCGCCACAAAGCCGAATCCAGCCTGCTGCGCATGGCCCAGTACGACTTTCTCACCGGCCTGCCGAACCGCCAGAAACTGCAGGAGCAACTGGACAAGATCCTGATCGACGCCGGCCGCCGGCAACGTCGCGTGGCAGTGTTGTGCGTGGGCCTGGATGACTTCAAAAGCATCAACGAGCAGTTCACCTACCAGGCCGGTGACAAACTGCTGCTCGCTCTGGCTGATCGCCTGCGCGCCCACAGTGGCCGCCTCGGCGCCCTTGCCCGCCTCGGCGGCGACCAATTCGCCCTGGTGCAGGCCGATATCGACCAGCCCTACGAAGCCGCCGAGCTGGCGCAAAGCATCCTCGATGACCTGGAAGCGGAGTTTGCCCTCGACAGTGAGCAGATTCGCCTGCGCGCCACCATCGGCATTACCTTGTTCCCGGAAGACGGCGACAGCACCGAAAAACTGCTGCAAAAAGCCGAACAGACCATGACGCTGGCCAAGAGCCGCTCGCGCAACCGCTACCAGTTCTATATCGCCAGCGTCGACAGCGAAATGCGCCGACGCCGCGAACTCGAAAAAGACCTGCGCGACGCCTTGAGCCGCAACCAGTTTTACCTGGTGTACCAGCCGCAGATCAGCTACCGCGACCACCGTGTGGTCGGCGTCGAGGCGCTGATCCGTTGGCAGCACCCGGAACACGGCCTGGTACCGCCGGACTTGTTTATCCCCCTGGCGGAGCAGAACGGCACCATCATTGCGATTGGCGAATGGGTGCTCGACCAGGCCTGCCGCCAATTGCGCGAATGGCATGACCAGGGCTTCACCGACCTGCGCATGGCCGTCAACCTGTCCACCGTGCAACTGCACCACACCGAATTGCCGCGGGTGGTGAATAACCTGATGCAGATCTATCGCTTGCCGCCGCGCAGCCTGGAACTGGAAGTGACCGAGACCGGCCTGATGGAAGACATCAGCACCGCCGCGCAGCACCTGCTGAGCCTGCGCCGCTCCGGGGCGCTGATCGCCATCGATGACTTCGGCACCGGCTATTCATCGCTGAGCTATCTGAAAAGCCTGCCGCTGGACAAGATCAAGATCGACAAGAGCTTCGTGCAAGACCTGCTCGATGACGACGACGACGCCACCATCGTGCGTGCGATTATCCAATTGGGTAAAAGCCTGGGCATGCAGGTGATCGCCGAAGGCGTGGAAACCGCAGAACAGGAGGCTTACATCATCTCCGAGGGATGCCATGAGGGTCAGGGCTACCACTACAGCAAACCGTTGCCGGCACGGGAGTTGGCGGCGTATTTGAAGCAGGCCGAGCGCAATAACGCGGCGATTCTCTGAAACGATAAAACGAGACTTAAGATTTCCCGCGCATTAACCCTTTACACAGAATGCAAATCCTTCGCATTATGTTGCAGTTTTGCGCGCGCCCACGCGCCCCATCAACAACCGAAGCAGGATGTTCACCATGATTCGTATGCCCCTGGCCACCGCCAGTCTGTTGGCCATTGCCATTTCTCTCGCCGGTTGCGGCGAAGGTAAAGACAAGGCCGCCGCGCCCCAGGCGCCGACCCCGGCCACCAGCACTGCCGCTCCAGCGGCTGCCACCCCTGCCGGCCAAGTCGACGAAGCCGCCGCCAAGGCCGTGGTCGCGCATTACGCTGACATGGTGTTCGCGGTGTACAGCGATGCCGAATCCACCGCGAAAACCCTGCAAACTGCGGTCGACACCTTCCTCGCCAATCCGAACGACGAGACTCTCAAAGCCGCCCGTACCGCCTGGGTCGCCGCCCGCGTGCCGTACCTGCAGAGCGAAGTGTTCCGCTTCGGCAACACCATCATCGACGACTGGGAAGGCCAAGTGAACGCCTGGCCCCTGGACGAAGGCCTGATCGACTACACCGACAAATCCTACGAGCACGCCTTGGGTAACCCAGGCGCCACAGCCAACATCATCGCCAACACCGAGATCCAGGTCGGCGAAGACAAGGTCGACGTCAAGGACATCACCCCGGAAAAACTCGCCAGCCTCAATGAGCTGGGCGGTTCCGAAGCCAACGTCGCCACCGGCTACCACGCCATCGAGTTCCTACTGTGGGGCCAGGACCTGAACGGCACCGGCCCGGGCGCCGGCAACCGTCCTGCGTCGGACTACCTGACCGGTGACGGTGCAACCGGTGGCCACAACGAGCGCCGCCGCACTTATCTGCGCGCCGCGACTCAATTGCTGGTCAGCGACCTGGAAGAAATGGTCGGCAACTGGAAGCCCAACGTCGAAGACAACTACCGCGCCACCCTGGAGGCCGAACCGGCCACCGATGGCCTGCGCAAAATGCTGTTCGGCATGGGCAGCCTGTCCCTCGGCGAATTGGCCGGTGAGCGCATGAAGGTTTCCCTGGAAGCCAACTCGCCGGAAGACGAGCAGGATTGCTTCAGCGACAACACCCACAACTCGCATTTCTACGACGCCAAGGGCATCCGCAACGTCTACCTGGGCGAATACACCCGCGCTGACGGCAGCAAAATGACCGGCGCCAGCCTGTCGTCCCTGGTGGCCAAGGCCGACCCGGCTGCCGACGCGGCGTTGAAAGCAGACCTGGCAGCGACCGAAGCGAAGATCCAGGTCATGGTTGACCACGCCAACAAGGGTGAGCACTACGACCAGTTGATCGCAGCGGGTAACGACGCGGGCAACCAGATCGTGCGCAATGCCATCGCCGCACTGGTCAAGCAGACCGGCTCGATCGAAGCGGCTGCGGGCAAGCTGGGGATCAGCGACCTGAACCCGGATAACGCTGATCACGAGTTCTGATCACGGCTGACACCTAAGCGCCATTAAGAATGCCCCGACCTGCTCGGGGCATTTTTTTTACATCGGCAGTCGAAGGCATCACACCCGAATGATAAAAATCTGCGGTGACGCGGCGGGCGTCGTCAATTGAATGCCGCCCATCAGCGGCACCAGGTTATGACTGACCTCCGCCTGCGTGACCAGTCTGCGCGTCGGCTCATCCATCAAGCTCTTGTAGGGCGCAACCTGGGCGTCTGTGGCGATTCGATCCCCGACCACGCGGCGCAATCTCAGCCAGTACAGCCTGACATCTCCAGGGCGCCTGAACAGCAACTCTCCGGAAAAGTCATAACCGCCCAGGACGCCGTAGCGACAGCGGGTTACCACCTCACTCATCAAGGTTCTCAAGCGGCCGTCGGCGCCAGGCGGGAGCGCGTTGAACAGCGGCACCGCGACGGGCTCCGGACGAAAGTCCAGACGGCGGTAATGCCCCGGTGCGTTCGGTAGCTGCCAACTACCGTCGCTGAGTGTGCGGGCGGGTGGAAGTAACGAAAACGGATCGGCCAGTCGCGCCTGCGCCGTGGGCAGCCATAACTGCCAGTCCCGCAGGGTGCGTATCAGCGAACGCAGGCCCAATTGGGTCAGCCCCCCCGGGTTGGCCCGATTGAACAGGATCTGGGCAAGCTCAACCTGGCAGCGGGTGGTCAACAGCGCAAACGCCTCGCGTACATAGACCGTGATCGGCTTTTTCAAGGCGACGCCACTGGCGATGACCCACAGCCCGTCACCGGTAGCAAACCTCGCCTGCCGGGGCTGATTGTAGATGCCGGAACGCACCAGGTTTTCCAGGTCCATGAAATAGCGGGCCGGTTGCGCAGGATCACGAATGAAGACTTTATTGGGCATCGCGGCGTCCCTGGGCAAAATTGCGAAATAGCGCCGATCCATCTTGATGTACTCCTGGCCCAGCCACCGCGGATCGCCTGCAATCCGCCGATAGATGCCCCGTGTCGCATCCACCACCTCAAGCTCGGCCATGTCGAGAGTTCTGCCCCATTCGATGAATTGTTCGTTTGGAGCACGCACGGCCGTAACCTCGGGAGCCGGGGCAATGGCGCGCGGAGGCGGCGGTTCGACAGGCGACGGCCGCCGTGTAATCACAGCAGGCACGTCCGGTAGATCGATCCCGTCCAGACGCCACTGAAAACGCAGGACCGGCACGTTCAGATAAGGCTCAAAGGCCGCCGTGGAGAGCCGCAGTCGCAGGTTTTCGACCAGGGCCAGTCGATATTCGATTTCACGCCCCGCCGGGAAGCTGAACGACTCAAACACTCGCCTGGCCTGGACGTCATCCAGGCGCGGGCGGATATCCCTGAGGGCTCGCTCCGGCGAGTTGCCGCCCTTGAGTCCGCCTACCGGATGGGAACCGACTTCCCACTGCCCCGACGCATTTTGCCGAATCGGCGAGTAGTGATATTGCGTCAGCTTGCGCGCATCCCTGAGGCGCCAGGCGGCTTTGTCGCCGTCATCGAGGATCGAATACCAACGCCCGCCGTCATTGAGGAAGTAGCGCTGGGCGCCTCCGGCGTTCGAGGCGGTGTGATACACGCCCTTGCCTTCCCATCCGGCCAACGGCACCACGCCCTCGGGCTTTTTCCCCAGCGCCATCTCCGCCGGTAACACGCGTGCCCTGGAACCCGCAACAGGGGCGCGGGCTCCGACCGCGCCGTCCATCAGCGCACCGACCAGCTCACCCATCGACCGCACGAAATACTGCGCGGCACCGGCGCGGTCGCCAAGATCCAGCGCCTCGACGGCGTTGAACACCGAGAACAGGCTGCGCGCCAAGCCGATCGGCAACATGATCTTGACCGGCAGCACCATGGACACGACGTCGAACGCGACAGTGGCCACGCTCAGGCCGGTTTCGACGTTGACTTGCTGGGTGCTCTTCGATTGCGCCCCGGCATCGTTGATCACGAAATTCGCTTCGACCTCATAAGCATCCTCGAAGACATCGTTGGCAATCCTGCTCATGCTCACCATCGACACGTCGCCACGCCCCCGGAGCACCGCCCGGACCTGAGGCTCAAACACCCGCTCCACGCGCGCCAGCAAGTAGTCGCGCCAACTGCTGTTCATGATGAAGTCACTGATCAAACGGTCTTTGGCGTACTCATGGAAAACGCGACCGTCCGGCGCCTGAGGGGTGTACACCACGATCGAGCCGACCCCGACGGCAGCCGTGCCGAACAGCAGTACCCCGCGCACGCGCTGACCGCGCAGTTTCAAGTGCTGCACAAGAATCCGGTGCCCTTCGACGTGCTCGCGCCGATCACTGTCGACGGGAGCGTCGAGCACCGCTCGCACCCAATTGAACCCTCGGGCCAGGCGGTCCGGCAGAAAATCGCCGTTGATCTTGGCCTCGATGGCGTCGAGTCGCAGTTGCCGCAGCATGACCTGGCCATAGGTGTGTTTCTGAGCCAGGGCACTCGGCGATGTCATGAGACGGTCCTTCAGAAAGCTCTCATAACCTTGTCCGACGTTGACCGTGCGCACCAGATCCTTGACCTGTTGCAGGGTCAGCCCGTCGTAGGCCGGGGCAGGCTCTAGATCTTCAGGGAGCAAGGCCTCATCAGGCTTTTTGCGGGTGTTTTCACTGAGCCTGGAAAAGTGCGTGAAGTTAAAGTCCAGCCCGCCGACATTCTCCAGAGACAGCGCGGTCAGCGTGCGGCTTCGCTGCTGAAACAACGGCGTACCGGGCTCGCGGGGCGCGGGAGCAGGCGCGCCCGGGACGACAATCGTCGAAGGAATGTAGGGTTCTTTGGTATGGACGAGGACATCGTCTGGGTCAATGTCCAGCGCATAGTCCGCTTTGAGGCGGATGCGCAACTGTGCATTGGCGTAGGCCAGCAAGGCCGATTTATCGCTGAATTGCGCCAGCGACGGTAATCCCTCGGCATCCGGCAGGCTCGATAACAGGTCCCAGTAGTCCGCCATCGCGACCCGCCATGCGTCTTTATCGGCGGGGGACGCGTCGTGGAGAAACGTTCTGATGTGCGCCTGCCCGCGCTTGATTTCGCGGCCCCACAACACCCCGCGGGCACTGAAGAGGCGGCCGGGGTCCGTCACCCGGTCCAACACCTGCGGCAACTCGCTCATCTCGGTGTGTTCACCCAGCGACTGGTAGCGGGTAAGGGTTGAAGTGAAGTTGTCCAACATCAACCGGCATTGCGACTCGACACTCTCGTCGAACGGCGAATCGAGCTGTTCGTGGTAGACCACCTGCCCCGTGCTCTTCATCTGCCGATGCAGCGCCAAGCCTCGCGCCTGGTCCGCCGCGGCCAGACCATCGAGCACTGCGGAAAATTCGACGGGGTGGTTCAAGCGCCGGTGCAGCTCCCGATCCAGGCTGGCCAGGGAGTCAAATGCCTCAAGGCCGGAGTCCGGGAGAAACAGCAACACCGTGCCGACGTTCATGCTCGGCTCGACAGGCCGCACCCGGACCGGTTTGACCTCCCCCTCCGCCCTCACCACGGCGTGTTCCGGGTCCCGGGACGTCAGCACAAAAGCCCCGCGCAAGGTCAGATCCGCAGCGCCGGTTGCCCCCTTGAGGGCAACCCCATAGACACACGGCCGGTCGGTGCGCAGTGCCTGTCGTGCCTGGGCGTCCGGGTGACGCAGCACCAGGGCGAACAGGTCCAGGTCGGCGGGGCTGAGCAAGCGGTCAGCCGCGAGCAGCGCCACTTCGGCTTTCAACAGTTCGATACGGGTTTGCACACACCATTGTTTCTGCGTGCGCGCATCGGTCAGGCTGCGCGCGCGCGCCCAGTAGGCTTGCACAAAGGCGCTGTAGTCAGTGCCCAGCCCACCGGCCAGGCGGTCGAGGAACTTATCCAGCCCGGCCGGGGTGATGCCGCTCAAGGGCAACAGTGCTTCGCCAGTCGCCGGTAGCCGGTGCAGGCTCGCCATGCGACTCGCATACGTCGATGGCTGGTTAGCCACGATACGTTGCACCACCGCATCGAACAGCGTGGGCAGCAACTCGGCATCGGCGGAAGGCTGCGCCTCTGACGTCGTGGGAGGGAGGGTTGTCTCGGGCAGTCGGATGAAGCCGTGATGCACATCGAGGCTGGGCGTCAAGGTCGGGAACGCTTGCTCGAACGCATGCTGCACAAATGAATGGAACGTCGGTGGCGACCGAAACTGCTCAGCGAGCTGGCGATTGAGCGCCATTAACTGTTCGCGCAACGCGACCTGTAGCGGTGCGTCTTTGACAGTCAGCGGTGCAGGTAACAATGAATCAGACGGCATGGTGGCCTCTCGAATAGGAAACGTACCGGCCCATCGTGCCTGCGCGCCCCCTCAGCCATGCGCTACATAGCTACGCGCCGCCGCACACGCCGTCGATCGGCGGCCAAGGTTTACATGCCCTGCACCCCAGGTAGAATGGCGCCTTTCCCCTGTCACCCGAGCAGACTTCATGGCGTTGCCGACCCTTCGCATCATTGGTTTCATCATCGGCATCTTCCTGATCACCCTCGCGATCGCCATGGTCGTTCCGATGGCCATCCTGGTGCTCTTCGAACGCACCAGCGACCTGCCGTCGTTCCTCTGGGCCAGCCTGATTACCTTTATCGCAGGCCTGGCCCTGGTGATTCCGGGTCGCCCGGAACATATCCACCTGCGCCCCCGGGACATGTACCTGCTGACGGTGAGCAGTTGGGTGGTGGTGTGCATCTTCGCCGCGCTGCCGTTTTTCCTGACCCAGAACATCAGCTACACCGACTCGTTTTTTGAAAGCATGTCTGGCATCACCGCCACCGGTTCCACGGTGTTGAGCGGGCTGGACAGCATGTCGCCGGGTATTCTGATATGGCGTTCGCTGCTGCACTGGCTCGGCGGTATCGGCTTTATCGGCATGGCGGTGGCGATCCTGCCGCTGCTGCGCATTGGTGGCATGCGCCTGTTCCAGACCGAGTCCTCGGACCGTTCGGAAAAGGTCATGCCGCGCTCGCACATGGTGGCGCGGCTGATCGTGGCGGCGTATGTGGGCATCACCATCCTCGGTAGCCTGGCGTTCTGGTGGGCCGGGATGGGCTTGTTCGATGCGATCAACCATGCGATGTCGGCGATTTCCACCGGTGGGTTTTCCACGTCCGATGAGTCCCTGGCGCACTGGAAACAACCGGCGGTGCATTGGGTGGCGGTGGTGGTGATGATCCTCGGCAGCCTGCCGTTCACCCTGTATGTCGCCACCTTGCGTGGCAACCGCCGGGCGTTGATCAAGGATCAGCAGGTGCAGGGTTTGCTCGCGTTGCTGGTGGTGACCTGGCTGGTACTCGGCACCTGGTATTGGTGGACCACCAACCTGCATTGGCTGGATGCGCTGCGCCATGTGGCGCTGAACGTGACGTCGGTGGTGACGACGACCGGTTTTGCACTTGGGGACTACAGCCTGTGGGGCAACTTCTCACTGATGCTGTTTTTCTACCTGGGTTTTATCGGCGGTTGCTCGGGTTCAACGGCCGGCGGGATCAAGATCTTCCGCTTCCAGGTCGCCTATATCCTGCTCAAGGCCAACTTGAACCAACTGATTCACCCCCGCGCGGTAATCAAGCAGAAGTACAACGGCCACCGCCTCGACGAAGAGATCGTGCGTTCGATCCTGACGTTCTCGTTTTTCTTCGCCATCACCATCAGCATGATCGCCCTGGCCTTGTCGCTGCTCGGCCTGGACTGGATGACCGCGCTGACCGGCGCCGCCAGCACGGTGTCCGGTGTCGGCCCAGGCCTGGGCGAAACCATCGGCCCGGCCGGCAACTTCGCCAGCCTGCCGGATGCGGCCAAGTGGATTCTGTCGCTGGGCATGCTGCTGGGCCGGCTGGAAATCATTACAGTCTTTGTTCTGTGCATCCCGGCGTTCTGGCGTCACTGACCGTCGACACGTCCAGCAACCGCGCGCGGTACTCGCCGGGCGTGGCATCGAACCAGCGGCGGAAGGCGCGGAAGAAGTTGCTCGGGTCGGCAAAGCCCAACAGGTAGGCGATCTCCAGCAGGCTCATGCTCGGCTGCGCCAGGTATTGTTCGGCCAGTTCGCGACGGGTGTCGTCCAGCAGCGTCTGGAAACTGGTGCCCTCTTCCTGCAGACGCCGCTGCAAGGTGCGCTGAGACAGGTGCAGGGTCCGGGCCACCACTTCACGCTTGGGTTCGCCTTGGGGCAACAGGCGGCACAGCACCTGCCGCGCCTTGTGCGTCACGCGGTTTTCGGAGAAACGCGCCAGGTATTCACCGGCAAACCGATCGTGCAGCAGCGCCATCGCCTCGTTGGCCGTGGGCAGCGGCGCATCCATATCGGCGCGCTCGAAAATCAGCGCGTCATACACCGCGTTGAATTCCAACGGCGCATGAAACGCATGTTTGTAGGGCGCGAGGTCGGCGGGTTGCTCACCTTGCAGCAGCACCTTACGCGGTTGCAGGGTACGCCCGGTCAACCAACCACACAGCGCCAGCGCACAGGCCAGCGAGGCTTCGGCGCTCTGTCGGGTGGGCGGCAGGTGATCGCCATGCACCGTCAGAATAAGCGCATAGCCTTCGGGTAATAATCGGAAACTCAGGTCAGCGCTTTCGGCGATGATCCGCTGGTAGCGCACCAGCCGCATAAAACCTTCCGCCAATGTGTTGCTGGACATCAGCGCATAACCGGCCACATGAAACGATGCCGGGCGCACCACTTTGCCCATGTTCAGGCCAATCGCGGGGTTGCCCGACAGTTCCACGGCGCGCTGCCAGAGCCGAGTCATGGAGTCTTGCGGAAAACGGGCATCGGGGTCGTCGAGGGCGGAATAGTCCAGGCCCAGTTGTTTGAACAACACCTGGCAATCCAGACCGTCCATTTCCAGTGACTTGACTATCCCCATCACCCAGCTTGCAGAAGTTGTTCGTTCGCTCATGGCGTCTTCTTAATCAAAGCAGGCTGAAACAGCAGCCAGAAAGCCAAGGATACTAAAGTGGCATCTAATGTCACTGGCTGTTACCACTGATCACTCTAGACTCAAATAAGCTCCCCGCCGAACAACTGTTCGACGGCATAACAATCAAAGGGCCCGCTGCCGTGGAAAACATCAAGCGATTCAATAGCTTCGCCGAGTTTTACCCGTATTACCTG
>Ga0302258_1000065_pt1 | contig 10911 bp, 10 predicted proteins | sample I_Fen_N2_4_FD_194568 | JGI IMG/M metagenome (GOLD analysis project Ga0302258, IMG submission 194568) | Peat permafrost microbial communities from Stordalen Mire near Abisko, Sweden - I_Fen_N2_4 | ecosystem: Environmental > Terrestrial > Soil > Wetlands > Permafrost | place: Sweden: Abisko... | reverse complement strand
ACGAGAAACCCATAAGTCACATAAAGTTCGATTGAATTTGCAAATGAGGATGATAGCGGGCATAGTCTCGACTTCTTTACAACTATCAGCCACGGTCGTGCCCATGCTAAAGCGCTTCGCACCCCTCGTGCCTCTCGCACTCGTCACCCTGTTGTTCGGTTGCGCTGCTCACTCTCCAGTGTCCCAGCAAGAGCAGCAGCAACAGGTTAAAAATTCTGTTACCGCACAGTCGTCCGCTCTTTACCAGGACGCTTTTTACCAGGAAGAGAAGGCCACTGAAAAAGAGCTGGCTGACTTCGCCGATGGCAAGTCGTATCAACTTCCGGCGCTGGCTGACAGCATCCTCGAACGCGGCATGTCCCTGATCGGTACCCGTTACCGTTTCGGCGGTACTTCTGAAGCCGGTTTCGATTGCAGTGGGTTTATCGGCTATCTGTTCCGTGAACAAGCCGGCATGAACCTGCCACGCTCCACTCGCGAAATGATCAACGTGGATGCGCCGCTGGTGTCTCGCAGCAAGCTGAAGCCTGGCGATCTGCTGTTCTTCGCCACCAACGGTCGTCGCGGTCGTGTCAGTCACGCCGGGATCTACCTGGGTGACAACCAGTTCATCCACTCCAGCAGCCGCAAAAGCGGTGGTGTCCGGATTGATAGCCTGGGCGACAGCTACTGGAGCAAGACCTTCATCGAAGCCAAGAGAGCGCTCGCGATGGCGCCAAACGCGGCTCCGATCGTGACCGCACGCAATTAAGCGGACATTTTGTAAGGCGAACTTAAAGTCTTACTTGAAGTTTGCCGCATAAGCGCTAGAATCTGATCTATGAATGATGGCAAACCGCCTGCGTAACGCGCAGGCGGTTTTCTTTTCTGCACTCCAGCAGAAAAACGCCGCAGCCAGATCAGGATGCTCTGCTTATGTCGACGTCGGCCCGCCTCGCAATCATGCTTTTCGCAGCGCTGCTCAGCGCTTGCGCCAGCCGCACACCGCCGCCTGCGCCGGTGGCTCGCACTCCTCTCGTTTTCGGTTCCTCCCAAGCCTTTTCGCCTGAAGCGGAAGACGTACTGTTTCGTGCGTTGGGCCTGGTGGGTACGCCGTATCGCTGGGGTGGCAATACACCGGATTCCGGGTTCGATTGCAGCGGGCTGATCGGCTACGTGTACCGTGATGTCACCGGTATCTTGCTGCCGCGCACCACTCGCGAAATGATCTCCATGCAAGCGGCCAATGTGGGCAAGGAAGGCCTGCAGACAGGTGACCTGATCTTCTTCGCCACCAATGGCGGTTCGCAGGTCAGCCATGCAGGCATCTACGTCGGCGAAGGTCGCTTCGTCCACGCGCCTGCCACCGGCGGCACGGTGAAGCTCGACAGCTTGTCCAAGGCGTATTGGCAGAAAGCCTACCTGAGCGCCAAGCGCGTCCTGCAACCGGAACACCTGGCGCGCAACCCGTAACAGCCAGAGGGTGCTGTCATGACCGCTCGCACGCTCAATCTTGACGACTCGCTCTATCACTACCTGCTTGATGTGTCCCTGCGCGAAACCCCGCTGCTCAAGCGCTTGCGCGACGAAACCCAGGCGTTGCCCATGGCGCGCTGGCAGGTGGCGCCCGAGCAGGGGCAGTTTCTTGCATTGCTGGTAAAGCTGACCGGCGCGCGACGTCTGCTGGAAATCGGAACGTTCACGGGGTACAGCGCGCTGTGCATGGCTGCGGCACTGCCCGATGACGGCTCGATGATCTGCTGCGATATTCCCGGCGACTACAATGCCACCGCACGTCGTTACTGGCGGGAAGCCGGCCTGGCCGAGCGTATTGATCTGCGTTTGGCGCCCGCGCTGGAGACCCTCGCCGAACTGGAGAGGCAAGGGCAGGGCGGGCAATTCGATCTGGTCTTCATCGACGCCGACAAGGCCAATTATCCCAACTACCTTGAACACGCGCTGCGGCTGCTGCGGGTGGGTGGATTGGCGGTGTTCGATAACACGCTGTGGAGCGGGCGGGTACTGGAAGAGCGTCCGCTGAGCGCAGACACCCGAGCCATCCAGGCGCTTAACCGTGCCTTGAAGGATGACTCGCGCTTGGACCTGTCGATGTTGCCGTTGGGCGATGGGCTCACGCTCTGCCGCAAACGGTGATCCTTGTGGATGCCTTGTGGGAGCGGGCTTGCCCGCGAGGCGGCCGTGACATTCAGCATTGATGTTGCCTGTTCTACCGCCATCGCGAGCAAGCTCGCTCCCACAGAGTGGTCAGTGACTTATTTGACTGCTGAAACCCGCCAAACCTTTTTCCCTACATCGTCCGCCACCAACAAGGCGCCTTGCTGATCTATCACCACGCCCACTGGTCGGCCCATGGCTTTTTCTTGGTCATTGAGAAAACCCGTGAGCACATCCACCGGCTGCCCGCTTGGTTTGCCAGCGTCGAACGGCACGAATATCACTTTATAGCCACTGTGCGGCTTGCGGTTCCATGAGCCGTGCTGGCCAACGAAGGCGCCCTGGGTGAATGGCGCCGGCAACCGGCTGCCTTCGGCGAACGTCAGTCCCAGGGAAGCGGTGTGCGGGCCGACCGCATAGTCTGGCGCGATAGCCTTGGCCACCATGTCCGGGTTTTGCGGCTCGACGCGAACGTCGACATGCTGGCCGTAATAGCTGAATGGCCAGCCATAGAACGCGCCGTCCTTGACCGAGGTGATGTAGTCCGGCACCAGATCGCTGCCGATTTCATCGCGCTCATTGACCGCCGTCCACAGTGCCCCGCTTTGCGGCTCCCAGGACAGGCCATTGGGGTTGCGCAAGCCCGAGGCAAAGATCCGGTGGTTGCCGGTGGCGCGGTCCACTTCCCAGATCGCCGCGCGGCCTTCTTCCTTGTCCAGGCCGTTTTCGGCAACGTTGCTGTTCGAGCCCACCGTGACATACAGCTTGCTGCCGTCCTTGCTGGCGATGACGTTTTTGGTCCAATGGTGATTCAGCGTGCCGCCGGGCAGGTCGAGTACTTTGATCGGTTGCGACTTGATCGCTGTATCGCCGTTTTCATAGTGAAAACGCAGCAATCGATCGGTGTCGGCGATGTACAGGTCATTGCCGACCAGCGCCATGCCGAAAGGGGAGTTCAGGTTTTCCAGAAACACCGTGCGGGTTTCCGCGATGCCGTCGTGGTCCTGGTCGCGCAGCAGGGTGATGCGATTGGCGCTCGGCACGCCCGCACCGGCGCGCCCCATGACTTTCTTCATGATCCAGCCGCGTATGCCTGTTCCGTCATCGGGTTTGGGCGGTGCATTGGTTTCGGCCACCAGCACGTCGCCGTTGGGCAGCACATAGAGCCAGCGCGGGTGGTCGAGGTTCTCGGCGAATGCGGCTACTTGGGTGCCGGCAGCGGCGACGGGTTTGGCGCCCTCCGGCCAGCCGATCGCCGGGGCGATGTTTACCGTCGGAATCAACGTCTTGTTGGGTTCTGGGAGCCTGGGTGACGGGCCGGTGCCGTCGGCGACTTGCAGGCTGGAGGTTTCACCGCAAGCGGCGAGTCCTCCGGCGAGCGCGATAGCGAGTACGAGTTGGGGCTTGCGCATACTGATCTTCCCTATGAATGCAGTGACCTGATCAGTAGAGAAGTTACGTTGCACGATGGTTCAACCGTTAGCCGCGAGCTTCCTTGAACAGCACGGCTATGCCGGGATGATAGTGACCTCCTTCGTTGTGCAACTTGCGGTAGGCGTAGGGGAAATACCAGGCGACGGCGCAGGTGTGCTCCTTTTGCAGGTCGTCGACCATGTCCTGCAATTCTTCCGGGGTGGCGCCATGCTGGGTTTTCTGCGGTGCCACAAACAGGCAGCCGAGTCTCAGGTCGCTGGCGTAGCTGACGCGTTTGGCCTCGCTGGTGATATCGAGCAGGGCCTGAGTCAGGTTCAGGCTGTTCACCCGTGGCCAGCGTTGTGTGGCTTGAATCCAGGCGCGTGCTTCGGGTGTGGCGATAAACAGGTCGGCACGACCGTTGCGTTCGCCTTCATCGATTTGTTTGCGGGTGGGCGATTGTTGCAGGGTGACCATTTCAGCCATCCAGGCAGCGGCGGAAAGCAGGCCGAGATTGGCTTTTTCGTCGAGCCAGTAAGGCGTTTCGTTATCGCCGCGTACGGCATTGTAGCGGTCGATACAGTCAAACCAGCGCTCCAGCACCGGGCGCAGGAATTCCAGTTGCGGATTGCTGATGATCATGCCTTGCATGGGGCTCACCCTTGTTATTTTGATGTGGGGTTGTGGCTCTTTGATATCACTGCTTGAAGTGTGGCACAAGATTGGCGTCAGTTTATTGATTAACGGCAGTTATTCGCGCGCGTACCCCGTCTTCAATTGACGCTCCACCCCCAACCCTCTAACCTTCGCGGCTTGTTTCAGGTGCTCTGTGACTTGGGTCGACAGAGTGAAACAGGGAAGCCGGTGAGCAGGTCCTTCAATGCGTGAAGGCCTTCGATCCCGGCGCTGCCCCCGCAACGGTAAATGAGTGAAAGCTGCGCCTTGAGCCACTGCGTCGTCATCGATGTGGGAAGGCGCGCAGTCAGGCCAACGCCGCTCATGAGCCCGGAGACCGGCCTGATCCATTCAAGCGGCATCACGGTGGGCGATGCCAGGCTTCTTGCCGTCTGTTCTTGTGCCTGCCCGCCGTTATCCTGCCTCAACGGAGAGCTCTCCCATGACTGATACCCCGGATCGTGACGAACGTCACCTGGCGCGCATGTTGCGCAAAAAAGCCGTAATCGATGAACGCATCGCCAACTCCCCGAATGAATGCGGCCTGCTGCTGGTGCTGACCGGCAACGGCAAGGGCAAGAGCAGCTCGGCGTTCGGCATGCTGGCCCGCTCGATGGGCCATGGCATGCAGTGCGGTGTGGTGCAGTTCATCAAGGGGCGCAACAGCACGGGTGAAGAGCTGTTCTTCCGGCGCTTCCCGGAACAGGTGCGTTTTCATGTGATGGGCGAAGGCTTTACCTGGGAAACCCAGGATCGTCAGCGCGACATCGCCGCCGCCGAAGCCGCGTGGGAAGTGTCCCGTGAGTTGCTGCGCGATCCATCCATCGGCCTGGTGGTGCTGGATGAGTTGAACATCGCCCTCAAGCACGGTTACCTCGATCTGGATCGGGTGCTCAGTGACTTGCAGGCTCGCCCGCCAATGCAGCACGTGGTGGTCACCGGTCGTGGCGCCAAGCCTGAGATGATCGAGCTGGCCGACACCGTCACTGAAATGGGCATGATCAAGCACGCCTTCCAGGCCGGTATCAAGGCGCAGAAAGGCGTCGAGTTGTGAGTCGCACGTTATGAATAGCCCTCGTCAATGCCCGGCGGTACTGATTGCCGCGCCGGCCTCCGGTCAGGGCAAGACCACCGTCACCGCCGCGCTGGCCCGTTTGCATCGCAATCAGGGACGCAAGGTTCGTGTGTTCAAATGTGGCCCGGACTTTCTCGATCCGATGATTCTGGAGCGCGCCAGCGGTGCGCCGGTGTATCAGCTGGACATGTGGATGGTCGGCGAGCAGGAGAGTCGGCGTCTGTTGTGGGAGGCCGCAGGCGAAGCGGACCTTATCCTCATCGAAGGTGTCATGGGGCTGTTCGATGGCACGCCGTCCAGTGCTGACCTGGCGCGGCACTTCGGTGTGCCGGTGCTGGGTGTGATCGACGGCACCGCCATGGCCCAGACCTTTGGTGCCCTGGCCCTGGGGCTGGCGCGCTATCAACCTGACTTGCCGTTTGCCGGTGTCCTGGCCAACCGCGTGGGCACCCTGCGTCACGCGCAGTTGCTTGAAGGCAGCCTGACCGAAGGCCTGCGTTGGTATGGCGCGTTGTCCCGCGAAACCGCCATCGAATTGCCGAGTCGTCACCTTGGCCTGGTGCAGGCCAGTGAGTTGAACGATCTCGATCTTCGCCTGGATGCGGCGGCCGAAGCCTTGGCTGGCAGTTGCGAGGTGGCGCTTCCGCCGGCCGTGGAGTTCGCAGCCCCGGATGTGATCGCCGCCGAACCCTTACTGGCGGGTGTGCGCATTGCCGTGGCCCGTGATGAAGCGTTTGCCTTTACCTATGGCGCCAGCCTGGATTTGCTGCGGGCCATGGGCGCCGAGTTGTCGTTCTTTTCACCGATGCGTGACACTCGGCTACCCGAGGCAGACAGCCTCTATCTGCCGGGCGGTTACCCAGAATTGCATCATGTGGCGTTGTCGCAAAACACCTCGATGCTGAACGCGATCCGCGCGCACCACGAGGCGGGCAAACCCTTGCTCGCCGAATGTGGCGGCATGTTGTATTTGCTCGATTCGCTCACCGATGTCGACGGTACGCGTGCAGAATTGGTCGGCCTGCTGGCCGGGGATGCGGTGATGCAAAAGCGTCTGGCGGCGCTGGCGCTGCAGGCTGTCGAATTGCCCGAAGGTTCCCTGCGTGGGCATACCTATCATCATTCGCTGACCACCACCGGGCTCGTGCCGATTGCCCGTGGCTTGAGCCCCAATGGCGGTCGCGGGGCGGAGGCGGTTTATCGTGAGGGGCGGATGACAGCCTCTTATGTGCATTTCTATTTTCCGTCGAATCCGCACGCGATTGCCGCACTGTTTTCACCCGACCTTGAGGCTGCCTTCGCGGGCACACTCGCTGCCACTGTGGGCGGTGTGACACCTGAAGAAACGTGGTCTTCTGCAGGCGCTGGCTTGCCAGCGAAGAGGCCATGACCGACAACGCCTTTTCCGACGCCGAACGTGCAGCGGTCTACCGGGCCATCGGTGAACGTCGCGACATGCGTCACTTCAGCGGTGGCACGGTCGAGCCCGAATTGCTGCGGCGGTTGCTCGAAGCCGCGCACCAGGCGCCGAGTGTTGGCTTGATGCAGCCCTGGCGGTTCATCCGTATCAGCGATCGAACCTTGCGCGGGCAGATCGGGGAACTGGTGGAACAGGAGCGCATTCGCACCGCCGAAGCCCTTGGCGAACGCACTGACGAATTCATGCAGCTCAAGGTCGAAGGCATCAATGATTGCGCCGAGGTGTTGGTGGCGGCGCTGATGGACGATCGCGAGCGACATATTTTCGGTCGTCGCACCTTGCCGGAAATGGACATGGCTTCGTTGTCCTGCGCGATCCAGAACCTGTGGCTGGCCTCCCGGGCCGAAGGGTTGGGCATGGGGTGGGTCTCGCTGTTCGAACCGCAAGACCTGGCCGATTTACTCGGCTTGCCGCCCGGTGCCAAACCACTGGCTATTTTGTGCCTGGGACCGGTCAAGGAATTCTACCCGGCGCCGATGCTGGTCCTTGAAGGCTGGGCGCAGGCGCGTCCGCTAAGTGAATTGTTGTATGAAAATTATTGGGGAGTGCGCCAATGAGTGTGGCGTTGTTGAGTGTCGCCGCCGTGGCGCTGGATGCGCTGCTGGGTGAACCCAAACGCTGGCATCCGCTGGTGGCGTTCGGCCGGTTTGCCGAGCGTATCGAGCAGCGTTTCAACGCGGGTGGTCGCGGCTGGCGCAGTCACGGGGTCACCGCGTGGGTGATTGCGGTGTTGCCGTTGACCTTGTTGGCCACGGCATTTTCCTGGGCGCCTTATGTTGGATGGGCAGTGGAGATTCTTGCGTTGTACTGCGCCCTCGGCATGCGCAGCCTGGGCGAACACGTCGAACCCGTGGCCAGGGCCTTGCGCAGCGATGATCTGGATGAGGCGCGTACGCGCGTCAGTTACCTGGTCAGCCGCAAGACCAGCGAGCTGGATAAAACCGAAGTGGCCCGTGCTGCCACCGAGTCGGTACTGGAAAACGGCAGTGATGCCGTGTTTGCCGCACTGTTCTGGTTTGCCGTGGCCGGTGCGCCAGGCGTTGTGCTCTACCGTTTGAGCAACACGCTGGACGCCATGTGGGGCTATCGCAATGAGCGCTTCGAGCGTTTCGGTTGGGCGGCAGCCAGGATTGATGATGTGCTCAATTACATTCCCGCGCGTTTGGTGGCATTGACCTACGCCTTGCTGGGCAAGACCCGACTGGCCCTGAAATGCTGGCGGACCCAGGGCCCGACCTGGGACAGCCCGAACGCCGGCCCGGTGATGGCTGCGGGGGCCGGTGCGCTGGGCGTCGAATTGGGTGGGGCGGCGATCTATCACGGTGAACTGCATCAACGTCCGCAACTGGGCGAAGGCGTGCCGGCGGATGCCGACTCCATCGATCGTGGCTGGCAACTGGTCCAGCGCGGGGTATGGTTATGGCTGCTGATTCTCTGCGTGGGGGCTGAATTTTATGCTTGAGCACGGTGGACGGTTGCGCAAGGCGGCGCTCGAATACGGCATCGAAGAAGCCGATTGGCTTGACCTGTCCAGCGGCCTCGCGCCCTGGCCGTTTCCCGTTCCGGATATCCCGCTGCGGGCCTGGGCGCGGTTGCCGGAAAACGATGACGGGCTGGAACAGGCCGCCTGCGATTACTACGGCACCCTGCAGGTATTGCCGGTGGCGGGGTCGCAGATGGCCATCCAGTTACTGCCGCGCCTGCGACGGGCCGGGAAGGTTGGCGTGCTGTCGCCGTGTTATGCCGAACATGCCGAAGCGTGGCGCCGCAATGGCTACATCGTGCGTGAGGTACTGGAGCAGGAAGTCGATTTCTTTGTCGACAGCCTGGACGTGTTGGTGGTGGTCAACCCGAATAATCCCACCGGCTTGAGCCTGCCCCCCGCCCGCCTGCTCGACTGGCACTCACGGCTGGCCCAGCGCGGTGGCTGGCTGGTGGTGGACGAAGCATTCATGGACAACACACCGCAGCTGAGCCTGGCGCCGTTCTCCCATCTGGTCGGCCTGATCGTGCTGCGTTCGTTCGGCAAGTTCTTTGGTCTGGCCGGGGTGCGGCTGGGATTTGTCCTGGCCGAGCGCAAGTTACTCAAGTTGCTCGCCGAACAAGTGGGGCCATGGGTCGTCAGCGGTCCGACCCGGGTGGTGGGCCAGGCCTGCCTGCGTGACGTCGAAGGGCACGCATTGCAACGCGTGCGTGCCGAAGTGGCCAGTGAACGTCTGGCGGCGCTCCTGAGGCAGCACGGTTTCAAGCCTGATGGCGGCTGCGCACTGTTCCAGTGGTTGATCACCGATCGCGCCGAAGAACTGCATGAATTCATGGCCCGGCGCGGCATTTTGCTGCGGTTGTTCACGCACAACAGCAGTCTGCGTTTCGGGTTGCCTGCCGATGAAGCCGACTGGGTGCGTCTTGCCGCCGCATTCGCAGCCTTTGCCAAGGAAGGCCAATGACAACGTTGATGGTGCAGGGCACCACATCCGATGCCGGTAAAAGCACACTGGTGACGGCGTTGTGTCGCTGGGTTACGCGTCAGGGCGTCAACGTGGTGCCGTTCAAGCCGCAAAACATGGCGCTCAACAGCGCCGTGACGGCCGACGGTGGCGAAATCGGTCGCGCGCAAGCCGTGCAGGCGCAGGCCGCTTACCTCGAACCGCACACCGATATGAATCCGGTGCTGCTCAAACCCAACAGCGATACCGGCGCTCAGGTGATCATCCATGGTCGCGCCGTCACGACCATGAACGCCGTCGCCTATCACGACTACAAAGCCATCGCCATGCAAGCGGTGCTGGCTTCCCACGCGCGGTTGAGTGCGTCGTATCCGGTGGTGATGGTCGAAGGTGCGGGTTCGCCAGCGGAGATCAACCTGCGTGCCGGGGACATCGCCAACATGGGCTTCGCCGAGGCGGTGGATTGTCCGGTGCTGCTGATCGCCGACATCAATCGTGGCGGTGTATTCGCGCATCTGGTGGGCACGCTCGAGCTGCTGTCGCCCAGTGAACAGGCGCGGGTCAAAGGCTTCATCATCAATCGCTTTCGCGGCGATATCGCCTTGCTGCAGCCCGGCCTCGACTGGCTGGAACAGCGCACCGGAAAACCGGTGATCGGTGTGTTGCCCTACGTGCTGGATCTGCATCTGGAGGCCGAGGACGGTATTGACCAGCGTCAGACCGACAAGGTCGATCAGGTACTGAAAGTGGTGGTGCCGGTGCTGCCGCGCATCAGCAACCACACCGATTTCGACCCGTTGCGCCTGCACCCGCAAGTCGACCTGCAATTCGTCGGTCCCGGCCAGGCGATTCCGCCAGCCGATCTGATCATCCTTCCCGGCTCGAAAAGCGTGCGCGACGACCTGGCGTATCTGCGCGCCAACGGTTGGGAAATCGCGATCTCACGGCACCTGCGCTACGGCGGCAAAGTGCTGGGCATCTGCGGCGGTCTGCAAATGCTCGGCGAGCAGGTGCACGATCCGCTGGGCCTGGAAGGCGTTCCGGGGTCCAGCGCCGGGCTGGGGTTGTTGGCGTTTGAAACCCGACTCGAAGAACACAAGCAGCTGCGCAATGTGCGCGGGCGTCTGGCGCTGGAGAATGCTGAAGTCAGCGGCTATGAAATCCATGCCGGCGTCACCACCGGGCCGGCGCTGGAAAACGCCGCCGTACTGCTCGATGACGGACGCTGCGACGGTGCGCAAAGTGTCGATGGGCAGATTTTCGGCACCTATCTGCACGGTCTGTTCGAATCCCCGGCAGCGTGCAGCGCCCTGTTGCGTTGGGCGGGTTTGCAGGCTGTGCAGGACGTGGATTACCACGGATTGCGCGAGCGGGATATCGAGCGGCTGGCGGATCTGGTGGAGACGCATCTGGATACCGGGCTGCTGCGTGAGCTCTGTGGGATTTGAAGTGACTGTGCAGGCCCCATCGCGGGCAAGCCCGCTCCCACAAGGATCGGGGCTGTCTACCGATTTTTTGGTCTGCACGCAGTACCTGTGGGTGCGGGCTTGCCCGCGATGAGGCCTGTCGCTACACCGCCAAATAAAAGGTTATGAACATGCTCCAACTGATCCTCGGCGGCGCCCGCTCCGGCAAAAGTCGTCTGGCTGAAAAACTCGCCTCAGACG
>Ga0302258_1000062_pt1 | contig 11100 bp, 9 predicted proteins | sample I_Fen_N2_4_FD_194568 | JGI IMG/M metagenome (GOLD analysis project Ga0302258, IMG submission 194568) | Peat permafrost microbial communities from Stordalen Mire near Abisko, Sweden - I_Fen_N2_4 | ecosystem: Environmental > Terrestrial > Soil > Wetlands > Permafrost | place: Sweden: Abisko... | reverse complement strand
CGGCCGCATCGTAAGCCGTCTGTCAACCGTTTCGCGCCCCCGGTGTCGGCGGCCAGCGATTCTGTCCGGGCTAAGCGGCCAGCGACTTTGTCACCCTCGGGTCATGGAACCCAAGGACAGACAGACCCAGCACCGCTCCTACGTCCTGGACCTCGTGGTCGCCGGCAGCCTGACCCTCGACGAGGCGGCGAGGGTCCTCGGGCTCTCGACCCGCCAGGTCAGGCGCCTCATCGTCCGCCACACCGACGGCCCGGCGGGCCTCGTCCACGGCAACCGGGGCCGGCCACCGGTCAACCGTGTTGACGACCAGCTCCGGCGTCGGGTCATCGAGCTCGCGACCACGACGTATGCCGGGGTGAACCACGCCCACCTGGCCGAGCTGCTCGCGGAGCGTGAGGGGCTCGAGATCGCGGAGCGCACCCTCCGGCGGATCCTCGCGGAGGCCTCGGTGCGGCCGACCCGGACCCGTCGTCCGCCGCGCCACCGGAGCCGCCGGGAGCGGATGCCGCGCGAGGGCCAGCTCCTCCAGGTTGATGGCAGCCGGCATCGCTGGTTCGGACCCGACCGCCCGTTCGCGACGCTCGTGGCCGGCATCGACGACGCGACGAGCCGCGTGCCCGGCGGCACGTTCCGCGCCCAGGAGGATGCAGTCGGCTACTTCACCACGTTCGCCCAGACGGCCGAGCGCCATGGCCTCCCGGGCGCCGTCTACTCCGACCGTCACGGGATCTTCAGGGCCGAGAAGAACCGGGCACCGACGCTCGCCGAGCAGCTGGCCGGCAAACGCAGCCTGACCCAGGTCGGGCGGGCACTCGACGATGCCTCGATCGGCTGGATCGGAGCCCGCAGCCCGGAGGCCAAGGGCCGGGTCGAGCGACTGTGGGGGACGCTCCAGGACCGGCTCGTGACCGAGCTGCGCCTCGAGACGATCACGACGATCGCGGCGGCCAACGCCTTCCTGCCGGGCTTCCTCGAGCGGCACAACGCGCGGTTCGCCGTACCCGCCGCAGACCCGGCGCTCGCCTGGCGCCCCTGGCCCGACGGCCTGAGTGCCGACGCGGTCTTCTGCTTCCACTATCCACGGCGGGTCGCCAACGACAACACGGTCAGCTGGCCCGGCGGCGGGCTCGCCCTGCCCCGCCGGAGCGACGGGCGCAGCTGGGCCGGACGGACCGTCATCCTCCAGGAGCGGCTCGACGGCAGCCTGTGGGCCAGCGCGGAGGACCTGTGCGTGCCGGTCGGGCCGGCACCGGCAGACGCCGGCCAACTTCGGGCTCGCAAGCTCAGGCAGCCGTCAGATCACGGTCTGAGGGCCGAGCCGGCGGAACCGGTCGACGCCGACGCGTTGCCGGCCCCGCAGCCACCCCGCGACGTGGTACGCCGACCACGTCCCGACCATCCCTGGCGCACCCACCCAGCCCGCGGCCGATGACGGAATCGCTGGCCGCTTGGCGGACAAAGTCGCTGGCGGGCGACAGCCGATCCGCGCAGTGTCCGGGGTGCGGCGCTCGCCGCGGCCCCTTCGCCCGGCGACCGGCGCTCTCCCGGCGGCCCCTTCGCCCGGCGACCGGCGCTCTCCCGGCGGCCCCTTCGCCCGGCGACCGGCGCTCTCCCGGCGGCCCCTTCGCCCGGCGACCGGCGCTCTCCCGGAGAACGTCCGGATGGGCCCTTCGTCCTGAGACTCGGTAGACGAGGGGATAGATGAAGGGCGACCCGCCGGCTCATGGATCGGTGCGCCGGAGTGGCGCGACGATGAGTGGCCCATCGGGAGACGCGGCGGGCGAGCGCGGGGGAGAGCGGGAAAGGCGGCGGGCGATCGCGGCGGGCGAGCGCGGGGGAGAGCGGGAAAGGCGGCGGACGATCGCGGAAGGCGAGCGCGGGGGAGAACGGGAAAGGTGGCGGGCGATCGCGGAAGGCGAGCGCGGCGGGAGAGCGCGGCAGAGCGCGGACCGACGAGAGCGTGGGAGGGCGCGCGTTGAGCGCTGGCGAGCGCGCGGGAGTCCGCCGGGCACCCGGCGAACGATGCGGGCGGGAGCCAGGACGGCTCACCGCCGTCGTGCTCCGCCGTCAGAGCCGCGCCCGGACCCCGGGCCTGCACGGCGCACGCGGCACACGCCATTTCGTCCCGCAGGACTTGTAATCGATTGCACGCTGTGGCACGATGCAGGTCCGGGCACGGGAGCCCCGGAGGCGCGCGCGAGTCGAGAGGAGCGATCTGTGGGCACGGTTCGGCTGACCGTCGGGCAGGCGATCGTCCGCTTCATGGCGGAGCAGTACGTGGAGCGCGACGGCGTCCAGACGCGGTTCATCGCCGGCGTGTGGGGGATCTTCGGCCACGGCAACGTGGCGGGGCTTGGCCAGGCCCTCGAGGAGCTCGGCGACGAGTGCGAGATGCCGTACTACCGCCCGCAGAACGAGCAGGCCCAGGTCCACCTTGCGGCGGCGTACGCCAAGCACAAGAATCGGCTCCAGACATTCGCCTGCATGTCCTCCATCGGCCCGGGCGCCACGAACATGATCACGGGCGCGGCGGGCGCCACGATCAACCGGCTGCCCGTGCTGCTGTTCCCCAGCGACTACTTCGCCAACCGCCTGCCCGACCCTGTGCTCCAGCAGCTCGAGCACCCCATCGAGCACGACGTCTCCGTGTCGGACGCCTTCCGCCCCGTCTCCCGGTATTTCGATCGCATCTCCCGCCCCGAGCAGCTCCTGTCCAGCCTTCCCGAGGCGTTCCGCGTCCTGACGGACCCGGCAGAGACCGGTGCCGTCACGATCTCCCTGCCCGAGGACGTCCAGGCCGAGGTCTACGACTGGCCCGAGCGATTCTTCGAGCGCCGCGTCTGGCGCGTCCGTCGGGCCCGGCCGGACGCCGAGGCGGTGCAGGAGGTCGTCGACCTGATCCGCGCAGCCAAGCGGCCCATCATCATCGCGGGCGGCGGCGCCATCTATTCCGGGGCCGAGGCGGCGCTCGACGAGCTTGCCACCCGCTTCGGCATCCCGGTGACGGAGTCCCAGGCAGGCAAGGGCGTCCTGCCCTGGAACCACCCGCTCAACGCCGGCCCGATCGGCGCGGCTGGCGGCCTGGCCGCGAACCGGCTCGCCCGGGAGGCGGACCTCGTCATCGCGGTCGGCACCCGACTGGGCGACTTCGTCACGGCGTCCAAGAGCCAGTTCCAGGACCCGGGCGCGGTCTTCGTCGGCATAAACGTCAATGGGTTCGACGCCGCCAAGCTCCGCTCCGTCCCGATCGTGGCGGACGCGCGCGAGGCGCTGACGGCGATCGCCGTCGGGCTGGCGCAGGCAGACTATGCGGGCACGAGCGCCGCGTACCGGCAGCGGATCACGGACCTCAAGGCCGAGTGGGACGCGCGCGTGGACTATCACCGCACGCCCAACGGCGAGACCGAGGAGCTGGCGCAGCCGGAGGTCATCGGCATCGTCAACGACGCGGTGGGCGGCCATGCCACGGTCGTCTGCGCCGCGGGGAGCCTCCCGGGCGACCTGCTCAAGCTGTGGCGGCCCGAGGACTCGAAGGCCTACCACCTCGAGTACGGCTACTCATGCATGGGCTACGAGATCCCGGCCGGCCTGGGCGTGAAGCTCGCCGAGCCGGAGCGCGAGGTGGTGGTCGCCATCGGCGACGGCACGTACCTGATGCTCAACTCCGAGATCGTGACGGCGGTCGCCGAGGGGATCCGGATCACGGTCGTGGTCTTCGACAACCACGGCTACCAGTGCATCAAGGACCTCGCCGCGAGCGTGGGCATCGCCCAGTTCGGCAACGAGCTGCGGTTCCGGGACCCGGAGCGCAACCGCCTGACCGGCGGCTACGTGCCCGTCGACTTCAAGAAGCACGCCGAGTCCATGGGCGCCCTCGCCATGTATGCGCGCACCGAGGACGAGATCCGTGCGGCGCTCGCAGCGGCCCGCGAGGCGGACCGGATCACGGTGATCCACGTCGCCGTGTCGCCGGACAAGCGCGCTCCGGGCTACGAGGGCTGGTGGGACGTGCCGCCTCCCCAGGTCAGCACCCGCGACAGCGTCAACGCGGCCCGTGGGCGATACGAGACGGCCGTCGAGAACCAGCGGAGGGAGCTCCTGTGAGAATCGCGACAGCGCCCGTCAACTGGAACAACCCCGACGTCCCGGAGTACCGCGCCTGGCTGCCGTACCGGCAGATGATGGACGAGTTCGTGGAGGCAGGGTACGACGCCACCGAGTGGGGACCCGGCATGCCGGAGGACCCGGCCGAGCTGGGCGCGGAGCTCGGGAGCCGCAACCTCACGATGGTCGGCGCCTTCGTGGGCCTGGGCTTCCGCGACGCCGACCGGTACGACGCGGAGATGGCGAAGGCGATGGACATCGTCCGCCGCCTGCACGCCACGGGCGGGAAGTACCTGATCGCCGCCGAGGCCGGCGACGACCGGCGCCGCGGCGAGGCCGGGCACGTTGACCCCGCGGGCGGCCTCACCGACGAGCAGTGGGGGAACCTCGTGGGGGGCCTCCACGACCTCGCGGACAACATCGCCCCGCTGGGCATGAAGGTCGTGTTCCACAACCACGTGGGCACGTACGTCGAGACGCCGGCGGAGACGGCCCGGCTGCTGGACGAGACCGATCCGGCCAGGGTCGGCTGGTGTCTCGACATCGGACACCTGGCGTACGGCGGCGGCAACAGCCTGGCGATGCTGGGCGCCTACGGGGACCGCGTCGCCCACATCCACCTCAAGGACGTGGACGGGGACATCCTGGCGCGGGCGAAGGCCGGCCAGTGGAGCTTCGGCCAGGCGCTCAAGACGTACATCTTCCCGCCGCTGGGGGAGGGGATCGCCCAGGTCCCGGAGGTGGTGGCGGACCTGCTGGCACGCGGCTACGACGGGTGGTTCGTGCTGGAGCAGGACACCTGCGCCGGCGACCCCAAGGACGTCGCCCGCGTGAACCGCGAGTACCTGGAGGCACTGCTGGCCGGGGCCGGGAAGGGCTGATGGGCGCCGACCGCCCACTCGCGGCCGCGGACGCTGAGCGCCGACTCGCGGACGCGGCGACCGAGACCGACGCGGCCACGGGCACGGCCGACCTGGAGGCGCTCGCCCGGCGCGGACGCCTTCTCGTCATGGAGACGGTGGCGCACAGCGGGGCCGGCCACGTGGGCGGCCCCCTGTCGGCGATGGACCTGCTCGTGGCGCTCTACTTCCGCGTGCTCCGGATCCGCCCGGACGAGCCGGGCTGGCCGGAGCGCGATCGGTTCATCCTGTCCAAGGGCCATAGCTCGCTGGGTCTGTACGCGGTGATGGCGATGCGTGGCTACTTTCCCGTGGAGGAGCTGCTGACCTTCGACACCGGCGGCAGCAGGCTCCAGGGCCACCCGGACATGCTCCTGCTGCCCGGCCTGGACGCGTCCACCGGGTCCCTCGGCCAGGGCCTCGCCATCGGCCTGGGCGTCGCCATGGGCACGCGCCGCCGCGGCCTTCCTTCCCACACCTTCGTGATGCTCGGCGACGGCGAAGTCCAGGAGGGCCAGGTCTGGGAGACCGTCCACGTGGCGCCGCGCTATGGCGCCGGAAACCTGACCGCCATCGTCGACCGCAACGGCCTCCAGCAGTACGGGTGGGCGCTCGAGCCGGGCGAGGAGCACCGTGGCAGCCGGCGGGACCCTTGGGCCGGCGCCGACCTCCGGGGCGCCTTCGAGGCGTTCGGCTGGCGCGTCCTCGAGATCGACGGCCACGACTTCGGCGAGATCCTCGCGGCCTGTGACGACGTGAGGTCGGGCTCCGAGGGTGGCGTGCCGACGGCGATTCTCGCCCGCACGGTCAAGGGCCGCGGCCTGTCCTTCACCGAGGGTCGGGCGGAGTGGCATGCGCGGGTGGCCACGACCGCCGAGGCGGAGGTCGCGCGCCTGGAGCTGGCCCCGGCGCCTGCTGCGGCAGGGGTGGACTCGCCGTGACGAAGCCGCAGCGCGACGTCTGGGCCGACACGCTGATCGAGCTCGCGAACGAGAACCCGAACGTGCTGGTGTTCGACGCCGACCTCGCGTCGTCGACGAAGGCAGACAAGTTCGCCAACGCGCATCCCTCCCAGTTCCTCGAGATGGGGATCGCGGAGCAGGGCATGGTGGGGACGGCGGCCGGCATCTCGATGCTGGGCTACGTCCCGTGGCTCTCGTCGTTCGGCATCTTCTTCAGCAACCGGGCGCTCGACCAGGTGCGCATGGCGGTGGCCCAGACCCACGCCAACGTGAAGATCGGCGCGGCCTACACGGGCCTCATGGCGGGGCTCTCGGGCAAGACCCACATAGACATCTCGGACATCGCGACGATGCGGGCCATGCCCGGGATGACCATCCTGTCGCCCGTGGACGCGGCGGAGACGGCCGCCATGACCCGCTGGGCCACCGCGACTCCCGGGCCCGTCTACCTGCGTCTCGCCCGAGAGGGCGGCCCGGACGTCTTCGGACCGGAGTACGTCTTCGAGCCGCGACGCGTCGTTCCGCTCCGCGAGGGCACGGACGTCCTGCTCGTGTCCACCGGCCAGCAGACGGCCCGCACCCTGGCGGCGGCGGAGCTCCTGGGCCGCGAGGGCATCTCGGCGGGAGTGCTCCACGTGCCGTCGATCAAGCCCGTGGACGAGCTTGCCATCGCCGCGGCCGCGGCCGCCGTCCCGCTGGTGGTGACGGTTGAGGAGCACACCGTGATCGGGGGCCTGGGAGGGCTGGTGGCGGAGATCGTGACCGCCCACGAGCCCCGGCCGGTGATCCGGATCGGCATCGAGGACACCTGGGGCGAATCGGCCCCGAACGCCTGGCTCCTGGAGCGCCACGGGCTGACGCCCGAGCGCATCGCGGAGCGCGTGCGGAGGGTGTGGAACGCGGAGTAACGGGCCACCAGGCCCCGCTAGGAGTCAAGATGGGCAGCTTCACGCTCAGGGATCCCGACAACATCGGCGTCGCCGTGCTCGGGGCCGGCCGGATGGGCCGGGTGCACGTCCGCAACCTGGGGACGATCCCCAACGCGAACGTGATCGTCGTCGCCGACCCGGACGCCGCAGCAGCGGAGCGCGGGCGCGACCTGGCAGGTGCGAAGCGCGCCTCCACGGACCCGATGGAGGCGCTCCACGATCCCGACGTCGACGCCGTCGTCATCGTCACGCCCACCACGACGCACGCCTCGCTGATCGAGGCCGCGCTGCGCGCCGGCAAGGCCGTCTGGACCGAGAAGCCGATCGCCCAGGAGCTGTCCGACACGGCACGGATCGTGGACCTCTGGCGCGAGACAGGGATCCCGGTCCAGGTCGGCTTCATGCGCCGCTTCGACCCCGGGTACGTCCGGGCCAAGCAGCTGATCGACAACGGCGATCTCGGCCGGATCGAGCAGTTCCGCGCCCTGTCGCGGGACACCAACCCGCCGCCCCTCGAGTTCCTGCTGACCTGTGGCGGGTCGTTCCTGGACATGTCCGTCCATGACCTCGACGTCGCCCGCTTCCTCGTCGGCGAGGTGGAGGAGGTCCACGCCTGGGCGTCCGTCCTGTTCGACGACCGCTTCGCGAAGGCGGACGACTGGGACACGTCCGTGATCATGATGAAGTTCCGCAACGGGGCCCTGGGCGTCGTGGAGACGGCCCGGCACAGCAAGTGGGGCTACGACATCCGGGCCGAGGTCGCGGGTGCCGTGGGCAAGGTCGTCGTCGATGGCGAGCGCAAGACCCCGGCGACGCACTTCCGCGACGTGGCCACGGAGAGCGACCTCTACGGGGACTTCATGGACCGCTTCGAGATCGCCTACCGGCGCGAGCTGGAGGTGTTCTTCGAGGACCTCGGCGCCGGCCGCCCCGTGGGCCCGGGCCCCGACGACGCCTACGAGACGCTGCGCCTGGCCGTGGCCTGCACGAGGAGCTGGCGCGAGAACCGGCCCATCCGCCTGGACGAGGTGGGAGTCGAGGGCTGAGAGCGGGTCCTGCCAGGTCGCGACACGGGTCCCACCGTTGCGGGCCTGCGGTACTGTGCACGATGCGTCCGGGTGCCGGATGCAGCCATGCCCAGGGACGACGAGGAGACAGCCGGTGAGCAGACAGCCGGTGTCGAAAAAGGGGTTGACGCGGGATCGGCACTTCGGATAGCGTTGCAATCGATTACGTGGACGTAATCGTTTCCACGGACGGGGGCAGGGAACCCCCGGCCACGATCCACGACCACGCGATCACGTCTAGCCATCACGGCGGAGGAGAAGAAGAAGCATGGACCTCAAGTACACGGGACGGCTGGCTGGCCTCATGGTCACCGGCGCCCTCATCCTGAGCGCCTGCAGCGGCAGCACGGCCACGACGGCCCCGGCGGCCGCGACGGCGGCTCCGGTCGCCTCTGCGGTCGCATCTGCGGTCGCCTCAGCGGCACCGGTCGCCTCTGCGGTCGCCTCCGCGGCCGCCGGCGGCGGCACCATCGGCGTCGCCTTCCCGAACAGCGACACCTTCCTGAGCCGCGTCCAGGACGGCATGAAGGCCGAGGCGGCCGTCAAGGGCGTCACGGTCAACATCACCGACGCCAAGGACGACACCGCGGCCCAGCTGAGCCAGGTGGAGAACTTCGTCTCGCAGAAGGTCGACGCGATCATCGTGGTCCCGGTCGACACCAGCGCCGCGCAGCCGATGGCGGACGCCGCCAAGGCCGCGGGCATCCCCATCGTATTCGTCAACCGCGACCCGTCGATCAAGGGCATCCCGTACGTGGGTTCCGACTCCCTCTACGCGGGCACCGTCGAGATGGAGCAGCTGGCGAAGGACGCCGGCGCCAAGGGTGACGTCGTCATCCTCGAGGGCCAGGTCTCCAACGAGGCAGCCGTCAGCCGGACCAAGGGCTGCAACGACGTCGTTGCCAAGAACCCGAACATGAAGGTCGTCGCGACCCAGGCCGGTGACTGGGACCGCGCCAAGGCGCAGGGCATCACCGAGAACTGGATCCAGGCGGGCACCCTCAAGGCCGGCATGGTCGTCTGCGCGAACAACGACGAGATGGCCCTCGGCGCGATCAACGCCCTCAAGGCCGCGAAGCTCCTCGACACCGTCTTCGTCGGCGGCGTCGACGCCACCTCCGAGGCACTCGCCGCCATGCAGGCCGGCGACCTCGAGGTCACCGTGTTCCAGGATGCCAAGGGCCAGGGCAAGGGCGGCGTCGACGCCGCCGTCGACCTGATCGCCGGCAAGACCGTCCCCGACTACGTGGACATCCCCTACCAGCTGGTCACCCCGGACAACATCTCGAAGTTCCTGGGCGCCAACTAGGACTGCGTCGGCCGGCTCCGCCGGCCAGCGCGTTACCCCGAGTGGTACCGTTCGGAGGCCCGGTTCGCTGGGCCTCCGAACGTTGTTTCCGGCCCCGATGCACCGCCCCCTGGTGCGTGGCGGGACCCGCACGTAGCGATCAGCGTGAGGCAGGGGATGGGTGACGAAGTTCTCCTCCGGATGACGGGGATCTCCAAGGCGTTCCCCGGCGTCCAGGCGCTCGACGATGTCCACCTCGACGTCGAGGCCGGCACGGTCCACGCCCTGATGGGCGAGAACGGTGCGGGCAAGTCGACCCTGATGAAGGTGCTCGCCGGGATCTACCGCGCGGATTCGGGGAGCATCGAGCTCAACGGCCGCGAGGTGAACATCCCGGACAGCGCCACCGCGCTCGGTCTCGGGATTGCGATGATCCACCAGGAGCTCTCCCCGGTTCCCGCGATGACCGTCGCCGAGAACATCTTCCTCGGCCGCGAGCCGGTGAACCGGTTCAGGCTGGTCGACAAGCGCCAGATGGTGGCGAACGCGAGGGCCGTCTTCGACCGGTGGCAGATCGACCTCGACCCGCGGCGGGTCATGAAGACCCTCAGCGTCGCCCAGATGCAGATGGTCGAGATCGCAAAGGCCATCTCAACAGACGCGCGGCTGGTCATCATGGACGAGCCGACATCCGCCATCACCGAGCGCGAGGTCGAGCACCTCCACCGGATGATCCGCTCCCTGCGCGAGACAGGTGTCTCCGTCATCTACATCACCCACAAGATGGACGAGGTGTTCAAGATCGCGGACAAGGTCACGGTCTTCCGCGATGGCCGGCACGTCGCGACGCTGCCCGCCGCCGAGCTCGACCGCCAGAAGCTGATCACCCTCATGGTCGGGCGGGAGCTCACCCACCTGTTCCCCAAGGAGGACGTGGAGATCGGCGAGGTGGTGATGTCGGTCCGCGGCCTGACCCGTCACGGCGTGATCAGCGACATCACCTTCGATCTCCGTCGCGGCGAGATCCTCGGCCTGGCGGGCCTCATGGGCGCCGGCCGGACCGAGGTCCTCGAGGCGATCTTCGGGGTGACGAAGGTGGACGCGGGCGAGATCGTGATGAAGGGCAAGGCCGTTCATATCTCGTCGCCGGCCGACGCGATCGAAGCCGGGATGGGCCTGCTCACCGAGGACCGGAAGCTGACCGGCATCATGGGCGTGCTGTCTGTCCGCGACAACATGACGATCGCCAACCTCAACCGGTTCAGCCCTGGCGGCATCCTCCGCAAGCGCCAGATGGAGGTCGCCTGCCAGGGCCAGCGCGAGGCGCTCGCGATCAAGACCCCGTCGCTCGCGCAGCTGGTCAGGAACCTGTCCGGCGGCAACCAGCAGAAGGTGCTGGTCTCGCGCTGGCTGCTGACGCTGCCGGACGTGCTGATGATCGATGAGCCGACGAGAGGGATCGACGTCGGCGCCAAGTCCGAGATCCACCGGCTGATGTCGGGGCTTGCCAAGGAGGGCAAGGCGATCCTGATGGTCTCATCCGAGATGCCCGAGATCCTAGGGATGAGCGACCGCGTCCTCGTGATGGCGGGCGGCAGGATCACCGCGGAGTTCAGCCGCGCCGAAGTGACGCAGGAGAGGGTCCTCGAAGCGGCGACGCTCGTCGCGCCGGCGGCCTGAGGCAGGAGAGAACGATGACTGCAGCAGCCCCGAAGACGGGCGGGCTCCTCACCCGGGACACGCTCACGGCGTTCGTCCGGAAGTACCTGATCGTCCTCATCTTCCTGGCGATGTGCGTCCTCCTGGCGATCTTCTCGCCGAACCATTCCTTCGTCCAGGGACAGAACCTGA
>Ga0302258_1000058_pt1 | contig 11209 bp, 13 predicted proteins | sample I_Fen_N2_4_FD_194568 | JGI IMG/M metagenome (GOLD analysis project Ga0302258, IMG submission 194568) | Peat permafrost microbial communities from Stordalen Mire near Abisko, Sweden - I_Fen_N2_4 | ecosystem: Environmental > Terrestrial > Soil > Wetlands > Permafrost | place: Sweden: Abisko... | reverse complement strand
GCCTCGCCCGAGGCGCTGCCGGCGCCCGGCGTGCGGATCGTTTCCCCAGCTGCGGCCACCGTGCCGGCGGGGTCGGCTCGATGCCGGCGCCGCCGGCATCGCCGGCCACCCGCGCCCCCGACGGTGCCGCGATCGCCGCAGGGTGGCGATGACCGGGGCGGAGAGCCGGTCCGCCCCGGTCACCGGGTCTGGGTCAGGCGGCCTGGCCGCCCTCCTGCCCGTCCTCGGCGTCGGGCAGGTGCACGTCCTCGACCGGCGGCCCGCCGTCGCAGGCGTCGCATTCGACCTCCCCGCAGTCGGGGCACTCGTCCAGGACTCCGCCGTAGCGGGCCTGGCCCTCCCCTTCCCCGGCGGGCCCGGGCGCGAGAGCGGCTTCGGCTTCGGCGCGCAGTTCCTCCTCGACCGGCGCGCGGCCCAGCCCGGCCGACTCGACGAGCCAGTCGAGCCAGACGACGGCGAGGTCGGCGCGGAAGTTCCACCGGCCGATGTCGCGCAGGTTCGCCTCGCACACGGCGACCGCGTGGGCCAGCGACAGCCGCCAGCCGCGCTGGTCGGCGAGGTTGTCGACGTAGCGGGCGTATGCGGTGTCCAGCTCCTCGGCGTCGGCCCAGCGTCCCCGTCGCCGGGGGTCAGGCCCAGCAGCGCGGCGACGAGTTCCCGGTGCCCGGCGCGGATGGTGCGCTCGGCGGTCCACAACGCGGCGCCGGTCAGCCGGTGGTGGCGGGCCGGGGCCTTGGCCGCTGAGATCAGCTCGGCCAGGAAGCCGAGGCGGGCGTCGGCGGCGACCTCGCGCGTGCGCCGCCGTTCGGCCTCGGCCTGCTCCTCGGCGTCATCGCGCGCCTGCTCCTCGGGGGTGCGATAGCTGGTCCGGCCGCCGCCGCGTGTGGCCGTACTCGTCGGGCTTGGTGCACAGGTAGGTCGCCTGCCCGTTGGTGAGGCAGGCGGCGTGGCCGGGGCAGCCGGCGTGCGCGTCCACGGTGAGCGCGGCGCCGTCCGCCTCGGCGAGGTAGGTGAGCAGTTCCTCGCGGCTGCCGTAGCCGAGGGAGTCGGGCCGTTTGACGATGCGGACGCCGGCGAGGGTGAGCTCGGCCTTGGCGCGCTCCTTGTCGGCCCGCTCCTGGCGCTTGCGCTTCTCGTCGGCGAGCGCGTAGTGCATCCCGTACCCGGCTCCGGCCGCCTTGAGCAGCCGGGCGTAGGCCTTCGGGTCGTCGTTGTTTATGTGGACAGCCTCAAGATCGCAAGTCGCAGTCGGTCCGCACGCAGAACGTCATCGACCTCGGTGAGGAGGTCTTCCACGCGGCGTGAGGGAGCCAGCCGCTCGTAAATCCGGAAGCGAAGATTGCGGTCGCGCCAGTACAAGGTCCAGGACTTGTCGACGGCGGTGTAGCGCAGCCGGGCAATCGGGAACGCAGTCCATTCCGGCCCCAGGCCCTCGCGCCACGGTGCGCGACGCTCGACGATCGTGAGATGTCGCGCGGCTACGTCGCACTCGACCAGGACCTGGTGGCGGGGCGTGCTCAGGCACCCTTGCACCGCACCACCGCTGCACTCGGGCGACGTCCAGGTCCGGCAGAGCCACCGGCTCACCGGCCGCCGGCGGTCTTGGCCGCGATGTTGAGCGCGTCGAACGCGGCATCGAGCCGCTGTCGGCGGCGCCGGTTGACCTCGTGGTTTGCTTCGGCCGCTACGAACCCGATCAGCTCGTCGAGATCCTCGTCGGTGGCCGCCAGTATGGCGCCGTCGTTGTGCCCGCGGATCCGGAAAATCAGTCGTTCGCAGTCGGTGTCCAGCAACGACAACTCGCGCAGCGCCGCGGCCACCTCGTCAGGGACGACGATCTCAGTGAGGGTGCCGGTGAGGGCAAGCCGTTGGCGGCGCAAATCGAACGGTGAACCCTCCCAGTTGCTGATGACACCTTCGTCGTTGCAGATGCTGCACTGCCACCGGATCGGCGTCCCCGGCTCAGTGCGGAGCACAATCATCCGACCTGCGCAGCGGTGGTTGGCCGGCCGGCGACGGCACGGCAGCGCGGTCTCCCAGGCAGCGCCGGCGTCACCCGCTGTTGCCGCCCGCACGATGCTGGTCAGATGCCCGGCGAGCCGGCGTGCCGGGCCCGGCGTGTCCTCGGGAAGGTCGAGGACATGGTGCAGGTCAGTGACCAACATGTCCCGCGAGCCTACCGACACGTTGTCGCACAGACATCGGCTGCGGGAGGTTGTCAGTCGGCAGCGCCACTCGCGGGCACGCGCCAGCGCCAGGAAGTGGTGTCTGCCGTCCCAGGTGGAGCCACTCCGGACGTCCCGGCGCGGTCACGACCGGCCGCTGGCGGCGCAGGGTGGTGTCGACAGCCGTACGCGCTGTTGTCTAGGGGGTCCTTGACTTAGTGTCTAGCGGCCCTAGACTGACGCTGATGAAGCGCAGGGATCTGGTTCGCAAGATTGCCGCGCAAGCGAAACAGGCAGGGGTGGACTGGAGCGTGAAACGCGAGGGCGCTAAGCACACCGTCTACCAGCTCGGCGATCTGACGATCCCGGTCCCGCGGCACAACGAGATCGGCAAGAAGCTGGCTGCGGAGATCTTCGAGCAGTGCGTGCCGGAACTCGGGGAAGCGTGGTGGAAGTGATGCGAACCTATCGAGTCGACGTGGAACGGGACGGGCGGTTCTGGTTGCTGCGCGTGCCGGAAGTGGGAGTGACGCAGGCGCGACACCTACGTGAGGTCGAGGCGATGGCGCGCGATCTCATCGCGCTGGTTGGTGACGGCGAGCCGTCCAGCTTCGGCCTCGACGTGCACGTCAAGGTGCCCGCGGCGACGCGCCGGCGCCTGCAGCGGGCCGAACGTCTTCGTGACCAGGCCCGTAACTCCCAGGCCCAGGCTGCCGAGGAGCTGCGGGCCGCCGCCCAGGAACTATCCCGTTCCGGCCTGCCGTTGCGCGACATCGGGCAGCTGCTCGGCGTTTCGTATCAGCGTGCCCATCAACTCGTCTCATCCGACTACTCCCGCGCGTCCTGATCGGTGCGCAGGCCGCCGGCGTCGGACGCGACGAGGCGGCGTGGTCTGGAGTCTCAGCATCAGCAGCGGCGCTGATACCCGGGCCGACCCGGCTTGACCTGTCGGCGTCGGAGGTGGTGGCGGGACACTGCGATGCAGGCGCGAGCCTGGAGGAGGCGATCTCCGTCGCGGCGGGAGTGCGAGCGCGGATCGGGCGGGGTGACCAGCGCGTCGGTACGCACGGATTAGCAAGGCGATGTCCGCGATGGCCGTCGCCAAGCAGGTCTTTCGCGGCAGCTGACCAACCGTCCGGGTTCGACCCGGCCACGACGCCACTGTCAGAACCCAACGAAAGGGAACACCATGCGTGGAGCCGTGCTGCACGCCCCCGGCGACATCCGCGTCGAGGAGCGTCAAGACCCGACGATCGAGCGGCCCAGCGACGTAGTCATCCGCCTCGTGGCCACCTGCGTCTGCGGCTCGGACCTGTGGCCCTACCGCGGACTCGAAGCCATCAATCCGCCGGCGCCGATGGGTCACGAATACGTCGGCGTCGTCGAGGAGGTCGGCGACGAGGTCGCGACCATCAAGGCGGGTCAGTTCGTCGTCGGGTCGTTCTTCGCCTCCGACAACACCTGTGAGATCTGCCGCGCCGGCTACCAGTCCTCCTGCGTCCACCGGGAGCCCATGGGTGCCCTCGGCGCCCAAGCCGAGCGGCTGCGTGTGCCGCTGGCCGACGGCACGCTCGTCGCCACGCCGATGCCCGCGGACGACCTGGTCCCGAGCCTGCTGGCGGCCTCCGACGTGCTCGGCACCGGCTGGTTCGGCGCCGTCGCCGCCGAGGCCGGACCAGGTAAGACGGTTGTCGTCGTCGGCGACGGTGCGGTCGGCCTGCTCGGTGTGCTGGCCGCCAAGCGGCTCGGGGCCGAGCGGATCGTCGCGGTGAGCCGGCACGAGCCGCGGCAGCGGCTCGCCCGTGAGTTCGGCGCCACCGACATCGTCACCGAACGCGGCGCGGAGGGCGTCGCCCGTATCAAGGACCTCACCGGCGGGCTGGGCGCGCACTCGGTCATCGAGGCGGTCGGCACGCAGGAGTCGATGATGCAGGCCATCCGGTCCACCCGGCCCGGCGGCCACGTCGGCTATGTCGGTGTCGCCCACGGCGTCGAGCTGCCCGGCGAGGAGCTGTTCTACTCCCACGTGCACCTGCACGGCGGCCCAGCGCCGGTGCGCCGGTTCCTGCCCGAGCTGATCGAGCTGATCTGTGACCGCGAGATCGACCCTGGGAAGGTCTTCGACCTGACCCTGCCGGTGGACCAGGCCGCCGAGGGCTACCGCGCGATGGACGAGCGCCGCGCCATCAAGACGCTGCTCACCCTGTAAACCACTGACCACGACAGGAGCAGGAGCAGGAGAACGTGGAAGTTTCGCCGAACAAGCCAACCGTGCACGGCCCCGACCGCTGGTTCACCGGCGAGGTGTGGATCGACGCGGTTGCCGAGGGGCATGGCGCCCGGCAGCATCACCGTCGTGATCCGCTCAGCTTCGTCGGCGAAGTGGCGGAGGTAGAACGTTGAGACGATGTGGTGTCGCTTCGCCTGATTCCCCATGTCCCGGCCCATCTGCGTTCACGCCAGCGCGCGTCCGTACCAGGCTAGGTGGCACCTGGGACACTTCCTCTACCTGTCGGCGTCTAGGACGTGTCTCCTTATGCGGCGGCCCACGTGAGTGCGGCGGCGGTCAGGTGCCGACGTAGGCCGCGAGGTGCTCGCCGGTGAGGGTGGAGCGGGCGGCGACGAGGTCGGCGGGTGTGCCCTCGAAGACGATCCGGCCGCCGTCGTGGCCGGCGCCGGGCCCGAGGTCGATGATCCAGTCGGCGTGCGCCATGACCGCCTGGTGGTGTGCGATGACGATGACCGACTTCCCGGAGTCGACGAGCCGGTCGATCAGGCCGAGCAACTGCTTGACGTCGGCGAGGTGCAGGCCGGCGGTCGGCTCGTCGAGGACGAAGACGTCGCCCTTCTCGGCCATGTGGATGGCCAGCTTGAGCCGCTGCCGCTCGCCGCCGGACAGCGTGGTGAGCGGCTGGCCGAGGCTGAGGTAGCCGAGCCCGACGTCGGCCAGGTGGGTCAGGATCCTGTGCGCCGCCGGTGTCCTCGCCTCACCGGCGCCGAAGAACCCCGCGGCCTCGGTCACTGACATCGCGAGCACCTCGCTGATGTCGCTGCCGCCGAGGTGGTAGTCCAGCACCGATGCCTGGAACCGCTTCCCCTCGCACTCCTCGCAGATGGTGGCGACGCCGGCCATCATCGCCAGGTCGGTGTAGATGATGCCGGCGCCGTTGCAGTTGGGGCAGGCGCCCTCGGAGTTCGGGCTGAACAGCGCCGGCTTCACGCCGTTGGCCTTCGCGAACGCTGTGCGGATCGGGTCGAGCAGCCCGGTGTACGTCGCCGGGTTGCTCCGTCGCGAGCCGCGGATCGCGCCCTGGTCGATCGACACCACACCCGCGCCGGCGGGGATCGACCCGTGCACGAGCGAACTCTTGCCGGAGCCGGCGACGCCGGTGACGACGACCAGCACCCCGAGTGGGATGTCGACGTCGACGTCGCGCAGGTTGTGCGCCGTCGCGCCGCGGATCTCCAGCGTGCCGGTGGGCGTCCGCACCGTCTTCTTGAGGGCGGCCCGGTCGTCGAGATGGCGGCCGGTGAGGGTGCCGCAGGCCCGCAGCCCATCGACCGTGCCCTCGAAGCAGACGGTGCCGCCGGCCGTGCCGGCGCCGGGGCCGAGGTCGACGACGTGGTCGGCGATCACGATCGCCTCCGGCTTGTGCTCCACCATGAGCACCGTGTTGCCCTTGTCGCGCAGCTGCAGCAGCAGGGCGTTCATCCGCTGGATGTCATGGGGGTGCAGGCCGATGGTGGGCTCGTCGAAGCCGTAGGTGACGTCGGTGAGCGAGGAGCCGAGGTGGCGGATCATCTTGACGCGCTGTGACTCGCCGCCCGACAGCGTGCCCGACGGCCGGTCGAGCGAGAGGTAGCCCAGCCCGATCTCCGCGAACGAGTCGAGGGTCTGCTGCAGTGCCGCGAGCAACGGCGCGACCGACGGCTCGTCAAGGACGCGCACCCACGCGGCGAGGTCGCTGATCTGCATCGCACAGGCGTCGGCGATGCTGATCCCCTTGATCTTCGACGACCGGGCCGCCTCGGTCAGCCGGGTGCCGCCGCACTCGGGGCACGTCGTGAAGGTCACCGCCCGCTCCACAAAGGCGCGGATGTGCGGCTGCAGTGAGTCGACGTCCTTGGAGAGCATCGACTTCTGGATCTTCGGGATCAGCCCCTCGTACGTCAGGTTGATGGAGTCGACCTTGATCTTGGTCGGCTCCTTGTAGAGCAGGTCGTGGAGCTCCCGCTTGGTGAACGTGCGGATCGGCTTGTGCGGATCGAAGAAGCCGCAGCCGGTGAAGATGCGGCCGAACCAGCCGTCCATGCTGTACCCGGGAATGGTGAGGGCACCCTCGGTGAGGGACTTGCTGTCGTCGTACAGCGCGGAAAGGTCGATGTCGGTGACGGAGCCCCGGCCCTCGCATCGTGGACACATTCCGCCGGTGATGCTGAAGCTCCGGCGCTGCTTGACGGTCTCTCCGCCGCGCTCGAAGGAGACTGCACCCGCTCCGCTGATCGAGGCGACATTGAACGAATATGCCTGCTGCGCTCCGATGTGCGGCTGCCCGAGCCGGCTGAAGAGGATGCGCAGCATCGCGTTGGCGTCGGTGGCGGTGCCGACCGTGGAGCGGGGGTTGGCGCCCATCCGCTCCTGGTCGACGATGATCGCGGTAGTCAGGCCGTCGAGCACGTCGACCTCGGGCCGCGTCAGCGTCGGCATGAAGCCCTGCACGAAGGCGCTGTAGGTCTCGTTGATCAGCCGCTGCGACTCCGCGGCGATGGTGCCGAACACCAGCGAGCTCTTGCCGGAGCCGGAGACGCCGGTGAACACCGTCAGCCGGCGCTTCGGGAGCTCGACGCTGACGTCCTTGAGGTTGTGCACGCGCGCACCCTGCACGCGGATCAGATCGTGGCGGTCGGCGACGTGCAGCGCAGGCGACTGCGTGCCCGTCCTCGTGGCCTTGCTCATCGTGTCTCCATCTGTTGGGCCGGGCCGCCTTCGCGGTCTCCGTCGGCGTCGCCTGGCTCGATCTGACCAGCTTCAGTACCTCTGGTTCTTCTTCGCTTCGGCCCGTGGAGCCTCTGGGCCCCGGCCAGGCGGCGTGCCCGCCGAGGCGGGCTGGACGTTCACCGGCTGTCGATCTCCACCTTGACCGACGGATCACGCTTCTCGATGGTCACGCCGTCGACCGGAACGAATGCGGTCCCCTTGCCTATCTGCATGGCCACGGTCAGGGGTCAGGGTTCCATCGGCCTCAATGGTGAGCGCGTCCTTCAGTCGCTTCCAGTCCACTTCATCGGGCTGGGGCTTGGGCTCGCACAGGTACCCGTGCTTGCGCGCCCACGGCAGGAGCAGCGCATCATCCCGGGTGTACTCCGGTTGCTGCTTCAGACTGGAGATCGTGCCGTGCGGCGTGGTCACCGGCCGAATCGGTCGAGGGCCCGGTACAGGTAGCGCCACTGGCCGTCGACCTTCAGATAGGTCTCGTCGACCTGCCAGCAGTCCCCGGGCACATGCCGGCAGGGCCTTGCGGCGTCGATGAACAGCGGGGTGAACCGAGGCCACCCACCGGTAGATGCTGGTGTGATCGACCGCGATCCCACGTTCGGCGAGCAGCTCTTCCAGGTCGCGGTAGGACAGGTTGTAACGCAGGTACGAGCGCACCGGCCAACGTGATGACCTCCGCCGGATAGCGGAACGCCGCGAACTCGGAGCGTGCAGGCCGGGCTGATCTCATGGTCCGACCGTGGCCGACCACGCTCCCCCCGTCAGGCGCTTACCGGCGACGTGCGGAACGCAACAGTGCCGCTGCGCCCGATGCGGACTCAAACGGCACGTCCCGGGGCCGCCACCCCTTCAGGTTGGCGTGTCCCTGGGTGGTGCGGCGATTCGGTGATCACCGCGAAATGCGTACACTGATGAGGCTGCAGTTTCAGTTTCAGGGATCTTTCGTCAAAGCCCGCGAAGTCTGACAGCGGGCGTCTTCTCTTTCTCCATCGTCGGGATAGGCAGTCGCCAGGCAGCGCCGGCGCCGGAACCGCGGCGCCGGACATCGAAATCCCGAGAGAGGGAGAGCTATGGCTCAGGGCACCGTGAAATGGTTCAACGCCGAGAAGGGCTTCGGCTTCATCAGCCAGGACGGCGACAGCACCGACGTTTTCGTCCACTACTCGGCTATCGACTCGGGCGGCTACCGCAGTCTCGACGAGGGGCAGCGCGTCGAGTTCAGCGTGACGCAGGGTCAGAAAGGCCCGCAAGCCGAGCGTGTCACCACGCTGTAGGCGGTCTCGCGGTCCATACGTCGGCGTGCTCGCGAGGCGCGTCGGCGTACTGCTCGGCAGCCGCTTCGCCCGAGCAGGGTGGGCGGCGCCGGTCGGGCGGGGACGCCGACGCGGTGACCGCCCGCCGGGAACCGCCAGCAGCCGCGGTTCGACTACCGCGGGGCACGACGGCGGCGAGTCCATCCGCCGCACCGAGCCCGCACTGCTTGGTGTCGTAGGGACGCCGCTGGTACGGGTGTCGTGGGACGTCGATCGGGCCGAATGGGGCAGCTTCCGCGTCGACCGGATGCGCCCTCGGATTCCCGGTCGGTCCGCGGTTCGCAGCCCCTGGAGCGGGGAGCGGGACAACCGTGGGCAGGTGACGCGGCAACCCTGAGGGCACTGTTGCGTTGACCCGGACGGCGATCGGCCCGGCGGTCGCACACATCGGAGCGGTGGGATCAACACGGCGGGGTCGCCGCCCTAGGGTCGGAGTTCGCCGGGCTCGGCGGTTACCTGTGCCGGGCGGTCGGCAGTCGGCCTGGTCATCGACGTGCTGCTCGCGCCGAAACGGGATAAGAAGCCCCGGCGGTTCTTCCTCCGGGCGCTGGGGTCAGGCACGAGGTGGGGGCGACGTTGCGGCTCGGTCCTACGCCCGCCGCGGGGCCCCTCTGGAAAGATCGCACCCGTCCAGAGGGCCGGGGGACCATTGTTTCGGCAGGCGCGCAGCGCGACGATGGGAACGGCCATGGCGACGACGGCTCCGCCGGACTGGGACGCGATGTATGTCGACGTCGCGCCGCCACCGTGGGACATTGGCCGACCCCAGGCCGCGTTCGTCCGTCTGGCTGCAGACGGTCTGCTGTCCGGCACCCTGCTCGACGCCGGGTGTGGAACGGGCGAGCTCACCCTGCTCGCAGCCATCCATGGCGCGGACGCACTCGGTGTGGACGTCTCGCGTCGGGCCATCGAACAGGCCCGACTCAAAGCGGCGGACAGGGGTATCCGAGTCGGCTTCGAGGTCGCCGATGTCCTCGCCCTGGGCCGGGAGCCGACCTTCGACACCATCCTCGACAGCGGCTTGTTCCATGTGTTCGACGACGACGCTCGCGCTCGATACGTGACGAGCCTGGCGTCACTGCTCCGGCCTGGCGGCAACTGCTACCTCATGTGCTTCAGCGACCGTCAGCCCGGTGACTTCGGTCCACGTCGTGTCCGCCGAGACGAGATCACGACCGCATTCCGCGACGGCTGGATCGTGGAGAGCATCGTGCCGGACGCCTTCGAGATCAATCCTCTTTTCGGCACGTCGATCGCACAGGCTTGGCTGGCCAGCATCCGGCGGCAACCGCTGGTCGCAAACGCGAACTCGGCTCGGTTGTAGTCGGCGTAGGGCAGGCGTGGGCGGGAGCGTGGGCCGAAGCGGCGGGACCCCCGGAGTCGCCACGCCGTGCGGCGACCGCAGCTGGTGACGGCCCAAATCAATGTTCCAATTGCGTTGGCTTGCTCGTCTGGGTGGCCGCTGGGTCAGCCCGCCCAGGTGTCCGTTCTCGTTTTGGTTGAGCAGCGGCCCGTGTCGCTGACCTGGGCGTTGCTCACCTTGATTGAGAAGGATCTGTCCTCGATGCCTCCTCGGAGTTGAGCAATTTCAGGTTGCCGGTGCTGGTGGATCTCCGCTCCTCGCTGATCGCCTACATGACGCGTGGGCCGGTTCTGACCTTGTGAGAAGCCAGGCCCTCGCAGGGTCGGCCGGATGACCGGCCTCGCGATAGTCCGGGTCCAACCCGGCCCGAGCCCGGTGTTTGCGCCATGCCCGCAGGAAGGTGCCGTAGCCCCGACGGCGCTTCGGCTTCCAGCGGCTCACGGGGAACCGACTGACGAGCTGGTCGTCGACGGAGGGTGGCGAGGGGCTATAACCTGGACCTTATACTTGACCCCGTGTGGACAGTGCGGATGGTCGAAGAGGTCGAACACTGGTTCAACGCAGCTGCGGCCAGGCTCGACAGGCACTACTGAAGTGCGTGTCCTGTTCGTCTTCGACCCCAAGCGGCGGGCCGTACCGCTCGTCGGCGGCGACAAGAGCGGGCGGTGGCAGGACTGGTACAAGACGAATATTCCGCTTGCCGAACAGCGGTACGAGCGGTGGCTCAACAACAACAACTCCCCGTTATAGGGGGAGAGAGAGCTGGAACGGGACATGGCAAAGACGTGGGAGGAGATCCGTGCGGCCAACCCGCCCGACGAGGTGGAGGTCGCGAAACACAAGGACCGGATGCTGCGTGAACTGCGCGGCCACCGGCTCGCCGAACTGCGCCACCGGCAGGACGTGACGCAGGCGCAGCTGGCCGAGACCCTTGGTGTCTCGCAGCCGAGGATCAGCCAAATCGAGTCGGGTGACGTGGACGACTCCGAACTGGCGACTCTGCGGTCATACGTTGAAGCGCTCGGTGGCCGCCTTGAAGTCGTGGCCGTCTTCCGCGACGAGCGCTACGTCGTCGGTTGATCACGTCACCGAGACGGCGATACCACCAGAGTCGCTGCCAGGAACTCACGTTCCTCCGGCACCCATCGCAACCAGGAAGGGGGTCTGCTAACGTCCGCCACTTCGGAGGTGGGACTCCCTATGTGCGCCGCGCCCGGAATGGGAAAACGATGGAGGGGCGGGCCGCCGCCGGCCGACGAGTAGGCGGCCCTCACCTGCGCTTTGATTTCCACCATTTGGGGTATCCATCTGAACGGACTAGACCAGGTCGGACGCTCGCCACGGCCTGTCCGCGGGTGGCCGATCCAGAGTC
>Ga0302258_1000057_pt1 | contig 11215 bp, 9 predicted proteins | sample I_Fen_N2_4_FD_194568 | JGI IMG/M metagenome (GOLD analysis project Ga0302258, IMG submission 194568) | Peat permafrost microbial communities from Stordalen Mire near Abisko, Sweden - I_Fen_N2_4 | ecosystem: Environmental > Terrestrial > Soil > Wetlands > Permafrost | place: Sweden: Abisko... | reverse complement strand
GGAAGCGGCGCTGGCGCGGGCGCGCAGTCTCGCCGACAGCGTCGGCGACGACGATCTCGCCGGGCGGGCCCTCACCATCCTCGGGGCGTCGCGGTCCGACCGCGGCGATCATCTCGGGTCGATGACCGCCCTCCACGAGGGGCTCCGGCGCCTCGCTGCCGCCGGCAATCACCGCTGGCGTGCCTATGCCGGGACCTATCTCGGCCGGCTTCTCCTCGAGCTCGACGAGGTCGAGGAGGCGCGACACGTCGCCGCCGAGGCGGTCACGGAGGCGCGCAGCAGCGGATGGGTCTCGCTCGTCCCGTTCCCCCTGGCGATCGAGGCGGACGCGGCGCTTGCTGCGGGCGATGCGGAAGCGGCCGCGGCGCTGAACGGTGAGGCGTACACGCTGGCAGCCGAGATGAGCGATCCATGCTGGGAGGCCCTCTCCCTCCGGGGCCTCGCGCGTTGCCAGCGGGCCGCGGGCGATCCGGACGAGGCTCGCCGCCTGCTCGTCGCCGCCAAGGATCGCTGTGCCCGCTACCCCGACACCTACCAGTGGGCCGTGGCGCAGGTCCTCACGGAGCTCGCAGAGGTCGAGAACGGCGCCGATCGCGACCACGTCAACGATGCGCGACGCGTCGCCCAGCGCGGACCGATGGCCGCCGTCATCGCCCGCCTCGACCGGCTCGTCACCAACCGCGTCCTCGCGACGGTCCTGTTCACCGACATCATCGGGTCGACCACGATCGTCGCGGAGCTCGGCGACCGCCGCTGGCAGCAGGTGCTGGAGCAGCACCACGCCCTGGTCCGCCGCCAGCTGGTCATCCACGCGGGGCGTGAGGTCGACACCGCCGGCGACGGCTTCTTCGCAGCGTTCGACGGTCCGGCCCAGGCGATCCGGTGCGCGGCCGCGATCATGGCGGCGGCACGCGGGCTCGGGCTGGAGGAGCGGGCCGGCCTCCACACCGGCGAGTGCGAGATGATCGACGGCAAGGTCGGCGGCATCGCGGTCCACATCGGGGCGCGCGTGGCCGCCGCGGCCGGACCGGGCGAGGTCCTCGTCTCGGGAACCGTGAAGGACCTTGTCGCCGGGTCCGGGATCGGGTTTCTCGAGCAAGGCGTGGTCGAGCTGCGGGGCGTTCCGGGGCTCTGGCCCCTGTTCAGGGTCGATCCGGCCAGCCTGTAGGGCACCTGGGGGCCGGGTTCCAGGCGCGCTGCTGCCCGAAGGCTCGGGTCCACGGGGGATCGCGTCCAGGTGAGCCCGCCCGGTGTGGCACCCTGTCCCGAGAACCCCAAGCCCGGGGCATCACCTGGCCAGCGTGGCCTCCAGGAGGGTCGATCGAGATGAGCGTTCTCCGGTGGGGCATCCTGTCCACCGCCGACATTGCCGTGAAGAAGGTGATCCCGGGCATGCGCACCGCGTCGCGCTGCGAGGTGCTCGCGATCGCGTCCCGCGACCTCGAGCGGGCGGAGAGCACCGCGCGGGAGCTCGGAATTCCCCGCGCCTACGGCTCGTACGAGGAGCTCCTCGGGGACCCCGACATCGACGCGGTCTATGTGCCGCTGCCGAACCACCTGCACGCGGCGTGGACGATCGCGGCAGCCCGGGCCGGCAAGCATGTCCTGTGCGAGAAGCCGCTGAGCCTGACTGCCGCCGGGGCGCAGGAGATGGTCGACGCCTGCCGGGCGGCCGGCGTCGTCCTGGTGGAGGCCTTCATGTACCGCCTCCACCCGTCCTGGGTGGCCGTCCGGGACCTGGTGGCGTCCGGGCGGATCGGCCGGCTGCAGGCGGTGGACTCGTGGTTCTCGTACTTCCTCGATGACCCGTCGAACATCCGCAACATCCGGGACTTCGGTGGGGGCGCCCTCTACGACATCGGCTGCTACTCGGTCAACCTGTCGCGCATGCTGTTCGGCGACGAGCCGGTGTCGGTGGCGGCGTCCATCGTCCGCGACCCGGCCAGCGGCGTCGACATCCTGACCAGTGGAATCCTCACCTTCCCCACCGGCACGGCGACGTTCACGTGCGCCACCCAGCTGGAACCCGACCAGCGTGTCCACATCTACGGCACGGCGGGACGGATCGAGGTGGAGATCCCGTTCAACATCCCGCCCGACCGCCCGTCGCGCGTGTTCGTCACCGCGGGTGGCGACCCGCCCGTCGCCCCGTCCACCGAGGTCCTGGAGTTCGCAACGGCCGACCAGTACGGCGTCCAGGCGGACCGGTTCGCCGCGGCGGTGCTCGACGGGGTCCCGGAGTCCGTGGCCCCCGGTGACGCGGTTGCCAACCTGCGGGTCATCGAGAGGTTGTTCGAGGCGGCGGGCCGGAGCGCCTGACCACCCCGGGCGGAGAGCGCGAGGACGCCCCATGGGACCTGCCGGTCACCAGGGCGATCGGCGGGTTCTCCGCCCGCGCACCGTCGTGCACAAGCACAATCTGCGCACAACCACTCCACTCGCGCCCATCTCACGCATCCACTTGACAGATCGCGCATCAGTTATGCACGATGTGCGCATGATCGACCGCGACCGGGACGAGCGCCTCATCGGGTTCGTTCGCGCTAGCGGCACGGCATCGGTGGCGGCCTTGAGCCGCGAGATGGGCGTCGGGCCGTCAACGATTCGGCGGGACCTGCAGCGTCTCGCACGGGACGGCCGGCTCGTGCGGACGTACGGAGGCGCCACCCTGGCGGAGCGGCCCCTGGACGGTCCCACCTCGCAGCCGGCGCGCGCGAGCGCCGAGAAGCGCCGCGTCGCCGCCGCGGCCGCGGGACTGGTGCGCGAGGGCCAGACGATCGTGGTGACGAGCGGCAGCACGGCCGTCGAGTTCGCCCGCCAGCTGGTCGACCGCCGGGACCTCACGGTCATCACCAACTCGCTCGATGTCGCGCTCGTCCTGCTGGATTGCGAGGGGATCCAGCTCGTGGTGCTCGGCGGCGTCGTCCGTCCGCGGATGCACAGCCTCCTGGGGCACCTGACCGAGCATGCGTGCCGGGAGATGCGGGCCGACACCCTGTTCATGGGCATCGGAGCGATCAGCCTCGAGCTGGGGCTCATGAACGACTACATGCCGGAGATCCTCACCGATCGGGCGCTCCGCTCGATGGCGACCTCGGTCGTCGTGATGGCCGACTCCGGCAAGTTCGACCTCGTCGCGCCGGCTCTCGTGTTCGGACTCGAGGCCGTCGACATCGTCGTCACCGACAGGGACGTGCGGCCGGAGGTCGTCGAGACCCTGACCGCGCACGACATCCGGGTCATCGTCGCCTGAGGGCGACAGGAGGAACCGTGCCGATCGAAGGGACCGTACCCAGCGAGATCCTCGAGGGCCCCGCCGCGATCCGGGCGACCGTGGACACGACCGCGTCGAGCGTGCGAGCCGTCGCGCGGGCACTTCGCACCCAGGGCATCCGGCGCATCTGGGTCATCGGCAACGGGACCTCGTACCACTCCAGCCTCCACGCGGCCGGCCTGACCCGCCGGCTTGCCGGACTCGACGACCCGATCGCGATCGCCGTCACGGCGGGTGACTTCCGGACCTTCCTCCCACGGCTCGGTCGGGCCGACGCGATCGTCGGCATCTCGGCATCCGGCGAGTTCCGCGACGTCCTGGGCGTGTTCGAAGAGGTCCGGGGAGCGGTCACGACGGTTGGCATCGTCCACGTGCCCGGGTCCAGCCTCACGAGGATCGCCGACCACGTCGTCCTCTCCTCCGGAGGCCCGAGCGGTGCGCCGGTGATGACGAAGACCTTCTCGTCGACGCTGTCGGCGACGATCCTGACCCTCGCGGCAACCCTGGGCGACGGACCCCTCGCCGAGGCGACGGGCGGGCTTCTGCTGGCCGCCGATCACGCGGAGCGGGCAATCGCCGACGCGTGGCCGCTCGTGGAAGGGCTCGCCGCGGAGATTGCCGACGCGGAGCACCTGTTCATCGTCGGGGGTGGTCTCGCCTACCCGGCCGCGCTCGAGGCGGCGCTCAAGCTCAAGGAGATGGCGCTCATCCACGCCGAGGCTTCCGAGACGTGGGAGATGGCATCCGGGCCGGCGACGATGGTGGGTCCCGGGACCGTGGTCGTCTCCCTTGCGCCGGATGGACCGGCGCGGTCCGCGACCGATGACGTCGTCCGCCACTGTCGCGAGTGGGGCGCCCGTGTCGTCGAGGTCGCCGCGAGCCGGGCGGTCCCCGACTCCCGTCTCCTGGCGATCCCCGGCGGCGCCGACGAGCGGTTTGCCCCGCTGACCGTCGTACCACCCGTTGCCCTCCTCGCGTACGTCCTGGCGGGCCTGCGCGGCGCAACCCCGGACCGCCCGTCGTGGACCGAGCGGTATCACAGCCAGGGCCTCACGCACATCGTCGGTGTCTGACGGTGGGCGACAACCTCCATCGGCGGCGGGTCGAAGCCTGCCTCGCCCACCGGGAGGCCGACCGGGTCCCGCTGACGATGGGCGGCCCGTCGTGCTCGCTGCACCGGGAGGCCCATCGGAACCTGCTCGATTACCTCGGGCTGCTCCCAGAGGGGGAGGCCCCGGTCTTCGACCGCATCCTGCAGATCGTGGAGCCGGACCCCCAGATCCTGCGCCGCTTCGACGTCGACCTGCTCTGGCTGCTCCCGCACGAAGGCGATGCGACCTGGAGCGAGGACCGCCAATCCTGCGTCGACGACTTCGGCCGGAGCTTCGTCGCCGGGGGCGGCTTCCTCAACCAGACCGGCAGCCCGCTGCGGGAGGGAAGCCCGGAGGAGCTGCGGTCCTACCGCTTCCCCGATCTCTCCCCCGCGCGGGTGACCGGCCTGCGCGACAAGGCCCAGCGCCTCGACGCGGAGGGATACGGGCTGGGTGTGGACGGGCCCTGGGGCATCTACGAGATCAGCAGCAGCCTGCGCGGCACCGAGAGCTACCTGATGGACATGGCCCTCGACCCGGACTACGCGCGGGCCGTCGCCGAGCGGGTGCTGGAGGAGCACCACATCCCGTTCTACACGCTGCTGCTCGAGGCGGCGGCACCGTACGCCCAGATCGTGGTCGTGAGCGACGACCTCGGCAGCCAGCAGGGCCTGATCTTCTCACCCCAGACCTTCCGCTCGATCTTCAAGCCCCTCCTCAGGCGCCTGATCGACCACATCCACAGCCTCGCGGACGTGCGGGTCTACATGCACTCGGACGGCGCCATCTATGACCTGATCCCCGACCTGATCGAGGCCGGCGTGGAGGGCCTCAACCCGGTGCAGTTCACGGCTCGCGGGATGGACCTGCCCCGCCTCAAGCGGGAGTTCGGCAAGGACCTCGGGTTCTTCGGCGGCACCCTGGAGAACGAGCTGCTCAGCTTCGACAGGCCCGATGCCATCCGTCGGAAGGTGCAGGAGAACGTCGCCATCCTGGCTCCGGGCGGCGGGTTCCTGTTCGCCTCGGTGCACAACATCGGGCCGGAGGTGCCACCCGAGAACGTCGCCGCGCTCTTCGATGCAGCCCTGGAATTTGGCCACTTTGCGTAGGGAGCCGATGCACATCGCGATTTCACCAACGGTGAACACTGGAGGAGAGAAGCTGATGAACAGGTCTCTGGCGCGACTTGGCGGCCTCGTGGTCGCCTCGTCACTCATGCTCGCTGCCTGCGGGGCGGCATCGTCCACGACGGCGCCAACCACGGCGCCCACGACGGCGACGGCAGCCACCTCGGCGCCGGCCGCGCCGACGCCCGCCCCGAGCGAGGCGGCGAAGCCCGTCTCGCTCGAGTTCTGGTACTGGGCCGAGTCCGACGCGCCGGGCGCGGACAAGTGGATGGCCGAAACGGTGGCCGAGTACAAGAAGATCAAGCCCAACGTCACGGTCAACGTGGTCCCCCAGTCGGCGGACACGCTGATCAGCGCCTTCCAGACGGCCGCCGCCTCCAAGAGCGGCCCCGACATCGCCTCCCAGTGGGCAACGGGCCCCGTCCTGAGCTTCGTCTGGTCGGATTCCATCGCCCCGATCAGCGATCTCGTCCCCGCCGACGAGATCAGCCACTGGCTCAACACCAACGAGAACACCTATAACGGCAAGGTCTGGGCGATGCCGCAGTACCTGCTGGGCATCGGTCTCGCCTACAACAAGGACCTGTTCGCGCAGGCCGGGGTCACGCCGCCCACCGGCGACCGCTGGACGTGGGACGAGTTCATGGCCGCTTCCGCGAAGCTCAAGGCGGCCGGCATAACCCCGTTCGTGGGTGGCGACAAGAACGGCTATCTCGGCGCGTGGTGGTTCGCCAACGTCGGCGGCCAGGAGCTCGCATCGGTGCAGGAGCTCGCCAAGGCCGTCACGGGCGAGGTGCCGTTCACCGACCCCAAGTACGCCGCCTGGTACACCAAGCTCGACGAGTACGTCAAGGCAGGCTACGTCAACAACGACGTCATGTCCTTGGACCTCGACCAGGGCGTCCGCCTCTTCTCGCAGGGCAAGGGCGCGATGACCTTCACCTCGGACGGCATGCTCGCGACGGCGATGAAGGACCTGGGTGAGGCGAAGGTGGGGGTCATGCGGCCGCCCAAGCTGGGGACCGGAGCCCTGGCCGATGCCGGGAACGCCACCCAGTCGATCTCGCACTTCGTGACGAGCTGGTCGCCGAACCCGCAGGAGGCCGCGGACTTCCTCCAGTTCATGCACACCCCCGATCGCCTGACGGCCTGGTACAAGGCGACCGGAGTCGTCGCGGCTGACGACCGGTTCGATTCCTCGCTCGTCACCGCCCCGCAGCTCCAGTCGATGGCCAAGGCCGAGACGACGGGGCCGCAGGTCTGGCTGGAGAACTGGATCCCGCCCCAGATCGACGGCGATGCGGACCTGCCCGCGGGGCAGATGATCTTCTCCGGCTCGGGCACGCCCGCGGACGCCGCGGCGCTCTGGGAGCGCACCGCCACGACCTGGCGGAGCGCGCACCCGGACGAGCTCGCCAACTGGCAGCAGCTGGCCAAGTAGGAGGTTGGCACGGGGACGGCCGTCCCGATCGTCCCCGGGCCACGACCGATGAGCGCGACGACCAGGCCACTTCGACGGCGGCGTCACTGGGACGTGATGCCGTATCTCCTCGTGGCACCGGCCGTCGCGTTCATCGTCCTGATCTACGGCTACCCCATCGTCCGCGTCTTCATCGACAGCTTCCTGAGCCCGACGGCAGCACGAGGGACCTCGGTCGGGCTCGCCAACTACGGGTTCGTCATCGATGACCCGGTGTTCTGGAAGTCGGCAGGCAACAACGTCTTCCTGCTGTTCGGGGTCCCGATCATGACGGTGGTCGCGCTCATCGTCGCCGTGATCCTGTTCGACCAGATCCGCGGCTGGCGCCTCTACCGGACGCTCGTCTTCACGCCCTACATCCTCGCGATACCGGTCATCGGCGTGACATTCGTCTACCTCTACGGGTACAACGGCATCGTCAACGAGATCCTCCGGGCGATCGGGCTGGGCGGCCTCGCCCAGGACTGGCTCGGTGACCCGCACCTGGTGATGCCATCGATCCTGTCCGTGATCATCTACCGCGAGCTCGGGTTCGGGGTCATGCTGTTCCTCGCCAGGATGGCCTCGATCCGGGAGGAGCTCTACGAGGCCGCGATGATCGACGGCGCCGACTGGTGGGCGAGGCTGCGGTACATCACGGTCCCACAGCTCCGGACGGTCATCAGCTTCTTCGTGGTGATCGAGCTGATCACCATGCTCAGCTGGGTCTTCTCGTACGTCTACTCGATGACCGGCGGCGGCCCGGCGTTCGCGTCGTCCGTGCTGGAGCTGTACATCTGGAAGTACGCGTTCGCGTACCGGGCGATCGGGATCGCCTCGGCGGTCGCGGTGCTGCTCCTTGTGGCCACCAGCGTCTTCATCGTGGTGCAGCTGCTCATCCGCGGAGACGAGACGGACACGGGCGAGGAGTGAGCACCGTGCGCAGGTTCCTCTCGCCGTCGGCGCTGTTCAAGCAGGTGCTCATGCTGTCGATGGCCGTCGCGGCCATCTACCCGGTCTACTACATGATGGAGACGAGCCTCAAGACCCGGCAGGCATGGACGCAGGACCAGTTCGGTCTGCCGCTGCCTCCCACGCTGGACAACTACGCCGCGCTCCTCGAGGACGGCCGGATCCCGATCTGGTTCATGAACAGCGTGATCGTCACGACCGCCTCGGTCGTCGTGGCGACGATCGTCTCGACGCTGGCCGCCTACGCGATCGCGCGTCTCTCGTTCCGCGGCAGGACGTTCCTGCTGCGCCTGCTGGTGGCGCTGATGGTGATCCCGCCTGCCGTCCTGATCCTGCCGCTCTTCCTGGGGATGCAGCCGCTGGGCCTGACGAACAGCTACCTGGGCGTGGTCCTGATCTACGTCGGCATGCTGATCCCGTTCTCCGTCTACATGCTGTCGAGCTTCTTCCGGACGCTCCCGGGCGAGCTCTTCGAGGCCGCCCGGATCGACGGAGCCTCCACCCTCCGCATGCTGTGGAGCATCGTCGTCCCGCTGTCGGGACCGGGGTTCGTGACCCTCATCGTCGTCAACGCGATGTGGGTCTGGAACGAGCTGCTGATCGCCCTCGTGTTCCTCCAGGACGACAAGCGGCGGACCCTGATGGCGGGCCTCACGACGCTGCGCAGCCGCTTCGCGGTCAACGAGCCGCTGGTCATGGCGGGCATGTTCCTGGGAGCGCTGCCGATCCTGCTGCTGTTCCTGTTCGGGCAGCGCTACTTCGTCCGCGGCCTCGTCGCCGGCGCGGTGAAATAGGGCCTTACGCAGCCCCGTCGATGGCCGCGAAGACGAGCTGCTCCACGCGGTCGCGTGTCTCCGCGACCACGTCCCCCGACGGGTCCACGACGAAGCTGGGCCCCACGAAGTCGAGACATGGGTGGGGGTGGCCCGCCTGGTTCACGAACAGAGCCCAGAACCGCCCCTCCCGGGCAAGGTTTGGGATCGTCCTGTAGAAGTCGTCGCGCATCTGGTCGTGCGTCTTCCAGCGCATCCGGCCGGTGCGGCGGAGCCGGGCGCCAATCTCCTCCATCGAGTCGTACTCGATCACCCTCCCATCCCCGTCGAGCGCGTCCGCGTCCCAGGCATGGGGCATGAGGACGATCTCGACGCCGCCGCGCGAGTAGTGGCGCAGCAGCTCCGGGTGCCGGTTGTCCCAGCAGATGGAGACGGCCATCGAGCGGCCGAGCGCACGGAACACGGGTCGGGCGGTGCCGCCCTGCCAGAACGGCACCTCGAGCCTGGGAATGTGGTTCTTCCGGTAGACCCCCGCGAGCCTGCCGTCCGGCTCCACCACGACATAGGTGTTGAACGGCATGCCGTCCGCCGTCTCGCTGAAGCCGAAGCCGATGGCGAGCCGGAGGTCGCGGGCGACCGTGCGGACGAAGGCGACCGACGGACCGTCGAGGGCCTCGGCGGTCGACGCCAGCCGCTCGTCCTTGCAGATCCCGGAGACGCAGAGCTCGGGGAAGACGACCATGTCGGCGCCGCCGGTCCTCGCCCGCTCCGCCCAGCCGGCCATGCGCTCGAGGTTCCCCCGGGTGTCGGCCCAGGGGCAATCGATCTGGGCCAGCGCCACGCGGATGGGGGCAGCGGACGTCACGACGTCCAGCGCATGTTGGCCGCGTACTCGTTCGAGATGCTGCGCATCTCCCAGTACAGCGCGGTCACGTCCTCGTCGCTCCAGGAATCGTCCACGATGCAGACCGGGACGCCGATCACGTCCGGAGCCAGCGCCTCCATGGAGGAGCGGAACGAGGAGAGCATCGCCTCGGGCGTCAGCTCGTTGTCCAGCACGATATGGATCACGCCCCAGCCGGCGAGGATCTCCCGGAGCGCCGGGAAGTCCCTGCGGGAGTACCTGTAGGCGACGTGGAGGCCCTTCAGCTTCGGGTCGTGGTCCAGGTAGATGTTCCGGGACGGATGCGGTCCGCAGTTGTGCAGCAGGCCGCTGCCCCACGGCTCGAACAGACGGCTGTTGTACGGGAGGCCGAACTCCCGGAAGAGGTCCGGGCCGATGGTCGCGCACACGTCGTCGCCGACGAAGCCCCGGTACCGCTCCGGGGCCCACACGGTGTCGAAGTCGATGGACGTCATCCGCTCGACACCGCCCGCCGCTGCCTCGACGGCGCGGTACACGTCGAGCTGGACGTCGGTCACCAGGTCAAGCAGGTGGTGCATCGCCTGAGGGTGGTCGTAGAAGGCGGTGTACAGGAGGTTCGTCTCGACCAGGTCCTTGCAGGTGTTGAGGGGTCCGCCGGCGTCGATCCCGGCGAGATGGACGTCCTTCGGCAGCATCGCCGCGTGCTGGCGAAGGCGACGCAGGTTCTCCGGCATCAGGCCGGCGCCCATGTCGGGGCGCCCGAGACGGAAGACATCCTCGATCTCATGGACCAGGGGTGCGGCGACGCCGGGTGGTTGGGCAGGGTCGTCTGACCAGTAGACCTCCGCCCCGAACATGGTCGCGATGGTCATGTACCCGCACCAGATGCGCGCCCACGGGATGTAGTCGTCGGGGATGATCCTCAGGCTGCGCTCGATGGTCCGGACGTTGACCTCGAGCTGGATGTCCCCGTCCTCCGTCGCCTCGCGAGGCGTGTAGCCGAACGTCCAGCTGGGCCAGAAGACCACCGGAACGTGGTCGACTCGCCGGTAGTCCCAGAGGTCCCTGCGGAGCTGCTTCTGCCGCTCGACCTGCCGGTGATCGATCACCAGCGAGGGCCGGCCTGTGCCCCGCCATGCGGTCACCCCTGATGCTCCCTGCGCACGGCTACCGGCTCCCCATGCCACAGGCCCGAGCGTAGGCGTCGATGACGGTCCCGATGCCCGCCCCGATGAGCGCCCGCGGATCGTTCCGCAAGGTGCCCTCGCGAATCGCCCGGTACTGCACCGGCAGGTACTGGCTGAGGAGGGTCAGCGGGATCGGCCGCCCCGAGAGATTGTCGACGAGGCGCTCGACGGCTGCCCGCACCTCGGGCTGCGGCCAGTAGTAGCGCGAGCGGTCGCTGAAGCTGAAGTCGCGGGCGAAGCGGAGCTCGTCCTCATCGCCGTGGAAGTAGGGCCGCCAGTGCTCCGGGTGATCCACCATCACGCGCTGGAGGGTCTCGCGCAGGCGTGATGCGACGACGCCGGGACGGCGGACCAGCCACTCGCCCTCGATCGCCTCGAGTGCGAACAGCGTCTCCCGGAGCGCGAAGGTGAGGCCGGGACCCACCTTGAGGACCGCGAAGTGGTCCCGGACCATCCTGGTCAAGGCT
>Ga0302258_1000050_pt1 | contig 11509 bp, 11 predicted proteins | sample I_Fen_N2_4_FD_194568 | JGI IMG/M metagenome (GOLD analysis project Ga0302258, IMG submission 194568) | Peat permafrost microbial communities from Stordalen Mire near Abisko, Sweden - I_Fen_N2_4 | ecosystem: Environmental > Terrestrial > Soil > Wetlands > Permafrost | place: Sweden: Abisko... | reverse complement strand
GCGGTGCCCGGCCTGCACGTGATCGCCAAGGCCAACGCCGGGGCCCCGATGCGGCAATCGGACGGGCGGACCGTCTACCCGGGGACGGCGATCGAGGCGGGGGCCTACGCCCGGCGGGTGGCCGACGCCGGCGCGACCGTCATCGGCGGCTGCTGCGGCACGACCGCGGACCACGTGGCGGCCATCGCCGCCGCTCTCGCCTAGTCTTCGCCGGTCGCCCCTGCGCAGGACCAAGGCCGCCCTGGCGCCTGGCCCGTCGCTAGCCTCGCTTCCGAGGCTTCGGGTCGTCCTCTTTCGCCCGGGCCTCCTCGGCCCGGTGCGCGGCGAGATCCCGCTTCGCCTTGCGGTCGAAGAACGGGATCACGAACGGCATCATGCACAGGCCGGCGATGAGCAACGGGATGAACAGCACGAGAACCCCGTTCGCCTGGTCGGGCAGCAGGGTCGTGACCAGGGTCACGCCCAGCCCATAGCCCAGCAACCCGACCGGCAGCGAGAGCGCGAAGAGGAGGTTGGGCAGGTACCGCATCCGGTCAGGGCAGCTGGCCGGCGACCGGCGGGGCGGCCTCGTACGTCTTCGGGACGGAGCCCGCGTAGTCCACGCCGCCCTCGACGAAGGTGATCTTCTGCATGTCGAGTCCCGTCACCTGGGGAAGGCGCGTCGCGAGGTAGCCGTTGATGGCGTCCTCGGCCTTCGTCTGCAGGAAACCCGGAACGCCGAATGCGCCGAACTTGAGCGAGTCGAAGTGGACCGTGGCCGCCTGCGGACCGGTCACGTCCAGGTGCCACGTTGCGTCGACCGGTCCCGAGAACGGGTAGCCCCACGGGGCGAAGTCGACCACCGCGCTCGTCTCCACGTAGCCGTCGTGGAACCGGATCTGGACGTCGCTGATCCCGGGGGCGGGCTGGCTGACCTCGGGGAGCGCCATCACCGTTGCCTCGGAGACGGTCTGGTCGAGCGGAACCGATCCCGAGAACGTGTGCTTCGACGCGAGGGTGTAGTTCTCCGGGGCCGAGGGCGTCTCGATCCCGAGCTGCTTCTTGAAGGCGGCGTACGCGGCGGCGTCGGCCGGCTGGCCGCCCAGGTCCGCCGCCTTGTCCATCCCGAGGGCCGACGACAGGATCGGCACGCGGACGGCGCCGGTGCACGCGGCGACGACGACACCCAGGATGATGAGGACCAGGATCGCAACCAGAAGCTTGCGCACGCAACGTTCCTCCACGCGATCCCGTTGTCCGCGGATCGCCCGCGGGGACGCGGCAATCTTACCGGCGGCAACGGCGCCTGACGCGATGCCTGGGGCCGGGCGGCTCGCAGAACCGTTCAGGCGACCGCGACAGGGCGTTCGATGGCGGCGTCCGGGCGGAGCTTGCGGTCGATGAGGACCCTCACCACGTATGTGATCTCGAGGTCCGCACCATCGAACGAGGGCGCCGTGTCGGGCGGCAGCGCCAGCGAGACCTCCGCGCTTCCCGCCCGGAGCGCGTCCGAGCTGGTGGCCTCGACCGCGATGATGCCCTCGGCGCCGTTGGGGGCGTTCGTCCGCCGGTGCAGCTCGATGCGGGCCGGGCCGCCCGGGGCGCCGGGCCACGCGGCACGGACTCCGATCGTGGATCCGGGCGAGGCAGGCAGGGGCGTCGTGACCGAGATGCTCGCCCCTTCGATGTCGACGATGTCCAGCATGGCAGTGCCGCCCTGCTTGCCGACGCCCGCGCGGATCAGGTCCGGGTGCTGTGCGACGGGCACCAGGATCGCGACGAAGGCGTCGTCACCCATCGCCACGTCCCAGCGGGCCTCGAGCGCCCACGCCACGATCGCTTCGCCCAGGTGCGCGCTCGGCGGACCGAGGGGCGGCGCCGGCACCCGGAAGGTCGTCTCGAAGACCTGGCCGGGGGCGAGGGACGCGGGGATCGCCGGCTCGGTGAACGTGTCCTCGACGAACAGGCGCCCGTTCGCCTCGACCCAGTTCTCGGTCGTGCTCGTGTTCTCGCCGGTCTTGTGGGTCTCGCTCTTGCGTTCCTCCACCAGGCGGAGGCCCACGAGGCGCAGAGCGGCCTTTCGCGCCGAGACTGCCTCCGTCGCGGTCAGGCGCAGCGTTCCCTCGATCCCCTCCCCCACCCGCGCCGTGCCGTTGAGGCGGAATTCACCTGCAAGCTTGCCGGACGACAGGTTGATGAGGTCCTCGGCGCGGATGTCATGGAGCGGGTGGGAGCCCTCGTGGCCGGCCAGCCGCGTGCCGTTGGCGGCATCGAAGGGTTCGGGACAGTGGCCCTGGTGCATCGAGAAGCCGAAGCTGCCACTGCCGAACGAGATCGAGACCATGCCGCCCTCCCGCTTCTCTCGCACTGGTGTGCCCGCTGGTCCGACCTTGGGCCATGCTCGCCGCGCCGTCAACGGCCGCTTGGCGGTGGCGCCACGAGCGACGTGGCCGATGGTGCGAGCGTCGAGCGCGCTCAGCGCCCGGACACGGTCCGCCGGATGTTCCGGAGCGCCTCGTCGAGCATGCGCTCCACGCCGGCGGAATCCACGTCATCCCGCGTGTGCAGGCTGATCGTCACCTGGCAGGTGCTGGCGGTGCCCGGACCGACGACGACAGAGCCCGCGTACACCGTGCCGGGGAGGCCCCACTCCACGCGCCGGGCCGCCCTGTCCACGAAGAACCGCGCCTCGTCCGCCTCCTGCCGCTCCCGTGGATCCATCTCCGCCGACTCGTCACCGTCGACCGCGATCGTCTCGACGTGCGCCATCGTGGGCACGTACTCCGGGATCCGCTCCGGGTCGGCGAAGAAGGCGAATGCCGCGTCCGCTCCCACGCCCAGCGTGGTGGTCCGCTCGAAATCGGCCATGTCCGTCAGTCCTCGTTGTCGATGGCGAGCCGCCTCGCGTGGCGGGGTGCGACGAGGCATGCCGGGCAAGCCAGGTCGCGCCGCGCCGCACCATGATGCCTTGGGGGCGCACACGGCGGGATATGCGCCATTGCCCGACCGGAGCGGCTACAGCCCGGCGAGGGCGGGGCCACCGAAACGCGATGTCCGAAAGGCCCAGACCTCGCTTCCTGGGTCACGCCAGGCTCGCGGCGGGAGTCCGGCCTTCCGACAGCAGGTGTCGAGCATCGCGATGCGATCCATGCCGTGCATCGTGGCGACCTCCGGGAGGAGGAGGCCGCGACGCCCATTGCGCATGACGACGATGCCGTCCGTTCCCAGGCGGAACGCGAGGGGGTCGTCCAGCCGGAGCAGCGGCCCGAGGATCGAGATCTCGATATCGGTGGCCGAGAGCTCACGCGCGTCCAGGCGCCCGAACCGCGGGTCGTCCCGTGCTGCCCAGCGAGCCGCCTCGACGACGGAGGCCCAGGCCGGGGCCTCGGGATCCATGGCGCCCATGCAGCCGCGAAGCTCGCCCGCCTGCTCCAGCGTCACGAACGCCGCCGCACGACGCGCCGGCAGCAGACCGCGGCCAAGCTCCTCCTCGAGCCTCGCGGGGGGCCAAGCCCCGGCGGCCACCGCGACCGCGACCCGCGCCAGCTCCAGCAGGCGATCCTGCTCGGCAGCCTGGACGTCCACGGCGGCCGGAAGCCGCGCGGAGGCGCCGACGGCGGAGCGACCCTGAAGCGGCGACCCGGCGAGGCTGGGATCGGGCATGGCAATCGCGACTCCTGTGCGGCCGGATCATCGTCCACCGGACGGCGTCTCCCCTAGGGCGCAACCGCCACGATTCCGGCCCGGCCGGCACTGTGGACCCGCGGTGCACGAGAGCAGACTGTCGCCGGAGTCATCGATGTCACCGCTCGCCCGCTCTCAGGTCGGTGCCGTACCCACCATTCTCGCGACGTCGCAGCCGGATGGGTCGGTACGCTGCGGCGTCTGCGCCCACCGCTGCCTTGTCCGGCCGGGACGGCATGGCATCTGTGGTGTTCGTGAGAACCGGGACGGCCGGCTCTGGTGCGACGCGTACGGCGCAGTCGCCGCGGCCGGGCTGGATCCGATCGAGAAGAAGCCGCTGTTCCACGTGGACCCGGGCACGCTCGCCTACTCGATCTCCACCACGGGGTGCCCGTTCCATTGCGTCTTCTGCCAGAACTGGGAGATCGCCCAGGGGCCGCGCCTCGGGCTCGACATCCGGCAGCGTCCGATGACGCCTGCGCGGATCGTCGCCGAGGCCCGGAAGGCTGGAGCCGGCTCCATCGCGTACACCTACGTCGAGCCCACGGTCTTCCTGGAGTACGCCCTGGACACCGGACGCCTCGCGCGGGAGGCCGGGATCCGGAACCTGTTCATCACGGACGGCTACGCGACACCGGAGGCGGTGGCCCTCCTCGGCGACGTCCTCGATGCCGCGAACGTGGACCTCAAGAGCTTCGACGACGCGTTCTACCGGCGGCTGTGCGGGGCCCGCCTGGCCCACGTCCTGACGGCGATCGTCGCCCTCCGGGCTGCCGGAGTGTGGCTGGAGATCACGACGCTCGTCATCCCCGGCCACAACGATGGTGACGACGAGCTCCGGGCCCTCACCCGCTGGATCGTCGAGACCTTGGGGGCCGGGACGCCATGGCACGTGAGCCGGTTCTTCCCGTCCTTCCGGATGACGACCGTCCCGGCCACCCCGCACGCGACCCTGCAGCGGGCGGCCGACATCGGGCGGGCCGCGGGGCTGCGCCACGTCTACGTGGGCAACGCTCCGGAGCTCCGCCTCGAGGACACGATCTGTCCAGGGTGCGGCATCGTGCTCGTGGAGCGGCGGGGCTACCGCAGCCGCTCGTTTCTCGCTGCCGGGGGGGTCTGTCCGTCGTGCCGGCGACCGGCGGAGGGGCGATGGCCGGGCACCGGGGCGACCGGGGCGGGCGTGATGGCCACTCCGGGAGTCGGCAGATGACCGGGCCTCGGTCACGGAACGCCGTCCCGGCGGGGTCGCCGATCCGTCCGGCGGCGGTGTCGGGCATGTTCTACCCGGCGGTCCGGGACGAGCTCCGCGACCTTGTCGACAGGTTGTTCGCGGCGGCCTCACGGCTCCCGGACGTCCGCACGGACACGGCGACCGCGCGGATCCTGCCGGCCGGCATCCTCGTGCCCCACGCCGGGCTCGCGTACTCGGGGATCGTGGCGGCCGCCGGGTGGAGCAGCCTTCGATCGGGTCGTGTCGGTACGAGTGCGAAGGGCGGCGCCGGTGGCAACGCGAGGCCGCCCGGGTCTGCGGAGCCTCCCCTCACAGTCGTCCTGCTCGGGACCAACCACCGCGCGGGCTGGCTCGGCGGCGTGGCCGCCTGGGACGCGGGCGCCTGGTCGACGCCCGCGGGCGATGTTGCCGTTGACGCGATGCTCGCGGCGGCGATCGTGGACCTGGGACCGCCGTTCGTCGCGGACCGGAGGGCTCATGGGGGCGAGCATTCGATCGAGGTCCAGCTGCCGCTCCTCCTGGCGGTCGATCCGTCCGCGCGGGTCGTCCCGCTCTCCGTTTCGGCGGGCAACGGCCCGACGGCGATCACCGCCGGAGCCCGCCTGGGGTCGCTGCTGGCCGAGCGCCGTGCAGCGGGAGCCCGGATCGTCCTCGTGATCAGCACGGACATGGCGCACTACCCTCCCGCCAGTGCCTGCGAGCGCGCGACCGGCGTCCTCGTGCCGGCGATCCTCGCCCTGGACCCGGCGGGCCTCGCAAACCGGGAGGACGGCCTGCGCGACGCAGGCATCTCCGGCCTCGCCTGCGGCATGTGCGGGATCGATCCCGCGGTGCTGGGGCTCGCGGCGCTCCAGGCGATGGGCGCGACGAGGGGCACCACCCTCGCCGCCGCAACCTCGGCCGATGCCGGTGGACCGCCCGACCGGACCGTCGGATATCTTGCCGCCCGGTTCGACACCTGAGTGCGCGGAGACCGACGAGCGCGTCCCCATCTGGACCTTGACGGGCGTGGCCACGCTGCGATCATCGCGTGGAGACCCGGGTGGGTCTGGGCCACAACCGTGAGGAGCGCCCGATGAACGTCGTCGCCGTCGTCCTCGCCGGTGGTGCCGGTGAGCGCCTCTCCGTCCTCTCCGACCATCGCGCCAAGCCGGCCGTCCCGTTTGGTGGCAAGTACCGGATCATCGACTTCGCCCTGTCGAACTGTGTCAACTCCGGGATCGACCGCGTGCTCGTGCTGACCCAGTACAGCCCGCGCTCGCTCATCGACCACATCGGCCGCGGCCGCCCGTGGGATCTCGACCGCTCCTTCGGCGCCGGCATCCGGGTCCTGCAGCCCTATCTCTCGCGGACCGACAAGGTTGGCTGGTATGCGGGCACCGCCGATGCCGTCCGCCGGAACGCGACGGCGATCGCGGAGGAGCACCCGGACCTCGTGCTCGTCCTCGCCGGGGACCACGTCTACAAGATGGACTACCGGCCCTTCATCGAGACGCACCTGACGAAGCGTGCCGACCTGACGGTTGCCGTGCTCACGGTGCCGCCCGACGAGGCGACACGGATGGGGATCTGCCTCACCGACGGTGACGACCGGATCGTCGACTGGGAGGAGAAGCCCGCTCAGCCGCGCGGAGACCTCGCGTCGATGGGGGTCTACGTCTTCTCGCCCGATGCGCTCCGGCGCTGGGTGACGCCGACCCGTCACGACTTCGGCAAGGACGTGGTCCCGGCGATGATCAGGGCCGGCCGGCGGGTGTTCGCCCACCGCTTCGAGGGCTACTGGCGAGACGTGGGGACCGTCGAGGCATTCTGGAAGGCGAACCTGGATCTCGTCGGGCTCGTCCCGCCCCTCGACCTGTTCGACCAGACCTGGCTCATCCACACCCGCTCGGAGGAGCGCTCCCCCGCGAAGAGCGGCCCGGACGCCGTCTTCCGGCACTCGCTCGCCAGCCATGGCTGCATCATCAACGGCAGTGTCGTGAACAGCGTCCTCTCGCCCGGCGTCAAGGTCTACGACGGCGCCGTCGTCCGGGACTCGGTCATCATGCTGGACGCGGAGATCGGTGCCGGCGCCGTCGTGGACGGGGCCATCATCGACAAGCGCGTGAAGGTCGGCGCCGGTGCGGTGATCGGCCACGGCGAGGATCGCTGGGTCGTCAACGTCGAGGAGCCGGACCGCCTCGTGACCGGGATCACGGTCGTGGGCAAGCGTGCCGTCATCCCCGAGGGAGCCCGGCTGGGGCGGAACGTCAGGGTGGACACGGACGTCGCGCCGGAAGACCTCACGTCGCTCGAGGTTCCCTCGGGCGGGACCGTGCATCACCCTGACGGATCGCCGGCGGACAAGGACGGTTCGCGGCGTCGCGCGGCGTCCGCCTCGGCCGCGCGTGATTCTCGCTGACGCCGGCCAGGCGAAGGACACGGATCCGTCCGACTCTCGCTATCCTGCGGGTTCATGAACCGTGAAGTCATCCTTGCCTGATCCGGCCGCGACCGGGACACGACGGCCCCGCACGCGCCTGGCCTTTGCCGCGGCGTTCGTGGTCGGCGTCGTCGCGGTGCTCGGCGCCTCCGTTGCGGCCCTCGCCGCGTGGGATGCGAGCTATGAAGGGAGGATCCTCCCGGGCGTCCGGGTCGGCGGCGTGGACCTCTCCGGGCTTGACCGGGCCGCGGCGGGCCGGGCCGTCGAGGCCGCGTTCCCCTACGACCAGGGAAGGCTCGTGCTTCGCACGCCCGACGGCGACATGCCGGTCCCCTTCGCCGCCTTCGGCCGCCGGGCCGAGACCGACGCATTGGTCGAGGAGGCGATCCGGGCCGGCCGCGACGGCAGCATGGCCGAGCGAGCGATCGGACAGGTACGCCAGGCTCTGTCGGGGACCGTGATCGAGCCGCGGATGGCGCTCGACGTTGCCGCGCTGAGCACGGCGATTACCAGGGTCGTGACGACGCTGGACCGGACGCCCGTTGACGCCACGATCTCGATCGCGGCGGGTGGGCCGGTGACCACGTCCGCGTCCCCGGGCCGCACCGCGGACCCGGCGCCGGTCGTGGCCGCCGCCCTCGCGGCAGCATCGGCCATGGACGCGCCGGCCGAGATCGTGCTCCCGGTGGCAGTCGCGGCCGTCCCGCCGGCCCGGCCGAACGTCGCGGTCGAGATCGCGAGGGCCCGCGTCCAGCGGCTGGCCCAGGACGTCGTGGTCGCCTGGGGCAAGAAGAAGTGGACCATTCCGGCGGCGACCGTGCTGGGCTGGGTCCGGCTCGAGGGTGGGGCCGACGGGGGGATCACGCCGGTGGTCCAGATCAGCGGGGTCGAGGGAAACCTCGCCGGAGCGGCCAAGGCGGTCAAGAAGAAGGCCGTCTCGGCTGCATTCCTCAAGACCAAGGGCGGCAAGACCTTCGGGGTCGTTCCCGGCAAGGACGGGCGGGCGCTTGACGTGGACGTCACGACCGCCCGGATCACCGACGAGCTCCAGGCCCGGTCGGACGGCAACCCAGCCACCCCGGTCCAGGTGGCCACAATGCCGGTCGCTCCCAAGATGACGACCGAGCAGGCGGCCGGGTCCGCGCCCCTGATGACGAAGCTCGGGACCTGGACGACGTGGTTCCCGATCAGCGATCACAACTTCTTCGGCGCGAACATCTGGCGCCCGGCCCAGATCATCAACGGGACCGTGCTCAAGCCGGGCCAGCGTTTCGAGTGGTGGAGCGCGGTCGGGCCGGTCACCGCGGCGCGCGGGTTCGGGCCGGGGGGCGTCATCAGGGGCAGCTTCACGGATCCCACCGGGGCGACGGGAGGGGGCATGTGCTCCAGCTCCACGACGCTGTTCAACGCCGCGCTCCGGGCCGGCCTCCAGATCAACGCCCGGTCGAATCACAAGTACTACATCAACCGCTACCCGATCGGGCTGGACGCCACGGTCTCGAAGATGGGCGGCGCAACCCAGACGATGTCCTTCACGAACGACACGGCGCACCAGCTCTACATCCGGGGGATCCGGACACGCGGCGGCGGGCGCGGTTACGTCACCTACGAGATCTGGGGCGTCGCCGACGGCCGCACCGTGTCGGTCGGGCGACCGGTCGTGACGACCGTCCGCAAGGCGACCACCAGCGTCGTGTTGGTCGACACGCTCCGCCACGGCGTCCGCAAGCAGGTCGAGTACCCGTCCAACGAGATGTACGTCGCCGTGACGCGGGTCGTCCGGAACGCGGTCGGCAAGGTGATCCACAACGAGACGTTCCGCACGCACTATGTGCTCTGGAACGGCCGGATCGAGGTCGGCCGCTAGGGTTCCCTGGGCTCCGCCGACGCAAAGGCGACGGCACGCATCCGGCCGTCGTAGCGGACGACCGGGACGGTCGACGTCCGGTCCTCCTCGGCACAGAAGGCGATGTCCCGCGGTGCGCCGATCCGGTGCAGGGTCGCCCCGCCGTCGGAGGCTTCCATGGCGTCGCGGAGCGACGGCCAGCTCTGGCGCAGGAGGACGGCCGCCTTTGCGGCATCGGTCAGCACGGCGCCGGTCCCGGTCCGGGCCGCGGCCTCGGACAGGCGGCCGGCGATGAGCCCCGCGGCGACCGCGTCGTCCAGCACGAAGCTCCCCTCGCGACCGGCGCAGACGATCCGGATCGTCCCATTCCCCTCCCCCGCCGTGGCGAGGGCGTGCGCGGCCGCGGCGACCGCGGTGGCGTTGCGGATGCAGCCGACGAGCACGGGCCCGACGCGCCGGAGCCCGCTGATGACAGCAGTGCCGTTCGTGGTGGAGAGCACCACGCTGCGGCCCCGCAGGTCAACGCCAACCAGCTCTGCCGGAGAGTTGTCGAGATCGAAGTCCGGCGGCTTCACCGCTCTGACCTCGCCGGCCAGGAGGCACCCGGTCTCGCTGGCGACGACGCGCGCCGTGTCCGGGTCCCCGGCGAGGAAGACGTTCTCACAGCCGGCGTCGATCAGCGTGGTGATCGTGGTGCTGGCGCGGATCTGGTCGATGACGATCAGCACGCCGGGGTCGGCCGGATCGACGAGCTGCGGCTGGAGAGCGACATCGACGAGCATCGTGCGAGCGTCAGACACCGGTCTCGGCCGGCAGCCTCCCCGCGCGGACCGCCGCGACCAGGGCCGAGTGGTCCCGCTCGGCCTGGTCCGCGTAGGCCACGCCGAATCCGGCCAGCGCCCGGTCGAAGGCATCGCCGCGCCCGAGGTACCCGGCGATCTCGGCCACATTGCCCGACCGGGCGTGGGCACGCGCGAGCGCCCATGCGCAGACCTGGGCGTACAGCTCCATGCCGGGTGGCCGGAGCCCCGCGATGTCGATCCCGTACTTCATGTCGTGGAGCTGGCGCACGTAGAACTCGGTGTCTGACGCGGGCGACGTCGTCCAGCCGAGGAAGATGTCCGACACGGCCTGCATGATCCGCTGGCCGCTGACCACGCGCTCGCCCTGGTGCCGGATCCGCTTGCCACGGACGAAGGGGGCGATCACCGACGGACGAGCCTCCTTGATCTGCAGGAACAGCGGACCGCCTGCGGGACCCCGGAAGAGCGCGATGTAGCAGCGCGTCCCGACGCTCCCGACGCCGACGACCTTGAGGGCCACGTCCACCAGCCGGTGCTTCTCGACGATGACCCGGCGGTCCGGCGCGAGGGACCGGAGGTAGTCCCGGTAGACCTCCGGGATGGCCTGGCGCAGCGGATCGTCGGACGCGATCCGCTGGAGCAGCGGTGGCCGGTGCCGGATGAGCCAGCCCCCGTCGGGGCCGGGCTCGGACAGCTTGCCCAGCGCGGCCATGTGGTCCTTGCGGCGCGCGGTCTCGAGCCCCTCGGCCAGGGTCGTCGCGATGGTCGCGCGCCGCCGGGCGCGCTCGACCCGCGCGAGGATCTCCTGGATGGGGATCGCGGCGTACCAGACCTCCAGCGCCCGCATGCCGGCGTACCGGCGGACCCAGCCGCGGTACTCCCGGCCGACGTGCTCCGCCATGTCGCGCGCCGACGACTCGCTGTACCCGTTGGCCCTCGAGGCCACCACGAAGCTGGCGGCGAGTCGCTTGACGTCCCACTCCCACGGGCCCGGATGCGTCTCGTCGAAGTCGTTCAGGTCGAAGACGAGGCGCCGCTCCGGGCTCGCGTAGACGCCGAAGTTCGAGAGGTGGGCGTCGCCGCAGAGCTGGACGACGGAGCCCATGGTCGGGGTCGATGCGAGGTCGCCCGCCATGACGGCGGCCGAGCCCCGGTAGAACGTGAACGGCGACTCGATCATCCGCCCGATGCGGATGGGAACCAGGTCCGCCAGCCGGCCCTCGTTGGAGGCGACGACAGTGTCCACGGGATCCGTCCGGCCCGGTGCCGCCGTCCAGCCGCCGTGGCTGCTGCGGGGGGTTCGCCTGCGCAGCTCCCGCCCCCGGGCCAGGGAGGCCGCGGCAGGGCTGTCGGGCGGCAGCGTCGCCATGGGGTCGATGAGCATCGCGCGGTCTCCAGCGGGCAGATCGGGACGGAAGGCTGGCGTGAGTCTAGATCCCATAGGGTCTTGTCAAGTCCCGACTCCCCAGTTGGGGTCGAAGTCGGTCCCGTTGCGCCAGACGCCCCAGACGATGCTGAGCGCCTTGCGCATGCAGTGGCCAAGG
>Ga0302258_1000049_pt1 | contig 11539 bp, 13 predicted proteins | sample I_Fen_N2_4_FD_194568 | JGI IMG/M metagenome (GOLD analysis project Ga0302258, IMG submission 194568) | Peat permafrost microbial communities from Stordalen Mire near Abisko, Sweden - I_Fen_N2_4 | ecosystem: Environmental > Terrestrial > Soil > Wetlands > Permafrost | place: Sweden: Abisko... | reverse complement strand
GGGCCTGAACCTGCCGGCGCAACAATTGGCGAGCAATGCCGATGACAACCTGGCGTTTCTCGACGAGCACCACAGGGTGGTGGTCAAGCCGCTGGACGGCGAACAAGGGCAAGGTGTGGCGGTGGATTTGCAGACCATCGAAGACGTCCAGCACGCCATCGAAGCCGCTCGCCGCTTCGACAGTCGCGTGCTGCTGGAAAGCTTCCACGAAGGCCTTGATCTAAGGATTCTGGTGATTGGCTTTGAAGTGGTCGCCGCCGCGATTCGTCGACCGGCCGAAGTGGTTGGCGATGGCCAGCATTCCATCGGCGCGTTGATCGAAGCCCAGAGCCGACGCCGACAGGCCGCCACGGACGGTGAAAGCAAAATCCCGCTGGATGCGGAAACGCAACGCACCTTGCAGGCCGCCGGTTACGACTACAGCAGCATTCTGCCGGCGGGCGAGCATTTGTTCGTAAGGCGTACGGCAAATCTTCACACCGGCGGGATTCTCGAAGACGTCACCGCGATTCTGCACCCGACACTGGCGGATGCCGCCGTGCGTGCCGCGCGGGCGCTGGATATTCCCGTGGTCGGCCTCGACCTGATGGTGAGTGCCGCCGATCAACCGGAGTATGTGTTCATCGAAGCCAATGAGCGGGCCGGACTGGCCAACCATGAGCCACAGCCGACGGCTGAACGCTTTGTGGATCTGTTGTTTCCCCATAGTCAGCCGGTTGCATGACATTGATGCATTGCCAGCACCATCGCCTTCGCGAGCAAGCTCGCTCGCACATTTGCCTGCACTCCCCTGCTCGAAAAAGGGTCCTGACCGACACCGACTCACTCCCTCATCGAAACCATCGATGTGCTCAACCCCATCAGGAGTTTCCATGACCATCAAATACCCGGAACCCGATCTGACCTACCTGCAAAAAGTCCTGCTGGAAATGCTCGCCATTCCCAGCCCCACCGGGTTCACCGACACCATCGTGCGCTATGTCGCCGAACGCCTTGAAGAGCTGGGCATTCCCTTCGAAATGACCCGCCGCGGCACCATTCGCGCCACGCTCAAGGGCAAGAAGAACAGCCCGGATCGCGCCGTTTCCGCGCACCTGGACACCATTGGCGCGGCCGTACGCGCCGTCAAGGACAACGGCCGCCTGACCCTCGCCCCGGTGGGATGCTGGTCGAGCCGTTTCGCCGAAGGCAGTCGCGTCAGCCTGTTTACCGACAACGGAGTCATCCGTGGCAGCGTATTGCCGTTGATGGCGTCGGGACATGCGTTCAACACGGCGGTGGATGAAATGCCGATCAGTTGGGATCACATCGAATTGCGCCTGGATGCCTACTGCACCACCCGCGCCGATTGCGATTCGCTGGGCATCAGTGTCGGCGATTTCGTCGCCTTCGACCCGCTGCCGGAGTTCACCGAAAGCGGCCACATCAGCGCTCGCCACCTCGACGACAAGGCCGGTGTGGCGGCGCTGCTGGCGGCGTTGAAAGCGATCGTCGACAGCGGTGAGGAATTGCTGATCGACTGTCATCCACTGTTCACCATCACCGAGGAAACCGGCAGCGGCGCGGCGGCGGCATTGCCTTGGGACGTCAGCGAGTTCGTCGGCATCGACATCGCGCCGGTCGCCCCCGGCCAGCACTCCAGCGAACATGCAGTGAGCGTGGCGATGCAGGATTCCGGCGGGCCGTATGACTATCACTTGTCACGGCACCTGCTGCGCCTGGCCAGTGACAACGAGTTGCCGGTACGCCGCGATCTGTTCCGTTACTACTTCAGCGATGCTCACTCGGCCGTGACCGCCGGCCATGACATCCGCACCGCCCTGCTCGCTTTCGGCTGCGACGCCACCCACGGCTACGAACGCACCCACATCGACAGCCTCGCGGCCCTCAGTCGCCTGCTCGGCGCCTATATCCTCAGCCCGCCGGTGTTCGCCAGCGATGCGCAACCGGCCAAGGGTTCGCTGGACCGCTTCAGTCACCAGATCGAACACGAAACCCAGATGGAAAGCGACACGCGAGTGCCGTCCGTGGATAGCCTCCTGGGCCAACGCAACAATAGCTAAGCCGGTATTTCGCTGACCGGTCTACCGTCATCGCCAGCAGGCTGGCTCCCACTGGGTTCTGCACTTTACTGTGGGGCCAGCCTGCTGGCGATGGCGCCTGACCCGACAACGCAGGACCGAGGCTAGCCCCGGCCCGTGATTCACCGTAGCATCGCGCCATTGATTTAACCGAGGTGCCTATGCTGATCCCCCACGACCAACTGGAAGTCGACACCCTGACCCGCCTGATCGAAGATTTCGTCACCCGTGACGGTACCGACAACGGTGATGACACCCCGCTTGAAACCCGTGTGCTGCGAGTGCGTCAGGCATTGACCAAGGGGCAGGCACTGATTGTCTTCGACCCGGAAAGCGAGCAATGCCAGCTGATGCTCAAGCACGACGTACCCAAGCACCTATTCGACTGATTTTTTGGGCCGGGGCAGTTTGCGCTGGATGCGCTCGTAGATTTCGCATCGGTACACTTTGACGTTGCGCGGAGCCTCGACGCCGAAGCGCACTTCACCGCCGTTGATGCCAACGACGCGTATCGAAATGCTGTCACCGATGGAAATCAACTCGCCTACAACACGGCTGAGTACAAGCATGGCCTTCGTCCTTCAAGGTTACCGGACCTTGAAGATGCCCGGCGTACCGCAGCGCTTCAAGGCAACAGTGGCAATCCAGACCGAAGCTACAAGCACAGACCCACAGCACTGAAAGAAACGTCTGACAAATCGATCAGGCACTTCCTTCACGACGCGGTAAAGCGCGGGCCAAACAGGATGACGCTCGCCCCGATCACACACAATGCCACGCCGATCCAGTCCGAACCGAGTGGACGAATCCGCTCGACCACCGCCAGCCAGCCAATCGATGCAATGATGTAAATGCCCCCGTAGGCGGCATAGGCGCGACCGGCGTAGACCGCTTCGACACGGGTCAGCAACACCGCGAACAAGGTCAGGCTGAGCAGCGCCGGTACGATCCACCAAGCGCTTTTGCCCTGGCGCAACCACATCCAGAAGGCAAAACAGCCAGCGATTTCAAACAGCGCGGCGAGGAAAAACCACAGGTAGTTGAGCATGCGAACGCCTCGCGAGGATGACCGATGGCGGCCACCCTAACGAGGCTGTTCCGTGGGGGCAAGTTCAGCCTGCGGTTTGTTTGGCCTTGGCGCGCATCTTGTCGGCCATCAGGGTCATTTCGTTGTAGAGCAGTTGCGGGTTTTTCTGCTTGAGCGCCCAAGCCATGCGGCCCTGCTCATGGGGCAGGATCATGAACTCGCCGGCGGCGACCTGCTGATAGATGTAGTCAGCGATGTCTGCCGCGCTGATCGGCGAGCTTTCCAGCAGTTTGCCGACCTGGGCTTTCATCGCCGGGGTCGGGCCGCGGAACGAGTCCAGCAGATTGGTCTGGAAGAACGATGGGCAAACCACGTGCACGCCGACTTCCTGCTGGGCCAATTCAATCAGCAGACTTTCGGACAGTGCCACCACGCCAGCCTTGGCCACGTTGTAGTTGCTCATGGCCGGACCTTGCATCAACGCGGCCATCGACGCGATGTTGATGATCTTGCCCTTGCTTTGCTCCAGCAGCGGCAGGAAGGCCTTGCACCCCTTGACCACGCCCATCAGGTTGATCGCGATTTGCCAGTCCCAGTCTTCCAGGGACAGTTCACTGAAGAACCCACCGGACGCCACGCCGGCGTTGTTGACGATGACATCGATACCACCCAGTTTCACTTCGCAGGCCTGGGCGAAGGCGGTCAACTGGCTGTAATCGCGCACATCGCAGCGCTGGATGAAACCGTCGCCGCCGGCTTCGCGAACCAACTTCAGGGTTTCCTGCAGGCCCGGCTCGCTGACGTCCGACAAGGCCAGCTGCCAGCCTTCGCGCGCCCAGCGCAGCGCGATTTCGCGACCCAGGCCGGAGCCCGCACCAGTGATCATCATGCGATTTTGCATAGCAGACAGCCTTGTTGTTCGGGGGAAGATGCAGCGAGTGTAGCGAAGGATATTGCCCGACCCACGCTCCATCAGATTGCTGAATGCCCCGAGCAAACCGCAGGCGCGTCCGACCCAACTAACACAATTAACCCCGAAACAGCACATTGTTCGAAAAACATCGAAAAAACTTGGAATTTTATAGCGTGCGCGGCAGTCCGATTTTTTAAGCAGCTAGAATTAATTTCATTCCCGCTGACCGTTAACGATCAGGTCATTCCCGAATACATCCAACAAGGAAACAGTCATGGGCACAATTCTTATCGTAATTCTGATCTTGTTACTGATCGGTGGCTTGCCGGTCTTCCCACACTCCAGAAGTTGGGGTTATGGCCCATCGGGCATCATCGGCGTCGTGTTGGTCGTGCTGCTGATCCTGCTCTTGCTCGGCAAAATATGAAGATCTGACCGGCAAAAAAATGTAGGAGCGAGCCTGCTCGCGATGGACTTGATGACGACGCGCTTATCCAGAAAATACGCGTCGTCGTTAACGTCCATCGCGAGCAAACTCGCTCCTACAAGTGTTTGTTTCTCTATTGCCGCTTTACTTAGTCCGGCTTGCCGTCAACCACACCGGCGGTGTTGTCGAGCAGGCTCTTGGTGGCCGTCTGCAGGAACGACTCAAGCTTCAGCTTCAGTGCCGCTTCATCGGACGACCCCGGAATCAACTCACCTTTAGGATTCGCGCCCAGCTCGTACCGGTAGAGTTTCGGCGACATTTCCTTCGGCAATACCAATACGCGATCGGCGGTGAGCAAGGCGACGGTCTGATCGCTGCCCGATGGCTTGATCACGCCAAAACCCTTGTCGCCTTCCGGCAGGTTAAGCAGGTCGCGCCCCCAGCACTGATGGCGCACTTCACCACCCAGTCGACCCATGATGGTCGGCACTATGTCAATTTGAGTTCCGACGGTGTGGTCACGCTGGCCGAATTTTTCCTGAATGCCCGGTGCAATCATCAGCATCGGGACGTTGAAACGCCCCAGATCCATTTCGGTGATCTGCTGTTCGTTGCCAAAACCGTGGTCACCGACGATCACAAACAGGGTTTCGTTGAAGTACGGCTCCTTGCGTGCCTTCTCGAAGAACTGACCCAGCGCCCAGTCGGAGTAACGCATGGCGGTCAAGTGCTCATTCAGGTTGCCGCGATCGGTCACTCGCTCAACGGGCAATGGCGACGGCAAGGCGTAAGGTGTGTGGTTGGACAGGGTTTGCAGCAAGGCATAGAACGGTTTTTTATCCTTGCCATCACGAGCCTTCAGCTCTTCCAGGCCACGGTTGAACATGTCCTGGTCAGACACACCCCAGGTCGGGTCGGAGAACACCGGGTTAACGAAGTCGTTACGCCCGATGAAGTTGGTCATGCCCTGGTTGCTGAAGAAACCTGACTGGTTATCCCAAGCGAAGTCACCATTGTAGACATACACGTCATCGTAATGACGGGCACTGAGCAATTGCGGCAGACCAGACAGCTTGTGACTGCCTTCCGGCGTTTGCATCAGGTATTCGAAACCCGGCAGGTTCGGGAAGCACGCCATGGTGGCGAACATACCCTGGTGGGTGTGGGTGCCGTTGGAGAAGAAGCGGTCGAACAACAGACCCTCCTTCGACAGTTTGTCGAGGTATGGCGTGATGTTGCCCGGTGCACCCAATGCCCCCACCGAGTGACCGGCCATGCTTTCCATCAGGATCACGACGACGTTCTTGATCGGCAGGGTCTTGTCTGCCGGAGGCGTATAAACGCGACGTACGGCAGCGGTATCGCCATCCACCAGTTTTTCGTCCTTCATCACCAGCATGTCACGCACGGTCTGCTGTGCCTCGGGTTGTGGCAATGTCGCTTTCCAAATGTTGCTGCGCTCGTCGGACATCCGGCTCTTGGCAGCGGCAATCAGTTGCAAGGTACCGTTAAGGCCCAACTGGTTGGCGAAGTTCGAGTCGGTGGTGTAGACGTCACCCCAACGCAGCGGTGGGCCCTGACGCAAGGTGCCACGGGCAGCGACCACGCAGATCAGCAGGCAGACCACGAAAACCGCCATTCGCGCATACCACGGGGCAACCTGACGCGTACCAATGCTGCCGCCGCTGAAGGGGCCACGAGGACGGGTCGCACGATCAGCACCCTTGAATGCCAGGCTGAGGATCCAGGTGCCTACGGCCCAGGCCAGCAGGTAGCGAACGACCGGAAAACCGTACCAGAGCATGCTCATCACGGTTTTCGGATCTTCTTTTACATACTGGAAAACCAGGCCGTTGAGGCGCTGGTGGAACTCACGGTAGAAATCCATCTCCATGAGGCCCAGGAACAGGGCGATGCTCGAAGCAACCGTCAACCAGAAGCGGAACAGCCCGCGCGCCGCCATGGTACGGACGCTAAACAACGCGAGCAGCAACGGAACGCTGAGGTAAACCACCAGGCGCAAATCGAAACGCAGGCCGTTGGCGAATGCTTCGAGAAATGTCGAGGCTGGTGTGGAGAGGATCATCTCGCGGTTGTAGACCAGCAGCGCGACGCGCAGTGCGGAAAACATCACCATCATGACCAAAGCACACAGCAGTGTATAAGCCAGATGCGATTTGACGGTCGGTTGCAGCAGGCGATTTGAAGCTCGCTGCTGATTCAGGGCGTCCGGGATTGCCATGTCGTATTAGGACCCATTGGAAGTTGAAGTTTCAAAAATACAGCTGCGCCCTGCCCTCTGTTGGCCAGATCCTGGCCCGGGGTTTGCGCGATGCGCAAATGTTGCACGATCAACCGCAGCATTGCCATTGATAAGTGTTCGTCGATGCAGACGCGCGCGAATTGTCTTGGAGGCGTTGTGAAAATTTCGTGCAACGCATATCTGGAAACAAAATAAAGCCCTGCCCTGCAAATACGGCAACGCCCCGAACCGGTCGGGGCGTTGCTCAAGCCTTGCTCAACAGCGCAATGCGATTACTTCTCGGCGCGTGCCTTGAGGTTTTTCAAGGTATTGAACGGCGCATCGACCACAAACTTGTTGGCCACCATCGACGGAACACTACCGCCCGGCTCGGTGTGAACCTGATAGGTCACTTCAACCTGATCGCCCTTGGGAACGAACTTCCAGAAACCATCGATCTTGGCCACCCGGACCAGACCTTTTTCCTCAGGCAGGTATTTCGGCACACCTTCGAGCTTGCGGGTCAGGCTGCCATCGGCACCTTCGATAATGGTGACGTGCATCACCGAATCACGCGGGGTGACTGGCCAAGGCGTATTGAACTGGGTGTAGGTCCAGAGCTGATTGCCTTCCTGCTTGAGCAACTTCTGGGTCTTGCATTCGTGAATCCAGGCGCAGGCGCCGGGGACGTCATCCTGTAGTGCGCGCAGTTTGGCCATGGTGGTCTTCATCAGGGTGACGCCCTGGTAGGCCTTGTAGTCGGAACCTGGCACTTCACTCAGGGATACCTTGATGCCGTCTTCGTTCTTGGCAACTTTCCAGTCTTCGGCCTGAGCGACCGAGGTGGCCAATACAGCTGTCAAACCACACAGCAGAGCAATACGATGCAGCGAACCCATAGTCTTATTCCTTATTGTTGAAGTTCAGTTCGTCGGGCTTGCACCTCCGATCACCTTCCGGTTTTTCGGAGGTGCGAGCCCACACATCACGCAGCCGTCATTTGCTCCCACCAGCCGATCAGCCTGATCGCGTCTTCACGGCTATTGCCGCACACCTCGATATCAGCCTCGAACGCCGAACAGACTGCCGGGCGCTCTGGCTGGCCGAAAATAGTGCACAGGTTTTCGGCAGACAATTGCAGGCATCGTTCCCCCGCGGCTTTTCCGTTGGGCATGCCGGGGATGGGTGAGCTGATGGATGGGGCAATGCAACAGGCGCCACAGCCTTCACGGCATTTCATGACGACAAGCTCCTCGCGACGGGCAATGTGTTAAAGGACGTGGCACAGAGTAACCGCTAAAACAGTTGTTTGAAATTGGCGAACCACGAGTTTTTGCCTGCAACCGGGCGTGACCGGGCAGTCTCCGACAAAACGCCTGGTTGGCGGGTCATCAGCAGGGAAGAATTAATGCTTGAACTCGAATTCCAACGCCGCGCCTTCGACTTCACGACGTTCTTCGTTGCGCAGCTGCAATTGCATTTCGTTGCTGATCAACCTTCCGTTGAGCTGGAACTGACTGCTTTTGTCACCGAACATTTGCGGCAGTACCGGATCTCGCCTCGGTAATGGCACGGTGCCCACCGGCTTCAGCTCCTCGACCATGCCCTTGGGCAAACTCAAATCCAGGTCGACTGAAGGCAGCGGGGTTTTCGCCACCTCGCTGGCCGGTTTCGACTTGGCCGCAATCGGAGGACGCTTTTTGACCGGCGCGGCTTTCTTTTTGACCGGGGCGGCTTTGGTGGCTGGAGCGGTTTTTTTCGAGGTAGTGCTTGCTGCCGGTTTTTCCTGAACAGAAGCGGCCATCACGGAGAGCGGCTGAGCGCTCAATAACAGGCAAATCATCAGCCAGGTGGCGGGAAAAATCGGTTTCATGGACCCAACGGCGCAACTGCGCTAACGACAGAGGGGCCATATGCTCGCTTGTTGCAATCAACATGACAAGCGCGGACAGGCATTACCTGCCCGCCTCCGTCACAGACCACCGGCCATTTCCTGGCAGAGCTGGGTGGCGAGCATGCCAAGGGTCATCAAGGCACGTTCGGCTTCACGATTCCACGGGATGCCGCAGTTCAAGCGAATGCAATGATTGAATTGCTCGGTATTACTGAAAATCAGCCCCGGCGCGATGCTGATGCCCTGCTGCAGCGCCCGCACGTGCAATTCCTGGGTATTGACCCGACCCGGCAGGCTCACCCACAAAATGAAACCGCCGGTTGGCCGCGTCATCTGGGTGCCTTCGGGGAAATACTGCTGCACGGCCAGCTGGAAGGCGCTGAGGTTCTTGCGGTATTCCTGACGGATGTAACGCAAATGACGGTCGTATCCACCGTTTTCCAAGTAGGCAGCAATACCCATTTGCGTGACGCTGCAGGCGGAATGGGTGCTGAACGTCTGCAAACGCTGGATTTCCTGCTGGTACTTGCCGGCAATCATCCAGCCGATCCGTACACCCGGCGACAGGGTCTTGGAGAAACTCGAGCAATAGATCACCCGGTCCAGGCGGTCATAGGCCTTGAGCGCTTTGGTGCGCCCCTGCTCGAACATCAACTCGCCGTAAATATCGTCCTCGACAATCTGGATATCGAAGTCAGATGCCAGGCGCAGCAGTTGTTTCTGCCGCTCCTCGGGCATGGTGCCCCCCAGCGGGTTGCTTAAACGAGTGGTCAGCACCAAGGCCTTGATCGACCACTGGTTGGCCGCCAATTGCAAGGCTTCGAGGCTCATGCCGGTGGATGGGTCGCTGGGAATTTCGATGACCTTGAGGCCCAGCAGATCAGCCAATTGCAGCAAACCATAGTAGGTCGGCGACTCGGCTGCGATCAGGTCACCCGGTCGGGTCAGCACTCGCAGGGACATTTGCAAGGCATCGACACAGCCGTGGGTGATCACCACTTCCGACGGATCGACCACCACGCCCGCATCACGCATGCGAATCGCCACTTGCCGGCGCAACGGTTCAAAACCCGGGCTGAACATATAGCTGAACGCACGCGGACTGTGAAAACGGGTGACTTTGGCCAGTTGCTGATGCAGTGCCCGCACCGGCAAATAATCGACGCTCGGTACTGCGGCGCCCAACGGAAAGACGCCTTCGCGGCGGGATTCGACCAGCACCTGTTGGATGATGCTGCTGCGAGTGACCAGCCCAGGACGCTCAACCCTGGCGATATCCGGTGTCGGTGCGGTCAGGGCCGGGGTCTGGTGCACGTAGTAGCCCGATTGCGGCCGGGCACGGATCAGCCCCTGATCCTCGAGGTTGGCATAGGCCTGCAGCACTGTCGCATGGCTGACATTGAGCTGCGAGCTCATCTTGCGCACCGAAGGCACACGCTCGCCGGGTTGATAGACACCTCGACGGATATCTTCGGCCAGTTGCTGAGCAATACGTTGGTAGAGCAGGAGATTGGTCATGACGCAGCACTCGATTTCACGGGCATTTTATTCTTGTGTGAAACAATACCGGAACAGTTTAGAAGTGTACGGGGACAGTTGCCACAATAGTCGACAGTACAGTGCAGTGTCAGCAAGAACTGTACTGTTCTGAGCACTATTTGGCAGGCGAAAAAAAACCCGGCGCTGACTGGCAGGCCGGGTTTCCAGTGACGCAACCCTTAGCGGGCGGCGCCCATCTGGCCTTTTTCATCGGAGAACACAATTTCCACCCGACGGTTCTGGGCACGACCCCGCTCGGAAGCGTTAACGTCCACAGGGTATTCATCACCGTAGCCTTCAACCTGAATACGTTTGTCGTCGATCCCAAGATCCGTCAAAACGTCCGCCACCGATTGCGCACGGTCGCGGGACAGCTTGAGGTTTTCCTGTTTGCCGCCGGTGCTGTCGGTGTAGCCTTCGATCCGCACCACACGCTTGGGGTTGAGCTGCAGGAACTGGACGACTTTCAGCACGACGCGGTTCGCCGAGTTTTTCAATTCTGCTTCGCCGGTGTCGAACAGCACGTCGCCCAGGGTCATGACCAAACCACGGTCGGTCTGGGTGGTGGCCGTCGCAACGATTTGCTCTTCGATCCATTTGCCCTGCTGCTGCACGCTGAGCAGTTTGGATTCACGCAAGGCCAGTTGCAGGCGCTGCCGCTCCAGTTCGAGCTTTGCCGCGCGCTCTTCGTTAAGCACCTGATCGGTGTGTTCCCGAGCGATCTCGCTGTAACGCTGGCTCAGATAAGCGTAATGCGCCACGTCCGACCCGCTGCCCCAGTAGCTGGACAAACGATCGGCGCGCGCCAGGGACTCACCGGCGCGAATCACGTCCTTGGGGGCGATACGCAGCACGTTGGAATCTTCCTTGACCTTCTGGAAGTTGGCGCCCGCCTCCTGCAATGCCGCTTCGCTGTGCTGGCCGGCGCAGCCATAAAGGCTCGCGCAACCCGCCAGGATCAGACCACCGAGGGCCTTGGTCTTGAGGCTCATTGGGAGTCCCCCACTTGCTTGCGCAGACGGGCGATGCGGGTATTGAGCACGCTCAACTGCTCCTCGCTCTTGAGGGTCAGGACCCGGGCCTCAGCCAGACGCGCGTCCAGCTCGGCCTGTTCGGCCCGCATGCGTGCGTTTCTGAAGGATTGGTCGGCCATGTTGCCCTTGGCCCGGTTGAACTTGTCTTCGGCCAGTTTCATTTCAGGCACTTCGTCGGCAGTGGCGCCAACAGCCTTGGCTTGTTCGAGTGCCTGTGCAGTCAGGCGCATTTGTTCATTCGGCGCAGGATCGGCTGCACAACCCGCCAGAGCCAGAACGGCCAGGGCAGCGAAAAGAGGTCGAATACTCACTAAAAATCCCTACTGTTTTGGGCTACTGACAGGTGGGGTCTGCCGTTGAGAAAGTTGAGCATTCAACGCTC
>Ga0302258_1000040_pt1 | contig 11944 bp, 10 predicted proteins | sample I_Fen_N2_4_FD_194568 | JGI IMG/M metagenome (GOLD analysis project Ga0302258, IMG submission 194568) | Peat permafrost microbial communities from Stordalen Mire near Abisko, Sweden - I_Fen_N2_4 | ecosystem: Environmental > Terrestrial > Soil > Wetlands > Permafrost | place: Sweden: Abisko... | reverse complement strand
CCTGGGCGTACCGGAACCGGACCACGCGGCGCTGCGCCCACGCCCGGGTGAGGTCCTCGACATGCCGGTTGAACCCAGGGTCGACGGGGCGGAGGGCAAGGTCGCGGAGCGTTCGCTCGACATGCTCGTGCAGCGCGTCCGGGAGAGCCGCCGCCAGCTTCTGGAACGCGGAGGCGAGGTTCGGGTCGTACTTGTCCGAGTAGCGCGTGATCACGCGCGCGGCCAGGAAGACGGCCGTGGCCTCCGGCTGCGTCAGCTGCAGCGGCGGGAGGAACGCACCCTTGCCGACGCCCCATCGGCCACCCTCGCTCCAGAGGGGGATCTTCAGCTCCCGCTCGAGGGCGCGCAGATCCCGGTAGGCGCTCCGCTTCGCCATGTTCGTCCGGCGCGCGATCTCCTCCACCCGGATCCCGCCGTCGCCGCTGCCCTGGAGGATCGCGAGCACATTCAAGAGGCGCGCCGTCCGGTCGCGCTTGCCCTCCAGGCGCTCGTCGTCCGGCAGGTCCGGGTCCCTGGTGTCGTACGTCATCCGACGTCCCTTCTCGTCAGCTGCCCGGTGGCAGCACCGTGATGGGGGAGCCGCGGTCCACCGCGGTGATCCGGAAGCGGATGCCGGCGACGAGCGCGTCATCCGAGAGGTCGAGCGCCGGTCCCGAGATCCGGCCGTCCACCTGGCCCAGCTGGCCGTCGGCGAAGACCCAGTAGTCCAGGTCGCCGCGCCAGCGCGCGAGGTCGGTGTCACCGACGAGCATATCCACCTCCGGCAGCGCGTCCCGGATCATCGTGCCGTCGGCCGCGATCCGGCAATGCCGTGCGCGCGCACCCTCGATGAAGGAGATCCCGCGATCCTCGGCAACGGCGCGGTTGGCCGGGTTGAGCGCCACCAGGAGCATGGACCGGTCCAGGTCTCGCCCGAGGCTGCGGCCGGGTTTCGCCACGGCCCACGGGTGCCCCGGCGCCAGCTCCCAGGTCCGGTCGTCGATCCGCGTCATCCCGTGCTGGCCGAGCGTCAGGCGTGTCGCCGCGAACCCGTCCCACGCGAAGTCCGTCCCGCTCCGTGTACCGCGGATGGCCACCTGCCCCGTGAACTGGCCGTCCAGCGACGAGTCCATCCGCAGGTCGAGGACCGCCGTGGTGCCGTAGAGGATCACCCCTGAGCAGAGGGGCGGCTCGAGGTCCGGGTCCGTCGGACCGAACCGCGACGTGATCGCGGGACGGTCGCCCAGTGCGAGCTCGTTGACGATCGCCATCGTGGAGAAGATGCCGCCTGCGGCCAGGACCATCCCGCACCCGAGGACGGTGCCCATCACGAGACGCCGGCGTCGCAGCGCCGTGTCGCCCAAGCGCCGGCGGGCGATGCCGAGACCCGCGAAGACCGCGGTCGCGACGAGCGCCAGCAACCAGGGATAGGCGGCCTCGAGCGAGGGCAGGAGCGTCTGCGGACCGCGGCCGGTGAGCTGGCTGACGAGCCCGCCGAGGGACGGGATCAGCAGGAGCATCGCCCCGAGCGCGATCCAGGCGATCACGGTGAAGGCACGATCGCTGCGGGCGACCGGGGGCCAGACCAGGGCGGCAACCGCGATGAGGATCGGGCCCGCCGCAGCGATACCCACCAGGGTGTCCACCGGGCCACCCGGCCGATACTCGACCAGGATCAGCACGAACGCCGTCAGCCAGAGGCCGACGAGCACCGCCGCCAGGATCCGCAGCTCGATCGTCCGTACACGCACGACACCGAGTCTAGCGATCCTCGCGCGCGGCGCCTGCGACGGGCTCCGTGACCGGTCGGATGGCCCCACAAGTACCCGGACCGGTGGGACTCCCGGGTCCTCGCGGACCGGGACCATCTCGCCCCACAGTTGCCCCACTGCACCGCTCCTGGCGCAGGACCTGCAACCGAATACCCCGCCGGTGGCGGCGGCTCCCTCCTCCTCCGCCCCGGTCGAACCTCCGAAGCGACGCCGTTCTCCTCCCGGCGTCGCTTCGGTGCTTCCGGCGACCCGCCACCGGTACACTTCGAACGGAAGCGTCCCGAGGAGGAATACCGGCCCCGTGCAGACCCTGAAGGGCGTCACCGCCCTCGTCTTCGTCGCCGCCGTTGCGGCGGCGTGCTCCAGTGGCGCCGCGACGCCGTCGCCCGTCCCGTCGGCGGCCCCGACGCCCGTGCCCACCGCGGCCCCGACCGCCGCCCCGACGCCCGCGCCCACCGCGGCCCCGACCGCCACGCCCGATGCGTGCGCCCCCGGCAGCCTCGCGGTCAAGACCGCCGGCAAGCTGACGATCGGCACCGACAACCCGGCGTTCCCGCCGTACTTCGATCCGGCCGCCTCGGGCGAGCCGAAGACCGACCCGTGGGAGCTCGGCGACCCGACCAACGGCCGCGGCTTCGAGAGCGCGGTCGCCTACGCGGTGGCCGACAAGCTCGGCTTCGCGAAGGGCGACGTCACCTGGGTCTACGTCCCGTTCGACAGCTCGTACGCGCCGGGCCCGAAGGCGTTCGACATGGACATCAACCAGGTCTCGTACACGGCGGACCGCGCCAAGACCGTGGACCTGTCGGACGGCTACTACACGGTCAACCAGGCTCTGGTCGCCAACGCCGGCACGCCGATCACCAAGGTGACCACGATCAGCGGTCTCAAGGACTTCAAGCTCGGCGCGCAGCAGGGCACCACCAGCTACCAGTTCATCACCGACACGATCAAGCCGACCACCGACGCCTCGGTCTACAACGACAACACGGGTGCGATCGCGGCGCTCGACGCGAAGCAGATCGACGGCATCGTCGTGGACCTGCCGACGGCGTTCTACATCACGGGTTCGGGCGAAGCGAAGAACGGCGTGATCGTCGGCCAGTTCCCCGCCCAGGCGGGCGCGGACGCCGAGCATTTCAGCATCGTGCTCGAGAAGGGGAGCGCGCTGACCGCATGCGTCAACCAGGCGCTCGCAGCCCTCAAGACCGACGGCACGCTCGACTCCATCACCAAGGTGTGGCTGTCGGACAAGGCGAGCGCGCCCGTCCTCCAGCCCTGACCCCGGTATGACCGTCGGGGGTCCGCCGGACACGGGGATCGACCCGCAGCCCCGCGTTCGCGGCCCCCGCCCGTCGCTCGGGCCTGGCGGCCGGTCGAACCTGATCGCGGCCGTCTCAACAGTCGTCGTCTTCGTCGTCCTCGCTGTCGTGATCACGAACGCCCCCGGCTGGCCGGCGTTCCAGGCCCTGTTCCTCAACGCGCAGATCTTCTGGTACTCGCTGCCGCTCGTCGCGGGCAAGTTCTGGGTGAACGTGCGCCTGTTCCTCACCGCGGAGGTGCTGATCCTCGTCTGGGGACTGGTGCTGGCCGTGATGCGCAGCCTGCCGGGTCCGGTGTTCTTCCCGGTGCGGCTGCTCGCGACGATCTACGTCGACGTGTTCCGGGCGTTGCCGGGCCTGCTGGTGATCTACATGCTCGGCTTCGGGATCCCCGCCCTGGGGATCCCCGGTGTCCCGAACGACACGTTCTTCTGGGGCCTCGTCGCCCTGACCCTGCTCTACTCGGCGTATGTCTCCGAGGTCTATCGCGCGGGCATCGACTCGATCCATCCCAGCCAGGCGGCCGCCGCACGGTCGCTGGGCCTGTCGGAGTTCCAGGCGATGCGGTTCGTGGTCGTGCCGCAGGCCATCCGGCGCGTCATCCCGCCCCTCCTGAACGACTTCATCGGGCTCCAGAAGGACACGGTCCTGGTCTCGGTCATCGGCGTCGTCGAGATCTTCCGGGAGAGCGCGATCATCCAGAGCGCCAAGTTCAACTACACGCCGTTCCTGGCGACGGCCCTGATCTTCCTCCTGATCACGATCCCCCTGGCGCGGCTCACGGACTGGCTGCTGGCACGCGAGAAGAGGCGACGTCAGGGTGGCGGCTCCGTCCCGACCGGCAGCCGCAGGCCCCGGCTGCTCGCGTTCCGCGGGTGACCGTCGCCGCCCTGTCGATCCAGGGCCTCCACAAGTCGTTCGGGTCGCTCGAGGTGCTCAAGGGCATCGACCTCGAGGTTGCCGAGCACGAGGTCATCGCGCTCATCGGCGCCTCGGGGAGCGGCAAGTCCACGCTCCTGCGGTGCATCAACCTGATCGAGCCCATCGATGCCGGCCGGATCCTGATCGAGGGCGAGGAGATCACGGCCAAGGGCGTCAAGGTGGACCGCATCCGGCGGCGCGTCGGGATCGTGTTCCAGGCGTTCAACCTGTTCCCGCACATGAGCGTCATCGACAACGTCACGCTCGGGCCGCGCAAGGTTCTCCGGCACAGGGGGGCAGAGGCCGAGCGCGACGCCCTGGCCCTGCTCGACCGCTTCGGCCTCGCCGACAAGGCGCACGACTACCCCGACCGGCTCTCGGGCGGCCAGCAGCAGCGCGTGGCCATCGTGCGGGCGCTCGCGATGCAGCCCGACCTCCTGCTCCTCGACGAGGTCACCTCCGCCCTGGACCCGGAGCTCGTGGCCGAGGTGCTCAACGTCATCCGGGAGCTGGCCGCCGGCGGCATGACGATGCTGATCGCCACCCACGAGATGGGTTTCGCCCGAGACATCGCGAACCGCGTCTGCTTCCTGGACGCCGGCACGATCCTGGAGCAGGGACCGCCGGCGCAGATCTTCGCCGAGCCCCGCGAGGTCCGGACGCGCCAGTTCCTCAACCGGATCATCGAGGCGGGGCGGCTCCAGGTCTGACGACGGTCCCGAGGCCGCGGCGGGTCCCACGATGCGACCGAAACCCCGTCCGCCGCGCGGAGACGGCCACCATGGTCAGGGGTTGATGCCCGTCGAGCCGGCCTCGGGGCGCGCGAGCCCGCAGTCGGGCGTGGTGCAGAGCTCCAGACCGAGCTCGGCCAGCCCCTCGGCCAATGGCGTGAACCCGAGCGTCCCGTCGAAGCTGCGACTCGTGACGCCCGCCGGGATCCCCCGCACCAGCACCGCGCCGCCCGAGTCTCCGGTCTCGACGTGGATGTTCGCGGCGATCATGCACGGAAAGTAGGAGCCGTCCTCCGGGTGGAGGTTCTCGCCCTTCTCGACCACCGGCCCGCTCCGGTAGGTGTTGCGGCCGTCGATCTCGGCCAGGTCGCCGATGGCGATGTCGGCGCACGCAAGCGGCTTCGTGCCCTCGGCGATGATCCGGTAACCGGCCGTGCCCAGGTCCACGACGTTGAGGTGCCCCCACGGGATGCGGTCCTTCGCGACCACCAGGTAGTTGATGTCGGACGCCGCGCACGTGTGTCCGGGGTATGGGCACGAGGCATCCCGGGCGGCCGGGCCGAAGACGCCGCGCACGGAGGTGCCGTCCGGGTCGTAGGCCACGGTGCCCTCGCTGGTGCAGTGACCGGTGGAGGTGAGCACGATCTCGTCCCCGTGGCGGGCATAGAACCCGCCGGAGCAGTATCCCCACAGCTGCTGGCCGGCGAGGACCGGCGGGTCGTACACGGGCGTGGTGCGCCGCGGCTGCATGGCCCGCGCAACCACGAGGGCGCCGGTCACGAGCAGCAGGCCCACGAGGACGACGACAAGCACGTGGAAAGGCCGGACCCGCGCTCGCGCACCCGTCGTCGCCACCAGCGTCGCTGCCTCCCTCGCCCAGGGGCCGGCCCAACCCGCCGGACCCGGTGATCGGATCATCGCCGACATTCACCGGTGCCGTCACCCTGACGATCGGACGTCCCGCGTCCAGCGTTCAGCGGTCGACCAGCGGCCCCCGGCACGCATCGACGAAGAACGAGAACAGCCGCTCGAACGCCTTCGGCGTGGACTCCGTGCGTTCCGGGTGGCACTGGACGGCCATCCGGAACGGGCCCTCCCGGCCCTCGAACGCCTCCACCAGGTCCCCGGCCGCGCTGGGCGAGACCCCGGACGCGACGTAGCGCGGCGACAGGTCCGCCACCCGTACCGCCTGGTGGTGGTAGCTGTTGACCGTCAGCACGCTGCCGCCGACCCCGGACGGGGATAGGATCCGCGCCATCCGCGTCCCGGGCACCAGGCGGAGGGGATGGGTGAGCGCGGGACCGTCGCCCCAGCCGGGTCCCGAGTGCCCGTCCACGTGCTGGAGCAGCGTTCCACCGCCGAACACGTTCATCGCCTGGAGGCCGCGGCAGATGCCCAGGACGGGGATTCCCCGCGCGTCGGCGTTGGCCCAGGCGGCGGCCTCCAGCTCGTCGCGGTCGGGCTCGATGTCCACCGATCCCAGGTTGGCGGCCCCGTACCGGGCCGGCTCGATGTCCGCCCCGCCGGTCAGCAGGAGCCCGTCCATCGACGCGAAGGCCGCGGCCCGATCAGACGCCGGAGACGTCGAGTCGAGGGCGATCGCCGCAGCCCCATGCCGCACGACCGAGTCCACGTAGAGCGCGTTCCTGCGGGCCGCGAGCTCTGGCTCGGCCTGCCGGGCGGCGGTCATGAGAGTGACGACGATCCGGGGCGGGCGCCGCGCGACTGGGGACATTCATCGAGGATACCCGCCCCGCCGTCAGCCTCCCGCGCTCGCGTCCGGTGAGGGGCTCCCCGTGTCGTATCCGCCGTCATCGCTGGGCACCGGCGTGACCTCCACGCCGCTCTCCCCGTTGTCGGGCGGCGGCACGTACTCCTGGCCCTGCAGGACCTGCAGCACCCAGCCCGCCTTGAGCAGGTCCGGCCTGTAGGCGGCCGACTCCGGGTCCAGCGACGGGTACGTGGCCCTGTTCCAGTACGCGATGCTCCTCCCCGAGGTCTTGAACCGGCGCGCGATGCGCGCCAGGGTGTCCCCGCGGACGACCGTGTACAGGGTGAATGTCGGCGCCGGCGTGGGCGTGGGCGGACCCGGCGTGGGCGTCGGCGCGGGCGTGGGCGTCGGCGCCAGGGTGGGCGTGGGCGTCGGGACCGGCGTCGGGCGGATGGACGCGGGGAGGCACCCGGCCGCGGCCAAGAGGCAGGCGAGCGCCACACCGGCGACCGATGCCGGGTGGCGATGTGCGCGGCGTGACGGGTGCACGGCGAACCTCCGATGGCCGGAGTGTGACGCACCGCGCGGAATCGCGGCGACGCCTATGCCGGGAAGACCGTCGGCGGATCGACCGGTGTCGGCTCAGAGAGCGTGAACTCTGCGGCCAGCGCCAGGCCCTCATCGGCGGTCGCGACGCGCCCGCGTCCGCCGCGCTTGGCGACGAAGCAGGCGCGGTCGGCGGCGAGGAGCACCTCCTCCGCATTGTCGCCGTCGATCGGGTACAGGGCGGCGCCGATCGAGGCCGCGACGTGCATGCCCTCGGCCGCCCACCTCGTGCCGGGCCCGCCCACGGTGGCGACGGCCGCCCGGATGCGCTCGGCGACCGAGGCCAGGCCGTCGGCGTCGCTTCGCGGCAGGATCACGACGAACTCGTCACCGCCGTACCGGAAGACCGCGTCCGTGTCGCGGGCCGCACCGAGGATCGCCGCCGCGATCTCGCGCAGCAGCCGGTCGCCCGCCTGGTGGCCGAGCGTGTTGTTGACGTCCCGGAACTCGTCGAGGTCGATGATCACGAGGCCGAACGGCTCGCGCGACGCCACGCTGCGCCCGAGCCAGTCCTTGAACGTGCCATGGTTGAGCAGCCCCGTCAGGGTGTCGGTCCGGGCCCGGACCTCGGCCGCATGGAAGACCTCGGCGTTGCGGAGCGCGATCGAGACCTGCGCCGCGAACAGCTTGACGAGCTCGAACTCCTCCTCGTCGAAGCGCGCCGAGGTTCCCAGCCGCTCCAGGGTCAACACGCCGGCGGCCCCCGATGGTCCGATCAACGGCACCACGATCAGGCTGCCGTCGATCCGCCCGATCGACCGGAAGTGGTTGATGCGTGGGTCGTTCCGCTCGTCCTCGATCAGCACGGGCTCGTTGTGGTCGACCACCCAGGTGGCGATCCCGGACTCTCCCGGCTCCCACGGCGCCAGGTACTCGTCCGCGTGGACGCCGCGCGCGGTGAGAGGCACGAGGAGTCCCGTCGGCCTCTCAACCACCTCGATGGCGATGTTGTCGCACCGGATCAGGGTGCCCAGGCTGTCCGTGATGCCCTCGAGAAGGGCCCGCTGGTCCAGGGTCGTCAGGATCGACTCCGTGACCCGGAGGAGCTCGCGCTGGGCGCGCAGCCGGCGCTCGAGCGCGCTCGACTGTTCGTGCAGGCGAGCCGTGGCGTCCGCGTTGGCCATCGCCTGGCCGGCAAACGACGCGTAGATCACGAGGAGCCGCAGGTCGTCCTCGGTGAACTGGCGCAGCCCCTGCTTTGACAGCACCAGCACGCCCAGGCAGACGCCCTCGTGGATCATCGGCGCGAGCAGCATCGATTCGTCGGCGTCGGGCGGCGTCCCCGGAATCGTGATCGCACGCGGGTCGTTGGCCGTGTCGTCAACGAGCTGCGGCACCCGGAACCGCGCCACCCAGCCCGTCATCCCCTCGCCCACGGCGACGGTCAGGTCTTCGACGGTCTCGTCGGAGTACACCGCCCCGTGACCGAGCATTGCCACGGGCACGAGGTCCGCGTCCCGGACCCGGTAGACGCGCACGTTCTCGTAGTCGATCAGCTGGCGGAGCTCCGTGGCGATCGCGTGGCCGATTGCGCCGACGTCCCTGAGCCCCGAGAGACGCCCGCCGAGGCGCTGGATCGACTGGAGCTGGGCGGCCCAGGCCGCCATCCGGCCGAAGGTGCGGGCCGAGCGCACCGCGATTGCCGCATCGCCCGCGAGGGCCTCCGCCGCGTCGATGTCCGCCTCGCGCCAGCGGTACGCCTGGTCGTGCGCCAGGTAGAGCATCCCGAGCAGGTCGTGGCCGTCCACCAGCGGCGCCACGACCAGCGTCTCCACACCTTCCTGGATGCCGGCGGCACGGATCGGGCTGCCGGTCCGCGCCGCGTCGGCTCCCAGCAGGACCACCGGCCGGCGGAGGGGGATGTCACGCTGTCCGACGCGAGCCTCCTCGATGCTTCGCGCCAGCTCCATGAACTGGCTGGAGAACCCGATGCCGGCCGGCGACGAGATGCGGTCCTCGGTGTCGCGGAGGATCACGGCGACGCGGTCCGCGCCGAACAGGACCCGGGCATGGTCGCTGAGATCCCGCACGACGTCACCCACGTCGAGCCTGGAGGCGAGGTCGGTGGCGATGCGCCGCAGCGCCTCCGACCGGCGGAGGCGCATGGACGCCTGCTCGGTCGTGGCGGCACCCCGGATGAGCACGCCCAGCGTCCGGGCGATCGCGCCCGCAAGGCGCTTTCCGTCATCGAGGCCGAGCTGCATCGCGCCCGCCAGGACCAGCAAGCCCCACGGTGCCTCGCCGCCCGGGATCCGGACCACCAGCTCGTCCGTGCCGAGGCCCAGGACTGGCGCCGGTCCCGGGAGCCCGGGTCGGGCGTGGATCGGGATCGTTGACTCGAGGGCGAGCGAGAACAGCCCGCGGCTGGACACCATCCCCCGCGCGGCCGTGACCCCTGCGCCCTCGACGTCGGTCGCTCGCGGCACCAGCCCGCCGGGCCGGCGCTCCCAGATTCCGACCAGGGCGGCCCCCGTCGCCACGCGGATCCTCCTGCAGGCCTCGTCGAGCGCCGGGTCGAGCCCGGCCGGGAACGATGCGATCTCCGCGAGGTCGGCGAGGAGGTCGAGCCCGGCGGGCGTGTCCGTGAGCATCGGCGCGTCCGCGGCACCCCGTCGCACGAGCCGGGAACCGGACGCATCCAGCTCGTGCGCCGGTGCCCCGGAGGCGGCGGCGGCAAGGAACCGCTGCAGGTCGGCTTGCCGGTAGCGCCGGTCGCCGCGGTCGTTGATCCGGTAGTAGCGGAGCCGTCCGGCATCGCTCCAGGCCCGCACCGTGTTCGGGTGGACGCCAAGCACCCGCGCCGCCTTCGTGACCGAAAGCGTCGCATCACCCGGACGGGGGGTCCGGGAGGCCCGCGGAGGCATGGAGGATTTGGCAAGCATCGCGTGTCGTGTGACTTTCCGCGACTTCACAGGAATTGCCAATAGGACGAAGTTCTCATCTGGTCGGCTCGCCAGGCCAGGCGGCCTCGGTCCGTGCCCGCTTCACCGGGCAGGGGACTGCTCAGGGCCCGGGTCGCGTGTCCTTCGGACCGCCCGTCAGCCGGACGTAGAGCAGCGTCGCCGCGAGGCTGGCGAGGGCGAGGATGGCCACCGCCAGGATCGCCGCAAGGGGATCCCCGACGAGGCCGGGCCCCTGGCCGCTGCTCCGCGGGTCGCCCCCGGCGGCGGTGGTGGGCGACGGCGTCGCCGCGAACGCCGCGCCGGCGGCGACGACGAGCAGGACCACGGTCGCGACGATGGAGGCGAGGAATGTCTGGAGGGCCGGCCAGGCCCAGCGCGCGGGTCGCGCGCCCCTGGCGCCCCGTCGGGACGCGGGTCGCCCGCTCACCGGCCCACCGCGGCGCCCGCAATGGCCCAGACGAGGCCGGCCCCGACCGCCGCGAGCCCGCCTGCGAGCAGCACGGTGATCGCGACCGTCGCGCCGCGACGACCGCCCGCCAGCAGGCGCATGGCCTCCGCGGGCTCGAGCGTGGTGATCACGAGCGGGCGGCCGAGGCCCGGCCGGAGGATGGGGCCGCGGTCCGGGTCGATGGCCGGGACACCCAGGACCAGGGCGTGATCGATCGTGCTCAGGTACTCGACCCGCAGCCGGACGGGTGTGGCCGGGTCCGTGTCCGCCGGCAGCCTGTCGGGGATCTCGCCCGCCGTCCCCTCCGATTCGCGGGTCACGACGATGAGGCCCTCGTCCAGCGCCGCGGCGTCCACGGCCATCGACTCGAGTCCGCCTGCGATCGCGAACGGCACGACCTCCCGGCGATCCTCCACCGTCGCCCAATCGGAGCCACGGCGCAGCTCGAGACGCGTGCGGCGGAAGACCAGCGGCCTGCCGGCGTCGTCCTCGAACTCCTCGGTGGCGTCGATCCGCCCGCCCACGGCGACATAGCGCGCGGCTCCGGCACGAGCTGCATCGATCGCCTGGGCCATCTGCACCACCGGGGTCGCGGCGAGGATGCGCCCGATCCGGGCCCCCGATCCGAGGCGCCGCATGAGCAGCCACCCGGCGCCGAGCGCGATGAGGCCGGCGAGGACGAGCACGAGGGGGGTCACGCCGCGATGATAGCCGTCGACACGCGGTGTCCCGGCGCGGCGACCGAGTCAGAGGCGCGGGCAGGAATCAGTCGCCCGAAGGAACCTACTCGACGCGTGGGCCTTGATGTCATCGCAGCCGTTAGCATCGCTCAGCACCTTCGGGCTGGATTCAACGCTACGCGCGCGCCCGGGCGGGGTCAACGCACTTATCCACCCCTGACCGCCCAATCTCGTGCGACTTGTCCACGCTGCTTCCACGGCGATGGCGCGAGACGATGCTTTCCGGGTCAGCCGACGCCCCGCCCGGTCCGGGGATCCAGCGCGCGAACCTGCCCGGAGAAGCTCGTCAGGACCAGGTGCCCGCCGACAATCTCGGCGCCCGCGACCACGTCCGAGTGGGCGACCCGCCATGCCACCTCGCCGTCCGCCTCCAGGGCGAACGTCTCGATCTCCGCCTGCAGCAGGACGTGTGGCAGCCGGGACGAACCGAGGAGGGTCACGATCGGGGATGCGGAGCGGTGGCTCCACCGCAGCGTACCCGTCCGCGCCTCCAGGGCGTAGACGTGGAACCCGTACGCGATCAGGAGCAGGCCCTCCGAGTCCCACAGGAGGCCGTCCGGCTCGTCGCTGATGGTGGAGGCGAGGCGCACGGTCCACGGACCCGACGGAGTCTCCACCCGCGCCTCGGCGCGGCAGCGGGCGTCCGGGTCCGGGCCGGAGATCTCGCCGAGGTCCACCAGCGGACCGCCATGCTCGGTCAGGGCGAAGACCGCGGCGCCCTGGCCGCTGCCGGCCCAGCGGAAGCTCGCCCGGATCCCACCCGGGAACGCCACGACCGCCCGACGCGGCTCCACCGTCATGGGGGCCGGGT
>Ga0302258_1000039_pt1 | contig 12126 bp, 10 predicted proteins | sample I_Fen_N2_4_FD_194568 | JGI IMG/M metagenome (GOLD analysis project Ga0302258, IMG submission 194568) | Peat permafrost microbial communities from Stordalen Mire near Abisko, Sweden - I_Fen_N2_4 | ecosystem: Environmental > Terrestrial > Soil > Wetlands > Permafrost | place: Sweden: Abisko... | reverse complement strand
GCCGACGCCGTCCGAGTTGCCCAGGAGAACGGCCGCAGCCGCCGTCCGTCTCGGGACGGGCTCACGATCGAGCAGGCGGCAGCCATCGAGGCGCCACGCGAGTTCAGGCTGTCCCCGGACGGCCGCCGGGTCGCCTTCACCGCGGAGGCCGCCGGAGCACGGCAGATCTTCCAGATGGCGTCCCGCGGCGGTTATCCCGAGCAGTTGACCGCGACCGAAAAGTCGGCCTCCGATCCTCAATGGTCGCCCGACGGACGCCGGATCGCGTTCGTGAGGGACGAGGCGATCTGGATGATCGACGTGGAAGGGTCGCACCAGGCGCTGGTGAGCCAGCACCCGGCCGGGAACCGCTTCCCGCGCTGGTGCGCCGACGGTCATCAGATCGCCTTCATCTCGCGGCGCCGCGGCTGGGATCAGCTGTGGCTCGTGGACGCGCCCGTTCCTCGCCGCGGCCGTCCCGCGACCCGGCCCCGGTCCGCCGAACCGACCCCGATGACGGCGCCGGGAATCGACGTCGACGACTTCGTCTGGTCGCCCGACGGCCGCCAGATTGCCGTCGCCTCACAGCGCCTGCCGGATCTGCTCACGTCTCAGATCCACATCGTGGACGTTGTCACGGCCCACGAACGGCTGATCGCCGGCGACGGCGCCTGGGAGACCGGGCCGCGGTGGCTGCCCGACGGCTCCGGGCTGCTGATGGTGTCGGACCGCGACGGCTGGTTCCAGGCCGTCCGGATCTCGACCGACGGCAAGGAGCGCACCATCCTCACGACGGGTCGGCGCGAGCACGGCGAGCCCGGCGGCTGTTGGGGCTACGTGCCGCTGCCATCGCCCGACGGAGAGCGTTTCGCCTGCACGGAGACCCGCGACGGGCTCGTAGACCTCCTGATCGGCGAGTTGCCTGCGCGCGGCGCGGGTCCGGCCGCCGACCCCGACGTCGGCGTTCATCTGACGGTCGTCAACCCCTTCGACGGCGTCTGGATGACCGTGGGCTGGATGCCCGACGCGTCGGCTCTGCTGGCCGTCGGGCGCAGCGATCGTGCCCCGGACGACCTGTGGCTGTTGCCCGTTCCGGAGGCCGCCGCTCAGGGCGCGAAGGCTCGACAGCTGACGCACTCGCTGCCGACCGTCGTGGACACGGACCATTTCGCGATCGGGACACGGGTCGCCTTCGAGGCTCGCGACGGGCTGCGAATCGAGGGCAACCTCTACCTCCCCATCAACGCCACGGGTGAGGAATCCGTCCGCGTACCGTGCCTTGTTCATTCCCACGGCGGCCCGACCTCTCAGGCGTTACGCGATTGGCTCCCATTCCGCCAGCTCGTGGCCGAGGCCGGGATCGCGTTCCTTTCCGTGGACTTCCGCGGATCCACGGGCTACGGCCGCGACTTCCGGTGGGCGAACCGTGGTGCGTGGGGTCATGCCGACGCCTTCGACGTCATCGACGCCGCCCACTGGGCAGCGGCGCAGCCGTGGTGCGACGGCCGCCTGGCCCATTACGGCGCCTCGTACGGCGGCTACATGACGCTCTGCGTCCTGACCGAGGAACCGGCGCTCTGGCGTGCCGGCATCGACCTCTACGGCGACTCGGACATCGCCGAGAGCTATCGCCACGGAGATCGCACGGGCCGCATCGACCTCGAGCGCATGATGGGCCGGCCCGATGATCCGACGTCCGTCGAGGCCTACCGCCGCGGCTCGCCTCTCCACCGGGTCGAGCGGATCGAAGCCCCGCTGCTGATCATGCACGGCCGCAAGGACAAGCGCGTCGTGCCGCTGATGACCGAGAAGATCGTCGAGGCGCTCGAGATCGAGGGCAAGCACTACCAGCTCCACTGGTACGACGAGGAGCCGCACGGCTGGCAGAAGCGAGACAACCGCCGCGACGCCTGGAAGCGCTGCCTCGACTTCCTGAAGCGTCATCTGCTCGAACAGGTCGACGAAGACTAGGGGGACCTGCACATGCTGGGACGGCCGATCGGAATCAGCCTCCGCGACACCGAGGAATTGGCAGTCTTCTTCGAGAGGCTCGACCACTTGATCGAGGAGCAACTCCTCGGCATGCGGGCGGCCTGGCACGCGACGAGCCGCGAGGCCCATGAGGAGGCCTGGGCCGCGGTCCGAGCCGTCGGAGTTCGCGACGGCCTGACCAAGGAGATCGACCGCGTCCGTAATAAGGCTCTCGGCTGGGCGTCGCGCGGATCGAATTCGATTCCTTACCGGCTCAATAACGACGACACGTGGCTGCAGATCAAGATCGAGGCCGGCGAGCCGATCGTCGACGCGGCGCTGGCGATTGCGCTCGGCAGCCGCCTGGATGAGGCCACGCGCGAGGTTCTCATCGGCCCCTGGTTGCGGGCCACGGAGGCGACGGAGTAGGTCCGAGGGTCGCGAGACGCGTCGGTCGAATACGCCCGGTAGCCCAAACGGGCAACGCCGACCCACGCGTATCGACCGTTTCATCGACCCGATGTACGCTCAGGTCGTGGCAGATCTTCATGTTGAATTGTTGGCGGTAGAGGACTGCCCGCACCTCGAGCAAGCGCGGCGCGACCTGGAGAGCGTTCTCCGCAAGGGGATCATCGAGACGCCGATCCAGCTGATCTTCGTCGCCAGTCAGGAGGACGCCGAGTTCCTCGGCTTCCAGGGCTCGCCCACGATCCGCATCCAGGGCGAGGACGTCGTCCCGCAGCCGGGTCTGCCGGTGGGGCTGACTTGCCGGGTCTACCGCGACGAGGGCGGCCGGGCTTTCGGCTCGCCCCCGATCGAAGCGATCCAGGCGGCCGTGCAGGCCCACCGTCGCGGCAGGCTCGAGGTCTTCCAGCGCGAAGAGGCGGCGAAGGTTGCCGAATTCGCCCGCCGGGCCGACGCAGCCGAAGACTCTTCCGAGGAAGGCTGATCGATGGGCATAGCCGCCACAGTTCGGGTGCTTCCGCATCGGACGATGCGCTCACTCTTCATCTCGCTCTCCCACCGCCGGTCGCTTGCCCGATTGGCGGTGCGAAGCCCGCTGACGCGGCCGGTAGTCGCACGCTTCGTCGCCGGGGAGACGATCGAGGAGGCTCTGACAGCCATCGCGGCCCTCAAGCAGGCCGGGATGCACACCACGGTCGACGTCCTCGGCGAATCGGTCACCTCGCCCGAACTCGCCGCCGCGGCCGCGGATCGCTACATCACGACGCTGCCCGCGCTTGCGTCCCGCGGCCTCGACGCGAACGTGAGCGTCAAACTGACGCAGATGGGTCTGGATATCGACCCTGCGGTGTGCCGCTCCAACGTGAGGCGGATCGTCGACGCGGCTCGGGCGGTGGACGGCTTCGTCCGCTTCGACATGGAGGACCACGCCAGGACCGACGCCACACTCGCGATCTGGCAGGAGGCTCACGAGTCGTATCCGAAGACCGGCGTCGTAATCCAGTCCTGCCTGCGCCGGAGTGCCGCGGATGTCGAGAGGATCCTGGCCGCAGGCGGCAGCGTTCGTCTCTGCAAGGGCGCCTACGACGAGCCGCGCAGCGTCGCCTACTTCAACAAGTCGACCGTGGACGCCAACTACGCGAAGCTGATGGAGCGGCTCCTGACCTCAGGCTCGTATCACGCGCTTGCCACTCACGACCCCAGGCTGATCGCGCGGGCGATCGAGATTGCGGAGCACGTCGGGATCGGCCCCGACCGTTTCGAATTCCAGATGCTCTACGGCGTGCGCCGCGATCTGCAGCGAACGCTGGTGGAGCGCGGATACACCGTCCGGATCTACGTCCCGTACGGCCATGAGTGGTATCCGTACTTCATGCGCCGCCTGGCCGAGCGGCCGGCCAACGTCGGCTTCATGCTCCGGGCGATCCTCAAGGAAGAGGGCCGCCGGGTTCGCGGCAGATAGCTCGGTTGCGCGACGGTCCCGGGACCGCGCCAATGATTCCGTCGCCGCTCACCGAGGAAACGCTCGCGCTGGCCGTCGGCGAGCTCGCCGCCCGCGATCCCGACCTCGCCGGCATCGTCGAACGGTTCGGGCCGCCGCCGATGTGGGATCGGCCGGCCGGCTTCGCGACTCTCGTCCACATCATGCTCGAGCAGCAGGTGTCGCTCGCCTCGGCACAGGCTGCCTTCGACCGGCTGTGCGCGGCCGTCGATCCGCTGACGCCGGATGGCTTCATGGCGCTGGATGACCCGCGCCTGCTGTCGATCGGGTTCAGCCGCCAGAAGACGCGCTACGTCCGGGATCTCTCCCACGCGGTGGCGTCGGGTGCGCTCGATCTGGAAGGATTGGCGCGCCTTTCGGACGCGGACGCACGCGACAAGCTGGTCGCTCTCACCGGCATCGGACCGTGGACCGCGTCGATCTACCTGCTGATGGTGCTGCGGCGGCCGGACGTTTGGCCGGCGAGCGACATGGCCTTGGCGGCGGCCGTCGCCGAGGTCAGGGGTCTCGATCGCCGGCCCGACGCCGATCTGCTGGAGGCGCTGGCGGCTCCGTGGCGGCCGTGGCGATCCGTCGCTGCGCGCCTCTTCTGGCACGACTATCTGAGCCGCCGGGGGAGAGGCGCGTCCGGGCCGGGATGACGGCTCCTATTCGACCGGCTGGCGCAGCACCGTCTTGAGGTTAGCCGGGTCGGCGCGGCGCGGGTCGCCCAGGTAGATCTCGTGATGGGCGCCGCGGGGCCGCAGGCCCTGCTCGGCGATGAAGGCGTGGAGCCCTTCGATCGTCGGGCGCTCTTCGCTGTACGGCCCGACGTGCATGACCTGGGCGGAGCGCCCTTCGCGCCAGCGCTCGAGGCGCAGCCGATCGAGCGCTTCGGAGGTGCCCTTCTTGCGCCGGACTTCGGCGACGCCATTGTCGAAGACGCCAGGCGTGACCTCGTCCGAGACCGCCATGAGCACGCACCAGCCCCACTCCTCCTTCGGGACGTCCAGGTCGAAGGCCCCGTTCTCACCGATGACCCAAAGCGCCTCCAGAGGCAAGACGGGCACGATCACGCCGGCGGGCTTGAGAGCGAACTTGATCGTGTACATGAGGCCGTAGAGGGCCGCGAAAGCCCTCTGGAGATCGTGCGTCGGGTGTCCGGCCCAATCGTCGACCGCGCCCCGGCCGTCGATCATCAGGTAGCCGAGTTCGGGGACGTCGACCAGGACCGGGTTTCGAGGCGGGTTGAACAGCGGCGCCAGCCTCTTCTTGAGGTCGGGCTCGGCGACCCGCGTTGCGGCGGCGGCGTTGGCTGCGGCCATCTGTCTCCCTCCCCGGCGCGTGGCTTCCGGTGGTGGACTACTCGAGAGACGCCGCCATCTGGGTGCAGTGCTCTTCGATGTGACCCGCGAGCATCTCGTCGACGATCTGCCGGATCGTCATGTCGCCCCGTTTCCTGTCGGATCCGCGGCGCGAGCACTGCCGATCGTCGAGTTCGAGCAGACGCCGGACCACCCGCTCGAGGTGGAAGTCCAGGCGTGCGTATAGCTCGGACACCGGCAGACTTCGATCGCGGTCGACAGTGAGGAGTCGGATCAGGTCGCTCGGGACGCGGCCGAACGGCACCTGCTCCGCCGGAGCGGCGATGATGCGCTCGATCTCGCCCATCCAATACGGAAGCATCTCGTCGATGTGGGCCAGGGTCTCGCGCGCGACCCACTCGCGGGACCGCGGCAGGTCCTCGGGCGGGGGCGGACTCATCTCCACCTTGCTTCGCAGCCGTACGAGACGGTCGCGGGCAATGCGCAGTCGCTCGACCTCCGGATAAAGGGTCGCCATGACCGGTCTTCTCTCCCTCCCCAGCAAAGCCGTGCAGTTGGCCGACCTCGCCCGGAGAGATTACCCGAAGCGGCGCCCGATGTGGGCCTGGGAGCTTGAAACGTTGCGCCGGCGCCGTGCGGCGGAGGGCCGGGGATTCGATACTGGGCCGATGAGCGAGATAGCGATCGAGGGCATGACCGCGGATGATTGGCCCGCTGTTCGGGCGATCTACGAAGAAGGAATCGCCACCGGTTTGGCCACATTCGAAGTGACTGCCCCCGAGTGGGAAGCCTGGAATCACGGCCACCGTCCCGATTGCCGGTTGGTGGCGCGTGACGGAAGCGGCTCAGTCGTCGGTTGGGCGGCGCTGAGCCGGTACTCCGCGCGCGCCGTCTACTCGGGAGTGGCGGAACTGAGCGTCTACATCGCCGCGAACGCGCGGGGCCGCGGCGTCGGGAACGCGTTGATGGTCGGGCTCGTGGTCGCGTCGGAGGCGGCAGGCGTCTGGACGCTCCAGGCCGGGGTCATGGCCGACAACCCGGCCAGCCTGGCGCTGCACGAGAAACACGGCTTCCGGCGGGTCGGCGTCCGAGAGCGAATCGGCCGCGACTCGACCGGTCAATGGCGCGACGTGGTGCTCCTGGAGCGTCGAAGCGCGGTCGCCGGGATCGAGTAGGTGGCCGCTCGGGATTGGACGTCAGGCTAGCAGGGAGCGCCGTCCGGACAGTTATCGTCACACGGCTCTTCAGCTGCCGAGACCGCCCCCTGGACCCCGGCGAACGGCCGGTCGAGGCGAGCGCCGATGCTGCGAAGCACTCGACTCGCAATGTGGGAGATGGGCTCGTCCGATCGGGTGAGACGGTAGATCTCGGCTTCGCGGTTCAACGCCGCGGATCGCTCTATCACGAGGAGCATCCGAGCACGGGTATCGATGCCGAAGTTGTTCATGGCTCGGAGTGTCGAATTCCTGTCGGCTCGACACAACTACCTGTCTCGCCTGGAGTGACTACCGAATCGCACAGCCACGGTACACAAACAGGGTGGCCGGGGAAGCCATGAGGACCTTCGGTCGCCTAGACCTCTTCGAGCAGCGTCGGGCGTGATTCGGACGGTGTGGCGACCTGCGCCAGCAGGACGCCGGCGAGCACAAGCATGGCGCCCACGACCTGCAACGGCGTGAGCATCTCACCCAGCAGCCCCACGCCCAGGGCGATCACCACGAGCGGCTCGACCGTGGCCATCAGCGACGCCTGGGCCGCCCCGATCCGCGCCACGGACGCGTAGAACGCCTGGATCGCGATCGCGGCCGCGAACAGGCCGATGCCGAACAGGCCGGGCCACGCCTGCATCGGTATCTGAGAGGGCAGGAGGGGCTCGCGGGCGGCGGCCGCAATGACCAGCATGGTCAGCCAGGTGCCCGTCATCATCACCGCTCCCGCGACCGGCGGCGAGACTTCGGCGCCCTTGCCCTTCGATCGCATGTCGGCGGTCTGCCCCGGCCGCTCGCCGGCCATCCAGGCCGCCAGGATGATATAGATCGCGTAGGCCAGCGGCGAGAGCGCGCCGATTGCGATTCCTAGTTGATCCACGCCGGCCTCGATCCCGCCTATCGTGAGAATCGCCCCAAACAGAACGACTGCGAGCGAGCCCCAGGCAAGCCGGCCACGGAATGGGTAGCCGAGCCGCATCGAGAGCACCGCGACCACCGCCGGGTAGGCGTACATCAGCAGCGCCTCAAGCGAGGTCGGGATGCGCTGGATGGCGGCGTAGTACACGCTCGCGGTCAAGACGAAGGTCGCGCCGGTGGAGAGGAGGCGCCCGGTCGTTCGGCGGTCGAGCAGGCGGAGTTCGGCGCGCGCCCTCGGCTGGGCGAACAGCCACAGCCAGCTGATGAGGGTGGCGAAGAAGAAGCGCCAGGCGAGGAGGGCGATCCAGTCGAGGCCGGCGCCGTAGACGCTCTTGGCGAAGAGCGGTCCGGTGCCGTAAGCCACGCCGGAAATCGCTCCCAGCGCAATGCCGACGGCTCTCCTGCGATTCATCCGGCAAGGCTATCAGGAGCCACGGCGAGTTTTCGCGGCCTACCCGACCGAGCTGGTACTGCGGTCGCATTAGTCCGGTGCGCCCCGGCAAGGGGTCGTTGACGCGGCGCACTATCCGTTCGGAGTAGCCCGAATCGCACCTCCGGACCCCACAACCAGACTACGGCCCGAGTACCTATCACACGGTACGAGTGACTCATATGCCCTTCGGGCGCCCCGCCGTAGGATCACTGACATCGAGCGACCAATTGGTTGCCGGATCCGAGGTCGAATGCGATGTCACGGGCCCGCGAATGCTGCCCACGCTGCGAAAGGCGCCTCGTTAGCACGCGCTTCGACACGACGTTCCGCCTGCCCGACCGGAGCGAACGTCTCTGCTTCGGCATCCCGGGCGGCCTCTGCGAAGACTGCCACCAGCTCTACATCGACCCCGAGCTGATCGAACTCCTCGATCTGGGCCAGGGACGCTGCGTTTTCGCCATCGAGAGCGATCTGGTCGTTCAGGAACAGGCCTGGTCCAGCGCCGACTGAGGTCGGCCCGCTCTCCGTTCCCTCGAGTTCGCCCTTTGTCTCGCGGCGCGGCTTAGCGCGCGCCCGGCTTGCGAACCCTTTCGGCGATCCACAGGATGACGGCCGAGCGGCGGCGCAACTCGCCACCTCCGTCGCGGCCCTTCAGCGTGGCGTCGAGTTCGAGCAGACCGGCCAGCGCCGCGTCCAGTTCCGGTAGCGTCCAGGTCCGCGCCTGGTTCGCGAGCATCTCTGCCCGGTATGGATTGAGCTTGAGCGTCCGGACGAGGGTGGCCGCGGGCGTGCCGGCGGCGAGCAGGTCGGCGATCTGGATCAGTTCGCGGATGCGGCGGTGGAGATGGACGACCAGGACGGGGGATGGGACGTCGTCGAGGCGATCTGCGAGCTCGGCGGCCTCGGCCGCGTGACGCATACCGACGGCGTCGAGGAACGCCCAGGTCGAGCCCGGTACGGCATCGGCGACGAGAGCCTTGACGTCCTCGGGACCGATCTGACCATCGATGCGATAGAGGGCCAGCTTCTCCAGCTCCGACACGGCCATCTCGCCCTGCCGGCGGCGATCGACATCCCGTTCGCGGACGAATGCCCCGACTCGCTCGGCCAGGAGTGCGGCAGCGGGCCCGGTGATGCGGATGCCGCGTTCCGCTGCACGATCGGCGATCCAGCGGGCCATCCCATCGCGGGTCGGGGCCTTGAATTCGCGGACTTCGCCACCGGCCGCGGCCACTGCGTTTCGCAAGGCCTCCAACGACGCGGGGCGTCGCGCCGTGCCATCCACCAGGTCCAGGAACGCCAGGGCGTTGCCGTCGGCCACCGAGTCGAGTACCGCCGAGAGGCGAGCGGCAAGCGGTTTGGTGGCAACGAGCGGCCCCGGTTCGGCGACGACCACGAGCGTCCCGCCTCCGAACATCGTCGCCGTCGCCACTTTCTCGGAGATCTCATCGGCGGAAGTGGCGTTGCCGGTGAGGCGAAGCCGTTCCAGCCTGGGACCGTCCCCCGCCAGCCGAGCGGCCAGGGCATCGGCACCTCGAGCGACGCTGTAGGAATCGTCGCCCCAGTAGTAGCCGAGCGGCGCGACCGGGCCGGTCACGTCAATCCCTGCCGCGCGAACCGGAAGGCGCGGCTCGTCCACTCCAGGCGGCGAACGTCCGTCGGGGCCGCGCACACAAGCTCGCACACCCGGGTCTCCAGTGCCTCTGCCCGCCGCCGCACGGCCGCCAGTGTCTCGGGCGACCACGTCCCCCGAGGCCGAGCCGCTCGTTCTGCAGGTGGATATCGGCGTTCCCATGACGCGAACCGCTCCGCCATCGACTCGAGCTTCTGTCCCGCTCGCTTGTCGGCGTAGGAGACTATCAAAGCCTCCAGCGAAGCGCGGGCAAACCAGCCGTCGAACCAGGAACCGTCGGCCAAACGCGTCACGGGGTGGCCGACGATAGCTTCGCCGAGCTCCGGATGGCCGCGCAGGGCGAGCCATTCGGCCGAACCCGAGCCATGTGCCAGATTTGCCACGGCCGGCCGGGCGGCGGCCAGTTTGTCGACGTCATGGAGGAGGGCGGCCGCTTCCACGAGGCGGCGATCGAGAGTGCGACCCGCCGACGCCGCCCGCAGCGCCAGCCAGCCTGCCGTCTCGGCGACGGCCCTGGAGTGGCGCAGGTGCCACGCCGGCGGCTCGAGCGAAAGCAGCAGTGCCGCGGATTCTTGACGGCTTGGGACAGGCATAGAACGAATCGTACAGGAGCCAGGGCCGCTCGGGCGCACCCTCACCAGCGAAGGTGGGCCGGGCGTCGACCGGCAATCGGCCGGACGACACCGTGACTGCCGCGGCGTCCAGCGTCGTATCGACCGTGCCGGCCTGATCGGTCCGCAAGACTGCTCGAGCGTGGGCTCGCAGGCGGCCCATCGTCGAGGGCGCCGGATGGCCGTACGTGTTCGCGGCCCCGACCGAAACCACCGCCACGCCCGGCTGTAGCGTCGCCAGCAGGTCGTCCGAGGATGCCGTGGCGCTCCCATGGTGAGCGACCTTGAGCATGTCGACCGCCGGGAGCGCGCGCGCCAGCAAGACCGGATCGACGTCGTCCTCGGCGTCCCCGGTCAAGAGGAACCGGCGGTTCTCGTACTCGCCGAGCAGGACGATCGAGGCGTCGTTGGTCTTTCGGTTGTCGGTTGCGGCGGGATCGAGCGAGGGCATTCGAACGGTCCCGTCGTCGGGCCAGAGCACGCGTAAGGCGACGTCGTCGAGGCGGAGAGTATCGCCCGTTCGCAGCCGTTCGGGCTTCATGCCGTGGGCGGCGAGCGCATCCAGCCAGGACCGATATATCGGCGTCGCCACCGCCCAGCCGGACTCGAAGGCCCTCGCGACGCGGTACTTCTCGATGACGGTCACGAGGCCTGCGACGTGGTCATCGTGCGGATGAGTCAGAACGATCGCGTCGAGGCGCCGATCCCAGGAAGGCACGTATCGGTCCAGGACCTTGAGGAGGACGCTGCCGTCCGGACCGCCGTCCACGAGAATTCGGCCGCCACGGTCGCCCTCGAGCAGGATCGCGTCGCCCTGGCCGACGTCGAGGACGATCACGTGGACGGAGCCGTCGGGCCGTGCCGCGACGACGCAGCCGGCAAGGGCGACGACGAAGGTAGCGCAGACGAAGACACGGAGGCGTCTGGGCCGATGAGTCGGCTTCTCGGGGCGTCTGGAGCCGGCCGCGAGGCCGGGCATTTCGCGCTTGCGCACCGGGTCCCGGGCGAGCTGCCAATGAAGCCAGCACACGCCGCCGGCCGACACGGCCGCCGCCACCGCGTTTGCCGGGAAGGCCAGCGTCTCATTCGCGCCGGGCACCGCGGCGGCCAGATGCACGACCCAGATCAGCGCCGCGAATAGGGCCCAAGCTGGCATGGCGAGGAGCCCGCACAACCAGCCTGGGGCGCCGAGCGTTGCCAGCCAACCCGACACGAACGCCACCGCGCCGGCCGCCATCGCCGGAGGTACGAGCGGTACGGAAACCAAATTGGCGACCGGGGCGACAAGCGCCAGCCGGCCGAAGACCAGCAAGACGATCGGCAGCGTGGCTGCCTGCGCCGCCAGTGAGATGCCGAGACTCTCGCGAAGAGGGGCCGGGAGCCACGGCGCGCTGCTCTCCAGCCGGTTGGTGAGCGGCGTCGCCCACGCCAGCAGCCCAGCGGTGGCCGCGGCCGACAGCTCGAACCCGACATCGCCGACCGTGGCCGGCTCGACGACCAACATCGCGGAAACGGCCCAGGCGAGCCCGACCATCGCCCTGGCGCCGCGCCCGCTCTCGACGGCCAGCAGCGCCACGCCCGCCATGACTGCTGCCCTCACCACCGACGGAGTGGCGCCCGCAAAGAGCGTGTAAGCCAGGATCGCCGCCAGCGTGACGATGGCGCGGCGCCGGTGGCGCATCAACCCGCCGAGCAGCGCCGCCACCGTGGCCGCGACCACGGCGATGTTCCAACCCGAGATGGCAACGATGTGACTGACGCCCGCGGTCGTGAAGTCGGCGGCGACGCCCTTGTCGACGCGGTCCCGCAGCCCGATGAGAATCGCCGCCGCAAGCCCGCCATCCGGCTCCGGCAAGACCCGCTGCAGGGCGTCGCCGGATGCTTGCCGAAAGCCCTCCAGGCGCCCCGCCGGCGAGTCGTCGTGGCCGGTGACCGTGAGTTCGGTCGGTTCGCAGGTGGCGGCGATGCCCTGGGCCGCGAGCCAGGTCTCGTAGTCGCTGTCGCCGAGCGGGCGGATGCGGCCGGTCCACTCGACCCGGTCGCCGGCAAGCAGCCGGGGGAATGCCGGCGCCACGGCCGAGCACCGCACCGTTGCGCCGCTGC
>Ga0302258_1000032_pt1 | contig 12933 bp, 10 predicted proteins | sample I_Fen_N2_4_FD_194568 | JGI IMG/M metagenome (GOLD analysis project Ga0302258, IMG submission 194568) | Peat permafrost microbial communities from Stordalen Mire near Abisko, Sweden - I_Fen_N2_4 | ecosystem: Environmental > Terrestrial > Soil > Wetlands > Permafrost | place: Sweden: Abisko... | reverse complement strand
GTGGCCGGCGATGACCTGGTAGCTGAAGCGCTCCGCCTCGAAGCCCTCCGGGTCGTGGCCCAGGAGCCCGCGCATACGTGCGTGGATCGGGGCGAACAGGTCCGTGTCGTAGTTGCTGGCCACGCCCTGGACGACGCTCGCGACCCGTTCGAGACCCATCCCGGTGTCCACCCCCGGGGCAGGCAGCGGCGTCAGGCTGCGGTCCGGGTGGAGCTCGAACTCCATGAACACGAGGTTCCAGACCTCGAGCCACCGCGGGCAATGCTCGGAATGATCGGGCACGCACTCGGGTCCCTCGGAGAGGTGGGCGCCGCGATCGAAGTGGAGCTCCGAGCACGGACCGCACGGGCCCACGTCCGCCATGCGCCACCAGTTCTTCTCGTCGCCGGCAGGAAAGTCGCCCCAGCGGACGAGGCGCTCCGGGGGCAGGCCGATCTCATCCTTCCAGACGCTGTGCGCCAGGTCGTCCGTCGAATAGACGGTGGCCGCAAGCCGGTCGCCCGGGATCTGGAGGTTGACGGTGAGGAACTCCCAGGCCCAGTGGATCGCCTCGCGCTTGAAGTAGTCCCCGAAGCTCCAGTTGCCGAGCATCTCGAACAGCGTGTGGTGGCGCGGGGTCCGCCCGACCTCCTCGAAGTCGTTGTGCTTCCCCGCCACCCGGAGGCAGCGCTGGTAGTCCACTGCCCGGACGTAGTCCCGCTTCTCCACCCCGGCGAGCGCGTCCTTGAACTGGACCATGCCCGAGTTGGTGAACAGCAGCGTCTGGTCGCCCGCCGGCACGAGGCTGGCGCTGGGCACGACCGTGTGGCCGCGCTCTGCGAAGAACTCGATGAAGCGGCTGCGGATCTCCGCGGCGGTCAGGTACGGGATGGGGCGGTCGGGCGAGGATGGGGTGGACATCAGTGCAATGGTAGCGAACGGGGACGCGCGTCTTCCGGAGATGCAGCGGACCCGTTCCGTGATGGGACCGGCGTCCTACGCGGCGCGCATGACGACGCCCTCGTCACGATCCTCGCCCGCAGCCCCCGCGTCCGGCATCCGGTGGCCCACAGACACTCGTCACGTGAGTGTTGTCCGTGCACCCCGGACGGTTGCCTGGGAGCAGACCGGCGTCCAAGCACGACACCGGTGGCGCAGATGCCCTTCCACCAATGGGGCGGGTACTGCCGCAGGCACCGGCGCAGCGACCTTCGCTTCGACCCTTGGGATGAGTAGCTGATCGGGTGTGCGGCCCGAGGCGCTTGCTCGCACTCACCGTGTGGCCGACTGCGTGTCTCCCAAAGGACAACACTCGCCACGCGACTGGATCTCAGGAACCGAGCCGAGTGAAACCGGCAGAACCGGGCGAAACCGGCAGAACCGGCGGTGGGCGACCCGCGCGGAGACCCGGTGCTGATCCGGAGCTACCTGTCACCGTGCCGGCGGCGCCGGAACAGGGACCCACCGGTGAGGGCCGCCCCGACGAGCGCCCCGACCACCAGCCCGCCCAGGAACCTCCGGGACCGCTCGCTGTCTCCGCCCAGGAGCTCCGCGAGGCCAACGAGACCGCCCAGGGCCCTCGGGCCAGCCGCCGGGACACGCGCGGATCGATCGAAGCCCCGGTCCTCGCCGCCCATCGTCAGCCCGCCTTCTCCGATTGCGGTCCGAGTGTCGCCAGGACCGCCACGATCCCGATCCCCAGCCACGCGACGATCGAGGCGGGAACGAGGGAGAAGTCCCCGATCGTCAGCCAGTCCATCCCCATTCGCTCCCCGATCGCCGCGCCCGCCCACGCCCCGAGACTGGCAGCGATGTAGATCAGCGGCAGGCGGCCTCCCGCGTTCCCCCGCACCAGGACGTAGATCGCCGTGTGGACGAGACCCACCAGCATCGCCAGGGGGAGGCCGGGGCCGATCGTCATGCCGAGGCCCTCGCGGGCGCCGGTTCCGCGGCGCGGGCCGCCGCACCGCCAGGCGCTGCCGCCGGACGTGCGATCCGGCCGCCCCCGAGGCAGACGTCGCCGTCGTACAGGACGCAGGCCTGGCCGGGCGCGATGGCCCAGACGGGAGCGTCGGTCGCGACGGCCCAGCGTCCCTCCGCCACGCGCCGCACCGTGGCGTTCACCAGCGACGCGCGGTGACGGATCCGGACCTGGGCACGGAACGCTCCGGGGACCCCGCCCACGGGCATCCCGACCGGAGGCCCGCCCTCGATGAACGTCACTGCCTCGATCGGCACCTCGCGGGTCTCCAGGTCCTCCCGACGGCCCAGGACGATCAGGTTCGCAGCCGGGTCGATCCGCGCCACGAACCTCGGCTCGCCGAGCGCCACGCCGAGCCCCTTGCGCTGTCCAACCGTGAACCCGGCCGCGCCTGCGTGCTCTCCGACGGTCACGCCGTCCGCGTCCTGGACGTCCCCCGGCACCGGCACCCAGCCGCCCCGGGCCCGCAGCTCCTCGCGGTAGTCGCCGCCCGGCACGAAGCAGATCTCCTGGCTCTCCGGCTTGTCCGCCGTCACGAGCCCCAGGGTTCGGGCAACGTCCCGCACCTGCGGCTTCGTCAGGTCGCCCAGGGGGAAGCGGCTGTGCCACAGCTGGTCCTGGCGCAGCCCGTAGAGGAAGTACGTCTGGTCCTTGCCCTCGTCCGCGGCGCGCACGAGGCGGGCTCGAGGTCCGGCCGCCGTCTCCACGACCTCCCGCCGAGCGTAGTGCCCGGTGGCCACGGCCTCGCACTCGTAGAGGTGGCGGGCCCGGTCCAGCAGCGCCCCGAACTTGACGAAGCTGTTGCAGTCCACGCACGGGCTCGGCGTCCGGCCACCCATGTAGTCGGCCACGAACGGCTCGATGACGCGCGCCGCGAACTCGCGCTCCAGGTTCATCACGTAGAACGGGATGCCAAGCTTCGCGGCGACGCGGCGCGCATCGTCTGCCGCATCCGCGGAGCAGCAGCTCTTCCTGGTCTCGGAGTAGCTGTCCGCCACGTCGTGGAGGCGCATCCAGATGCCGACGACCTCGTGCCCCTGCTCGTGGAGCAGGGCGGCCGCGACGGAGCTGTCCACGCCGCCCGACATCGCGACCAGGACGCGGCTCATCCCGCCGGGACCTCGGCCGAGGCAACCGCCGCGAGGCGCATGATCGCGGCCGGGACGATGCTGAGCGCCTCGTCGATGTCGGCCTCCGTGGTCGTTCGGCCGAGGCTCAGGCGGACGGCGCCGCGTGCCTCGTCGGCCGGAAAGCCCATCGCCGCCAGCACGTGGCTGACCTCCGTGGATCCGCTGCTGCAGGCGGAGCCTGTGGACGCGGCGATGCCCGCGAGGTCCAGCGCCAGCGTCACGGATCCGCCGTCGACGCCCGGCACGACGACCGAGAGGATGTGCGGCACGCGTTCGACGGGATGGCCCGTGAGCTCCACGCCCGGCAGGGCAAGCACGCCCGCGGCAAGTCGGTCCCGCAGCGAAGCGACATGGGGCACCGTGACGCTCCGCTCGGCGGCTGCAAGCTCGAACGCCGTGGCCATGCCCACGGCCCCGGCCACGTCCTCCGTCCCGGCGCGACGATGCCGCTCCTGCGACCCGCCGTGCTGCTGGGCCAGGATGTGGGTCCCGCGGCGGATCCACAGCGCGCCGGTGCCCTTGGGGCCCTCGACCTTGTGCGCCGCCAGCGCGACGAGGTCAGCCCCCAGCGCGTCGACGTCGAGGTCCGTCCAGGCCGCGGCCTGGACGGCGTCCACGTGGAACAGGATCCCGCGGTGCGCCCGCACCACGTCGGCGATCTCGCGGACCGGCATGATCGTGCCGACCTCGTTGTTCGCGAGCATCACGGAGACCAGGATCGTGCGATCCGTGATCGCCGCCTCGACGTCCGCCGGGTCGACGCGCCCGTACCGGTCGACGGGCACCTGGACGATCTCGAACCCGAACTTCTCGAGGTGCGCCAGCGCGTGGCCGACCGCGTGGTGCTCCACGGGCGTGGTGACGATCCGGTGCCCCTTCGCCTTGCCGGCCCAGGCGGCACCCTTGACGGCCAGGTTGTCGGCCTCGGTGCCGCCGCTCGTGAACACGAGCTCGCGGGCGTCGGCGCCGATCGATCGTGCGAGGCGTTCGTGGGCATCGTCGAGGGCCTCGCGGGCGACGCGGCCGTAGACATGCGAGGACGACGGGTTGCCGAAGACGCCGTCCAGGTACGGAAGCATCGCGTCACGAACCTCGGCGCGAAGGGGTGTTGTCGCGGCGTGGTCGAGGTAGATCGGCATCGTCCGCGGATTGTAGTCCGACCGACCCGCGGCACCGTCGGCGCCGGACCCCGCGGTACACTGGCGCCGCTGATCGCACCGGTCACGTGCCGGCACCTAGGAGCATCCAGGCCCATGCGTCGCACGCTGCTCGCCACCGTCCTGCTCGCGCTCATGGCGCCCTTCCTGGCCCAGGCCGGACCCGGGGTGTCCGCCGCGACGACCGCGGTGACCGGGACCGTCACCAGCCGCGACAAGGTGGCGCTGTCGGCCCAGGCCGTCACCGTCGTCACCCTCGTCGACCAGCAGGCCAGCCCGAGCAACACTGTGGTGATCGGCCAGCAGTCGATCACCGGCGGCCAGTTCCCGATCGCCTTCAGCGTCCCCTACGGGGCGATCGACACGACGCACAGCTACGCCCTGTTCGCGACCACGCTCGATGCAGGCACCACCCGCCAGACGTTCGAGGCCGTGCCAGCGATCACCGGCGGGCCGACCGCCAACCTGGTGCTGCCCGTCACCCTGATGCCCGCTGCCACCGAGTCCGTGACGGGCACGATCACGAAGACCGACAAGACCGCCCTCACCAGCGCCGCGGTGGCTTACGCGATCCTCGTCGACACGACCACGGGGACGCTCATCGAGCGCCAGGTCATCCCGGCACCGGCATCGACGCCGATCGCATTCAGCATCTCGATCGATCCCGGGGTCATCAACTCCTCCGCGACCTACGTCGTGAAGGCGTCGATCGTGGACGCCGGCAAGACGTGGGAGGGACGGACCGGCGTGCCGGCCTTGACGAATGGCGCGCCCAGCACCGGGCTCCAGGTCCCGGTCGCGATCGTCCCCACCGCGCAGCCGACTCCGGCACCGACGGCGACCCCCAAGCCGACGGCGGCACCCACGGCGAAGCCGACGCCAACGCCGACCGCGAAGCCCACCCCGGCCCCGACAGCCAAACCGACGCCCGAGCCGACCGCCAAGCCCACCCCGGCCCCGACAGCCAAACCGACGCCCACCGCGAAGCCGACTGCCGCACCAACGGCCTCGCCGACCGCCGCACCAACCGCGACTCCCACCCCAGCCCCCACGGCCTCGCCGACGGCGGCTCCCACTGCATCGCCCACGGCGGCTCCCACCGCATCGCCCACGGCGAGCCCCAGCCCGACCCCGGCACCCACCGCCAGCCCGACCGCCGCGCCGACCACCGGGACGATCACCGGGACCCTGACCTGGGCCGAGCAGCACCAGCTGACCCCGGCGGCCGTCGCCGTCGTGCTCCTCGTCGAGGGATCGGCGGGGCCCGACGCGGGCACGATCATCGCCTCGACGCGGATGACGGACCCGGGGAAGCAGCCGGTCCCGTGGCAGCTGGCCTACCCGTTCTCGGCGCTCGTGCAGGGTGAGACCTACCGCCTGTACGCGGGCGTCGTGGACGGCGACCTCGCCTGGGTGACGCCGATCGGCGTCCCCGTCGCCACGGGCGTCCCACTCGTCGAGGGCGTCGAGCTGCCGCTCGCCTTCCGGCCGGACCTCCTGAAGGGCACCGTCACCGGGACCATCACGGGAGTCGGGCTCGACCCCGTCGGCAACCCAGCGGCGTACGGCACAGTCCTCCTGATTCGGGTCAGCACCGGCGAGACCATCGGCTTCCAGGTCATCGAGCCCGTCGGCGCGGTGCCCGTCCCCTACTCCGTCCCGTACGATCCGACGACGATCGACCCCAACTCGGACTACGTCGCCCGCGGGTCGATCTGGGACGGAACCGGGCTCTGGGAGTCACCGGCGGGTGTCCCGGTCATCACGAAGGGCAATGCCCGATCCGACGTCCAGCTGGTCGTCACGCCGGTCCCCACCCCGACACCGACGCCCGCGCCGACGGGAACGCCCGTCCCGACACCGACACCGACGCCGACTGCCACGGCCGCGCCGGTGCCGCCCGCCGAGTCCGGGGGTGGGATCGGCTCGATCCTCCTGGTCGTGCTCGTCATCGGCGGCGTGATCGCCGTCGCCGTGGTCGTGATCCGCTCACGGGCCAAGGCAGGTGGGCCGACGCTGGGGTGAAGCAGTCCGCCCGGCGTTCGGATCGTGGTCCGGGAGGGGCTTCCCGGCGGTGAGATGATGACACCGTGAACCTATTGGTGTTCGCCTCCGTTGCGGCAGCAGCCATCGCCGTGTTCGCGGTTCCATTCGTCGCGAGCTGGTTCGTCCGGGAGCGTGGCGACGGCTGGGTCGCGCTGTTCTTCCCGAGCCGCCAGCCACGCTGGCCGGACGGGATCCAGGAGCAGAGCGACGTCCCGTGGCGCTGGCGGGGAACGGAGCCCCGGGTCGATCCCCCCGTGCCGCGTCGGACGCCGTCGCGGGTGGACCCGGATGCGCCGGTCCGCCCGGTGGGCGTCGAGCGCATCCACCCGCGGACGCACGCGCACTGAGGACCGCGGCGGCTCGCAGACCCGGAGCTATGCCTCGGGCTCGACCCTCGACAGGTCGTACGCGCGACCTCGTTCGCGCTCGCGCTCGTGCTTTGCCAGCAGTCGCTTGCGCAGCCGGATCGCGGACGGGGTCACCTCGACCAGCTCGTCCGTGCCGATGAACTCGATCGCGCTCTCGAGCGTCAGCGGCCGGGGGGGCGTCAGGCGCAGGGACTCGTCGTGCGAGTGCGTCCGGATGTTGGTGAGCTTCTTCTCTTTCGTCGCGTTGACGTCCATGTCGCCCGACCGCGCGTTCTCGCCGACGATCATGCCCTCGTAGACGTCCACGCCGGAGCCGATGAACAGCTCCGACCGGTCCTGCAGGTTGAACAGCCCGTAGGCGTTGGAGGTGCCCGTGCGGTCGCTCACGAGGACCCCGTTCGTGCGGTGGGTCACCTCGCCCGCCCACGGGCCGTAGCCCTCGCCGATCTGGTGGAGCAGCGCCGTACCGCGGGTATCCGTGAGCAGCTGGCCGCGGTATCCGATGAGGCCGCGGACGGGCAGCACGAACTCCATCCGGACCCGCTCGTCGGCGTCGGTGGTCATCTGCTCGAGGCGCCCCTTGCGGGCCGCGAGCGCCTGCTGGACGACGCCGATGTACTCGGGCGGGATGTCGATGGTGACGCGCTCGTACGGCTCGTGGACCTCGCCGCCGATGGTCCGGAGGATGACCTCGGGACGGCTGGCGGTCAGCTCGTAGCCCTCGCGGCGCATCTGCTCGATCAGGACGGCCAGCTGGAGCTCGCCGCGGCCGCGGACCTCGAACGTGTCGCCGGACTCGGTGGGATGGACCTCGATCGAGACGTTGCCGAGGACCTCGCGCTCGAGGCGGGCCTTGATCTGGCGCGACGTGACGTACTTGCCGTCGCGGCCTCCGAGGGGCGAGGTGTTCACGCCGAACGTCATGCTCAGCGTCGGCGCGTCGACGTCCAGGCGCGGCAGCGGGCGCGGGTCGCCGGGCTCGGTGATCGTGTCCCCGATCGTGACCTCGGGGAGGCCCGCCACGGACACGATCTCGCCCGGGCCTGCCTCGGAGATGTCGATCCGCTCCATCCCGTGCGCGGTCTGGAGGCTGGAGACGGTGCCCGTGAGCGTGATGGTCCGGCCCGGCTCGATCGCGCCGGCGATGTCGTCCGCCTCCTCGCGCACCACCGTGATCCGCTGGCCCATCCGGATCGTCCCGTTGCGGATCCGGCCGACGGCCATCCGGCCCACGTACTCGTTGGCGGACAGGTTGGTGACCAGCAGCTGGAGCGGATGGCCGGGCTCGAACACCGGGGCGGGCGTCACGTCCACGAGGAGCTTGAGCAGCGGCCGCAGGTCAGTCCCGGGGACCGCGAGGTCGCGGGTTGCCGTCCCGAGCTTCGCGTTCGTGTAGACGACCGGGAACTCGATCTGGTGCTCGTCTGCGCCGAGGTCCATGAACAGCTCGTACACGGCATCGAGCACCTCGGCCGCACGCGCGTCCTGGCGGTCGATCTTGTTGAGGGCCACGACGACCGGCAGGTGGCGGGCCATCGCCTTCTGCAGCACGTAGCGGGTCTGCGGGAGCGGACCCTCCGCCGCGTCGACCAGCAGCAGGACGCTGTCCACCATCAACAGGCTGCGCTCGACCTCGCCGCCGAAGTCGGCGTGCCCGGGGGTGTCCACGATGTTCAGCCGGACGCCGCCGACGTCGATCGTGGTCTGCTTGGCGAGGATCGTGATGCCCTTCTCGCGCTCCAGGTCCCCCGAGTCCATCACGCGGTCCACCACGGCCTGGTTCGCGCGGAATGCGCCGGTCTGGCGGAGCAGTGCGTCCACGAGCGTGGTCTTGCCGTGGTCGACGTGGGCGACGATCGCGACGTTGCGCAGGTCGTCGCGGACCTCGTGGGAGCGGTTTTCGGTGGGCACGGCGGTGCCGGGGGCGTCATTCATGGGCCAGTGAAGTTTCGCACATGCGGCGATTCCCGGCCGCGACGCCCATGAACGGCTCCCGGCAGGGCACCTGTACCGACCGCACCGGCCCCCGACGGCCGGGGGCCCCGCTGCCCGCATCTCCTCTCACTCACTCCCCAAGTGAGTGCAAACGGGACCGCCGCCGCTCAGGTTGCGCAGGATCCCACCAGGCGAGTGCTGACGGTGGTGGGAGCCGTCCGATCCGCTCAGTCACCCATGGTGCGGGTGCAGGCGAGGTGCGGCGTCTCCGAATTGCGCCGGCACCAACCTGGCGAGTCCGTGATCAGCTGGCCGCGGCGGGCGCCCTTCGCGATGCCCCATTCCGGGCGTGGCTGGCACAGGATCCTGCGCATGTCCGCGGCCTCCACTCACCCCATCGGTGTCTGCGCGAGATGCGCAGGCGTCCCGACAAGAACAGTCCCCGGCGGGCGTCCCTCGCTCCGGACGTGGTGGCGTCCCCCACCTGCCCGCGGCGGATACACTCCCGCCGAGCACGAGGAGATCGCATGACCGTCGCAGCCGTCATCCTGGCGGCATCCCCGACATCCGCGCTTGCGGACGCCGACGGCACGCCCGCAGTGCGCCGCATGGCCGACGCGGCCTGGGCGGGAGGTGCGACCCCCGTGGTGATCTGCGCGTCCGACCCCGACGGGGCGGTGAGCGCGATCCTCGCGAACGCCGAGGTCACGCTGGTCGAGCCGGTCGCGCCTGCGCTGGGCCCGGTGGGCCAGGTCGCGAGCGGTGTGGACGCCGCGATCCGCCTCGTCGCGGACACCGACGCGGCACTGATCTGGCCCGCGAGGCTGGCATGGGTGGACGCGGAGACCGTGACGACCCTGATCGCCGCGCACGGGGAGAACCGCGGCGCCGTCCTGCGTCCCACCTTCAACGGCGAGGACGGCTATCCGGTGCTCCTCCCGGTCGCCCACCTGGCGGCGTTCCGCGCGCTGGCGGCGGACCGGCTGCCGGGTGGGCTGTTCGAGGACCTCGAGACGGGGGGCGTGCCGGTCCGCCGCATCGAGACCGGCGACCCTGGCGTCACCCACGACGTGTCCGTTCCGCGCTCTGAGCTGCCGACGTACGACGGACCCCCTGAGCCGCCGGATGCCACCGTTCACGAGTGGGGCGCGGCCGTCGCCGACGACCCCGACGATGCGCCGGTTCCCGGACCCGCGCGCCTGTCCCCCACCGACCCATCCACCTGAGGATCACAGTCCCAATGGCCCGTCTCCACCGTCCGCGCAGGCGGACCGTCGGCATCGTCCTGCTCGCGGTCGTCGCCATCCTGGCGGCAGGCTGGTTCTGGTACACCCAGCCCCAGCCGCTGCTCCCCGAGGCCACGGCCTCCCTCGCGTCGACGCCGGAGGTCACGTTCACGCAGGTGGACGGGCGTCTCGAGTGGGCGCCGGCAGATGGCGCGTACGACACGGGCCTGATCGTCTACCCGGGCGGCAAGGTGCCCGCGGCCGGGTATGGTCCGACGGCGCAGGCGATCGCGGCCCAAGGCTATCTCGTGGTGATCACGCCGATGCCGTTCAACCTCGCGGTCTTCGGGATCGGGGCAGCCGACGGAGTCATCGCCGCGCACCCGGAGGTCACCACCTGGGCGATGGCAGGCCACTCGCTGGGCGGGTCGATGGCGGCCCAGTACATCGCCGACCACCCCGACGCGATCGACGGGATGGCGTTCTGGGCCTCGTACCCCGCGACCGACCTGTCCGCTCGGGACCTGCAGGTCACGTCCATCTACGGGACGAACGACCCAGGCGCGGCACGGATGTCGGGCCCGGAGGCGCGGGCGAAGCTGCCACCCGACACGGTCTTCGTCCCGATCGAGGGTGGCAACCACGAGCAGATGGGCTGGTACACGGGTCAGCCCAGCGATGGGCAGCCGACGATCGAGAGGGCGGAGCAGCAGCGCCAGGTGGTCGACGCGACGGTCGCGATGCTCGAGCAGATTGCGCCGCAGGCGCCGTAGGCGAACCCGCCACGGGGACCGGCCTACCAGCGGCAGACCTCGTCGCGGGTCACCGTCCAGCGGTTCCCGTGGGCGTAGACGGCCGTCACGGACAAGATGCCGTCGGTCGGTCGGGTGGCCGGGTTGACCGACGTCGGGATCAGCACCACGGTTGCCGACCCGTCCGGCAGCCGACCGTCGGTCGGCCCTGTCGTCCATGTCATGTTGGGCATGCCGCGCAGCGCGGCATCAACCGCCCCCATCGACAGGCCGAAGCCACCCTGCGCGATGTCCTCCCGGGACGACCGGGCGCCGTCGATGCCCACCGAGCTGTTCCCCTCCTCGTCCTCGGGCGCCCGCCAGCCGATGCCGACGGTGTCCGGCTCGACCGCGAAGGGGTCTCGCCGCAGCCAGCGCCACGTCGCCGTTGCCTCGATCCGTTCCGGCATGGCCGTCCCGCGCGGAGGGCAGTCAAGGTGCAGCGCGAGGTCGAGATCGTCCTGTGAGGCGACGAGCGGCGATGCGGGGCTCGTGAACACGAAGGTCGTGACGCTGGGGAGTACCGATGCCACGACAAAGACGACGCCGACCAGCGTCCCGGTGCGGCGGTCTCGTCCGTCGATTGTGGGCAGGGGACCGGGCTTGCGCAGGAGCACGAGCACTGCAGCGATCGCCGCGAGCGGGATGGTGATCTTCTGGACGGTGAGGTCTGCCGCGCTGCCCAGGAAGCCCGTCAGCGTGATCGCAACGAGCAGCCACATCGCCGCCAGCCGCGCCCACGCCCAACGGCGGCCGAGCGCGACCGCAACCGCGTACAGCAGCGCCGCGCCCACGACGAGGATCACCATCTGTGCGGCGATGAACGGCAGCGGCAGGACAGCGACCGCCAGCGGCCCCACCACGAGCAGGCCGACGACGGCCGTCAGGAGCGCGAGCGCCACGAACAGCCGGCCGCCCCAGCGATCGAATGTGGCCCACGGTTGATCGGCGAGCGCGTCCGCGGTCCCCGCCTGGGTCGCGACTGCGGACGACTCGTCCCCGGTGCCCGGCTCGTCCTCGTCCACGGTCAGGTCCCCTGCAGGTCGATCAGGCGGGCCTGCCGGGGACCCCGACGAAGCGCAGCCCGAGGTCCGCGTACTGGCCCTCCTCGGGCGCCGAGGGCGCCTCGAGCATCAGGTCCGAGCCGGACTGGGTCTTCGGGAAGGCCATGACCTCGCGGATGTTCGTCTGGTAGCTGAGCAGCGCCGCCCAGCGGTCCACGCCGAGGGCGATCCCGCCGTGCGGCGGCGCGCCGTACTCGAACGCCTCCAGGATCGCGCCGAAGCGCTCCTTCATCTGCTCGAGCGTGTAGCCCTGCAGGTTGAAGCTGCGCGCCAGCAGGTCCGGCTTCCAGATCCGGACGGACCCGCCGCCCAGCTCCCAGCCGTTGAGCGCGACGTCGTACTGCATCGCGCGGGCCCTGCCGGCCGGGTCCCCCGGCGTGCGGACGTCGAGGTCACCGGAGGTCGTCGAGAGCAGGACCTCGTCCTCGGGGACCACGCCGCTGAACGGGTTGTGCGTCGCGTCCCAGCGGCTGGCCTCCTCGTCCCACTGGTACATCGGGAACCGGTGGACCCAGCAGTAGGCGAGCTCGTCGGGGTCCGCCAGGTTGAGGCGTGCGGCGAGCTCCAGGCGGAGGCGGCCGAGGACGTCGTTGGTGGTGTCGGGACCGTCGGCCACGATCAGGATCAGGTCGCCCTCACCCGCCCCCGCGAGCTCCCGCACTGCGTCCTGGGTCGTGGCGGACAGGAACTTCGCGATGGGCCCGTGCAGCTCGCCGCCGGCCACGACGGAGAGATGGACGAGGCCCTTCGCCCCGAACCGCTTCGCGAGCTCGGTGAGGTCGTCGATCTCGCGGCGGGTGGCGCCGCCCATCCCCGGAGCCGTGATCGCCTTGACGCGGTTGCCGGCGGCCAGCGTCTCGTCGAACACGCGGAAGCCCGAGGCGGGCGTGCCGTCGGGCGCCAGGAGCGCGGGCGCGAGGTCCCGCAGCTCCATCGCGAACCGCAGGTCCGGCTTGTCCGAGCCGTATCGCTCGAGGGCCTCGTCGTAGGTGAAGATCGGGAAGGGGACCTTCCGGATCGGGCGATCGGGCGTGGTCGCCTTCGTGACCGCGATGACCATCCGCTCGATGAAGGCCATGACGGTCGCCTCGTCCACGAAGCTCATCTCGAGGTCGAGCTGCGTGAACTCCGGCTGGCGGTCCCCGCGGAGGTCCTCGTCGCGGAAGCAGCGGGCGATCTGGAAGTAGCGGTCGATGCCGCCGACCATCAGGAGCTGCTTGAGCTGCTGGGGACTCTGCGGCAGGGCGTAGACGGTC
>Ga0302258_1000027_pt1 | contig 13199 bp, 10 predicted proteins | sample I_Fen_N2_4_FD_194568 | JGI IMG/M metagenome (GOLD analysis project Ga0302258, IMG submission 194568) | Peat permafrost microbial communities from Stordalen Mire near Abisko, Sweden - I_Fen_N2_4 | ecosystem: Environmental > Terrestrial > Soil > Wetlands > Permafrost | place: Sweden: Abisko... | reverse complement strand
ACGTCAGCGCGCGCAGTGACGTGCCCGCCGTGGCGGTGGCCGCCCGGGACGGGTACGCGGTGGCCGCGGCGGACACGGAGCGCGGTGACCTGCACCTGCCGGTGGCGCACGACGTCGGCCCGGGCGCGGTGCCCGGGCTGCGGCTGGTCCCGGGGCACGCGGTCCGGGTGGCTTCGGGCGCGCCGATGCCGTGGGGCGCCGACGCGGTGGTGCCGGTGGAGGAGACCGACCGCGGCGCCGCGCGGGTGGCCCTGGCGCGGCCGGCGGTGGCCGGGCAGTGGGTGCGGCTCGCGGGTGCGGACGTGCGTGGCGGCGACCTGGTGCTGCGGGCCGGCACCCGGTTGGGCGCCCGGCAGCTGGCGCTCGCCGCAGCGATGGGCCTGGGACGGCTGCCCGTGCACCCGACGCCCCGGGTGGTGATCGTCGCGGTGGGCGACGAGCTCGTCGAGCCGACCAGCCGGACGGCGCCGTCCACCGGGAACCCCGTGGTCTACGAGGCGGACGGGCACGCGCTCGAGGCGGCGGTCCGGGACGCGGGGGCGGTGCCGGTCCGGGTGGGCGTCGTCTCCGACGACCCCGCGACGCTGCGCGAGACGCTCGCCGACCAGCTGGTGCGCGCCGACCTGCTCGTCGTCACCGGCGGACTGTCCGAGCATGCGCAGGACACCGTCAAGGACGTCCTGTCCGGCATCGGGGAGGTGCGCATCGACCACATCGCCATGACCCCGGGCTCCCGGCACGGCTTCGGCACCGTGGGCGTGGTGCTCGGCCGCGACCGGGACGTGCCGGTGTTCGCCCTGCCGGGGCACCCGGTGGCGGCGCAGGTGGGCTTCGAGGTCTTCGTCCGGCCGGCGCTGCGGCAGATGGCCGGGCACGTCGAGGTGTTCCGGCCGTCGGTGGCCGCGGCGGTGGACATCGGCTGGTCGTCGCCGCCGGGGGTGCGGCAGTTCGTGCCGGCGGCGGTGGTGGGCACGCCCGACGAGGGCTACCGCGCCACCGTGCTCGGCAACCCCGCCGCCCCGGGCATCACCGACCTGGCCCATGCCGACGCGCTCGCGGTGGTCGGCGAGCGCGAGTCGTCGGTGCGGGCCGGCCAGGTCGTGCACTGCCTGGTGCTGGAGGGCTGATGGCGACAGGGTGGCCCGCGGTGCTCACCGAGGGTTCCGTGCGGCTGCGGCCGCTGCACCGCTCGGACGCGCACGCCTGGCTCGCGCTGCGCGGCGCCAACGCGGCGTGGCTCGAACCCTGGGACGCGACGAGCCCGGTGGCGCTGGCCGGGCCGCGGCCCACGTTCGGCCAGTTCGTCCGGACCCTGGCCGCGCAGGGGCGGGACGGGTCGGCGCTGCCGTTCGGCATCGAGTACGCCGGCGAGCTGGTCGGGCAGCTCACCGTCTCGACCATCATCTACGGCTCGCTGCGCTCGGCGGCGATCGGCTACTGGGTCTCGCAGCACATCGCCGGCCGGGGCATCACGCCGACCGCGGTGGCGATGGCCACCGACCACTGCTTCGGCGTGCTCGGCCTGCACCGCATCGAGGTGAACATCCGGCCGGAGAACCTGCCGTCCCTGCGGGTGGTGGAGAAGCTGGGCCTGCGGGACGAAGGGGTGCGGGAGCGCTACCTGCACATCCAGGGGGAGTGGACGGACCACCGCACGTTCGCGGTGACCACGGAGGAGGTCCCCGACGGCCTGCTGGCCCGCTGGCGCCGCTCCCACCCCACCGAGCCCTGAGGGCGCCGGTCACCCCGCCGGCGCCGTACCTCCCGGCCGGCGGTGCGCTTCCGAGCCGATGGTGCACCTGCGCGTGCACCATCGGCTTGGAAGTGCACCATCGACGGCTGGGGGCGTGGGGGCGGCGCGCATGGGGGGCGACACGCCGTGCGCGTCCGGGGGAGGTGCCGGACGGACCCCTACCGTCGGGTCGTGAACGATCTTGCAGGCCCGGTGGCGCTCGCGCTGGTGGGTCTGTGGGTGGCGTACCTGGTGCCGACGAAGGTCCGGCACCGTCAGCAGCTGCTCGAGTCACGGGTCGACGACCGGTACTCCGAGGCGCTCCGGGTGGTCGCCGTGACCTCCCGATTGCCGGATGGAGACGACCTGCGAGCGGGGCGGGTGCTGCGCACGGTCCGGGCGACGAGCCCGGCCGGCGGGCACGCCGGCACGACGGGGTTACTCACCCCGGGCACAGGGCTCCTGGTGACCGCCGGGGCCCGGACTGGAGGGATCGTGGACCGACCGCACTCCGCACCGGAGCGGATCACCGCCGACGCCGCACGCCGGGCCGCCCAGGCCCGGGCCGCCCGCACGGCCGCTGCCGCCCGCCGGGCCGCCGCTGCCCGTCGCCGTGGGGTGCTCGCCGGCGCCCTGCTCGCCATCACCGTGCTCGGGTTCACGCTCACCGCGCTGCTTCCTGCCGTCAGCCTGCTGCCGGCCGTGGCGCTCGCGGCGGTCGTGGTGCTCGGTCGCAACGCCGTCGTCGCGGGCCGGCGGGCCGACGCCGCGCTGGCCGCCACCATCGAGCGGCAGGAACGTACGGCGGCCGACCCGCGCAGCGGCGCGCTGCCGGCGGTGCCAGCACGGGCGGCGTCCGCATCGCCCGCCGCCGCCGCCGCGCCCACGTCCACCGTGCGCAACTCGCTGCCGGTGCCGATCGTCACGGGCCGGGCGGTGCACCCGTCCGACGCGACCACGGAGGTGTTCGAGGCGATCGTCGCCGACCAGGGGGAGCGGGGCCGTTCGGTGCGGCACGCGACCGGCGCCGTCCCGGTGGTGGCCAAGCGCGAGACGACCAAGGGCTCCGCGGCCGGGGCCCGGACGCCGGCACCGGCCTTCGCGAGCGCCGACGCGGACGGCTGGCAGCCGATGCCGGTTCCGGTGCCGACGTACGTGACGAAGCCCGCCGCGCCGCGGCGCGAACCGGCACCGCTGGTCGACCTGGAGGGCTCGACGGCGCTGGCCCCCGAGGTGCTCCTCGACGACGAGGTGCGCACTCCCGAGGCGCCCGTCGAGACGTCGGGGAGCATCGACCTCAACGCCGTGCTGGCCCGGCGGCGGGCCGCCGGGCAGTGACCGGGAAGCCCGGCCGGGGCTCGTTCGGCCCGCGGGCGGGTGCTAGTCTGTAGGCCGCTTCACGGGGCTATGGCGCAGCTGGTAGCGCGTCTCGTTCGCAATGAGAAGGTCGGGGGTTCGAGTCCCCCTAGCTCCACACCGTGACGAGGCCCCGCCTCCTGCGCACCTGCAGGGTCGGGGCCTTCGTCATGCCGGCAGCGCCCGGGCCGACGGTCGCAGCCGGGAGCGGCCGGGTGGGCGGACGGCATGGCTGTCCGACGATCGCTCCGGCGGCGGGCGCCGCTGTGGGGCGTGCCGTCAGGCGCGATGGGCCGCGCGGAACTCCTCGGCGATCTGCTGCGCCTGGGCGCTGATCAGCGCGCGCAGGTCGTCGAACAGAGCCAGCACCCGGTCGTCGGCGGCGCCGCCGTCCCGGGCAGCCAGCCACAGCCGCCGCGCCATATGGACGTCGTCGTCCGTCACGTCCACCCGCAGCTCGTCCATCACGCCACCCCTCGAGCGGTTCTGTGCCAGCAAGGTGGCGGCGGGAGGCCCCCTGATACCCGTCGGCGCTGTGGGCGGCCCGGCATGGGGCAGCGACCCGGGTGGAACGATAGCGCGGCGCGGGAGGCGCCGCGGGCCGTTTCCACAGGTCAGGGGGCCGTGACTGGGGTCGGACCTGCGGCGTGACGGGCAGGGGGGTCGACCTGTTCCACGCCGTGATGGTGCGCGTGCTCGTCCTCCAGCGACGGCGGCGCGCGGTGTGCGCCGTGCCGGCGGGGCGGCCCGCCGGTAGCGTGCCGGTGGGGTGGCGCGAGCGCGCCGCCCGCGTCGACGAAGGAGCCGCGTGAACGCAGTGCAGGCCGGCGGAGCGTCCGCTCTGGTGCCGGCGCCCCTGGTGCTGCGGGTGGATCAGGCCGGGCCGTTCGTCGTCGGCCCGGAGACGGCCGTCGTGGTCGGCCCCGGCGACGAGCTGCTCGCCGTCGGGGTGGGTGTCGCCGACCTGCTGGGCCGCCGGCGGGGCCATGCGGTACCGGTGCGGGTGGCGCGGCCCGACGAGCCCGCCGCTGCGGGCGCGGTCGTCATCCAGCTGTCGGCGGCGGACTCGGACGGCCTGCCGGCGGGCGACGAGGCCTACCGGCTCTCCGCGACCGCCGACGCGGTGCACCTGGTCGCCCGCACCAGCGTCGGTCTGCAGCGCGCCGTCGCCACCCTGCGTCAGCTGCTGACCGACGACGAGACGGTCCTCCCGACGATCCCCGCCGTGCTCGTCGAGGACGCCCCGCGCTACGCGTGGCGCGGGCTGTCCGTGGACGTCGCCCGGCACATGGTGGCCCCCGACGACCTGCGGCGCATCCTCGACCTCCTCGCGGCGTACAAGCTCAACGTGCTGCACCTGCACCTCACCGACGACCAGGCGTGGCGCCTCGACCTGCCGTCCCGCCCGGAGCTGGTGGTCCGCTCGTCGGGCGCGTCGGTCGGCGGCGACCCGGGCGGCCACTACACAGCGGACGACTGGGCCGCCCTGCTGGCGCATGCCGTCGCGCGCGGCGTCACCGTGGTGCCCGAGATCGACGTGCCCGGGCACGTCAACGCGGCGCTGCACGCGTACGGCGAGCTGGTGCCGGGCGGTGAGCCCGTCGAGGAGTACCTCGGCGTGGAGGTGGGCTTCAGCCGGCTGACGGCTGCGCTGCCGGCCACCGCGGTCTTCCTCGAGGACGTGCTCGGCGACCTCGCGGCGATGACCCCCGGGGAGTACCTGCACATCGGCGGCGACGAGGCGCTGACCCTGGACGGCGACGACTACGCGGCGCTGACGGGTGCGGCCGCCCGTGTGGTGCGCGCCCACGGCAAGCGCGTCGTCGGCTGGCAGGAGATCGCCGCCGCCCCGCTGGAACCCGGCACCGTCGTGCAGCTCTGGGACGTGCGTGCCGACACCGCGCCGGTGGTCGCGGCCGTCGCGGCGGGCGCCCTGCTGCTGGCCTCGCCGGCGCCGCACGCCTACCTGGACCTCGCCTACGGCCCCGGCTTCCCTCTGGGCCAGGACTGGGCGGGGTACGTCGACGTGCGCGACGCCTACGACTGGGACCCGGCGACCGTCCTGCCCGGGGTGGACCCGGCCGCGGTGATCGGCGTCGAGGCCGCGGTGTGGACCGAGACCCTGCGCACGTTCGACGACCTGATGACGATGCTGCTGCCCCGGCTGGCCGCCGTCGCCGAGGTGGCGTGGTCGGCGCCGGACCGCCGGGACTGGGAGGGCTTCCGGGTGCGGCTCGCGGGGCAGGCGGCGCCCTGGGACGCGCTCGGCCTGGCCTGGTACCGCTCGTCGCAGATCGACTGGCCCGCCTGACCCACCTACACCCAGGTCTGGAACCACATCCGGATGTGCCACTGCCACCACGGGATCACCTGGGCGCTCCACACCGGGTAGAAGAAGAGCCCGACCCCGACCACCAACGCCGCGAACGCTCCGACCCACCGGGCCGCGCGGCGCCGTGAGGGTTCGGGCACCTCGCCCGGTGGCCCGATCAGCAGCCCGAGCACGTACACCAGCGTGAGCACCACCCACGGCACGAACGCGACCGAGTAGAACGTGAAGATGGTCCGGTGGGCGTAGCCGAACCACGGCAGCCAGCCCGCCGCGATGCCGGAGAGCACGGCGCCGGCCCGCCAGTCGCGGTGCCGGACCAACCAGTAGACGGCGACCAGCATCGCGGCCGCGCCGGCCCACCAGATCATCGGGTTGCCCACCGCGAGGATCGCCTGGGAGCAGCGGTCGGAGCCGCAGGCGGCCTGCGCCTGGGCCCCCGTCAGAGAGGAGATCTCCGTCGGGTAGAAGTACGACGTCGGCCGCCACTGGATGATCCAGCCGAGCGGGTGCGCCGCGTAGGGGTGCGCCGCCTCGAGGGTGTTGTGGAAGTGCCACATGTCCTCGTGGAACTTCCACAGCGAGCGCAGGGCCGGCGGCATCCACAGCTGACCCTTGCCGGGGTTCTCGACCGCCCACTGCCGTCCCCAGGCGTTCGACGAGAGGAACCAGGAGGTCCACGTCGCGAGGTAGGTGAGCAGCGCCCCCGGCACCAGCACCAGGAACGCCGGCACGCCGTCGCGCAGCACGCCGGTGCGCACCCAGTGCCGGGCGCCGACGGCACGCCGCGCGGACAGGTCCCACGCGACGCTCATCACGCCGAACACGGCGAGGAAGTAGATGCCGGACCACTTGGTGCCGATCGTCAGGCCGAGCAGCACGGCGGCGGCGATCCGCCACCAGCGCACCCCGAGCCCGGGCGCCCAGTCGAGCGCGCCACCGGCGTCGAGCAGCGGCGCGGCGCGCGCGGCGAGCCGTCGTCTGGCCTGCTCGCGGTCCAGCACCAGGGCGCCGAACGCGGCGAGCGCGAAGAACATGACGAACGGGTCGAGCAGCGAGATCCGCGAGTGCACGATCGCCTGACCGTCGACCGCGAGGAACAGGCCGGCCAGCGTGCCCAGGGCCGTCGACGCGAACAGCCGGCGGGCGATCCGGGCGAGCATGAGGATGGCCAGCGTGCCGAACACCGCCACCGACAGCCGCCAGGCGAACGAGCTGGTGACGCCGCCGCCGGCCTGGATGCCGAGTGCGATCATCCACTTGCCCACCGGCGGGTGGACGACGTACTCGGGGTCGATGCCCAGCATGCTGGTGTCGCCCGCCTCGAAGGACGGGTTGGGGTCCTTGCCCCACGACGCCTCGTAGCCGCGGACCAGCATCGAGTAGGCCTGCTTGACGTAGTACGTCTCGTCGAAGACGAGCACGTGCGGGGTCGCCAGCCGCCAGAACCGCAGCACGCCGCCGAAGAGGGTCACCGACAGCGGCAGCACCCAGCCCAGCACCCGCGCCCGACGGGTGGCGTCCAGCGCGAGCGTGGCGTCGCCGAGCAGGCGACGCTGCAGGCGCAGCAGGGTGGGTTCGGCGGCGGCCTGGTCGGCGGCGTCGACGTCGGGGTCGTCGGCATCGTCCGCGCCGGGGTCGTGGGCGCCGTCCGCGGGGCCGCCAGGTCCGTCGAGCGGGTCGGCCGCGTCGGGCCACGCGGTCGGCTCGTCGTCGCGGGACGGCCATGCGCGGCTCGGACCGGCGGAGACCGCCGCGCCGGGCACGGACGGATCGGTCGGCGAGAAGGCGGGCTCGTCGTGGCCGGTGGACGACACCCGGTCATCGTAGGGGTCGCGGATGGGCGTGGGAGGCTGATCGTCGTGACCTCGACGAGCCCTGCCACGACCGGCCGCGTGGTGCTGGCGGCGACCCCGATCGGGGACGTCTCCGACGCCTCCGCCCGGCTGCGTACGCTGCTCGAGCAGGCCGACGTGGTCGCCGCCGAGGACACCCGCCGCACCCGTGACCTGGCCCGACGCCTCGGAGTGAGCATCGGCGGGCGGCTGGTGAGCCATCACGAGCACAACGAGGCGTCGCGGGTGGACGAGCTGCTCGCGGTGGTGGCGGCCGGCGGGACGGTGCTGGTGGTCTCCGACGCCGGGATGCCGACCGTGTCCGACCCCGGCTTCCGGCTGGTCGCGGCGGCCCTCGCGGCGGGGCTACCGGTCACGGCGGCGCCCGGGCCGAGCGCCGTGCTCACCGCGCTCGCGCTGTCCGGCCTGCCGACGGACCGGTTCGCGTTCGAGGGGTTCCCGCCACGGCGGCCCGGGGAGCGGGCGCGGGCGCTGGCCGCCCTGGCCGACGAGCGGCGGACCCTGGTGTTCTTCGAGGCGCCGCACCGGGTGGCGGCGTTCCTCGACGCCCTGGTGGAGGCGTTCGGCGCCGACCGGCCGGCGGCGGTGTGCCGGGAGCTGACCAAGACGTACGAGGAGGTGCGCCGTGGCCCGCTGGCCGACCTCGTGGCGTGGGCGCGGGCCGGCGAGGTGCGCGGCGAGGTGGTGGTGGTGGTCGGTGGGGCGCCGGCGCCCGGCCCGTCGTCGGTGGGCGATGTCGTCGCCGAGGTGCTCGCCCGGGTTGCGGCGGGCGAGCGGCTGAAGGACGCGGTCGGCGCGGTGGCCGTCGATCGCGGGGTGCCGAAGCGCGACCTGTACGACGCGGCGGTGGCCGCCGGTCGCGCGCAGCGCTGAGCCGCGCCCGGGGCCGACGCACCCGGGACCGTCGCGATTCCGGCCCCGCGCGCAGCGCCGACCCGCTCGGGGCCGACGCACCGGGGACCGTCGCACACCAACTCCCGCGCGCAAACGCCCGAGTTGCGCCCGGGACCGTCGCGCAGGGCGCCGTCGCACTTCAGTCCCTACGCGCAGCGCTGACCCGCCCACAGCCCTGCGGGCGAGAGCCCTGTCCACAGGTATAGATGCAGGTCAGGGCCTGTTTCTTGTTGCGGAACAGGACCGCACGAGGTAGACTTCGAACAGATGTTCGACGACGGGAGGCGAGGGTGACATGGCTGGGGCTGCGCCTCTCGGGTTTCCGACATCGTCCGGCTCCTCTCCCGTGACCTGCGCTCCGGCCGCCGCGCGTTCGGCGGCCGTGCCGCCGGCGCTGCCCGACGAGTTCGCGGCGTGGGACGCGGCGGCGCGGACGGCGCTGGCCGCCGCGTCGCGGGCGGACGAGTGGGATGCCTCCGCCCGTGCCGGCGCGCTGGTGTGGCTGGCGAAGCACCGGGACCTCGTCGCGCTCGTCGAGAGCCGCGTGCTGATCGCGGAGCGGGAGGCCGGCACCTGGTCGTTGCGGGGCGATCGCGACCTGGCGTCCTTCGCGGGCCGCGTCTCGCGCGAGGGCCGGGGCGCCGGGTTCTCGGCGGTCGGCCGGGCCGCGACGCTGAGCGCGATGCCCCGGCTTGCGGAGGCGTTGGCGGACGGCCCGGTGACGACGACGCACCTCGCGGAGGTCACCCGGGCCGCCGCGTCGTCGCCGCTCCTCGCCGGGCACCTGGCGACCGACGAGGGTCAGGCGGCCGTCGTCGAGCTGGCGGGCAGGCTCGACGGCGCCGCCTTCGGCAAGGAGCTGCGCCGGAGAGCCGCCTCCCTCGACCCGGCGGCGCGGCAGCGCACGCACGACGAGCAGCGCGCCAGGCGGTTCCTCACCTTGTTGCACACGCCGGGCGGCACCCTCGTCAAGGGGCTCCTGGACAGCGTCGCCGGCTACAAGTTCGCGAAGGCGCTCGACGCCTATGACCCTCGGCCCGCGGTCGACGACGACCGCGACCGTGACCAGCGGCGGGTCGACGCGCTGGCGGCGATGGTCGACGGCGCCCTGACCGAGCGCGCTGCCGCGTCCGGTCCGATCGCGCCCGTGCAGGGCATCGTGACGTTCAGCGAGCGGACTTGGGTTGCGCTGCGCTCCCGTCGGGATGCTGCCGGGTCGTCGGACCGGGCTGCCGGGTCGTCGGACCGGGCTGCCGGGTCGTCGGACCGGGCTGCCGAGTTGTCCGACGGGGCTGCCGAGGCGAGCGCCGCGGCCGGGTCGGCGGCGGACGTCGTTACCGCGCTGCGGGGCGTCCCGCCCGTGGTCGACGAGACCGGCGCCGTGTGGCCGGCGTCGGAGGTCGCGCGGGCACTGTGCGGCTGCGCGCTCACGCGGGCAGTCGTCGACGCCGCCGGTCAGACGCTCGACCTCGGCCGGGAGTCCCGCCTCTTCACTCGGGCGCACTGGCTCGCGCTGCACGCCTCGGGTGTGCAGACCTGTGCGGTCGACGGCTGTGGCATCCCCCTGCGCTTCGCCGAGCTGCACCACATGGCCTGGTGGGACCGCGACCGGGGCCCGACGGACCTGGCGCACTGTGCGCCCGAGTGCAGCTACCACCACCACCAGATCCACCGCCTCGACCTCCGCGTGGCGCGGCGGGCGGACGGTTCGTATGAGCACCGCCACCCCGACGGTCGCCCCTACGGGGGATCCCCGCCCGTGCAGAGGGGCGGTGCACCGCCCGTGGAACGGGACGACAGGTTGACGGTCGGGCCGGACGATGACGGAACGGCCGGTCGTGTCGACGATCTCGTCGCCGTTGATCGGGTCAGGCGGCCGAGGAGCTGATCAGCTCGGCGCCTGCTGCTGCCATGTCGCCACGGGCGGCGGCGCCGAGTTCCGCGGACACGGGCACGGTGAGGTCGGTGAGCACGCGCGCGCCGAACCCGCCGGCCAGGGCGTCCAGGGTCGTCGCGCGGACGCAGTGGGACTCGGCGATCCCGACGACGTCGACGTCCGCGATCCCGCCCTCGAGCAGGATCGTCATCAGGCTGCGGCCGCCCTCGTCGACCCCCTCGAACCCGGAGTACGCGGCCACGTAGGCACCCTTCTTCACGCCGGCGTCCGGGTGCAGGTCCGCCAACGCCGGGTGCAGCTCGGCCTCGGTGGTGCCGGCGACGCCGTGCGGCGGCCAGGTGTCGACGAAGTCCGGCTCGGCGGAGAAGTGCCCACCCGGGTCGACGTGCCAGTCCTGGGTGGTGACGACTAGGTCATACCGGTCGCGGTGCGCGGCGGCGTACTCGGCGATCGCCGCAGCTGTGGCGTTGCCGCCCTCGACGGGCAGGGCGCCGCCCTCGCAGAACGTGGGCTGCACGTCGACCACGACGAGCGCGCGGTGGGTCCGGGTCACGCGACTCAGTGAACCATCGCTGCGGCGAGCCGGCAGATCGCTCCGGCACCGCTGCGCTCCGGCACCGCTGCGCTCCGGCACCGCTGCGCTCCGGCACCATGGCGCTCCGCCACAGCCTCCGGCACGGCGGCGTTCGGTACCTCGGCGCTCCATCACCGCCTGGGTGCGGGTCTTCCGGGTGCGGACGGGGGCCGGGGTTCGGACACTGGGCGAATGGAGCAATGGCGCACGCCCGCCCGCTGGACCGCCCGACGACGGTCCGGGCGCGCTGACGCCGGGTCTGTCCCGGGCCTGCAGCGGGGCGCCGGGCCGCGTGCCGGACGCGCGGCGGCGGTCCTCGTCGTGCTGGCGCTCGCTGGCTGCACCGGCGGTGGTGCGCCCGCCCCGACGAGCTCCACGACCTCGACCCCGAGCCCGACGGCCTCGCCGACGCCCACGCCGACCCCCACGCCGACGCCGACCCCCACCCGGACCCCGGTCCCGGCGGTGCGGGAGGTGGCGACGGTGACGGTGACCGGCGTCTCCGACCTGGTCACCGGCCTGAACGTGCCGTGGGGGCTGGCGTTCCTGCCGAACGGCCAGGCCCTGGTCACGCAGCGCCAGCTGGGCACGGTGCTGCTCGTCGGGCCGGACGGCTCGGTGACGCCCGTGACCGGACCGGGCGCCGACGAGGTGGCGCGGACCACCGTCGCGGCCGGCGAGGGAGGCCTGCTGGGCGTGGCCGTGCTGCCGGGCGCCACCCGCACGCGCGCCGACATCGCCCTGTACCTGACGGCCGCCGACGACAACCGGGTGCTGCGCGCGACGCTCGACGGCGCCGTGCTGGGCGCGACGCAGCCGATCCTCACCGGCATCCCGAAGGGCGCCAACCACAACGGGGGGCGGCTCGCCGTCGGCCCGGACGGGATGCTCTACGTCACCACCGGCGAGGTCTACCGCAAGGGTCTCTCCCAGGACATGTCCAGCCTGGGCGGCAAGGTGCTGCGTATCACGCCGCACGGGAAGCCCGCCCCGGGCAACCCCGACCCCGCCTCGCCGATCTGGACGAGCGGTCACCGCAACGTGCAGGGCCTGGGCTGGGCTCCGGACGGCCGCCTGTTCGCGTCGGAGTTCGGCCAGGACACGTGGGACGAGCTCAACGTGCTGGTGCCCGGCGCGAACTACGGGTGGCCGGTGGTCGAAGGGATGGGCGGCGCGGCGCAGGGCTTCGTCGACCCGGTGGCGACCTGGGCGACGGACGACGCGTCACCCAGCGGCATCGCCGTGACCGACGAGGGCGTGTACCTCGCCGCGCTGCGGGGGCAGCGGCTGTGGCGCGTGCCGCTACGCGTGCTGCCCGCCGGCGCTGCGGCCACGGACCCGGCAGGGGTGGGCGCACCGCAGGTCGTGCTCGACGGCTACGGCCGGCTGCGCGCGGTGGCGCTGGCGCCGGACGGGTCCTTGTGGGTGCTGACCAACAACACCGACGGCCGGGGCCGGCCGCGGGCGGGCGACGACCGCATCCTGCGCGTGACGTTGGGCTGACCGGGCGACCGTCGGGCGCCGCGACCCCGGTCGGGGCTGCGGATCGGTACCCTGCCGCGTGGCGGCTCGACCCCGGGGCTGCCTGCCCGCGTCGCTCGACGACGGGCCTCTGCCCGCCGCGAGAGAGCGCCGACGTGACCACCGAACCGCCGCAGCCCGACCCGTCCGCCCCGGTCCCTCCGCCGTACGGGACACCGGCTGCCGAGGGAGCATGGTCCGCGGACGCTGTGCCGGTGTACGGGGCACAGCCCGGGTACGGCCAGCCCGATCCGTACGGACAGCCCGCCTACGGCCAGCCCGATCCCTTCGGTCAGCCCGCCTACGGCCAGTCCGATCCCTTCGGTCAGCCTGGCTACGGTCAGCCGCCCGCCTACGGTCAACCTGGCTACGGTCAGCCGCCCGCCTACGGTCAACCTGGCTACGGTCAGCCGCCCGCCTACGGTCAGCCGCCCTACGGCCAGGCCGCTCCGTACGGCCAGCCGGTGTACGGCCAGCCCGGGTACGGCCAGCCGATGTACGGCCAGCCGATGTACGGCCAGCCCGGGTACGGCCAGCCCTACGGGTACGGCCCGACGATGGTGTCGAGCAAGTCGTTCGTGGTGACGTGGCTGCTGTCGTACTTCCTCGGCGGGCTCGGGATCGACCGCTTCTACCTCGGCAAGATCGGCACCGGTGTGCTGAAGCTGGTCACGCTCGGCGGCTGCGGCCTCTGGTGGCTCGTCGACCTCATCATCGTGCTGGTCGGTGCGGCGAGGGATGCGCAGGGCCTGCCGCTGGCCGGTTACGAGGCGAACAAGAGGACCGCCTGGATCGTCACCGCGATCCTCGTTGTGCTCAGCGTGCTCTTGAGGATCGTCAACGGCTCGACGAACTCGTCGAGCTACTCGATCTACGGGTCGGGCGCCTCCGTCGTGGTCGAGGTCGCCGGACCGGGCGTCGTCACGGTCTAGGCGACACCGGGCGCCACGCGCACGACGACCGGCACCGCGCGCACGACGACCGGCACCGCGGGCGGGACGACCGGCACTGCGGGCGCGACGACGATCGTCCAGCGCCCG
>Ga0302258_1000022_pt1 | contig 13303 bp, 18 predicted proteins | sample I_Fen_N2_4_FD_194568 | JGI IMG/M metagenome (GOLD analysis project Ga0302258, IMG submission 194568) | Peat permafrost microbial communities from Stordalen Mire near Abisko, Sweden - I_Fen_N2_4 | ecosystem: Environmental > Terrestrial > Soil > Wetlands > Permafrost | place: Sweden: Abisko... | reverse complement strand
CGCTGGGGCGGACGTCGAAGGCGTCGCGCTCGTGCTCGGTCATCGGAGGAGCCCGTCCAGGTCCAGGTTCAGCTCCAGGACGTTGACCCGCGCCTCGCCGAGGAACCCGAGCAGGGGGCTCTCCGTGTGCCGCGCGACGGCGGCCCGGACGTCGGCCTCGGGCATGCCGCGCGCCGCTGCGACGCGGGCGACCTGGTAGTCGGCCCCGGCCGGGCTGATGTCCGGATCGAGGCCCGAGGCAGAGGACGTCACGAGGTCCACCGGCACGGGCCCGCCGCCGTTCGCGGCGCGGAGCCGCTCGACGTCCGCCGTGACGCGGTCGATCAGCTTCTGGCTGGTCGGCCCGAGGTTGGACCCGCCGGAGGCGCTGGCATCGTAGCCGTCCGTGCCGGCGGCGGAGGGGCGCCCCCAGAAGTACTTCGGCTGGCTGAAGGCCTGTCCGATCAGGCTGGAGCCGACCGTCCTGCCGTCCACGACGATCATCGACCCGTTCGCCTGCGAGTTGAAGGCCACCTGCGCGACGGCCGTGACCACCGCAGGGTAGACGATGCCGGTCAGGAACGTCAGGGCGGCCAGGATCGCGATCGCGGGCCAGACCTGGTGACGGAGGAAGCGAGTCATCGGTGGAGTCCTAGGCGAGATGGAGGGCGGTGACGACGAGGTCGATCGCCTTGATCCCGAGGAACGGGGCGATGATCCCGCCGAGGCCGTAGATGAGCAGGTTGCGCTGGAGCAGGACGCTCGCCGGGGCCGGCCGGAAGCCGACGCCGCGGAGGGCGATCGGGATCAGCGCGACGATGACCAGGGCGTTGAAGATGACCGCGGACAGGATCGCGCTCTGGGGTGTCGAGAGGCCCATGACGTTGAGCGCACCGAGCTCCGGGTAGACGGCGATGAACATCGCCGGCAGGATCGCGAAGTACTTGGCGACATCGTTGGCGATCGAGAACGTCGTGATCGAGCCACGGGTGATCAGCAGCTGCTTGCCGATCGCGATGACCTCGAGCAGCTTGGTCGGATCGGAGTCGAGGTCGACCATGTTGGCCGCCTCCTTCGCGGCCGAGGTGCCGCTGTTCATCGCCAGCCCGACGTCCGCCTGGGCGAGCGCCGGGGCGTCGTTGGTGCCGTCGCCGGTCATCGCCACGAGATGCCCCTCGGCCTGCTGGGCGCGGATGTAGGCGATCTTGTCCTCGGGCTTCGCCTGCGCGACGAAGTCGTCGACCCCCGCCTCGCGGGCGATGGTGGCGGCCGTCAGCGGGTTGTCCCCGGTGATCATCACCGTCCGCACGCCCATGCGCCGGAACTCCTCGAACCGTTCCGCCAGGCCGGGCTTGACGGTGTCCTTGAGCTCGATCAGGCCGAGGGCGATCCCGTCGCGGCGGAGCGCGAGAGGCGTGGCGCCGCGGCCGGCCACCGCGTCGGTCGCGGCGCGGAGCTCCGCCGGCAGGCCGCCCGGGAGGTCCCGCTCGATCGCGTCGACGGCCCCCTTGAGGACGAGCTCGCCGGTTGCCAGGCGGACGCCGCTGGCGCGTGTCTCCGCCGTGAAGGGCTGCTCCTCGGCGATCCTGGCATCCAGTGACGCGAGGCCGTCCGGGTCACCGTCGCCTCCCGGCAGCCCCAGCTCGGCGAGCCGGGCGCGCGCCAGGCTGACGATCGAGCGGCCCTCCGGCGTCTCGTCGCGCTGCGACGCGACCAGGGCGGCCTCGAGGACCTCGCCCTCCGCGATCCCCGGTGCCGGGGTGATCGCCGATGCGAGCCGGTTGCCCAGGGTGATGGTCCCCGTCTTGTCGAGCAGGATGACGTCGACGTCGCCGGACGCCTCGACCGCGCGTCCGCTCATCGCCAGCACGTTGAACCGCGCGACGCGGTCCATCCCGGCGATGCCGATGGCCGACAGGAGGCCGCCGATCGTGGTCGGGATGAGGCAGACGAGGAGGGCGGCGAGCGCCACCGTGTTGATGGTCGTCCCCGCGTAGAGCCCGAACGGCCGCAGCGTGACGGTGGCCATCAGGAACACGATGGTCAGGCCGGCGAGCAGGATCGACAAAGCGATCTCGTTCGGGGTTCGCTGCCGCTTCGCGCCCTCGACGAGGGCGATCATCCGGTCGAGGAACGTCTCGCCCGGATCGGCCGTGACCCGGATCACGAGGAAGTCGCTGGTGAGCGTGGTGCCGCCGGTGACCGAGCTGCGGATGTCGGTGCCGGGCTCCTTGAGGACGGGCGCGGACTCGCCCGTGATCGCCGCCTCGTTGACGTAGGCGACGCCCTCGATGACGTCGCCGTCACCCGGGATCGTCTCGCCCTCGGTGACCACGATGACGTCGCCCCTGCGCAGCTCCGAGGACCCGACGTCGGTGAGCGTCCCGTCGACTGCGCGGCGGTGGGCGGTGGTCTCGGAACGTGTCTTGCGCAGGGTCGCCGCCTGGGCCCGGCCGCGGGCCTCGGCGATGGCCTCCGCATAGGTCGCGAACAGGACGGTGAACCAGAGCCAGACGGCGATCTGGACCGTGAAGCCCTGGCCGGCGCCGACCGGGACGGACTCGGCGCCCGTGGCGTTGGCCAGGGCCGTCAGGGTCACGAGCGCCGCCGTGAGCTCGACCACGAACATCACGGGGTTCCGGATCAGCATCCGCGGGTCGAGCTTGCGGACCGCGTGCGGGAGGGCCGCGCGGAGCAGCTCGGGATCGAACACGCCGCGGGGCCGCGGGGCCTCGCCGGACGGCTTGGCTCCGCCGAGGGTGACGTTGCGCTGGAAGCGCCGCGTTCCACGGCCGAGGTCGACCGCGCGCAGGAGGGGCGTCTCAGTCATGGGATCAGAAGGCCTTTCCCGCGTTCTGGAGGAGCTGTTCCACGATCGGGCCCAGCGACAGGGCCGGGAAGAACGTGAGGGCCCCGACGATGACAACGACGCCGACCAGGAGGACGCTCCACAGGATGCCGGTCGTGGGGAAGGTGCCGAGGGACGGCGCGACACGTCGCTTGGCGGCCATCGAGCCCGCCAGCGCGAGGATCGGGATGATCATCCCGTACCGCCCGATGAGCATCGCGATCGCGCCGGTCACGTTGTAGAACGGGGTGTTGCCCGAGAGGCCCGCGAATGCCGAGCCGTTGTTGCCAGTCTGGCTCGAGAAGGCGTACAGGATCTCGCTGAACCCGTGCGGCCCGGTGTTCAGCGGCCCGGCCAGGCCCGCCGGCAGCACCGATGCGATCGCGGTGAAGCCCAGGATGCTGGCTCCGAGCACCAGGGCGACGAGCATCGCCATCTTGATCTCGAACGACTCGACCTTCTTCCCCAGGTACTCGGGCGTCCGTCCGACCATCAGCCCGGCGATGAACACCGCGAGGATCGCGCCGATCACGAGCATCCCGTACATACCTGCGCCGATCCCGCCCGGCGTGACCTCGCCGAGCTCCATGTTGAACAGCGGGACGAGACCCGAGAGCGGCTGCAGGCTGTCGTGCATGGCGTTGACGGCGCCCGTGCTCGTGCCCGTGGTGACGGCCGCGAACAGGCCGCCGACCGCCGCACCGAAGCGGACCTCCTTGCCCTCCATGTTGCCGAGCGCCTGGTTGACGGCTGACGGGAAGAGAGGGTTGCCGCCGGCTTCCTTGAGCATGGCAACGACGATGCCGACGACCAGGATCCCCGCCATCGCCCCGAAGATCGTCCAGCCCTGGCGCTGGTTGCCGGCGTAGCGGCCGAAGGCGTAGGTGAGCGAGAAGGGCAGCAGCAGGATCGCCAGCATGCCGAGCCAGTTCGTGAGCCCGGTGGGACTCTCGAACGGGTGGGCGGAGTTCGCGTTCAGGAACCCGCCCCCGTTGTTGCCCAGCTGCTTGATCCATTCCTGCGAGGCGATCGGGCCCATCGCGATCGTCTGGGTCGCGCCCTGGAGGGTCGTGACCGTCTGTGACGGGCTCCATGTCTGCGGCACGCCCTGCCACACGAGGACGAGCGCACCAACGATCGAGATGGGGAGGAGGATGTACAGGATGCCGCGGGTCAGGTCGACCCAGTAGTTGCCGAGGGTCTTCGCGCTGCGGCGTGTCAGCCCGCGGATCAGGGCGATCGCGACGGCCATCCCGGTCGCGGCGGACGTGAAGTTCCGGACGGCGAGCACGGCCGCCTGGGTGAGGTAGGTCGCACCGGTCTCGCCCGCGTAGTTCTGCCAGTTGGTGTTGGTCTCGAAGCTGACCGACGTGTTGAAGGCGAGGTCGGGCGACATGGCCGGGATGCCGCCCTGGTTGAGCGGCAGCACGTCCTGGAGGCGGAACACCACGTACCCGGCGACGATCGCGACGAGCGCCATGGCGAGGACGGAGATCGTGTAGCCCTTCCAGCCCTGCTCGGCCGCCGGGTCGACGCCGCAGATGCGATAGACCACGCGTTCGACGGGGCGCAGGATCGGGCTGAGGAAGACACGCTCGCCCTCGAACACCCTGTGGATGTAGCGGCCGACGAACGGCGTGAGCAGCAGGACCGCGGCCGCCAGCGTCACGAGGGTGAGGAGGTCACCGGTGGTCACGGTCAGAAGTCCTCCGGGCGGAGCAGGGCCCACAGGAGGTAGACAAAGGTGCACGCCGCCATCAGGCCGGCGAGGATCTCGATGATGTTCATCCGTGCACCCGGTCGCACAGCTCGAGGAAGCCCCAGAACACCGCCACGAGGACCATGGCGACCAGGAGGATCAGCAGGTCGGTCACCGTGTCTCGTCCTTCCCCTCGAGGTTGAGCAGGCGCTCGATCGTCGCGACCAGCGTGTCGAGCGCGAAGGGCTTGGGCAGGAATCCGGCACACTCGAACTCGGCCAGCTGGCGCGGGCTGACGGTCGTCGCGCTGGCGATCAGCACGGGCGGCGAGCCCGCCTCCCGCAGCGCGGTCCCGCGCAGGAGCTGCCAGCCGGTGTCACCGGGCAGGTTCAGGTCGAGTACCACCACGCCCGGACGGACGCCCTGGTGCAGCTCGGCCTCGGCCGCCTCCGCCGACGCGGCCTCCACGACCTCATACCCGAGGCCACGCAGGTGTCGCGCGACGATCCGCCGGAGACTCTCGTCGTCCTCCACCATGAGGATGGCCAGGCCGCGGTCAGCCATCGATCCGCTCGACCTGGAGGTCGGCGCCCGCGTCGTCGGCCGTCCACAGGGGCACCAGGCGGACCCCGCGGTCCGCGGCGTACCCCTGGGCCATGGGGAGTATCGCCTCGACGAACCGCAGCCCGCCGATCATCACGCGTGGCGAGAAGCCGCCCGCGACCATCTCGATTGCCCCCCGGATCGTCGCCAGCTCTCGCTCGATGGCAATCTCGGTCGACGGCCAGTCAGCGTCGCTTGTCCTCGGTTCCATGCCCCGATCGTGCGCCGGGGTCCCAAGAGGCAGGACGGTCGAGCAGTCGCCGGGGCCTAAAGGACGTCTAAGGTTCAGGCGGTTGCAGGCTGCGCACGCGGTACCCGACGCCGGGCTCCGTGACGATCAGGTCGCGCAGGGACCCGTCGGGGTCGGCCGCCGCGAGCTTGCGCCGCAGCTGGCTCACGTGGACGTAGACGTAGCTGCTCTCCTCGTCGTAGGCCTCGCCCCAGACGGCCCGCAGCAGCCGGCCCTTGGTCACGAGGCGGCCCGCGTGGGTCAGGAGCACCCGGAGGATCTCGAACTCGCGCGGCGTGAGATCCACCCGCGTACCGTTGACGAGCACCTCGTGCCGCGCGGCGTCGAAGATGAGGGAGCCCGTCTCGATCCGACCGTCGGCCCCGGCCACCGGGCCCGCGGCCCTCCGCAGGGCCACCCGGAGACGGGCGTTGAGCTCGTCGACTCCGAACGGCTTGGTCACGTAGTCGTCGGCGCCGCGCTCGAGCGCCTCCACCTTCTCCCGCTCCTCGTACCGCCCCGAGAGGATCACGATCGGCGTCGCGGCGTCCCGGCGGATGCGGCGCACGATGTCGAGGCCATCCATGTCGGGCAGGCCGAGGTCCAGGAGCACGACGTCGGGGCGGCGCGCCTCCCAGCGCGACAGGGCCGACCTCCCATCCTCGGCCTCGATGACCTGGTAGCCGCGGCCGGCGAGCTCCCGCGCGAGGGCGGCGAGCGTCTCGCGGTCGTCCTCCACGATCAGGACGACCGGTCCGGCCGCAGGCGGACGGGGGACGGTCATCGCGGGGCGGCCGCCGCTGACGCACTCCCGGGTGTTGCTCCGGTCACGGCCGTCCCGTCCGGGGCGACAGACTCATCCGGGGCGGGGGTCCGAGCGGCCCCCTCAGCCTCTGTCGCCCGAGGCAGGTCCATGTCCAGCGCCAGCCCGCCGAGGACGCTCGGGCGCGCGACAACCTGACCGCCCGTCGCCTCCACGAGGCCCTTGACGACGGCCAGGCCGACGCCGGTCCCCGAGCGTGACCCGCCGGCCGCCCCCGGGACCCGGTAGAACTTGTCGAACAGCAGGGGCAGCGACGCCGGCGGCACGCCCGGGCCGGCGTCCTCGATCGTGAGCCGCACCGTCCGTCCGTCGGCCATCGCGGTGGCCGCCATCCGGATCCGCGTGCCGGGCGGCGTGTACTTGAGGGCGTTCTCGAGCGCGTTGGTCACGGCCGAGTCCAGGAAGACCGGGTCCGCCTCGACCGGCGGCGCGTCGAGAGCGACGTCCACCGGGCGGCCGGCGAGGCGCGGCGCGAACCGCTCGAGCGTGCGCCCGAGGAGGTCCTCGAGCTCGAAGACGTCCCTCTCGGCGCGCAGCGCACCGGCCTCGATCCTGCTCAGGTCGAGCATGTTGGTCACCAGCCGGTTGAGGTACTCGACCTCCCTGTCGATCGCGTCGGTACTCTCGCGCCGCCCCTCCTCGTCCAGGTTGTTGCCCGGCCGGAGAGTTCCCGCGGCGGCGCGGATGGTCGCGAGCGGCGTGCGCAGGTCGTGGGAGACCGACTGGAGCAGGGCGGACTTGAGGGCATCGCTCTGGCGGGCAATCTCGGCCGCCTGCGATTCCGCCGCGAGGGCGTCGAGGGCCACCGCCTGGCCAACCTGGTCCGCGGCCGCAGAGAGCAGCCTGGTCTCGGTGCCGCCGGGCTCCCCGTCGGCACGGTCCCGGAGGGCCCAGATCGACCCGAGCGTGCGTCCACCCGCCTCGATCCGCACGCGGTAGGCGTCCTGCATGGCTGCCGACCGGCTCCGCCCGGGTGACGGCTGGTGGACCCTTGCCCAGCGGGCAGGGACGTCGCCGGGCAGGCGCTGCAGGACCTGGTACAGGCCAGGGATGGCCGGGCGCGCCCCGTCGGACGAGTCGGCCGCGATGCGCTCCCGGGCATCGTCGGGCCCCAGCGCCACCCACACCCTGGTCATCACGGTCTCCGCGGCGAGCGTCCTCGCGATCGTCGGGAGCACGTCCTGCGTCGTGGACCGGGTCGCCAGCTCGCGGCTCACTCGGAACAGGGCGATCGCCTCCCGTTCCCGCTCCCGTGCCTGGTCCGCGCGCGAGCGCTGGAGGGCTGCCAGCTGGCCGACGACGATCCCCGTGAACAGGAGCAGGACGAGGTTCAGCCACTCACCGGGATCGGAGACCGTGAGGGTCTGGACCGGCTGGATGAACAGGAAGTCGTAGAGGAGGAAGGCGGCCGCGGCGGTGACGATCGCGCCGACCGTCCCGGCGATGAACGCCGTCACGACCACGGCGGCCAGGTACACGACCGATGCGTTGGGCACGCCCGCCACGTTCTCGAGCAGGGCGATCGCGGCCGTCGCCAGGGTCAGCGAGCCAACGAACGTTGCGATGGGGCGGACGAGGCGACGACGGAGCGGGCGGCGCATGGCCACAAGTATGGGCCTGCGCGGGACGCTCAGGGAGCGGGGATCCTGGCCACCCCGCAGGCGTCAGCGCTCGGGGTGCACCCGTTCGATGTCGATCGCCCGGACCCGTCGCGTCCGGTTCTCGTCCGTGCGGACCGTCGCCGACGGGATCACGCCCGTGACGAGCGCCGTGACCGTGGCCAGCTCGCCGGCATAGAGGCCGGCGCCACCGATCCTGACCCGATCGCCCACGGAGAGGTCGTTCCGACCCTCGAGGGCGGTCATGTCGATCGCGGTGGCGGGCGTCCGATTGCCGCGCGGGTCGCCGGGGACCAGGGGGTTCCGGGCGCCCTTCGTGGCCGTCTTCGCCACCGGGTAGTTCACCTTGCGTTTGCGCACTGCGGTCGTTGGACCTCCATACGGGGATGAATTCGGCTGCTGCCGCACGTTCCAGCATCAGTTGGTGACGCACAGCGTATCCGACCGGGGGTCATGTTCCTAACGGGCGTTCTCGTGGGGGGAGGACGGCGACCGGGCTCCGGTCGTCCCGGCGGTACGATCACCCACCGGACATCCGGCGTGCGTCCGGAACGTCCGGCCCACCGGAGCCCGTCATGCCGCTCGCCGACTTCCCCCGCTACCCGCTGCTCTTCGGTCCCTCGCCGATCCAGCGCCTCGACCGCCTGACGAAGCACCTGGGCGGCGCCACCGTCTGGGCCAAGCGTGAGGACTGCAACTCGGGGCTGGCGTTCGGTGGCAACAAGGTCCGCAAGCTGGAGTACCTCCTCGCGGAGGCGCAGGCCCAGGGCTGCGACACGCTGGTCTCCATCGGCGGTGTCCAGTCGAACCACACCCGCCAGGTCGCGGCCGTCGCCGCCCACGCCGGCCTCAGGTGCGTCCTCGTCCAGGAGAGCTGGGTGGACTGGCCGGACGTCACCTACGACCGGGTCGGCAACATCCTCCTGTCGCGGCTGATGGGCGCGGATGTCCGGCTCGTGAAGGCCGGCTTCGGGATCGGGTTCAAGGAGAGCTGGGAGCAGGCGCTGGCCGACGTGGTGGCCGGGGGCGGCAAGCCCTATGCGATCCCGGCCGGCGCCTCGGACCATCCCCTCGGTGGCCACGGCTTCGCGAGCTGGGCGTTCGAGGTCGAGACGCAGGAGCGCGACCTCGGCGTCTTCTTCGACACGATCATCGTCTGCTCCGTGACGGGCTCCACGCAGGCCGGGATGATCGCGGGGTTTGCGGTGCTGGAGGATGCGGGCGGGCGTCCCCGCCGGGTCATCGGCATCGACGGGTCCGCCACGCCGGTGGAGACGCGGGACCAGGTGGCCCGGATCGCCCGCCGTACCGCCGGGTCGATCGGCCTGGGCCGGGACCTGCGCGAGGAGGAGATCATCCTGGACGACCGGTATCACGCCGGGGTCTACGGGATCCCGGACGCGGGGACGCTGGACGCCATGCGCCTTGTCGCACGGCTGGAGGGGATGATCACGGATCCCGTCTACGAGGGGAAGTCGATGGCGGGTCTCATCGACCTCGTCGCCCGCGGCGAGATCGACCAGGGATCGAACGTGCTCTACGCGCACCTGGGCGGCCAGCCGGCGATCAACGGCTACGCGTCGCTGTTCAGCTGAGGAAACGACCGCCTCGATCCCGGCGGCGGAGGCCACCGCCCGCGGCATCGCCGTCTCAGGCCGGGCAGGTCCCGCCACGCGCGCGGATCCTGAGCCGCCAGCCGGCGGTGATCGCGAGGAGAACAAGCGACACCATCCCCAACACGGGCTGGAGGGGCGCGTAGTAGGCGATCGCGCCGCTCGTCCCCAGCAACAGGAGGACCAGCTTGTTGCAGATCGGGCAGCCGATGGCGAGGAACGCCCCCAGGCTGCCGAGGGTGCCCAAGGTGGACGTGCGTCGTTCGCCCTGCGTGTCCGGGCCGGCGAGCGTCACGGGCTGGAGCACCGCAGCGGGCATCGGCGCGGTGTACGTGGCGCCGATGATCCCGAGCAGCGGCGCCGAGACCAGCCAGATGGCGATCGCGAACGGCTCGGGCGGGATCTGCCGCCCGAACACAGGGTTGGGGATGATCGCCGCGACGACGCCGTAGGCCACCAGCGACGCGAGCGTCCAGACCGCGGCCTGCGCGAGGAACGCCCGGTCCGGCGGGAGCAGGCCCGCGCGCTCTCTCACGTCCTGGGCTTCTGGACGAGATCGCGGCCGGACGCCTGCCACGCCGCCATCCCGCCATCGAGGTTCTGGAGGTTTGTGTACCCGAGGTCGAGGAGCGTCTGCGCGGCGATCGCGCTCTCGTGGCCGGACCGGCAATAGACGACGATCGGCGCCGTCTTGTCCGCCGGCAGCTCGGTGGCGCGGGCCTGCAGCTGGTCGTACGGGATGTACAGGTCGGTGCCCGCGATCTCGCCGGTGTAGGGCGTCTTCACGTTCAAGAGCCTGAAGTCCTTGCTCTTCAGGCTCGTGGCCAGCTGGTCCGGGGTGATGTTGGTCCACGTGCCACCGGTCGCCTGGACGACCGTTCCCTTGGACGAGGAGGAGCACCCTGCGATGAGGAGGGCCAGGACGAGGACGACCAGGGCCGCCGCGACGAGGCGGCGAGGCTTCCGGGAGGGCATCGGGCGTGCTCTCAGCCGGCGACCGTGGCGACGACCGGCGCGAGATCGTGGTGCGGGCCCTCGACCAGGACCTCGCCCGCGGCCTCCGCTCCCGTCACCGTGTCCACAACGCGGTACCCGTGGTGGATCTCGACGATCCCGGTGGCGAGCGTCGTGCCCACCGCGCAGTACTTGGTGGCGGACAGCTCGATCGCTCGTGCAACGGCTTCGACGTCCACGCCCACGCCCTCGACGATGTGCGTGACGTCCATGCGGGTGAACGCGTTCGGGTGGGCGTCCATCTGGGTGCCGCCGACCTCGATCCGGTAGCCGCTGACGGCCTGGCGCTTCTTGCGCAGGATCGAGATCACGTCCATGCCCGTGCAGCCCGCGAGCGCGACGGGCACGAGCTCGGACGGACGCATGCCCATGTTGCCCTCGCCGCTGTCGAGGACGATCGAGTGGCCGCTGCCGGCGCTGGCGTTGAAGCGGAGGCCGTCGCCGTCGAGGGTGACGATCGCGGTCTTGAGGGCCATGGTTCGTGACTCCGGTCTGTCCGGCCGTGCGTCCGGCCGTGGATATGGTTGGCTTCGTCAGTGGGCCGGTGCGGCGGGAGCGGCAGCCCCGGCCGTTGAGTTGGGGATGGCGGGGGCGCCGGTGGCGAGGGCGCGACGGCCCTGCAGGCGCCGGTCGACGATGCCCCCGACGATGTCGCAGGCGTCGAGGATCGCGGGCTCGGCGAGGCGGTACCGGACGGACGTTCTCTCGCGGCGGCCGTCCACGAGGCCCGCGGCGCGGAGCACCCCGAGGTGCTGGCTCGCGTTGGGGAGTGGGATGCCGAGGACCGCTGCCAGGTCGCCGACCGTGCGCTCGCCGTCCCGCAGGGCGTGGAGCAGCCGGAGCCGCTTGGGATCCGTGAGGACCTTGCAGATCTCGGCGTGAAGGCGGAAGCGCTCGAGGTCGCCGTCGGCGGTCATTGCGTCACGGTACGCCTAATTGCGCGATTGCGCAACTAACAGAATCAGCGCGCCCGTGGATCAGGCCTCGCCCGCGCCCCTGAGCGCGACCACCACGGCGTCGATCTGGAAACGGCCGTGGCCGTCGGCGCGGCGGACCGTCGCCGCGCGTTCCACGACGAACCCCGCCGGGAGGCCCGCGGCCACCTCGTCGGCCGTGAACAGCACGTCGGGGTCCTGTGGGCCGCCGACGCCATCCGCCAGGTTGGTCCGGTCATGGCCAACGACCACGACGTGCCCGCCCGGTGCCACGGCGCGTGCCGCGGCGGCATCCACGGCCGAGCGCTGGGCGACAGGGAGGTGCAGGAACACCAGCGTCACCAGCTCGAATGCTCCAGCATCGGGTCGCCACTCGAGGAGATCCCGCTGCAGCCAGGTCACGGACACGCCGGCCGTTCTCGCCGTGGCGGCGGCCCGCTCCAGCGCGACGGACGAGAAGTCCACCGCGGTGACCTCCCAGCCGTTCGCGGCCAGCCAGATCGCGTTGCGCCCGTCGCCACAGGCGAGATCGAGGGCCCGCCCGGGCGGAAGGCCGGAGCAGGTGGCGACGAGCGTCGGGTCCGGTTCGTGCGCCTCGATCGGATCCCGCGCGGCATGCCGCTCGTCCCAGCGTGTCCGTGCGTCGTCGTTGCTCATCGGGCCATCGTAGGGCGTGGCGGGATCCGCACCGACGTTGTCATCGAATCGAAAGACGATGGACCGAAGATCGGGTCCCGCCCCGCGATCCACGCGCACCGAACCCGGAGATCCCTTCATGCGGCACCCGCTCACCCTGGCCTCCTCGATGCTCGGCCTCGCCCTGCTCCTCGCGTCCTGTGGCTCGTCGTCTGGCACCGCGGCTCCTTCGACCGGCGTCACCGGATCGACCGCAGCGGGCACGACCACCCCGTCGGAAGCGACCTCGACCGCCGCCGGCCCCACGACCCTGCCCGCCGCCCCGAGCGCGTCCGCAGCCTCGTGCACCGCCCCTGCGACCGCGACCACCGCGCAGACGGAGGGTCCCTACTACAAGGCCGGGGCCCCGGCGTTCGCCGACCTCGTGACGGACGGGATGGCCGGCACCCGCGTCGTGCTCACCGGTCTCGTGCTCGGCACGGACTGCGCACCGATCGCCAACGCGAAGGTCGAGACCTGGCAGGCCGACGCGAGCGGAACCTACGACAACACCGGCTACACGCTCCGGGGCTATGTCATGACCGCCTCCGACGGACGCTACACGCTCCGGACCATCGTCCCGGGCGAGTACCCGGGTCGCACGGAGCACATCCACGTCAAGGTCACGCCGCCGGGCGGCGCGACCCTGACGACGCAGCTCTACTTCCCGGGCGCGGCCGCCAACGACAGCGACGGCATCTACAGCCCGGACATGCTCCTGACGGTGACGCAGGATGGCAACGCGCTGATCGGCACGTACACGTTCATCGTCGGCGCGTGACGGTCTCCAGCGCCGGGTCGATCGCAGCCAGGCCCTCGCGCAGCTCCGGGAGCGCCGGCCAGCAATAGCCCAGCCGGAAGTGGGTCCGCGGCTGCTCGAACCAGTGACCGGGACCCACGATCGTGCCGTGCTTCGGCATCCGCCGGTAGCGCAACGGTCCCTCCTCGTCCCGTCAGGGTGGTCACGCCAGGGTGATGACGCGAAGGTACCGGGCATCGCGGCCCGGGAGGTGGCACGATCGGGTCGCCATGGACGCCACGCTCTTCCGATCGACGCTCGCCGCCGGGGAACCCGTCATCCTCGACGGGGGTCTCGCCACCCAGCTCGAGGCCCAGGGCGCCGACCTGTCGGACCGCCTGTGGTCTGCCCGTCAGCTGATCGAGGAGCCGGAGGCGATCACTGCCGCGCACCTCGCGTTCTACCGGGCCGGTGCGCGGGTCGCCACGACCGCCAGCTACCAGGCCACGTTCGAGGGGTTCGCGGCG
>Ga0302258_1000020_pt1 | contig 13436 bp, 10 predicted proteins | sample I_Fen_N2_4_FD_194568 | JGI IMG/M metagenome (GOLD analysis project Ga0302258, IMG submission 194568) | Peat permafrost microbial communities from Stordalen Mire near Abisko, Sweden - I_Fen_N2_4 | ecosystem: Environmental > Terrestrial > Soil > Wetlands > Permafrost | place: Sweden: Abisko... | reverse complement strand
TGGGTCTCGACGATCCCGACGGCCGCCGCGAGCGTCGGGGTCGCGAGCCGGTAGGTTCGCCGGGGGACACCACGACGCGCTCACCAGCGAGGTCGACGCACCTCGCTCGCGCACCCACGACATCGGCTCTTGACATTCCGTTCACTCATATGTCAGGATATACTGACACATGAAGGAAGGACATGACGGACGACCGGACCGGCGATCAGCTGCTCCAGATGTTGAACGCCCTCGCGAACCCTCACCGCCTGCGGATCCTCGCGGCGCTGAGCGAGCGCCAGAGCTACGTGAGCGAGCTGGCGCGTGAGCTCGGCATCGGCCGCCCCTTGCTTCACATGCATCTCCAGGCACTGGAACGAGCGGGGCTCGTGGTCGGACGCCACGAGATCTCGGATGACGGCAAGGCGCTTCGCTTCTACGAGGTCGCGGCCTTCGACGAGCACCTGACGCCGGAGCGCGTCACGGCGGCGGCGAGGACCCTCAGCCCGGACGGCGAGCCCGCAAGGAAGGTGAGGAACCCATGACACTCGGTTGGCCGGAAGCGATCCTGATCATGTTCGTGATCCTCTCGGTTGGCGTCGCGCTGGGCGGGCCGACTCGCCGGCGCCATGCGCTGCAGCTGGCCGAGGTCAAGGCGAAGGGGCACGAGGAATACCAGGCCCTCGCCGAGAAGTTCGAGGGGCTCGCGCGGGAGACGCGCGACGCGCAGACCACGATGCGGTCCGACCTGGCTGCCGTGCGCGCATCGGTCGCGTCGATCGAGACGATGATGCGAGAGGTTTCCTGAGCCCGAGGACGACGAGGCGTATCGAACGGGCCACGCTTCGGCCGAGAACCGGAGTGCGGTCTCCGCTTGACACCGATCCGGACCGCACATGGCCAGCGCGACCGCGCCTGCGAGGCATTCAGCCCAGGCAGCGCGGAGCCCTCGTCGCCCTGCTGCCCCGTGCCGGGCGCCGGGCGCGGGCGGCCGGCCACGGGGCCGTCCGCACGGGTCCTCGGCTACGCCGCCGGCTTGCGTCCCCGGCCCGGGTGACGCGTCGGTCCGCCCCGCTCGCGGCGCAGCCAGACGTGGAGCAGCACCGTGGACCACATCCGGTACGGCCGCCAGGCCTCGGCGATCGCAAGGACCTCCTCCCGCGTCGGCCGGATCGGCAGGTTGTAGGCGAGCTGCACCGCCTCGCGGGTCACGTCATCGTCGGTCACCTCGTCGACGAGTCCGGCACCCCGATGCAGGATGCCCTGCGACGCGAAGGGGCCGACCCCGCGCAGCCGTTGCAGCTCGGCAAGCGCCTCGGTCACGGGCATCGATCGCAGGTACGCGCGATCCAGGATCCCGCTCGCCGCCGCACCTGCGATCCCGCGCATCCGGCTGAGCTTCTCCTCCGGCAAGCCGTCGAATGTGCCGAGTTCAAGCAGTCGCTCCGGCGCCGGGAACGCGTGGACGGTCTGCCCGGCAACCTCGATCGACTCGCCGAGGTCGCGGGCCATCCGGGTGCGCAGGGCGCGCGCCTGGCGCATCGAGATCCGCTGCCCGACCACGAAGTTGACGGCCGCCTCGTAGGGGCTGTGGAAGCAGACCGGTCGCAGCCATCCGTACTGGCGCTGGAGTCCGCCGATCACGCGGTCGCGGTCTCCGACCTCGGGAAACCCGGCCCCGTCCACGTCGAGCGACAGGCTCGCGAGCGCCTGTGACCAGGCCTCGTCGGGGAGCGCGTCGCCTGTTGCGGTGACGGTCCCCGTGATCGGACCGTCCGCCTCCTGGTGGACCACGACGGCCGCGCACCCGCGCCACCCCTCGACCGGGAATGCCATGACCACCGCATCCGGGTCCGACGGGTGGCTGAGCCAGTCCCCGAAGAACTGGCGCTCGTTGACGAGCGAGAACGGGCCTCTGGGCTCAACGCGGTAGGTGCCAGAAGCGTGGGCCATCAGGACATCAGGCCTCGACATCGAGCGTGGCACGCAGGTCGAGCAGGTAGCGCGCGTAACGTGCCCGTGCCAGGAAGAACGTCAACGACTGGTCGTCGATGGGCCCGCCCAGGCGCTCCAGCGGGAGTGCCGAGAATGCCTTCCCGACCACCAGGCCGCCGACCATGGCCAGGCGCACCTGCACCGGGCTCGCGTCGACGCGTTCGTCCCGGAGGCCGTCGAGGTATGCGGCGAGGACTGTCTCCTGGAGCGGTGGCAGGTCGGCAGCGCCAAGCTCGCCGCTGTCGGCCCGCCCCGCCAGGAGCTGGACGAGGTCGGAGCCGAGCGGGGCGAGGTTCGCAAAGCCCCAGTCGATCGCGACGAAGCCACCGTGGAGGTCGGGATCTGGAAGGAGGTTCTGGGGGCAGGCGTCACCGTGAGCAAGTCCACGCGGTAGCCGGTCGAGCGCGTCGAGGATCGACGGCGCCTGGTCCGCCAGCGCCAGCAGGTCGCCGCGAAGGGCCGGATCGGACGCTTCGACGGCGACCATCAGCGGATGCTGCCAGGTCGCGTCGTCCCGGAGAACCGGGATCAGGGTGTTCGTGATCCGCATCGACCAGAGCATCCGGAGGCCGTCGAACAGGCGTGGTACGTCGGCGGGGAGCCCGTCGCGGTGCGTACGCCCTGCCAGGCGGCCCAGCCGTCGTGCAGCGTCCGCATATCGGGCCGAATTCCACGTCGCCGCGGTCTCGGGGAGGTCCTCCATCCAGATCCGGATGCGGTCGTCGCCGAGATCGTCGATCGCGAAGATCCGGGGAACGCGCAGGCCGTCGGGAAGGTCACGCGTGAGCGACGAGGCGTAGACGTCCGCCTCCGTCCGCCACGGGAACCGCTCGATCGCCGCCTCCCGGTCTTCTGCGGAGAGCATTCCGATCAGCGGCCAGTGACGCATCGAGTGGATCGTCTTGACGAAGACCCGGACGTCGGGTCCGTCGAGCCTGGCGGCGGCGACCCGGTCGAGCGCCTCCGTCGAGGGTGTGAGCACCGGATATGCGTCGGGGGTGACGATCCAGGACGTGATCTCAGCGGTCGGGTCGGCGATCGCCAGGACGCGGGTGATGTCCCCCGCAGCGAGGACGCCGGGGGCGGGTGGATCGGGCACGTGCTTCTCCCTCGGGATGCCGGCGCCGCGGTCAGCCCGCTGCGACGAGGTCGGGCAGTCCCGGCATCGTAGCGAGGCCCTCAGCCGGAGTCCAGACGGCGGTCGTGGCGACCTCCACGAGGCCGAGGCGAGTGCCGGATGCAGACGAGGGCCCACGCCGGCGGGCCGGGGCGGCAACGAGGCATCCTGGACCGGACCCGCCGTCGGGATGCGACCTACGGGGCTTCGCCTCCCATGCTGCGGACGGCCGGGATCGACGTGGACGCGGGGACGGACGCTGCCTCCTGGCGGAGGCGGGCCGTGAGCCTGGACGGGGCGACCGGACGACCGATGAAGAACCCCTGCGCGTAGTCGACGCCGAGCTCGTCGAGGTAGGCGAGCGTCGCCTCATCCTCGACGCCCTCGGCGACGAGCCGCTTGCCGAGACGGTGCCCGAGAGCCACGACGGCCTCGACGATCGCCCTGTTCCGCTCATCGGCCAGGAGGCTCGTCACGAACGACCTGTCGATCTTCAGGTAGTCGACCGGCAGGTCGCGCAGCCGCCCGAGCGACGACGAGCCAGCCCCGAAGTCGTCGATCGCCATCTGGACGCCGAGCTCGCGTGCGCGCTCGACAACGCCTCCCACGCGCTCCGGGCTCTCGAAGATCCCCTCCTCGGTGACTTCGAGGACGACCATGCTCGCGGCCAGGGTGTGGCGGTGGAGGGCAGCGCGCACGAGCCCGAGGAAGCCCCGGTCCTCGAGCGAGTCTCGCGACACGTTGACGCTGATGCGGATCGCGAGCCCGGCGTCACGCCACGCCCGGCCCTGCGCGCATGCGAGGTCGAGGACCCGGGCGTCGAGAGCCCGCATCAGTCCCGTCTGCGTCGCCAGGGGCAGGAAGTCGCCCGGCTGGATCAGGCCGCGACTCGGGTGCTGCCACCGCACGAGCGCCTCGGCCGCGACGGTGCGTCCGCTTCCTCGCTCCCGGATCGGCTGGTACTCGAGGACCAGGCCGTCGCCATGGATCGCCTCCCGAAGCTGGGCCAGGATGGACGCATCCGGGCCATGCTCCTCGACGGTCGGGTCGTACGAGGTTGGGCCAAGTCGCTGGCGCTTCGCTCGATACATCGCGGTGTCGGCGCACCGGATGAGCGCGTCGTCGTCGGTCGCGCCACAGTCTGGGAACGTGGCGAAGCCGAATGCACCGCCGACTGCCACCTCCGTGCCGGCCAGGTCGATCGGCTGCTCGAGGGCATCCATCGCCCGCTCGATCACGTGGAGGGCATCGTCGGCCGACGTCCCGGGCAGGATGATCGCGAACTCGTCTCCGCCGAGCCGCGCGACCGTGTCCCCTTCGCGCACGGACCGCACGAGGCGATGTGAGACCTCGACGAGGAGCTCGTCGCCGACGGCATGGCCGAAGTTGTCGTTGACGGCCTTGAAGTAGTTGAGGTCGAGGAAGCCGAGAGTCACCGGCCGCCCCGTCAGCCGGGATGCCTCGATCTCGCCCTGGAGCAGCTCATGCACCCGGATCCGGTTCGGCAGGCTGGTCAGCGAGTCATGTCGTGCCTGCCGGGCGGCCCGATCTGCAGCGGCCGACCTCTCGGCAAGCAGCGCAGCCTCCGCTCGTCGGCGCTGGCTCTCGTCCACGAGCTGGCGGAACACGACGAGGGCCGTCAGGAGAACGACGAGGATCGCAAGCACAGCGATCTCTCGCTGTTCGCCGAGGGTCGCTGCGACAAGTGTCAGGAGCCCGAGTCCCAACATGGCGTATGGCCCGAGACGACCGATGCTGAGCACCTCGCCCGGGGTGTCGCGGTCCTTGCGCGGCATGCTGACGAGGCAGGCCTGCGCGGCCAGGACGAAGGCCAGGTCCCCGGCCAGCCAGATCACGTCCGAGATGGATCCCTGCTCGTACGCCGCGCTCGCCGAGAGAATCGCGAAGGCCAGGTCGGCGATGAACCATGCCCCGACGGCGAGCATGAACAGGGCGAGGACGCCGCGGTCCCCGGCATAGGGTCGGCGACTCGAGATCGTCGCGATCGCGGTCACCAGCGCCAGGTCGCCGGCCGGGTAGGCGAGCGAGACGAGCGTCGTGACCGGCTCACCGCTCAGCTGGGCGACGGTCGGCAGCAGGACGAAGTGGACCAGGGCCATGCCCCCACCGAGGATGACGATCACGACGTTCGACCAGACCCGCCAGGCGAACAGGTCCCTGCGGAGGCTCGCGGTCGGCAGGGCGAGCAGCCCGAGGAGCATGAGCGGATAGAACCCGAGGTAGAACGCGTCAGCGATCGAAGGGAACGGCTGCTGACCCGCCTGGTCGTAGACGCCGTAGACCACGTTCCCGATGAGGTTCGCGCCGAGGGCGAGGGTGACCAGCCCCCAGGCCAGGCGCGCCTGCCGGCGTGGCTCCCGGGCGACGATCGCGATCCCCAGCGTGACCCCGATCAGCTCGACTGGAACCTCCCCGAAATCGGAGAGGAACGCGGCGCCCTCTGCTCCCCACGGCCTGACGACATAGGCACAGACGTAGGCGACCAGGGACGCGACGCCGACCAGGGCCAGGATGCCCGTCCACCCTCGCCAGAAGGCGACGACGCGCGATCGATCGAAGCTGGTGCGTTGGACGAGCGGCAATGCGACCGGGAGCTGCACGCTCACCGCCCCGCGACGAGCGGGATCGTCGGCATGGTTGGATGACACGACCGAAGTGTCCGCGACGATCCAGCGAGGGTCCACAGTACGCGCGGTGCCGCGCCGCGCGGCGATGGTCCCGCGCCTCCGAGGCGCGGCCTGCGCGGCGGCGTCGCACCGTTCTCGAAGCCTCGGTGGCGATCACTGTCGACTGCCATGTGACCGTGTCCCACGGCCGCCGCGGTCATCCACGTCAACCCCTGCGATCATTCAGGGCCAGAATGCCCGCGTGCTCACACGACACCATGACCAGTAGGCGTGCGCCTCGGGCGAGGTCGCGTCGGCCTGCTGACGCCAGCTCAACAAGGAGAAGCCCATGAGGCCGTTCTTCAAGGTCGCACTCCCGCTCGGCGCCGTCGCGGCGACCGCGCTTGTGCTCCACCGGCGAGCAGGAGCGCTCGGCCAACCGGTCGCGGGTGGCGTGCTCATCGGCGACGCAGCGGCCTACGACCGGCTCACCGGCTGGCTGCTCGGGTCGTTCTACGACGGTATCGCGGCCGACATCATCGCGACGGTGCCGTCGGGCGCATCAGTTCTCGACGTCGGCTGCGGCCCCGGCCACCTCACCCGCCGCCTCACGGCCTCCGGCTTCGACGTCACCGGCATCGACCTCGACCCTGCCATGATCGAGCGGGCCACGGCCCGCGGCGGCGGCCGCTACCTCGCGGCGGACGCCGCATCGCTGCCGTTCGAGGACGGTGCTTTCGACCTGGCGGTGAGCACGCTCTCGATGCACCACTGGGCGGATGCAAACGCCGGTATTGCCGAGGTCGGTCGCGTGGTGCGGCCCGGGGGGCGGGTGCTCGTCTGGGACCTCCGGCGCGGGGCGCCGCTCCATGCACACGCGCCGGACCCCACGGAGGCGATGCGCGGCGCGCCGCTGGACGTCGTCACGGTCCGTCCGTGGCGCTGGCCGGGACCGCTGTCCTTTGTCCAGCGGATCGAGCTGCGGCCCGGGATCGCGTCAGCCGGCTGACACGCCGGCCAGCTCCTGGCGCACGGCCTCGTCGGGTCTGATCCCCCGTGGGGTCGACCGGGTTCGCAGGCCGGCGGGTCCTGCCTCGCGCGTTGCGTTCGCCGGGGCTTGTCTTCTCTCGCCGCCGACAGCAGGAGCAAGGTCCGGTGCTCGCCCGGCCGGCGACGGCAGGCGTCGCATGTGCCCAGCCGGGATCATCGCAAACATCCTCCTGAACACATGCGCAGACGGCCCCCCGGAGCTAATCGGGCGCCGTCCCACAGGTCAGGAAGGACTCGTCCTGCCAATAGCCGCCCATCAGGTACACGTGGGTCCCCGTCCGGGCGTTGACGTTGCCCTGTTTGTCCAGGACCGACACCCCGAGGAGCGAGCTCCGGGCGCTCCAGCCGATGGGCCATGTGACGGCGACGCGCCGACCGCTCCGGTCCTCGATGATCGCCGTGCCGGAATCGGAGTCGGTCACCAGCTCGCCCGAGGTGCCGCTCGTGTAGCAGCCGACCATACCCTCGGGCTCATTGGTGTAGAGCGTGCCCGTCTTGAGTCCAGTGGGCACGCCATAGACGGACAGGACGGTCGCCAGCGCCAGGAGCCCCAGGCCGGCGACGACGAACGGCTTGTTCACGGGATCGTCTCCAGGTGGCAGACCTCGAAATCTCCGGCCTGGTTGTAGATGCCCATCAGGGACACATGCGTCCCGGTACGGGCATAGACCCTGCCGTGTTTGTCGAGGACCTCGACCTCCGACCCCGAGCTCCTACCGCTCCACCCGTTCGGCCAGTCGACCGCGGCGCGCTGCCCGCCCATGTCGCTGATGATCGCGGTGCCTGAGACGGTGTCGGTCACCAGGTCGCCATCGGCGCCGGTTGTGTAGCAGCTGTCGATTCCGGCGTCCATAGTCCTGATGGACACGGGGACGGAGGTCGATCCGCACGCGGCGATGGCGGCCGTCAGTGCCAGGAGGACCAGGCCGGGGTAGGCGCATGACTTGAGCATGACTGATCGTTGGATCGGGTCAGGCCCAGGCGCAAGGACCCGCAAGTACCCTGCTTGCGAATCTGACGACCAACCCCACTGCCTACGGCCTGATCCTCGGCGGGTCTCGGCAGGCTGGAGCGGGGGAGTCGTGCGGCTCAGGGCGGGCCCGCAGCCTGAGCCCGCGCCGCCGCCGACGCTGGCGACGCCTACGCCGGAGGGCGCGCCCAATTCGCCCTAGGTTCGGTCGCCGTCCTCGCAGCCGTTCCGTGACGGGCCACGCGCACCCGAGTCTGGCCACGGGTGTCAGGTTCGCCCCGGTGCGTGGGGGCATTCGCGCGGAGGGGTGAATTGGGGGCGATTGGTCCGATTGTGGAGTGCAACCGGGTTCGGCGGGACCGGTCAGGATCAACCGCCTGGCCGACTCTGCGGGTTGACGACATCGGTCTGCGCGACTGCCCGGAGGTCGTCGCGGACCGCCCAGTGTTCGACGGTCCACCCGTCGCGGACATGCGCGCAAGAACAGACCATTGGCTTGTCACGAGGTTGCTCATGGCCCTTGACACTTGTCGTTGACTGAGATTGCACCTCGCACCTATGATGGCCCGAGGGCGCACCAGCGATCACGATGTGGAGCCGACGAGGGCTCGAGCACACGGGACGGTCAAGCATGCGCAGGGCCGATGACATGCCACGCGAGGAGCGACGGGTCGACGCCCGCCTCCTGCGCACGCGTGACCTCATCGACCTCCGCCTCGACGCCCCGGGCTGCACGATCGAACCCACGGCCGACGGCGCCGAGCTTGTCGCAGGCCCCGACGCCTCCCTGATCGTCCACTTCCCGCCGCAGCATCTCGGCGAGGAGATCTGGCAGGCGGGCGCCCCGCCACCCCCACCGGCGCAACCCGGACGACCGTCCAGCCACGTCGCCGCGGGCCCGACGAGACTCGTCTACGAGCTGCCCGAGGGCACCCGGATCACGTACACGCTCGAGAAGGTGCTCGAGGCGCTCCCCATGCTGAACCTGCGGGTCTCCCCGCTCGCGACGCCGGCCGGGGAGTCCACCTCCGACGAGCGCGGTCCCGAGCTGCCCACGGACCTCGAGACGGCTATCGAAGCTCCCTACCACCTGGTCGTCTCCCCGAGCGCCCGCGGCGCGTTCCGGCACTCCGCGACCCCAGTCGGGCCGGACGACCGCTCTGAGCTCTGGCGCACCCACCTGACCGTCCGGCAGGCTGACGGCACGTTCGACGACGAGGACGCCGACCAGCGCATCGTCCGCGCCCTGTGGAACCGCGACAGCGAGCAGCCCGCGCCGGGCTTCGACCAGCCGCTCATCACCTTCGACCGCGACGCCATCGTCGAACAGACCCACGGTGGCAACCCAGGCAACGCGGCGACGCCACTGCTGGTCAGCAACCTGTCGCTGTCCAGCCTCGGCGCCTGGTTCGACTGGAAGCAGTCCTGGGAGTTCCCGGCGAACATCGTCGACTACCGGCACCAGGCGTTCATGGGCCGCGATGGCTACGTGCGCGTGGCGTACCCGGGCTTGCTGTTCCCGTTCGGGCACCGCTGCTTCCTGGTGAAGATCACCGAGCGCGAGATCAAGCACCGCGACACGCCCATCGCGTACCTGTGGCAGCGCTGGTTCATCATCCTGCGCCAGCCCACCCGCACGTACCCGGCCACCGACCTGGACAACCCGTTCGGGCGGGTCACGCTGAGCCCGCTGGTCACGCCCGACATCGACAAGCCGCCCGAGAACGCGCAGCCCTTCGTGCCCTCCCGAAACGGGGTGCCGTTCCCGTTCACGCTCACCACCGCCGACCGCGGAGGCGAGACCCGGAGCTGGGCGGCGCCGCTCGTGTTCGTGCAGGCGGGCAGGGACGGGCAGCAGACGTTCGTGTTCAACGCGGAGAATGCCTCGCCGCGGTACTTCCCAGTGCGGCAGATCCAGGGTCGCGGGCAGACCCTCGCGGTCGCGAAGCCGGTCAAGGCGGGAGACACGTCCGTCGAGGTCGCGCACCTGATCTTCGACGGCGAGATCGACTCCGCGAACGTGACCAGCCGGCCGTTCCTCACGGAGGCGCGCGCCGTCGTGCCGTCGATGCGGCACCTCGCGCCGCAGGCGCCGGCCGTCGACCTCGTATTCGCCAAGCCCTACCTGAGCGCAGGGCTTCCGGACCGGCTGCTCGGCGCAAAGCCCGTACCGGGCGCGCCCAACGCCGGCGAGCTGATCCTCGCCCTGAAGAGCGCGCCCGCCGCCGTGGACTTCACCAGCGGCTCGGACCGGGCCGGGGGGTTCGTTGCGCCCAACCTGTCGGTGCAGGGCATCTCCCGGGCGCTCGGCGCGGTCGGGGAGAGCGGCAACGGGCCGTCGCCGTTCGATACGGGCGCGTTCGACCCGGCGACGTTCCTGTCCGGGGCGATGCCCAAGCTGTTCGGCCTGTTCAGCCTTCTCGACCTGCTGGCCGTCGCGGGTTTCGACGAGGCCCCCGCGTTCGTGTCGGACGCGCTGGACGCTGTGACCAAGCTGCTGACCGAGGCCCAGCGGCTGAAGTCCGCCCTCGATGACGCGCAGTCGCGGCTCGCAGCCGAGGTGACCGAGGCGGCCCACGGCGGCGCGCAGGCAGTCGCCCAACACGCCAAGGACCAGCTCGACACGCACATCGGCACCCTGAACGCCCACCTCGACGCGCTCATCGGCGCCGTCGAAGGGCTGCCCGCGAACCCCGACTCGGTGAGCAACGCCGCCGTCGCGCTGGCGGGCGACCTGCAGCCGTTGCTCGACGCGATCGGCGTCCCCGGGGTCCCGGCGGCTGTCCGCTCTGCGCTTGAGAAGCCGGTGCGGACCCTCACGACCCTCACCGACATCGCGAAGGACGCGGCCGGGCTGGCGCAGATGCTCCAAGGGGCCGCCGGGGGACAGGTCACCGCGCGGCTTGCCTGGAGGCCCGCGATCACGCCGTGGGGGCTGCCGGGCGCCCCGAACATCTTCAAGCCCAAGGACACCCACGCACTGCACATCGACGTCGAGGTGCGAGCATCGGCCAGCGCGCCGCCGGCGGTCGACATCGTCGCGGAGATCGTGGACTTCGACCTCAACCTCATCGGCGACGGTGATGCCGGACTCATGAGGCTGATGTTCCGGCGGGTCGGCTTCCACGCCGGCTCGGCCGGCAAGCCCGAGGTCGACGTCGTGTTCGGGGGCATCGGGTTCCTCGGGCCGCTGTCATTCGTCGACCGGCTGCGCGAGCTCATCCCGTTCGACGGGTTCTCCGACCCACCCTATGTCGACGTCGCACCGGATGGTGTGACGGCCGGCTTCGACATCACGCTGCCCAACGTGTCGATCGGCGTGTTCAGCCTGGAGAACATCTCGCTGGGGGCCGACGCCCGGGTCCCGTTCCTCGGCGACGCGATGACCGTCGGGTTCCACTTCTGCGCCAAGGACGCCCCGTTCCGGCTCACGGTGATGTGCGTCGGCGGTGGCGGGTGGCTCGTGCTTCGGGCCTCGCCCAAGGGGCTGGTGCTGCTGGAGCTCGGGCTCGAGGCGTGCGCGTCGTTGTCGGTGGACCTCGGGGTGGCGTCCGGCTCAGTGTCCATCTCCGTCGGCGTGTACCTGCGGCTCGAGGCGGACAAGGGCCTGTTCACCGCGTACTTCCGCATCCGCGGCGAGGTCGACGTGCTCGGCCTGATCAGCGCGTCGATCACGCTGGAGCTGACGCTGACCTACCACTTCGAGACCGGCAAGCTCATCGGCCGCGCCTCCCTGGTGGTCGAGATCGAGATCCTGTTCTTCTCCGCCTCCGTGGAGATCTCAGTCGAGCGCAAGCTCGCGGGCTCCAAGGGCGACCCGACGATGTACCAGGTCATGCCGCCCGACGCCGACGGCATGAACGCCGACTGGGCCGAGTACTGCGGGGCGTTCGCGCCCACTCCGGTCTGAGGTAGGAGACCTGATGCCCACTACCGTCCTGGCGACCGCGCTGCCGCACTCGCTCGCCGACGACGCGCCGTTCCAGCTCACCGTCTTCGTCACCCACAAGCTCGTGGGGGGGCCCGAATACGCGGCGCTCTCGGATTTCCCGGCTGCCGCGGACTGGGTGGCCACGCTGGCCGGGTGCACGTTGACCCTTGCGACCTCGCTGGACCCGAACGCTGCCCTGCCGTTGCGGGTGGTGTCCAATCCTGACGCCGCATCCTGGGTCGCCGTGCTGCCGCCGACCATCCCGGTCGCCGCCTTCCCGACGCCGGTGCTGTCCGACGAGACCTGGCGAACCAACCCGGCGAGCCGCATGAGCGACCACGCGGTCGACCTGCATCTCGCGGCGATCACGTCCGCACCGGCCCTGCGGCCCGGCCTTGCCGGCGACCCCATCGCCGGCGGACTGCTGGAGACGCTCGCCAACCTGGACCAGGGCGGCCCGTTGCGGCGTCTCCTGCAGGACGCGCCGGACCGTGCGCGTCGAGCGCTCCAGGTCCCCGGGCAGCGGCTGAAGGACGCGCTCACGACGATCGGACCGCTCACGGAACCCGACGAGACCGACCCCGAGCGCGGCCACGGCCGGGAGGTGCCGCCGCTGCCGCCCTATCAGTCGGAGATCGTCGACCGGCCCTCGCCGGTCCAGGTGCTGCTGGACGACCCGGAAGCGGACCTGCGGGTGACGCGTCAGCTCGACGGGCTCGTGGGGCAGGACCTGTCCGCGAACCCGCAACTGCAGATGATCGTCGACGCCCACGCCATGCGGCGGTACTACGAGCGCCCGGAGCAGCCGCAGCAGGAGCCACGCCGGGAACCCGACCCGGACGCGCCGCCGACGCCGCGGCCGGACCGGCCGGAGCACGACTTCCACGCGCGGGTCGCGTCCTTCGGGGCGACGCCGGCTCTGCTCCGCCGTCTCGGGCTCGCGGTCGACGTCGTGCTCGACGGCGTCGATGCGGCCGGCGCGAGGACCGCCCTCGCGGGCGCCACATGGGTGAGCGTGACGCTCACCTCGACGGCCGACGACCTCGAGGTGTTGCCGCCTCGGCGTACGTCGGTCGTGGTCGACGGCGAGGTCTTCGCGGCGAAGTCGAGCAGCGCCTGGGTTGGTGGCGCGCTGCCGCTCGGCGACGACGAGTGGGTGGTGCTCGACGTCGACCCGGACGCGTCCGGGCTCAAGCTGGACCAGCACGCGCGGAACCTGGTCCGCCAGTACGCCAGCGAGGCCAACGGTGATCCCGCCACGTCGGCGCCGGGCACGCTCCGCTCGACGGGCTTCGCGCTCGCCCGACGCGACCGGGCCACGCAGCTCCGTGGCCGCGTCCAGGAGGCCGAGCAGCTCGCCGCCGACGATGGCACGCGCGAGCTGCTGCTGGACGACCTCGTGCGCGGCATCCGGGTCGAGGTGTGGGACGACGTGACCGAGGAGTGGCACAGCCTGCACCGGCGACGGGTGACGGTCACGGGCGAGGGCACCCCGCGGGTCACCGTGCTGGATGACGTCCCGGACGTCGGGTTCCTGCAGCTCTCCGCACTCAACAGGGCGCCCGGCGACACAACGAACGGGTACTACGTGCACGAGGTCGTCGCCGGCTGGGACGGCTGGAGCCTGTCCGCCCCGCGGCCGGGGCTGACGATCGTGCACGTCGAGCCACCCGGGCCCGACGGAGCCACCGAGGCTGTCGTCGCAACGCCGCCCGACGAGCCCATCGAGGGGGCGCACACGACGGTGCGGGTCGAGCCATCGTCCCT
>Ga0302258_1000018_pt1 | contig 13723 bp, 13 predicted proteins | sample I_Fen_N2_4_FD_194568 | JGI IMG/M metagenome (GOLD analysis project Ga0302258, IMG submission 194568) | Peat permafrost microbial communities from Stordalen Mire near Abisko, Sweden - I_Fen_N2_4 | ecosystem: Environmental > Terrestrial > Soil > Wetlands > Permafrost | place: Sweden: Abisko... | reverse complement strand
CGGCACAACGTCCGTGCTGACGGCCGTCGCGCTGTTGCCGAGGGCCTCCGCCAGCATGCAGATGCCAAGCACCGCGCCGAGCGTGTCCGCGTCCGGGTTCTCGTGGCTGACCGCGAGGACGTGCCGAGCGTCGCGGAGTCGTTCGACGAGATCCTCCGGAACCGCGTCGAGCGCGAGGCGGGCGAGGTCGACGGCGGCCGTCATCCCTGGCCGTCCCCGGGTCGCGGACCGCGGTGCTTCGGACCGCCTGGCTTCGGACCGCCTGGCTTCGGACCGCCTGGCCGCGCGCCGCCGTGCTTCGCGTCGACCCCGCCCTTCGCGCGGCCCCCATTCGCGCCACCCCTCGCTGCCCTGTCCACGCCCTGGCCGCGACCCTGTGCGCGCCGCGTCGATCGGGGCTTCGCGGACGGAGCGATCGGGAGCCCGGGGTCGGCGCCGGCTTCGGCAACGTCGTTCTCCGGGGCGTCGCCCTCGTGCGGCAACCGCCTGACCGGCGTCGGGAGCGACTCCTTGAACGGCGTGACCTCCAGGGGATCGACGCCTGACTCCAGCTCACCGAGGAGGTGGAGCACGCGGGTGCCGCGTTCCGCGGAATCGTCGAGCTGGATGTGGAGCGCCGGGATGCGCTTGATGCGGAGGCGCTTGCCGAGCTCGTGGCGCACGAAGCCCATCGAGGCCTGGAGGGCACGAACGGTCTCGACGCGGTCCGTCCTGCCGCCGATCACGCTGACCCAGACCTTCGCGTGACGAAGGTCCGGCGAGGTCTCCACGTCGGTGATCGTCGTGAAGCCGATCCGCGGATCGGCGAGCTCCTTGGCGAGAAGCGCGCCGATCTCCTGGCGGAGCAGCTCGTCGACGCGGTCGATTCGCTGGCTCATGGGCCCTGCGTTCAGGCGGGGAGCGTCAGCCCCCCGCCCGGCTCCGAGCCTGGTTCGTGTAGCACTCGATGATGTCGCCCTCGACCAGGTCGTTGTACCCGGAGAGGCCGATGCCGCACTCGAAGTTGGCGGCGACCTCGCGGACGTCGTCCCGGAAGCGGCGCAGCGAGTCCATCCTGTCCGTCGCCACGACCTTGCCGCCGCGCCAGACACGCACGCCGCCGGACCGGACGATGCGCCCGTCGGTGACGTAGCAGCCCGCGATGACCGTGCTCTTGCCGACCTTGAAGATCTGGCGGACCTCCGCGCGACCCTCGATCACCTCGACGATCTCCGGCTCGAGCATGCCCTTCAGGGCGGCGTCGATGTCGTCGGTCAGCTTGTAGATGATGTCGTAGAGACGGACGTCCACGCCCTGGGCCTCGGCCTCACGGCGAGCCGTGTCGGTGATGCCCGTGTTGAAGCCGACGACGATCGCATCCGATGCTGTCGCCAGCATGATGTCGTTGTCGGTGATGTCGCCGGCGGCCTCGAGCAGGACGTTGATCTTCACCTCGTCCGTGCTCAGCTGCTCCAGGGCGTGCGCGATCGCACCGAGCGACCCCGACACGTCCGCCTTGAGGATCATCCGCAGCTCCTTGGCCTGGCCGGCCTGGATCTGGCGGTAGAGGTCCTCCAGGGTGGCGCGGCTCGACCCGCCCGCGGCGGCGGCCTGCTCGTTCTTCCGTGTCTCGACCATCCCGCGGGCGGTCTTCTCGTCCGCGACGACGCGCAGCACGTCGCCGGCCTCGGGCGTGTCGGAGAGGCCGAGGATGACAACGGCAGAGGCGGGGCCGGCCTTCGCCGTCCGCTTGCCGCCGGCGGACTCCAGCGCCTTGACCTTGCCGTACGTGTTGCCGGCCACGACGACATCGCCGACCCGAAGCGTGCCCGTCTGCACGATGATCGTGGCAACCGGGCCGCGACCCTTGTCGAGGCGTGCCTCGATGACCGTGCCCACGGCGGCCCGCTTCGGGTTCGCCTTGAGCTCCTGCAGGTCGGCGACCAGCAGGATGATCTCCAGGAGCTCATCCAGGCCGACGCGGGTCTTGGCGGACACCGGGACGAGCGGGGTGTCGCCGCCGTAGTCCTCGACGAGGACGCCGGCCTCGGCCAGCTCGTTCTTGACGCGGTCCGGGTTCGCGTCCGGCTTGTCGATCTTGTTCATCGCGATGACGAGGGGGACCTTCGCCGCCTTCGCGTGGCTGATTGCCTCGAGGGTCTGGGGCATCACGCCGTCGTCCGCCGCCACGACGATCACGGCGATGTCGGTGACCTTCGCGCCGCGGGCGCGCATCGAGGTGAACGCCTCGTGGCCCGGGGTGTCCAGGAAGACGACGCGCTTGCCGTCCTTGGTGGTGATCTCGGACGCGCCGATGTGCTGTGTGATGCCACCACGCTCGCCGGAGGCGACGGTGGTGGAGCGGATCGCATCGAGCAGGCTCGTCTTGCCGTGGTCGACGTGGCCCATGACGGTCACGATCGGGGCGCGCGGGACGAGGTTCTCGTCGTCGGCGTCCTCTTCCCACAGCTGGACCTTCTCGGCCTCGGCCGGCGGTCCGCTGCCCTCCTCCTCCGTGTCCGCGGCCGACGCGTTGGGCTCGGCAACCTCGTAGCCGAGCTCCTCGGCGACGAGCGACGCGGTATCGCGGTCGATCAGCTGGTTGATGGTGGCGAAGATGCCGCTCTTGATGAGCTCACGGATGACGTCTGCCGGGCTGACCACCAGAAGCTCGGCGAGCTCCTTGACGGTGATCGTGGCCGGCAGCTCGATCGCGTCACGCTCCGCCGGATCGACGACGGCGACGCCCGCGACGAACGGGCCGCCTGCGCGTCGCGGGGGCTTGCGAGGTCCGCGCCGGCCGCGGGTACCGCTCCTACTCCTGGCCATGGGCTTCTCCTCGGGGCATCGTGTCGGGTTTGAGGTCGGATCGCGAGCCGTCGGCACGCGCGGGGGTTGTGGTGGCGGCGGCAAGGGCGTCGGGCCCTGCCGCCAGGATCGCTGCCAGGTCGGCCGGCAGGGCCGCCTTCAGCGCGTGCTCGATCGCCTTCTTCCGGCCGGCAGCGTCCCAGCAGGATGCATCGTGGCAGAGATAGGCACCGCGACCCGGGGCCCGACCGCTGGCGTCCACTGCCACCGAGCCGTCGGGGGCGCGGACCACCCGGACGAGCTCGCGCTTGGGCCGCGTCGTGCGGCAGGCAACACAGCTCCGCTCGGGGAGCCGTCGCGCCGGAGCTGGCCGGGTCACACCGGCCGCCGCCGGGCCTACGACGACACCTCCTCGGATGCCTTCTTGCGCGGCCGCTTGGCCGGTGCGGCAGGGACCTCGGCGACGGCGTCGGCTGGCGCCTCCGCCGCGTCGGGTGCGGTGTCGGGTGCCGCGGTGACCGCGGACGGCTCCTCGTCGGCGGCCGGGACCCCGGCCAGTTCGACCGGGGTCTCCGCCTCGGGGACCGCGACGTCGGCGGGTGCCTGCGCGGCTTCGGCGGTGGACACGTCGCTGCGGATGTCGATACGCCAGCCCGTGAGCCTGGCGGCGAGCCGTGCGTTCTGTCCCTCGCGGCCGATGGCCAGGGAGAGCATCCGCTCCGGGACGATGACGGTTGCGATGCGGTGCTCCTCGTCGATCGTGACGCCCAGCACCTGCGCGGGTGACAGCGCGTTGGCCACGAACACGGAGGCATCCTCGTTCCACGGGATGACGTCGATCTTCTCGCCCGCGAGCTCCGCAACGACGGCCTGCACCCGGGCCCCACGCTGGCCCACGGTGGCGCCGACCGGGTCGAGCCCGTCCTGGCGGGAAGAGACGGCCACCTTGGACCGGCTGCCGGCCTCGCGGGCGATCGCCTTGATCTCGACGGTCCCGGCATGGATCTCCGGGACCTCCAGCTCGAACAGCCGGCGGAGGAACCCCTTGTGCGTGCGCGAGACCATGATCTGCGGCCCGCGGGCGGAGCGGCGGACCTCGAGCACGAACGCCTTGACGGGCTGGCCGATCCGGTAGTGCTCGACGGGGCTCTGCTCCGTCGTGGCGAGGATGGCCTCGACGCCCTTGCCCACGTCCAGGATGATCGCCCGGGGCTCGACCCGGCTCACGGAGCCCGTGATCAGCTCGCCCTCGCGGCTGGCGAACTGGTCGAACACCTGGTCGCGCTCGACCTCGCGCATACGCTGGAGGATGATCTGCTTGGCGGTCTGGGCGCCGATGCGGCCGAAGTGCTCCGCGTCCAGCTGCTCGGTCTCCAGCACGTCCCCGGCGCGTGCGTCCGGGCGCGTCGTCCGGGCTTCGTCCACCGTCACCTGGAGGGAGGGATCCTCCACCTCGTCCACGACCCAGCGGCCGCGGTAGACGCGGATCTCGCCGGTTCCGGGCTCGATGCGGACGAAGATGTCCTCCTCGCCGGCGACGCGCCGGTAGGCGGCCTGGATCCCCTCCTCGACGGCGCGGATCAGCGCCTCCTGGGGGACCTGCTTCTCGGCATTGAGCTGGAGGAGCGCACCGACGAAGTCGCGACTCATCATGCGCCTCCCTGCTGCCTGACCATGCTGCGGCACGCCTCCGACACAAAGAAACGTGGGTTGGTCACCCACGTTCCGAGGCGGCCTCTCGCTATTGCCCGGAAGTATACACCCGGGCCCGTGGATCGCCAGATTCCGGACCCCGGCGGCGCGGCCTACGCGGGTCCTGTACCCGCCCCGTAACGCCGGTCCACGTACGCTTCCAGGAGGTCGGTGAACTCACCGACGATGCGGTCCCCACGCAGCGTCCGATCCAGCTTCCCGTCCACGAAGACGGGTGCGACCGGCGCCTCGAAGGTGCCCGGGAGGCTGATCCCGATATCGGCGTGCTTGCTCTCCCCGGGGCCGTTGACCACGCACCCCATCACGGCGACCCTCATCTCCTCCACGCCGGGATGCGTCTCGCGCCAGCTCGGCATCCGTGCCTTGATGTGGTCCGTGATGTCGCGGGCCATCTCCTGGAAGAACGTGGAGGTCGTCCGGCCGCAGCCGGGACAGGCCGAGACCTGGGGCAGGAACGACCGGAGCCCCATGGACTGGAGCACCTGCTGCGCCACCTCCACCTCGAGCTCACGGCCAGCGCCGGGCTCCGGGGTCAGCGAGACGCGGATCGTGTCCCCGATCCCCTCGTTGAGCAGGATCGCCAGCCCGGCGGTGGAGGTGACGATCCCCTTCATCCCCATCCCGGCCTCCGTGAGTCCCAGGTGGAGCGGATAGTCGGAGCGGGGCGCGAGCCGCCGGTACGTATCCACCAGGTCGCGGACCCCCGACACCTTGGCGGAGAGGATGATCCGGTCGTGACCGAGGCCGACCTCCTCGGCCAGCTCGGCCGAGCGCATGGCCGACTCGATCATCGCGTCGATCATCACGTCGCGGGCGTCCCGCGGGGCGGCAAGCCTCGCGTTCGCCTCCATCAGGTCGGTCAGCAGCTGCTGGTCGAGCGATCCCCAGTTGACCCCGATGCGGACCGGCTTGTCGTGCTCGACGGCGGCTCGGACGATCGTCGTGAAGTTGACGTCGTGGTACTTGGTGCCGACGTTGCCCGGGTTGATCCGGTACTTGGCGAGCGCCGCCGCCATCTCCGGGTACTCGACCAGGAGCTTGTGACCGTTGTAGTGGAAGTCGCCGATGACCGGCACGTCAACGCCGAGGTTGTCGCGGAGCTTCCGGATCATGTCCGGCACGGCCGCGGCGGCCGCCTCCGTGTTGACCGTCACGCGCACGATCTGCGAGCCGGCGTGGGCGAGCCGCGCGACCTGGATCGCCGTTCCGTCCGGATCCGCCGTGTCCGTGTTCGTCATCGACTGGACGACGACCGGGTGGGCCGAGCCCACGAGGACCCCGCCCACGTCCACCGAGACGGTGGCGCGACGCGGCGGCCGCAGCGCGTCCGGTGAGGTCACGGCGTGCCGCCACCGACCTGGCGGATGACGTCGAACACCGTGACCCAGATCAGGAACGCGAACAGGACCATGAACCCGACCGCGTAGGTCAGCCGCTCGGCGCGGATCGAGATCCTCTTGCCGCCGGGCAGGGCCTTGAGGACCAGCACCAGCATCCGGCCGCCGTCGAGCGGCGGGAACGGCAGGACGTTGACCAGGGCCAGGTTCGCCGACAGGATGGCCGCCAGGTAGAGCACGTAGAGCGGTCCCAGCGTCTGAAGGGTCTGGCCGAGCTGCACCGCGATGCCCACCGGGCCGGCCGCGGGTGGAGCCGTGGTCGGGTGGGTGATGATCGACCGGCCGAGGTCCCCGAGCCCGCCCAGGATCATGCTGAAGGCCTCGACGGTGCGCCTCGCTCCCAGGGCGACCGCCTCGGGGACCGAGCGCTGGATCGTGCCGACTTGGGCGCCCTTGAGCCCCGTGATGCCGAGCGCCCCCTGGTTGGCCGACGCGGGGACACGCAGCGTGACCGTGACCTCCCCGGTCGAGCCGTCGGCGTGGAGGATCCCGAGCACAACCGTCTTCCCGGCGAGCGCGTGGAGATCGTCGGTCGGGAACTGCTGGTCGAAGACCGAGTAGCCCTTGCCGTTGATGCTGGTGAGGGTGTCGCCCGATTGCAGGCCGGCGGCGGCGGCGGGCGAGTCCGCCACGACCTCCGAGAACCTGACGCCCAGGGCCGGCTCACCCACCATCGCGATGCCCGTGAAGATCACGAACGCGACGAGCAGGTTCATCAGGACGCCGGCGATGAGGATCAGGAGCTTGACCGGCAGGCTGGCCCGACCGAACGACCGGGGATCACCGCTGGCGCCACCGTCGCCGCCATCCTCGTCCTCGAACCTGCAGAACCCGCCGATCGGCAGCCAGTTGAGCGAATAGAGCGTGCCGGGGGGCTCCTCCGGTGTCTCGAGGATCGCCTCGAGCAGCTCCGCATCGCCCTGCGCCCGTTCGATCGCCTCGGTTCGTCGCTGCCGGTACTGCGCCACGTCCGCTGCCGACACGCCGCCCTGGCCGAGGCTCCTGGCGCGCGGCGGGAACCCGATCCCAAACTCCAGGACACGCACCCTCGCGAGGCGCGCGACGACGAAGTGGCCGAACTCGTGGGCGAGGACGAGGCCCCCGAGGACGACGATGAACAGGAGGACGGTGACGAGCGTGTCGAACAGCCCGCTCATGCGGCCACCGGGCCTGTCGCGAACGCGGCGCGGACCTCGCGATCGAGGGCAACCAGCTCGTCCACGCCCGGTTCTTGGTCGGCTCCCTCGCCGAAGCGGCGGACGGCGGCCTCCAGCAACCGGGGGATGCCCGGGAAGTCGAGCGTGCCGGCCAGGAACCGGGCGACCGCGACCTCGTCTGCGGAGATCAGTGCCGCCGACGCGCGGCTGCCCGTCCGGCCGGCGTCGCGGGCGATCCGGAGCGCAGGGAAGCGGCCCTCGTCCGGGGCGCGGAAGTCGAGGTGCGCCGTCCGCACGAGGTCCGGGGGGGCCGTCGGCGACGGCAGGCGCAGGGGGTACGTCAGGGCGTACTGGATCGGGAGACGCATATCGGGGGTACCCAGCTGTGCCTTCAGCGAGCCGTCGATGAACTGGACGGCCGAATGCACCACGCTCTGCGGGTGCACCACGACGTCGATGGCGTCGTACGCGACATCGTACAGCCAGTGTGCCTCGATGACCTCCAGGCCCTTGTTGGCGAGCGTGGCGGAGTCGATGGTGATCTTGGCCCCCATGGTCCAGGTCGGGTGCCTCAGGGCACTCGCCGGGGTCACTGCCGAGAGGTCCGCCTGCGGCGTGTCGAGGAACGGGCCCCCCGACGCCGTGAGCACCAGGCGCGCGACACCGTCCCTCGGCTCGCCGACCAGGCACTGCCAGATCGCCGAGTGCTCCGAGTCGATGGGGCGGAGCCACGCGAGCGGCGTGGCCAGGGGATCACGGGGATCCGTCGCGGCCCGCTCACCGGCCCGGCGGCCGGCCTCCGCCATCACGAGATGGCCACCAGCAACCAGCGTCTCCTTGTTGGCCGTCGCCACCACCTTGCCCGCCCGCAGCGCCGCGAGCACCGGCCGGAGCGAGACCACGCCGCCGGTTCCGATCACGACCATGTCCACGTCGTCGCGGGTCGCCAGGATCTCCAGCGCGTCATCGCCACCGACCCGCACCGCGCCGGCGGGCAGGTCCAGGCTCACGGCCGCGTCGGCGAGCGCGACCGCCACCGGGCGCAGGCGCGCGGCCTGGGCCTCCAGCTCCGCCGCCTTGCTCCCGGTCGCCAGGGCCACAACCCGGAACCGGTCGGCGTGCCGTTCGAGCACCTCGACGGTCTGCCTGCCGATGCTCCCCGTCGACCCGAGCAAGGCCACGCCGAGGCGGCGGCCCTCAGCCGGCGAGCGCGAGGACATACAGGGCAACCACGGGGCCGGCGAACAGGAACGAGTCGATGCGGTCCAGGATGCCGCCGTGCCCGGGGATCAGGGTCCCGGAGTCCTTGCTGCCCGCGGCCCGCTTGAGCATCGACTCCGCGAGGTCGCCGGCCTGCGCGGACAGGCCGAGGAGTGGCCCCAGGACGAGGCCCCCGACCCACGCCTGTCCCAGGCCGGCCAGCAGCAGGCAGGTGACGAGCGTCGTGGCGACCAGGCCTCCGACCAGTCCCTCGACGGACTTCGCGGGCGAGATGTGGGTCATGAACTTGTGGCGGCCGATCTGGCGGCCCACCATGTACGCGCCCGTGTCGTAGCTCCACACGCCCAGGACCAGGAGCACGATCCAGCCCTGACCGGAGCTGAGCGCCGAGAACGCCGACCCGGCCGGGATTGCGGGTCCCGTGTTGGCGACGTAGAGGACGAACGCGATGAGGCCCACGTAGAGGGCCCCGAACACCGTCGTGAACCAGACCACGAGGCCGTCCCGCGGATCGGGCCGGGCCATGGCACCGACGCCCGCCAGGACGGTCCCGACCGCGACCAGCAGGATGCCCTTGTCCCCGGTCGGGCGGAAGGCGGCCTCAAGGACGATCGTGACCGCGAGCGCCGTCCCGAACAGCGAGAGGCTCGGATATCCGGCGGCCTTCAGGAGACGGAAGACCTCGAGCCCGGCGAGGAGCGCCACCAGGGCGAGCACCGCGGCGATCGCGGGCACCCCGATGACGAGCGCGATGACGAGCGGGGGGATGAGCAGGAGCGCCGACAGCGCGCGGGTCTTCAGCATTCGCCGGCCACTAGCGGCCGAAGCGGCGCGTGCGCCGGGCGAACTCGAGGAGCGCCGCGTCGAAGGCGTCCGGCCCGAAGTCCGGCCACAGGCACTCCGTGAACACCAGCTCGGCGTAGGCGGACTGCCAGATCAGGAAGTTGCTGATGCGCTGCTCTCCGCCGGTGCGGATCACGAGGTCGGGATCCGGCAGGCCGCCCGTGTAGAGGGCGTCGCTGATCGTGCGCTCGTCGACCTGGTCGGACGCGAGTCCGGAGGCGGCGATCCGGCGGAACGCGTCGACCAGCTCCGTCCGTCCCGCGTAATTCCACGCGATGTTGAGGTTCAGGCGGGTGCCGTCGGCCGTACGGTCGAGGGCACCGGAGATCGAGCTGCGGGTGTCGGCCGGCAGCTCCTCGAGCCGCCCGAGCAGGCGGATCCGGACGCCCTGGGCCCGCAGCTCGTCCGTCTCGTTGGTGATCGCCCGACCGAGGAGGTCGAACAGCCCGGCAACCTCGTCGTCGGAGCGCGCCCAGTTCTCGCGGCTGAACGCATAGATGGTCAGCATCGGGACGCCGCGACGGACCGCGTGCTGGAGGAGCCCGCGGATCGCCTCCACGCCGGCGGCGTGGCCCTCGAAGTCCGTCTTCCCACGAGCCCGGGCCCAGCGCCGGTTGCCGTCCATGATGATGGCGACGTGCCTCGGCAGCTCGTCCGCGGGGAGCAGCGGCTCCTCGGCCGGGGGCGCGTCGATCACCGGCGCCCCGCTCTCACCCGCGGCCTCGTGCGCGAGCGGTGGGGCGTCGGTCGGTCGAGCCAGCGATCGATCGAGCGGCGCCTGGGCCACTAGACCTCCAGGACCTCCTGCTCCTTGATGCCGCCCAGCCGGTCGACATCCGCGATGACGCGGTCCGTGATCTTCTGGAGTTGCTCCAGCGCACGGCGGGCCTCGTCGGTCCCGACCGTGCCGTCCCGCTCTTCCTTCTTCAGCTGGTCCGCGGCCTCACGGCGGAGGTTGCGGATCTCCACCCGGGCCTCTTCCATCCGCTTGTGGACGGTCTTGACGATGTCCTTGCGACGCTCCTCGGTCAGGGCCGGGATGTTGAGACGGACGACGGTGCCGTCCACGTTCGGCGTCAGGCCGATGTCGCTCTTGAGGATCGCCTTCTCGATGGCGCCGAGGACGGCGCGGTCCCACGGCTGGATCACGATCTGGTGCGCCTCGGGGACGCTGATCGAGGCCACCTGGTTGAGTGGCGTCTGCGTGCCGTAGTAGTCGACGTGCAGGCGCTCCACGAGGGATGTCGACGCGCGACCGGTGCGCAGGGTATGGAAGTCGCGCTCCATCACCTCGACGGCCCGCAGCATCTTGTGCTCGGCGCCGGACAGGATCTCGCTGGTCATCCGGTGACACCTCCGGGCTTCACGGAGATGAGGGTGCCGACGCGGTCGCCGCGCGCCACCCTCGTGATGTTGTCGGGCTCGTTGAGGTCGAAGACCACGATCGGCAGGTCGTTCTCCAGGCAGAGGGAGACCGCCGCCGCGTCGAGCACCTTGAGCTGGTCCTTGAGCACGTCGTGGTAGCTCAGCTGCTCGTAGCGTGTCGCCGACGGGTCCTTCATCGGGTCGGCGTCGTAGACGCCGTCCACCTTGGTCGCCTTGAGCAGCACTTCGGCACCGATCTCCACCGCCCGCAGGGCCGCGGCCGTATCGGTTGTGAAGTATGGATTGCCGGTGCCCGCCACGAAGATCGCCACGCGGCCCTTCTCGAGGTGGCGGACGGCCCGTCGCCGGATGTACGGCTCGGCGATCTCGTTCATCGCGATGGCGCTCATCACGCGCACCGGGATCCCGGCCCGCTCGATCGCATCCTGGAGGGCGAGTCCGTTCATCACGGTCGCCAGCATGCCGATGTAGTCGCCCGTCGCACGGTCCATCCCGCGGGCGGCAGCGGCCAGGCCGCGGAAGATGTTGCCACCACCCACGACGATCCCCACCTCCACGCCCATGGCGTGGACCTCGGCCACCTGCTGGGCGATGAATGCGCAGAACTTCGGGTCCACGCCGTACTGGCGCTCTCCGAGCAGCGCCTCGCCGGACAGCTTGAGCAGGATCCGGCGGTAACGGAGCCGTCCGTCGGCGGGGGCCGTCTCCGGACCCTCGCCCGGCCCGAAGCCGGGCTCTGTCACATCTCCTCCCCGAGCGCGAAGCGCACGAAGCGGCGGACACGGATGTTCTCGCCGATCGTGGCGATCTTCTCGGTGACGAGATCTCGCACGGAGCGATCCTCGTCCCGGAACGGCTGCTCGAGGAGGCAGACCTCGCGGTACCACTTCTTGAGCTGCCCGTCGATGATCTTCTCGCGGACGGCCTCGGGCTTCGCCTGCACTGCCTCGTCGGCAAGCAGCGCCGCCTTCTTCGCCTCGATGACCTCGGCCGGGATCCGGTCGATGTCCACGTAGACGGGCGCCAGGCCCGCGACCTGCATCGCGACGTCCCGGACGAGCTTCTGGAACTCGTCCGTGCGCGCGACGAAGTCCGTCTCGCAGTTGATCTCGATCAGGACGCCAACGCGGCCGCCGGTGTGGATGTAGCTGCTGACCAGGCCCTCACGCGCGTCGCGGCCGGCCTTCTTGGCGGCCGCCGCCAGGCCTCTCTCGCGCAGGAGAGCGGTGGCCGTGTCGAGATCGCCGCCGGTCTCCTCCAGCGCGCGCTTGCAGTCCATGAAGCCGGCGCCCGTTCGCTCGCGCAGCTCCTTGACCCTTTCAGCGGGGATGTCCGCCATGGAAGTCATGCTCCTGTGGTTCTGGGGCGCGCGCTCCGGGCGTGCGCAGGATGGATCAGGTTGCAGGTCCGGCGCCGCCGTGGCGCCGTGCGCCGTGGTCCCGGTCACGGCCTCGTGCCGCAACCGGGGACCGGGGGGTCACTCGGCCGCCGGGGCCTCGGCCACCTCGGCGGCCCTGGGGGCTCCGGGCAGCAGGTCGTCGTCGAGGTCCGGGTCGAAGGAGAGGGTTCCACCCGCCGCGAGCTGGGCCACCAGGTCGGCGGCCGCCGACTCGTACGCCTCGGGCTCCTGGACTGCCTGGGGCTCGGGCGCCTCGGGCTCCGACGCCGAGTGGGCGGCTCGCTGCCGTGCGCCCTCGATGGCCGCATCCGCCACGAGCTGGCAGAGGAGGCGGATCGACCGGATCGCGTCGTCGTTGGCCGGGATGATGTAGTCCAGCTCGTCCGGGTCAACGTTGGTGTCGCCGGTGCCGACGACCGGGATCTCCAGCTTGTTCGCCTCGGTGACGGCGATTCGCTCTCGGTGCGGGTCAACGATGAAGATCGCGCCGGGCTGGCGCTTCATCTTGCGGATGCCGCCGAGCGTCGCCTGGAGCTTGTTGAGCTCCTCGGTCAGGAGGGCGGCCTCCTTCTTGGGGAGGCGATCGAAATCGCCGGCGAGCTGGCGGGCCTCGAGCTGGTCTAGCAGGCCGATCCGCTTCCGGATCGTGATGAAGTTGGTCATCATGCCGCCGAGCCAGCGCTTGGTGACGTACGGCTGGCCGGCGCGGATCGCCTCCTGCATGACCGGCTCCTGCGCCTGCTTCTTGGTGCCGACGAAGAGCACGGTCTCACCGCGGGCGACGGTCTCGGTGACGAACTCGAGCGCCGTGTCGAGGCGCTTGACCGTCTGGGCCAGGTCGATGATGTGGATCCCGTTGCGCTCCGCGAAGATGAACGGCTTCATCTTGGGGTTCCAGCGGCGAGTCTGGTGTCCGAAGTGGACGCCGGCCTCAAGCAACTGGCGCATCGATGCGGTGGGCACTCTGACCTCCTGCGGTTCCTGCCTCCGCGGATCCCCGTCGGGGGCCGCCGGCTGGCCTGGTGGCCGCTGCCGGACCGGCACCGTCCCGATCGGGAACGGATCCGCGTGTGTGCTCCGGCCGGCTGGTGCCGGACGGGCGTCGTTGACCTGTCGCGGGCGTGCCGCGGCGGGCGGGAGTGTAGCACAAGGGTCCCCCGGGAACGCCCCACCAGGAGACGCCCGACCGGTGGCCACTCAGCGCTCGGGGAGGCTCAGGGCCGGATGCCGCGGTGGTGGCGGATCGCCGGGGCTCCGTCGGCGCCCGTGTCGATCGCCACGAGGTCCACGCGGAGGGGCAGCGCCGGCAGCCGACGCCCGTCGGGCAGGCGGCCCACGGCGAGCAGCTCCCCTACCCCGCGACGCAGCGCCAGGCGCTTGCGGTGGTCAAGCGACTCCTCGGCCAGCCCGAAGTCCCGGCGGCCGCGGCGACGCACCTCCACCACGACCAGCGACGCGGGCGGACCCGGGTCCACGGCCACCGCGTCCAGCTCGTGCCGTCCCAGCCGCACGTTCCGGGCGAGAATCGTCCAGCCGGCCGCGGCCAGCATCGCCGCCGCCAGGTCCTCGCCGGCGTCCCCGATGCGCTGTGCCGCGGTCGTCCTGGCGCGCTCCATGCGCGACAGGGTGGCCCGGGCGGCTCACCGCGGGCTTATCCCGCCGTCGCGAGCGCCGCGTCAACGGGCAGCTCCGCGGGATCCTCGTCATCGAACAGCGCGAGCTGGTCGCCCGCCAGCAGGACCTGCAGCGCCTGCCAGCTGCTGCGGTGGTGCGGGGTCAGGCCGTGGGCGCGGATCGCGTCACGGTGCTCCCTGGTCGCA
>Ga0302258_1000012_pt1 | contig 15120 bp, 9 predicted proteins | sample I_Fen_N2_4_FD_194568 | JGI IMG/M metagenome (GOLD analysis project Ga0302258, IMG submission 194568) | Peat permafrost microbial communities from Stordalen Mire near Abisko, Sweden - I_Fen_N2_4 | ecosystem: Environmental > Terrestrial > Soil > Wetlands > Permafrost | place: Sweden: Abisko... | reverse complement strand
CCCGGCGGGGTCCACGGGGGCCGACGCGGGCCCGGCGTCCGGGCCTCCGGGCAGCAGCTCCCCGTCCGGGTCAGGGCCGTCCGGCGCGGGTTGTCCGGACGCCGGAGCGGGGCGCTTGCGGACGGTTCTCGGGCGCCGGACAGGGGTCGGGGCGGCGGCCGGCTCGGTCTCCACCGGCACGGCCGGCGCCTCGGGTTCGTCCGGCGCGACGGCCGCTTCGGCTGGCTCGGGTTCGTCAGATGCGACGGCGGCCTCTCCTGGCTCGGTGGGATCGCTGTCGAGCCCGGCGAGCGTGCCGTCCGCTACCACATGCCCCTTCGCGACCACCTCCGCGGGCGGGATGTCGCCCGACGGGATCGACCCGGGGTCCCCCTCATCCGAGGAATCACCCGGCCTCAGCGGTGTCTCGACGAGAAGGCGCTGGGCCGCGGCTTCGTAGAGGAGGATCGACCCGGCGACGGCGGCATTGAGGGACTCGATGTGCCCGTGCATCGGGATGCGGACAAGGAGGTCACACCGTCGTCGGACGGCGGGACCGAGTCCCTGGCCCTCGCTGCCCACGACAATCGCCAGTGGACCCCGCAGGTCGGCCTCGCGCGCGGTCAGCGGCGCATCCCCATCGGCGCCCACGATGCGCAGGCCCCGAGCGTGGAGATCGGCGAGGGCACCCGGGAGGTCGTCCACGGGCGCGAGGCGGAGGTGCTCCACGGCGCCGGCCGAGGCCTTGACTGCCGCCGGCGTCAGGGGCGCCTGCCGGCGGGTCGGGAAGATCGCGCCATGGACACCCGAGGCTTCTGCCGTGCGCAGCAGGGTGCCGACGTTCTGGGGATCCTCCAGCGAGTCCAGGACGAGGACGAGCGGCGGGTCACCGCGCTGGGCGGCCAGGGCGAGGATGTCGTCGGGCGCCGCCCAGCGGCGCGGTGCCACGACAAGAGCGATCCCCTGGTGCCCGTCGAAGCCCGCGACGGCCGTCAGCGTTCCGCCCTCGACCTCGACGATCGGAATCCGGAGGTTCATCGCATGGAGCACGAGCTTCTCCAGGGCCATCCGGCGCTGAGGGACGACGAGGAGCCGCTTGGCCTCGCGACGAGCGACGAACGCCTCCTCCACCGGACGGCGGCCTGCCACGAGCTCCTCGTCCTCGGCCAGGGCGACGGCAGGATTCACGATCGACTCGGGACGACGCCCGTAGTCGGGGCGGTACCCCTGGTCGGGGCGGTACCCCTGGTCGGGGCGGTACCCCTGGTCGGGGCGGTACCCGTGGTCGGGACGCCGCGGGCCCGGACCCGGGCGGCCGGGACGGGCGCCGTGCGGAGCCGGGCGACCCGGGCGTTGCCCGGAGGAGACCCACGGGCGCGGCGCGGGGCGGACGGGCCGGTCCTCATTGCCGAACGGGGCCTCGTCAGACGAGTGGGCGATCTCGGCCTCGGGGCGCGGCGCGGGGCCGCGGTCCTCCCAGTCGCGGGGCGCCGGGCGCGGCGCGGGGCCGCGGTCCTCCCAGTCGCGGGGCGCCGGGCGCGGCGCGGGGCCGCGGTCCTCCCAGTCGCGGGGCGCCGGGCGCGGCGCGGGGCCGCGGTCGTCCGGGTACCGCGCGGGCCGTTCCTCCGAGCGGACCTGCCACGTCCGCTGCGGGCGGTCGCCTGGAGAGCTCTCCCACGGACGTGGGCCGGATGGACGCGGGCCCGAGGAACGCGAGGGTCCGCCGGGTCGGCTGCCGCCTCCCGGTGCTCCGAAGCCGACGGGCCGGGCCGCGTTCCCGGCGCCACCGGGTCGCGTGGCGGGCCCGTCCGCGCGGTAGCCACCCTGGGGGCGGGGGCGAGACTGAATGCCGGGACCGTCACGGAAGCCGAAACCGGACCGCGGACCCTGGAAGTCACGCGGACCACGGCCGTCGGGGTATCGCGCGCCGCGGTCGTCGCCGGGGTCGCGGCCGGGACCGGACGAACGGAAGTCGCCGTCCTGGCCGGATCCGCCGGACCGGTGGCCGTCTCCGGGACGCGGCCCTCCGCCAGGATGCCGGCCGCCACCCTGGCCCGGCGGCCGGCCGCCACCCTGGCCGCCGGAGTCACCCGGCCTCGATGACCTGCCGGGCCGTTCGTGGTCGCGCGGGCGTCGGTTGTCAGGCATTCGTCGTCACCACCAGGCGCCAGCGCTGTCCATCGCGCGTGTCCTCGACGGCCACGCCACGGGAAAGGAGCTCATCTCGCAGACGGTCGGAAGCCGCCCAGTCGCGCGCGGCGCGGGCCGCGGCCCGTTCGTCCAGCATCGTCTGCAGGTCCGGGTCCAGGGCGTCCGCAGCCGGAGCGGCGATCCCCAGGACGGAATCGAGCTCGCGGACGAATGCGGTGGCCCGCTCGGCATCGGCCGTCGACAGGGCTCGTGCGTCCAACCGGCGGTTCAGCTCGCGGACGCCCTCGAACAGCGCGGCCAGCGCCGCCGAGACGTTCAGGTCGTCATCGAGGCCGGATTCGAACGCCGCCCGGATCCCGTCCAGCGCGGCCGGCAGGCCCGGATCCTCGGCTCGATCCTCGCGGTACGAGGCGAGGGCCGTCAGGAGGGCGTCCACGCGCTCCACCGCGGCGGCCGCCGCAGGCAGTGAGTCGTCCGACCAGTTGAGCGGCGCACGGTAGTGGACCGAGGTCAGCGCGTACCGGAGCGCCCGCGGCGAGACACCCGCGGCGATCAGGTCGGCCACCCGCGCGATGTTCCCGGTGGACTTGGCCATCTTCTCGCCGCCCATCCGGAGGTGGGCGCAGTGGAGCCAGGTCCGGACGAACGGCTTCCCGGTCGCGGCCTCGGACTGGGCGAGCTCGTCCTCGTGATGCGGGAAGACCAGGTCGACCCCGCCGGTGTGGATATCGAACGAGGGTCCGAGGTGGGCCATGCTCATCGCCGAGCACTCGATGTGCCAGCCGGGCCGCCCGGAGCCGATGGCGGTGTCCCAGGACGGCTCCCCGGGCTTGGGGCCCTTCCAGAGCGCGAAGTCCCGGACGTCGTCCTTCCCGTACTCATCCGCCTCGACCCGCTCCCCCACCCGCATGGCGTCTGGGTCCAGCCGCGCCAGGCGCCCGTAGGCAGGCCACGATGCGATCCGGAAGAAGATCGACCCGTCGTCGGTCCGGTAGGCGTGTCCCTTCTCGAGCAGCGTGCCGACGAGCTCCGCGATCTGCGCGATGTGGTCGGTGGCCCGGGGCAGGATGTCCGGGCGCGTCATGCCCAGGGCGTCCGCGTCGACCAGGAACCGCGCCGCATAGCGATCGGCGAGCTCGCCCGTCGTGATCCCCTCGGCCGCGGCTCCGCGGATGATCTTGTCGTCGATGTCGGTGAGGTTCATCACCCACGTGACGCGAAGCCCGCGATAGCGCAGGTAGCGGACCAGGAGGTCCGCGAACAGGAACGAGCGGAAGTTGCCGACGTGGGCCGGCCCGTACACGGTCGGGCCGCAGCTGTAGATCCGGACCTGGCCGGGCTCAAGCGGCTCGAGCGGGCGGACGGCCCCGGAGAGCGTGTCCTGAAGGCGGATCGTCATCCGAGGCCTCGCACGGTTGCGAGTGCGCGGGCCGAGATCGAGCGCCCGGCGCCCTCGTCGCCCGAGAGGTTGCCGGTGGACGCCTTGACGTTGACGAAGGCCTCGTCGAGGTCCAGGAGCGATGCGACTGCGGCGCGCATGAGGTCGAGCCGGGCGCCGAGCCGCGGTCGGGCGCCGATGATCGTGAGGTCGACGGACGCGGGGCGGAGGCCGACTGCGGCGAGCCGCGTCACGACCTCCCGCAGGAGGATGTCGCTGGCGATGCCCCGCGGTGTCCGGCCGTCGGCGGGGAACAGCCGGCCGAGGTCACCCAGCGAGGCGGCACCGAGGAGCGCGTCCGCGACGGCATGGAGCGCGACGTCGCCGTCGGAGTGGCCGTCGAGCCTCGGTGCACCCGCGATCTCAACCCCACCCAGGCGCAGCGGTGCGCCCGGGCCGAACGGGTGGCTGTCGTGGCCGAAGCCGGGCCGCGCCTCGGGAGGCGCCAGCGCCTGCTCGACCCGGCGCAGGTCATCGGGCAGCGTCACCTTGAGATTCGTGGGATCACCCGGGATTGCATGGACTGGGATGTTACAGGCCTCGAGCAGGGCGGCCTCATCCGTGAACTCCGGGGGGCCGCCGGGCGGGAACCGTACCCAGGCGTCGAGGAGCACGCGGCGCCGGACGCCTTGCGGCGTCTGTGCCGTCGCGAGCGCCGAGCGGTCCACCGTCTCGTGCACCAGGCCATCCTCCACCCGCTTCAGGGTCTCGGCCACGGGGACCACGGGGATCGCGGCTCCATGTCGAACGACGGCCTCCACGACGGCCTCCACGAGCGCCGCCGTGAGGAGCGGTCGGGCCCCGTCGTGGACGAGCACGGGACGGTCGCCCCCGGTGGGATCGATCGCCTCGAGGTGCCTGACGCCTGCCGCCACCGATGCCCGGCGCGTCTCCCCGCCGGCCACCACGGCGTCCACGCCCGCCGGCAGCCACGAGGCGGAGGCGAGGGCCTCCACCCGCCCGGGCGACGCGACGAGGACGAGTCGCTCCACCACCGGCGAGGCCGCGAGCGTCTCGAGCGTCCACGCGAGGAGGGGGCGCCCCGCGACCGGGGCCATCAGCTTGTCGGTGCCGCGCATCCGGCGCGACGAGCCGGCCGCGACCACCACGACGTCTGCCACGGGGCGCTCGCCGGATGCGGTCGCCACCTCAGTCGAGGTGCGGCTGGGCGAAGATCATCCGCCCTGCCACGGTCTGGAGGACGCGCGTGACGGTGACGTCCATCTCGCGATCGATCAGGCGCGCGCCGCCCTCCACGACGATCATCGTCCCGTCGTCCAGGAACCCGACACCCTGGCCGGCCTCCTTGCCCTCCTGGATGACCTTGACCCGCAGGTCCTCGCCGGGGAGGACGGCCGGCTTCACCGCGTTGGCCAGCGAGTTGATGTTCATCACCCGGACGCCCTGGAGCTCCGCGACGCGGTTGAGGTTGAAGTCGTTGGTGAGCACGACCCGGCTGCGCCGCTTGGCGATCTCGACCAGCTTCGCGTCCACCTCCGCCACACCGGGCGCCTCGTCCTCGACGATCTCGACGGGGGTGTGCGGGTCGCGCTGCATCCGGTTGAGGATCTCGAGCCCGCGCCGTCCCCTGTTCCGCCGGAGCGCGTCGGACGAGTCCGCGATGTGCTGGAGCTCGTCGAGCACGAACCGCGGCACGATCAGCGTCCCGTAGATGAACCCGGACTCCACGATCTCCGCGATCCGGCCGTCGATCAGGACGCTGGTGTCGACGACGATCCGGGGCTCACCCTCGGTGCTGGCCTTCTCCTCGCCGGGGCGCCGCACCAGCCCGGCTCCCTCCGCGGCGGCGATCAGGTCGAACCGCTTGGCCACGGTCAGGCCCATCATCCCGAGGCCGAGGAACAGGGAGATCCCGAGGGGCAGCCAGGTGCCGAGGGGACCCTCGATCTGGGCGAGCGGCAGGCCGAGCAGGAGGCCCAGCAGGAGGCCGATGAACAGGCCGAGGACAGCGGCCACGAACTCCGCGGTCGACAGCGCCTGCACGCGGCCGATGAGCCAGCCCGCGGGCACGACCGTCAGGTACGGGAGCAGCGCGAACCCGACGATCATCCACGCGATCGTCCAGGCCGCGAGGATGAAGCCGCTGTACTGGGCGCCGGTGAACAAGCCGGTGCCGGTTGCGGCGAGCCCGAGGCCGATGAAGGCCCCCAGTGCCGCTCCCAGGACCCGGATCGTCCGAATCACGCGTCTCCTCGATCGGTACGGCGTGCGTCGGTTCGTGCGGCCGGCGCAGGAATCCCGAGCCTAGCACGCGCCCGCGCGCGTCGGCACCTGACGCCGGTCACGATCGGTACGTGGAGGCCCCGACCGGCTCGGAGAGCGCGGCACGGATCGCCTCGCCGAGCGAACCGACGACGATGACCTCGAGGCCAGCCGGCGTGGCCGGCGCGCCCCGGCCCGAGCGCGGCACGATCGCCCGCGTGAACCCGAGACGGGCGGCCTCCCGCAGGCGGCGGTCGAGACCGCCCACGGATCGCAGCTCTCCCAGGAGGCCGACCTCGCCGATCGCGACGGTCCCCTGCACGAGCGGCCGGTCCCGGAGCGAGGAGGCCAGCGCCAGCGCGAGCGGCAGGTCCAGGCCGGGCTCCGAAACCGTGAGGCCACCGGCAAGGTTGGCGTACACGTCGTGACCGGACAGACCGATCCCCGCCCGCCTCCCGAGCACCGCGACGAGGAGCGCGAGGCGGTTGGGGTCCACGCCCGACGCCATCCGGCGCGGGTTCGGTGCTCCGGTCGGCGCCACCAGCGCCTGGACTTCCACGAGCAGCGGCCGCGACCCTTCGAGCACGGGTGCGACGACACTCCCGGGGGCCGGTGCGTCGTGCTCCGCGAGGAACGCCCTCGCCGGGTCCGACACCTCCATGAGGCCCCGGTCTCCCATCTCGAAGACCCCGACCTCCTCCGTGGAGCCATAGCGGTTCTTCGCGGCGCGCAACAGGCGCAGGCCGCCGGTCCGGTCACCTTCCACGGACAGGACGACGTCCACCAGGTGCTCGAGCGTCTTGGGGCCGGCCAGGGTGCCGTCCTTCGTCACGTGCCCGACGAGGACCACCGGGAGTCCCTCCGACTTCGCGAGCTCCATCAGCCGGAGCGTCGCCTCGCGGACCTGGCCGACGCTGCCGGGCGGCCCGTCCAGCTCCTCCGACGCCACGGTCTGGACGGAATCCACGACGAGGAGACCGGGACGGTGCTCGCGGGCCAGGTCCACGATGCGCCCCACACCGGTCTCCGCGACCACGCTCACGGCCTCGGCGATGGGTCCCTCGGTGAGCCCGAGCCTGGTCGCCCGCAGACGCACCTGGCGCACCGACTCCTCGCCCGTCGCGTAGAGCACTGTCGCCGGGGGCACCCGCGGGCTCGCGCCGGTCGCGACGCCGGCGGCGACCTGCAGCAGGAGCGTGGACTTGCCGATCCCCGGCTCGCCGCCGAGCAGGACGACGGAGCCGGCGACGAGACCGCCGCCGAGGACCCGGTCCAGCTCCCCGATGCCGATCGGCCGGCGGATCTCGCCGGTGCCGTCGTCCGGCGTCGCGAGAGATACGGGGGAGGATCCCTCGCGGGCTGCCGTGGGACGTGTCCGGGGGGCGTCACGGACGACCGTTTCGACCAGGGTGTTCCACTCGCCGCAGGTGCGGCACTGGCCTTCCCAGCGGAGCACGGCCGCGCCGCAGGACTGGCAGACGAAACGGCTCTGGGGGCGTGCCACGCGCAGGCTCAGCCCGTCGTCAGGCTTCGACCGGGGTCTTCGCCTCGGTGGATGTGATGACCAGGCCCTTGGCGTCGGGGTCGAGGTCCACCAGGATGGAGTCTCCCGGGTGGTACCGCCCGAGCAGGAGGTGCTCGGCCAGTGGGTCCTCGATCAGGTTCTGGATCGTTCGGCGGAGCGGCCGGGCCCCATACGCCTGGTCGTAGCCGAGCTTGATGATGTGCTCCTTGGCCGCCATCGTGATCTCGAGCGTCATCCCCTGCGCCATCAGCTGGTCCCTGACCCGCTTGAGCATCAGGTCGACGATCTTGGTGATCTCCTCGACGGTCAGGCTCCGGAACACGACGGTGGCATCGATCCGGTTGAGGAACTCCGGGCGGAAGCTCGTCTTGAGCTCGGCCTGGACCTTCTCCTTCATCAGGTCGTAGGAGGCCGCTGCGCGCGTCTCCACCGTGTCGCCCTGGACCCGGAACCCGAGGCTCGAGTTGGTCTGGATCTTCGCCGCGCCGAGGTTCGAGGTCATGATGATGATCGTGTTGCGGAAGTCGACGCGCCGGCCCTTCGCGTCGGTGAGGTGCCCGTCCTCCAGGATCTGGAGCAGGATGTTGAACACCTCCGCGTGGGCCTTCTCGATCTCGTCTAGCAGGATCACCGCGTAGCTCTTGCGGCGGACCGCCTCGGTCAGCTGGCCACCCTCGTCGAACCCGACGTAGCCTGGCGGCGCCCCGACGAGGCGGCTCACGTTGTGGCGTTCCATGAACTCGCTCATGTCGATCTTGATGAGCGTGTCCTCGGAGCCGAACATGAACTCCGCGAGGGCCTTCGCCAGCTCGGTCTTCCCGACGCCCGTGGGCCCGAGGAAGATGAACGAGCCGATGGGACGCTTCGGGTCCTTGAGGCCGGCGCGGGCACGGCGGACGGCCCGGGAGACGGTCTCGATCGCCTCCTCCTGGCCGATGAGCCGGGCGTGGAGGACCTCCTCCATCTTGAGCAGCCGCTCCGACTCCTCCTGCGCGATGCGCATGACCGGGATGCCCGTCCACATCGCGACGACCTGGGCGATCTCCTCCTCGTCGACCTTGGGAGGCTCGCCGGAGACGCTCGCCTGCCACTCAGCGCGCAGGCCGTCTACGTTCTCGCGCGAGGCGGCCTCCGCCTCGCGCAGCGTTGCGGCCTGCTCGTACTCCTGGGCGTTGATCGCGGCGTCCTTCTCCTTGGTGATCTTGTCCAGCTCCTTCTGCGCGGCACGGAGGACCGGCGGCGCGGACGAGTGGCGGAGACGGACGCGGCTGGACGCCTCGTCGATCAGGTCGATGGCCTTGTCGGGGAGGTGACGGTCCATGATGTAGCGGATGGACAGGTCCGCCGCGGCCTTGACCGCCCCGTCGGTGATCGTCACCTTGTGGTGCTGCTCGTAGCGCTCCCGGATCCCGAGGAGGATCTCGATCGTCTGCTCGAGCGTGGGCTCCTCCACCATGACCGGCTGGAACCGCCGCTCTAGGGCCGCGTCCTTCTCGATGTACTTGCGGTACTCGTCGAGGGTCGTGGCGCCGATGCACTGGAGCTCGCCGCGCGAGAGCGGCGGCTTGAGGATGTTCGCGGCGTCGATCGCGCCCTCGGCCGCGCCGGCTCCGACGAGCGTGTGGAGCTCGTCGATGAACAGGATCGCGTCGTCCGTGTTGCGGAGCTCCTCGATGATCTTCTTGAGGCGCTCCTCGAACTCGCCGCGGTACTTGGTGCCGGCGACGAGCGATCCGATGTCCAGGGTGAGGACCCGCTTGTTGAGCAGGATGTCCGGGACGTCGCCCGCGACGATGCGGTGCGCCAGACCCTCGGCGATCGCCGTCTTGCCGACGCCGGGCTCTCCGATCAGCGCCGGATTGTTCTTGGTCTTCCGGCCCAGGATCTGGATGACCCGCTCGATCTCCTTCTCCCGGCCGATGACGGGGTCCAGCTTGTCGGCACGGGCGGCATCGGTGAGGTTGATGCCGAGCGCGTCCACCGTGGGGGTCTTGCTGGCGCGCTTGGTTTCCTGGGCGGGGCCGGCCGAGGAGGATTGCGACAGGACGCGGATGACCTCGTGGCGGACCTTGTCCAGGTTCACGCCCAGGCTCTCCAGCACGCCGGCGGCGATGCCCTCGCCCTCGCGCACGAGACCGAGCAGCAGGTGCTCCGTGCCGATGTAGTTGTGACCGAGCCGTCGCGCCTCGTCGATCGCGAGCTCGATGACGCGCTTGGCGCGCGGCGTCAGACCGACCTCGCCGACGACCGGACGATCACCGCGCCCGATGATGAACTCGACGGCCGTTCGGACCTTGGGGAGCTCGACGTTCATGTTCTCGAGCACGCGCGCGGCCACGCCCTCGCCCTCGCGCACGAGCCCGAGGAGCAGGTGCTCCGTCCCGATGTAGTTGTGGTTGAACCGCTGCGCCTCGTCCTGCGCGAGCGTCAGGACCTTGCGTGCGCGATCGGTGAACTTGTCGAATCGATCCATTCGGCCGGCTCGTCTCTCCCTGGTCGCGGGGGCGACCTGCGGGCCATCCTAGCACCCAACCTCCGGGGGAGCGACACCCCCACTCGGGCCCGGCGGGCCTCGGGACCGGGTGGCCCCACGCCTGTCCTCCTATTCGTCCGGGGCGGTGTCGAGGATGCGCCACCTGAAGGGGATTCGAGGTGAAGGAATCGAAACGACCCGCCGGGGACCGGCGGGTCGTGTGATGGCGTCCCAGGAAGCCAGGCTCCCCCGGGGTCAGGCCCTGCCGGCGTCTTCCTCCGCGACGAGCTCCTCGACGGCCTCGGCGACGAGCTCCTCGGAGACGGCTTCGGCCTCGACGGCTTCCTCGGCGAGCTCCTCGGCGACGATCTCGTCGACGACCGCCTCGGTTGCCAGCTCCTCGGCCACGGCCTCGGCGACGACGGCATTCGCGGCAAGCTCCTCGGCGACCGTCTCCTCGGCGAAGGCCTCGGCGGCGAGCTCCTCGGCGACTGCCTCGGCGGCGACGGCCTTGCCGGCCAGCTCGTCGGCGACAGCCTCGGATCCGCTCACCTCGGCGGCGTACGCCTCCGCTGCGAGCTCATCGCCGATCTCGGCGACCTCAACGGCCTCGGTGGCCAGCTCCTCGGAAGCAGCCTCCGCGGCGATGGCCTCGACGGCGAGCTCCTCGGCGACGGTCTCCTCGGCGAGGGCCACCTCCGCCAGCTCGACGGCCTCGTCCTCGACGATGGCTGACTCGGTGGCAAGCTCCTCCGCGACGGCGTCGGCGACGACCGCCTCCGCGACGAGCTCCTCGGCGTCGGCCGTGGGGGCCGCGGCGGGCGTTCCGGCTGCCTCGGCGGCGGCCAGCTGGTCACGGACCATGGCGAAGGCCGCGGCCAGCGTGGTGTCGATACCGCCCTCGGGCTCCGAGTGCGTGTCCGACGGCGCGTAGCCGCGGTCCGGCCGCTCGCGACGCTCGCGCCGCTCGCGACGCTCGCCGCCACCGACTGGACCGGCAGCACCGCCACCACCACCGCCGGCGGCGACCGCGGGGGCGTTGCCGGGCTCGGGCGCGGTTCGCACCGGGGGCTCCTCGGCCTGCTTGAGGCTGAGGCCCAGGCGATGACGCTCGGAGTCGAGGCTGATGATCTTGAGCTTGAGGACCTGGCCCTCGTGCACCACGTCGCCGGGGTGGGCCACGCGCTGGTGCGACAGCTCGCTGATGTGGATCAGGCCCTCGAGGCCCTCGCGGACACGGACGAAGGCGCCGAAGTTCACGAGCTTCGTGACCGTGCCGTCGATGACGTCGCCGACCTTGAAGTCCGCGACCGTCGACTCCCACGGATCGGGCTGCAGGCGGCGGATCGAGAGGCTGATCCGGCCCCGCTCGTGGTTGATATCGATGACCTCGGCCTCGACCTCGTCGCCGACCTTGTAGCCGGACTCGGGGTTGTTGACCTTGTTCCAGGAGAGCTCGCTCTTGTGGACGAGGCCGTCGATCCCGCCGAGATCGATGAAGATGCCGAACGGAGCGATGGACCGGACGCTGCCGGTGACCTTCTGGCCGACCTGGAGGCTGCTGAACAGCTCGTCCCGCTTCTCGCGGCGCTCCTCGTAGAGGGCGACCTTCTCGGACAGGATGAGCCGGTTGGCCTTCCGGTTGACCTCGAGGATCTTGAGCCGGAGCTTGCGGCCGATGTACGGCTGCAGCTTCTCGGCGATCTCCTGCGCGGCGTCACGCGGCTGCTCGTTCTGCGGCCGGCGCGGGAAGTCCACGATCTGGCTGATCGGCACGAAGCCCCGGATGCCGCAGTCGACGATCAGGCCGCCCTTGTTGTGGTCGATGACCGGGGCGTCGATGATCGTGCCCGCCTCGAACAGCTCCTGCATCGCGCGCCACTTGCGCTCGAGGCCGGCGCGGCGGAGCGAGAGGACGACATGGCCCTCGGGCGACTCCGGCTGCAGGACGTAGACGAGGACGACATCGCCGATCGCGATCTCCGGCTGCGCCTCCCCGTGGCGCCCAAAGAGCTCGCGGTTGCTGACCACGCCCTCCGACTTGGCGCCAATGTCGACGAGGATCTCGTCCTTGTCGATGCGGACCACAGTCCCTTCGACCACGTCGCCGTGCTTGAAGCTCTTGATGTCCGAGTCCTGCTCGGCGAGCAGCTCCTCCATCGTGGTCGGCTCGGGACCGGCCCGTCGGACGGGGGGCGCGGGCGCTTCGTCCTCCGGCTCGGGGTCCGCGGCCGGGGGAGCCTCGGCTGCCTCGTCCTCGGGAACCAGGTCCGCGACGGGCGGCGCGTCGGGTGCCTCCTCCGCGGTGGGGGCCGGGGGCTCGGTGGTGGTCTCGGGAATGGCGGGCTCGTCGGCGACGGCGATGGTCGCGACGGTCTCTTCGGACGCCGGAGCGTCGACGGAGGCTGCGGCCTCCGGCGCCGGCGCGGTCCCGCCCTGCTGCTCGTCGGTCAAGGTGATCCTGTCTCCTATCGTGGATTCGACCGTCAGGAATCACGAACGGCCGCCGGAGCGCACCCGGGGCCGTCTGGGAGGGAGTTGGATCGTTGGTGACCTTGGCCGGCGGTCCGCTCCTTCGCTGACGAAACCTGGGACGTTCTCTTCAACTGTCCGTGCCCGTGGGGCCGCGTGAGTCTAGCACGCGGATTCCCGCGGGTACAATCGCGCCCCGTGCCGGAGCTGCCCGACCTCGACGTCGTCGCCGATGCCCTTCACGCGGCCCTCGCCGGCCGCACGGTCGCCGCTGCCCGCGCCCTGATGCCGCTCGCCGTCCGCGGCACCCCGGCCGAGCTGGCGGCACTCGAAGGGCAGCGCGTCGAGCGCGTCGGGCGTGCGGGCAAGTTCCTGGATCTGGACCTCGCGCGGGATCGCGTGGTCGTGAACCCGATGCTCACCGGCCGGTTCCAGCTCGCCGGCCGCGGCGAGAAGGCGCCGTCCGGCGTCGCGGTGGAGCTCTCCTTCGGTCCCCGGGCGGGCGCGGCCCCGCGAGACGCGGCCGCGTGGGCACGGGGGTCCGCGTGGCTCCCGCCGGACGATGCGCCGGTGATCCTGAGGTACCGGGATCCCACCCAGATGGGCAAGGTCTACCTGCTGCCCGCAGGCGTGGACAGGCCCGTCCCGGGACGAGCCGCGGGCGAGATGGGGCCGGATGCCCTGGATCCGGGCCTCACGCTCGGCGTCTTCCGCGATCGCATCCGCCGCCACCCGGGGGAGCTGAAGAACCTGCTGCGCAACCAGGCGTTCGTGGCCGGGATCGGCAACGCCTACTCGGACGAGATCCTGTTCGCGGCACGCCTGCTGCCGTTCCGCAAGCGCTCGACACTGGCATCGGAGGAGATCGACGCCCTCTACGATGCGATGCGGTCCACCCTCGAGGCATCCGTGGCGCTCCTCCGGCAACGCGTCCCGCCGACGTTCGAGAAGCAGGTCCGTGACCACCTCGCCGTCCACAACCGCGGGGGAGAGGCGTGCCTGCGGTGCGGCACGAAGATCACGCTGGTCTCGGCGGGCGGGTTCCCCACCGGCTACTGCCGCACCTGCCAGCGTTGAGGCACCGAGCGCCTCGCCAGGCCGGGGCGGGCGGCGCACGCGTCCGCATCCCCGCCCCCGTCCGCGCCTGGACGGTCGGTCGGTCGGTCGGTCGGCCGGCTCAGGGAATGGTCAGGACCTTGCCGACCCTGATCACCCTCGGGTCCGTGATCCCATTTGCCTTGCGGATCGCAGCGACGGTGGTCCCGAACCGGGCGGCGATGCCGCTCAGCGTGTCGCCCCTCTGCACCGTGTAGTGCCGGGCGCCCGGCGGTGTCACGGTCGGGACCGGCGTCGCGTTCGAGGCCGCCGGGGTGGGTGACGGCGACGGCGGCGGCGAGGACGCCGGCGGGGTGCTCGTCACGGGCGTCGGGGACGCGGGCGTCGGGGACGCGGGCGCCGGAGAAGCCGGTGACCCCGGGGCCCCGGTGCCGACGGCGGCGCCAACGGGAAGGCTCTGCGTTGACAACGGGCCCTGCGCCGACGGAGCCGCGGTCCGCGCGATCACCAGCACGAGGAACGCAAGCACCATGAGGGCAACGAGGAGCGTCTGGCCGCCCGCGCGACCCGAGGTGGCCGGGAGCGACCCCGCCCGACCGCGTGACGGCTCCAGCGCCAGGGGCGTGGACCGGACGGCGGGCCACAGGAGCGAGTCCCCCGCCCGCGGCGGATCAACGCCCGAGGCGGAGTCACTCCAGCCACCGGCCGTCGCCGCGAACGTCGCACAGCCGGCATGAGCGGGGGTGAGGCACAGCTGCCGCTGCTTGTCGAGCGTGAGCTGCGCGGCGGGCGTGATCGCCCAGCATCGATGGTCCCTGGACGCGTAAGCGCTGCGCCACGCGCCATCGGGGGACTGGAGCAGCGGACAGACGTTCAAGACCGCCGCGGCGGCCTTCCGTCGCGCTGCCCGACTCCCCGCGGGAAGCGGGTCGGCCGAAGGCGAAGGCGCGAGGAGCGGGTCGGCGCCGGGCTCAGTCATCACGGGGAGGATACCGCGCAACGACCGGACGGCCGGGCAGGGCGGTGGCGCCTTAAAGCAACAATCCCGGCGACGACCTATTTTCCCGAAAGGCTGCCCTCTCAGTATCTTCGGCGCTGGAGAGCTTAACTTCCGTGTTCGGGATGGGAACGGGTGTGGCCTCTCCGCTAGAGTCACCGGGACTGTATGCATCTGGTAGGTGACGGCAGCTGCCATCGTCGATACGACGAGGGCGCCAGTCAATGGATCACGATTTGCCATTGGAGAACCATGATCTCCCGGCACGCTGACCCCTGGTCAGGTGCTGGTATAGAGGTCAAGCCCTCGACCATTAGTACGGCTCAGCTGCACCCCTCACGGGGCTTCCACATGCCGCCTATCAAGCAGATGGTCTCTCTGCGGTCTTACCCGGTTAACCCGGTGGGGAACCTCATCTTGAGGCGAGCTTCGCACTTAGATGCTTTCAGCGCTTATCCCAACCGAACATAGCTACCCAGCGATGCCCCTGGCGGGACAACTGGCACACCAGCGGTTCGTCCACTCCGGTCCTCTCGTACTAGGAGCAGCTCCTCTCAAGTTCCCTGCGCCCACGCTGGATAGAGACCGAACTGTCTCACGACGTTCTGAACCCAGCTCGCGTGCGGCTTTAATCGGCGAACAGCCGAACCCTTGGGACGTACTTCCGCCCCAGGATGCCACGAGCCGACATCGAGGTGCCAAACGGTGCCGTCGATGTGAACTCTTGGGCACCATCAGCCTGTTATCCCCGGGGTAGCTTTTATCCGTTGAGTGATACCCCTTCCACTCGGAGGTACCAGATCACT
>Ga0302258_1000005_pt1 | contig 17998 bp, 15 predicted proteins | sample I_Fen_N2_4_FD_194568 | JGI IMG/M metagenome (GOLD analysis project Ga0302258, IMG submission 194568) | Peat permafrost microbial communities from Stordalen Mire near Abisko, Sweden - I_Fen_N2_4 | ecosystem: Environmental > Terrestrial > Soil > Wetlands > Permafrost | place: Sweden: Abisko... | reverse complement strand
CCCGGTGTCGACGTTGTCAATGCCAGTAGGAATCGATATGATTGTTCCTATCATGACGAGTCGAGTAGGTGAACGCGGTCAGATCACGATCGAGAAGGCGATCCGCGAGGAGCTGGCGATCTACGCGGGAGACGAGACGGTCCAGCGAGTGGAGGATGGGCGGATCGTGATCGAGGTGGTGCCCGGACGCCACCGGCGCTCCCTCGCCGGGTCCCTGGGCCGCAAGGCAGGCCGCGTGCCGCCGGACGAGTCCTGGGAGGCGCTCCGGGCCGCCGCCTGGGCGACGCCGGATCGGGACCGGCTCGCGGCCGATGTGCCGGACGAGCCGATCCGGTGATCGCGTCTGATACCTCGGTCCTCGTGCGCTACCTGGTGGGCTCGCCGCCCGGCCAGGCCCGCGCGGCGGCAGCACTGATCGACGGCGAGTCCCAGGAGATCGGCGTCTCGCCGATCGCCCTCGCGGAGTGTGCTCACGTGCTGCGAACGCAGTACGACGTCCCGCAGCGCGACATCATCGACAGTCTTGTCGCACTGGTTCAGCGGGAGAACGTCAGGGTCCTCGGCATGCGCGCGGAGACGTTGGTGGAAATGCTGGTCCGCGCCCGATCCCTGCCGGGACGCCCGATCCCGGACGCCATCATCGTCGCGGCGGCAGCCGCATCGGACGCGACCGCGCTGGCAACCTTCGATCGCGGGCAGGCCAGGTACGGGTTCCCCGTGGCATCTCCCCACGCGGATTGAGCGGGAGGTCGCGGCCAGGATTGGGTCCGCGTCAGGGTGTCGGCGCCAGCGGACCCCGCAGACCGAGCCAGTCCGGGAGGGGCAGGTAGCCGAGCGCCGCGTTCACGGCGCGCATCGGGGCGTTGGTCTCGTCGTTTCCCGTGTCCAGCGCCTCGAGGTCGTTCTCGATCGCCCAGGCGATGGTTGCGCGCTTGAGGGCCCCCGCGATGCCGCGACCTCGGTAGGCCCGACGGACGGCGGTCATGTCGTGGTAGGCGACGGTCGTGCTGCCCGCCGAGTAGATGAGGCTGGCGTACCCGGCCACCTCGCCGGATGCCTCGTCCAGTGCGACGAAGAACGCTTCCCTGGGGATCCCCACCCGCTCGACGTCGCGAGCGACGAATGCCTCCAACGCCCCGACGTCGATCGACTCGTCGGTCGAGGGGATGTCCGGGAAGGCCTCCAGAGCAACGGCGTGCACGCCCGCGACCAGGTCCGGACGCTCGGCGATGGTGGTGACCAAGATCCCGGGCGGCGCGGCGATCCCGGGCGGCTTCAGACCCGCGAGGTCGAGCCGGACCATCTTGTTGCGCTCGATCTCCACGAAGCCGCGGTTGGCGAGGAAGCGCCGGCCGTCAGGGTAGGCCTCGGACAGCTCGGTCTGGAAGCCGGTCTTGCCGGCAGCCCTCGCGGCCTCGCTCAGAGCCGAGTAGAGGGCAGACCCGGCTCCGCGGCTCCGCGCTTCCGGTTCCACCCAGATCCCCAGCCACCAGCGCTCGAAGCCGCGCTCGTGCATCCAGATGCGGCCCGTGGAGGCGGTGCCAACGGCGATGCCGTCCGACTCGGCCAGGAACCGGACGGCCTCACCCGGATACGCGGCATCCTCCCAGCGCAGCTGCTCGAGCGAGTCCGTGTTGTCGGGCGTGACGCCGTTGCGGATCCGGACGTAGGCGAGGAGGCCGATCTCGTCCGCGAGATCGATCCGGCGGATGGCCGCGGTCACGGGACGGGGCTACCCGCGCTCCGCCCGGAGCGGGAGCAGCACCTCGCGGTGCGCATCCTCGAGGGCTCGCGGCCCCAGCGCCGCCGGCACGCCGATGACCATCTCGGTCGCTCCGGCCGCAACGAGCTCGCGGGCCTGCGCCAGTGCCCTCGCGCGCGACGAGGCGTCCGCACCGGTGTGGACCTGGCCCACGATCTCGAACCCGGCCGGGTCCCGCCTCACGGCGTCGAGCGCGCGCAGGATCGCGTCGCGCCGGTCCGAGAAGTAGTCCACGTTGCCGGCCTCGGTGCCGGTGAGCAGCCAGCCGGCCGCCCGCCGCGCCGCCAGCGCGATGCCCCGCGGCTTCTGGCCGCCGAGGAAGATAGGCGGCCCACCGGGGGTGAGCGGAGGGGGCGCGTTGACGGCGCCCGCCAGCGGATAGAAGGGGTCGGGCCGCGTGACCCCCGGTGTTGCGGCGGCCTCGGGCGAGAACAGCAGCGTCAGCACCTCCACCGCGGAGATCAGCCGGTCGATCCGCTCGCCGATGGGCGGCAGCGCAATCCCGAACGGCTCGTGCTCACCCTCGAACCATCCGGCGCCGAGGCCCAGGGCGAACCGCCCCTCGCCGCCCGTCGCGTGGTCGAGGACGACTGCCGCCTTCGCCAGCAGCACCGGGTGCCGGAACGTGTTCGACAGCACGCCGTGCCCGACGCGGATACCCGGCACGTGGTGGACCAGGGTCGCCAGGAGCGTCAGCGCCTCCAGCGATGGACCCGGCGACACCGGGTCCATGTCCGTGAGGTGGTCGTTCATCCAGGCGCCGTCGAAGCCGCCCAGCTGCCCGGCCAGCGCCCAGGTGGCGTCCAGGGTCGCCCAGCCCACCCGCTGCGGCGACGTCTTGAAGGAGATCCGCAGCGGCATCGCGCGCGCCTAGTCGCGGTCGCCGCCGCGGGCCGCGAGCGCACGCCGGAGCGCCGCACCGCTGGTGATCGCCCCTTCGGACGCCGACGAGACGAGCGCGGCGTACTTGGCCATGGCGCCCGTCGTGTAGCGCGGCGCCGGCGGCGTCCAGCGTGCGCGCCGCTCGGCAAGGACCGGCTCGTCCACCTCGAGGTTCAACTCCCTCGCATCCACGTCGATCGTGATCATGTCGCCCTCCTTCACGAGGGCGATCGGGCCGCCCACGGCGGCCTCCGGAGCCACGTGCCCGATCATCAGCCCGTGCGTGCCGCCCGAGAAGCGGCCGTCGGTGAGCAGCGCGACGTGCTCGCCCAGGCCCTCTCCCACGAGCGCGCCAGTCACGCTCAGCATCTCCTGCATGCCGGGTCCGCCGACCGGGCCCTCGTAGCGGATGACCACGACATCGCCCTCGTGGATGGCGCGCTCGCGAACCGCCGCGAAGCACTCGACCTCCGAGTCGAACACGCGTGCCGGACCGCGGTGTTGGCGCCGCTCGTGGCCCGCGAGCTTCACGATCGAACCGTCCGGGGCGAGGCTGCCCCGCAGGATCGCCTGCCCGCCCGTCTCCTTGATCGGCGTCTCGATCGGCCGGACCACCTTCTGGCCGGGTGTCTCGACGACCTCGGCGGCGATCTTCGCGATCGTCCGCCCGTCGACCGTCCGCTCCTCGCCGTGCAGCAGGTCGCGCTTCAGCAGCTCGCGCATCATGAGCGCGACCCCGCCTGCCTCGTGCATGTCCGAGGCGGCATAGCGTCCGCCGGGCCGCATGTCCGCGATCAGCGGGGTCCGGTCAACGACGCGCGCGTAGTCGTCCAGGGTGAGCTCGATCCCGAAGTCGGCCGCGATGGCCGGCAGGTGGAGCGCCGCGTTGGTGCTGCCGCCACTGGCCGAGACGGACGCGATCGCGTTCTCGAGCGCGTTGCAGGTGACGATGTCCTTCGGCCGGATGTCGTGGTGGACGAGCGTCATGACCAGCTCGCCGGTCCGGCGCGCAGCCTCGTCCTTCCTCGGGTCCTCGGCCGGGATGCCGTTCAGCCCGGCCGGGGAGAGGCCGAGGAACTCCAGCACGGTGGACATGGTGTTGGCCGTGAACTGCCCGCCACAGGCGCCGGCGCCGGGGCACGCGCCGTTCTCGGCCTCGTACAGCTCGTCCAGCGTGATCTTGCCGGCGCGGTAGGCGCCGATCGCCTCGAACACCGTCACCACGTCCGCGGGCTTGCCCTTGTAGGTGCCCGGCATGATCGTGCCGTTGTAGAGGATGAGGCCCGGGATGTCGAGGCGCCCCAGGGCCATGGCCGCCGCCGGGATCGTCTTGTCGCAGCCCACGAGGCAGACGATGCCGTCGAACAGGTGGCCGCGCGCCACGAGCTCGATCGAGTCCGCGATGACCTCGCGGCTGACCAGGGACGCCTTCATGCCCTCGGTGCCCATGGACACGCCGTCGCTGATGGAGATCGTCCCGAACTCCATCGGCGTGCCGCCGGCCGCGCGGATCCCCTGCTTGACGAACTCGGCCAGCCGCCGCTGGTTGAGGTTGCAGGGCATCGTCTCGATCCAGGTGGTCGCGACGCCGATGATCGGCTGCGCCAGGTCCTCGTCCGTGAACCCGACGGCCTTGAGCATGGCCCGCGCCGCGGCGCGGTCCGGGCCGTCGGTCAGCGCGTGGCTGTGGCGCTTGCCGGGGTCGGTGGGGCGGTCGTACGGGAGGGGGCGGTCGGCGGCCATGGTGTCCTCGCGGGAGGTCTGGGGCGAAGGGCGTGGTTCGCGGTTCGGGGTCTGTCCGGCGCCAAGTATCGCCCGAACGGGGAGGTCAGGACGAGGGCGTGGACGCGGACCCGGGTGTGCGGTGCTCGACCCAGGCCGAGACGATCCCGCGCAGCGCCGGGAGGGCGAGCGCGCCGCTGCCGAGCAATGTGTCGTGGAAGTCGCGGATGTCGAAGCCGGCGCCCAGCGCAGCCCGCGCCTCGGTGCGCAGGCGGAGCATCTCCAGCTGGCCGGTTTTGTACGCGAGTGCCTGGCCGGGCAGGGCGATGTAGCGGTCGATCTCGTTGGCGATGTTGTCGGGGGCGAGCGCGGTGTGCGCGTGCATGAACGCGATCGCCCGGTCGCGCGGCCAGCCCAGGGCATGCATCCCGGTGTCAACGACGAGCCGCGCCGCGCGCCAGGCGTCGAACGAGAGGACGCCGATGCGGTCGAGGTCGCCGGTGTAGAGGCCCATCTCGTCGGCCAGGCGCTCCGCGTACAGGCCCCAGCCCTCGAAGAACGCGGTCGGCCCGAGGTGCCGCCGGAACTCGGGCAGGTGCGGGAGCTCCTGGCCGATCGCGATCTGGAGGTGGTGCCCGGGGATCGACTCGTGGTAGGCGAGGGCCTCGGCCTCGTAGCGCGGCTTCGTCCGGGGCGAGGACGTGTTGAGGTAGTACTGGCCCGGGCGGGAGCCGTCCGGGGCGGGCTGGCGGTAGTACGCGATCGTCGAGTGAACCTCCTCGTGGGGCCCCATCCGGACGATCTCGCACGGGGCCTCCGGCAGGCGGCCGAACCACGCGGGGATCGCGTCTGTCGCGCGGGCAAGGCTGGAAGCCGCCTTCTCGTACGTCTCGTCACGGGTCGTGAAGTAGAGAGCCGGGTCGCCACGGAGGGCGGCAAGCGCGTCCTCGAGGGACCTCGTGCCCAGGGTTCGTCCCGCCAGCTCCCCCAGCTCCGAGTCGATGCGGGCGATCTCGTCCAGGCCGATCCGGTGGAGCTCGCCGGCGTCGAGGTCGAGCGAGGTGTGGACGCGGATCAGCCCGCGGTAGCCTTCGAGCCCGCCCTCGACGTGGCACATTCCGGGCCGTTCCGCGGGACGTGCCGCCGGGAGGATCTCGGTCACGAGGGCGTCGTGGAGGCGCGCGAAGGCCGGCCGGATCTCGTCGTTGACGGCGGCCCACAGGGCGGCCGCGAACCGCTCGCGCTCGACGGGGGACCAGCCCGGCAGGGCATCGAGCCCGGCCAGCGGCGCCAGGAGCGGCCAGTCCTCGGTCGGGGTGCCGAGGATCTCCGCCAGGATCGCCGTCGTGCGGTCCGCGGGCGCGCGGCAGGCGACGCGACCATCGGCCAGGCTGCGCCGGAGCGAGGCCAGGTGCTCGTCCGTGTAGGCGGCCATCGCACACCAGCGCGCCACCATGTGGTGGCCGTCCGCGGGCGACTGGAGCCGCTGGTAGTCCGGGACGTTGAGGAAGTCGACCGGCACGCCCTCGATCGGGTCGATGTTCCAGGCGAGCAACCCGGCATCCAGCTGGGCGATGTCGGCCGACACGGATTCCCGGAGCGCGTCGAGCGTGACCCGGGCCGCGGCGTCGAGCTCGGGCGCGCCTCCGGGCCGGTCCGGTCCGTCTGGAGCGTCCGCCTCGTCGAGCGGCACCGCCCCCAGCGCGTCAGCCCCCAGCGAGTCCGCCTCGTCCTGCAGCGCCGCGAATTGTGCCCGGGCGCCCGCGACGCCCGCGTCGCTGGGGTCCGAGAGCCGGTCGTCGTAACGCGTGTCGCCGACGGACGTGGCGAATAGCGGGTACGTCTCGAGGTAGGCCTCCCAGTACGCGGCGGCGAGGGTGTCCAGCCGGGACTGTGGGGTGGGTGTGTCCATGGGGTCAACCATCGTCGGCAATGCTACCGGCCGATGCGGTCGGCGAACGGTGCACGGGGCGTCGGCCTGCCGACACATGCGGGGTCAGCGGAGGCAGGCGCCGACGCCGGCCTTCTCCCTCCCGCCGATGGCAGGCGCGATCCTGACGGCCACCGTCGTGGGCGCGAGGGCGTAGCCCACGGCCGGGTCCGTCCTCGACTCCGCGAACACGAGGCCTCCGATGGTTCCGTCCGCAAGCACGAGCGGTCCCCCCGAATCGCCCGGCTCGACCGCCGCTCGCAGCTCCAGGATCTGCCGGGTGATCCGGGTCTTGTCGTAGATGTCGCGGCCGGTCGCGGAGTAGGACCCCGAGACGGCGGCCGGGAGGACGACCAGGGGTCCGCCGCCCGTATACCCGAGGGCGGCCCCCATGGCGCCACGCACAGGGTTCTTCGTTGCGAAGCGGAGCGGCGTTCCCGTCAGGCCGGGTGCGTAGAGCAGAGCCACGTCCAGGTCCGGGTCGAACAGGACGGCCGTCGCGTCGGCCACGTCCGAGCCGATGGTGACGCGGATGACGGTGGCGCCCGCGACCACGTGCGCGTTCGTGACGACGTAGCCGTCCGCGACGATGGCGCCCGTGCCGTTGACCTGCTTGCCGCAGGCCGCGGTGCTGACCCTGGCAGTGCTCGCCTCGGCAGCGCGGGCGATGCGTTCGGTCTCGGTTCGCGTCGGCGTGTCCACCGGGCTGAGCGGCAGGGGTTCGAGGCCGACGAACACGTCCGGCAGGCCGGAGCTGTCGAGGGCGGTCGCGATCTCGCCCACGACCTCGGTGGGCGGCGGCAGGTAGGCGTCGAACAGGCGGACGGTGGAGGACTGCGTGGCCGCCCGGGCGAGGTTGGGGAATGGCCCGGCCGCCAGGAGCCCGCCCGCGAGCCAGATGATCAGGATGGCCTGGGCGCCGCCGAGCAGCCCGCCGAAGAACCGGTCCACGCCGGTCAGGACACCCCCGGAGATCCGGCCCGACAGCGCGGCGCCCAGGGCAGACCCGACCATCTCGCCCACGATGACCGCGGCGAGCACGGCGCCGAGGACCACCAGCGCACGCGCGATGGGCTCGAGACCGCCGGTGACGTCCAGCAGCCACGGGGCGAGGTTGAGGATCAGGATCAGCCCGAGGATCGCGCCGGAGATGCCGCCGACCTGGGGCAGGGCACCGGTGCGGATGCCGGCGAGGACGGCGAGCACGAGGACGGCGATGGCGATCGCGTCGAACAGGTTCACGGGGCGAGTATCGGCGAGGATCGCAATGGGCGCCTCGGCCAGATCCAGCGGCGGGCCGGGACGTGGAGGTGGCGGGCGCGGACGTGGAGGTGGCGGAGGAGTCGACGGCCCGGCCGCCCGGCGTCACCCGGCGACCGAGACCTCGACCGGAGCGGGATCGCCGAAGGCCGTGATCGTGTATGTGCCGGGCTCCAGCTCGCCCAGGTCCACGACCGCCGCCTTGTAGACCGCGATCTCGATGCACATCATGTCCGGCGCCGCTGCACTGCCCTCGTGGACGGTCAGGACGAACGTGCCGCCGTCCCGGGCGACGGTGATGCCCGCGAGCGCGTTGCACGGCTCGACGCCGCTCCACCACGCGACCCGGACCGCGACGTCGCGACCGCTGAGGGAGGCCTCGAGCTTCGCCGCCGGGACCTCGTGGACGCCGGTCAGGCCCGTCGTCGGGGTGACCATGGTCGGCTCCGGGTTGGCGGGAACGCCCCCGCTCGGGCCGGGGTCCACCGGCAGAAGGACGCCGCTGCCGGGGCTGCCGCCGGCGGATCCGCCGCCCGCGCTGCCGTCGGGATCGCCGGTGGCGCCGGTGGCGCCGGGGACGGGCGTGGGTTCGACGGCCGGCGGGGTCGCGAAGCCGGCGCCCGCGGTCGGTCCCGGGGAGACGGGCCCGGATGCGGCCGCGGAGGGCGGATCAGGCGAGCCCGCGCAGGCGGCGGTCATCACCGTCAGCACGAGGAGCGCGCCGGCGAGCGAGCGGGAGACGGTGGGCTTGGGCGCCATGCCCGGCAGACGACACCGCCGTCCGGCCGGTTCCGAATGGCCGGTTCCGCCCACGGAGGCCTCGGATTCGTCAGCCGGCCTGGGTCGTGCCGAGCCGCGTGTCGACGCGTGCCGGGTGGGTCGCTTCCCAGGCGCCGATCTCCGCGTCCTTGGCCAGGACATAGCCGATCTCGTCCGTGCCTGCCATGAGCATCATCTTGGAGAACGGGTCCACGTCGAAGTCGAGCGTCGAGCCGTCCGGGAGCAGGATCCCCTGCTCGGCGAGGTCCACGCGGAGCTCCGCGTCATCGTCGGCCGCGATCATCTCGAACAGGCGCGCGTGCGTCGCCGGGTCCACCACGATCGGCAGGACGCCGTTCTTGAGCGCGTTGCTCTTGAAGATGTCAGCGAACGAGGTCGAGAGGATGGCGGAGATCCCCCACGAGCGGAGAGCCCACGGGGCGTGCTCGCGGGAGCTGCCGGTGCCGAAGTTGTCGCCGACCAGGAGGATCCTGCGGCCCTGGATCTCCGGCCGGTCCAGGATGAAGGGCGGATCCTTCTTCGTCCCGTCCTCGTTGAAGCGGTAGTCGCGGAACAGCGCGTCCGCCAGGCCCTCCTTGTCGGTGACCTTGAGGTAGCGCGCGGGGACGATCTGGTCCGTGTCGACGTTCTCCGCGTTCAGCGGTACGACCCTGGACGTGAAGGAGCGGAAGCCTTCGGCCATGTCAGTACCCTCCGCCCACGGTGACGAGGTCCTCGACGCCGGGCAGCGTGCGGGGATCGGTGACGAAGCCGTTGATCGCCGAGGCCGCCGCGGTCAGCGGAGAGGCGAGGAACGTGCGGCCGCCCTTGCCCTGGCGCCCCTCGAAGTTCCGGTTGGACGTGCTGACCGCGTACTGGCCGGGCGAGAGCTGGTCGCCGTTCATGGCGATGCACATCGAGCAGCCCGCCTCACGCCACTCGGCACCGGCGGCCCTGAAGATCACGTCGAGCCCCTCGCGCTCGGCCTGAGCCTTCACCGGCTGGGAGCCCGGGACGATCATCACGCGCGTCCCCTCGTGGACGCGGCGATCCTTGAGCACGCTCGCGGCGAGGCGCAGGTCGCTGATCCGGCTGTTCGTGCACGAGCCGATGAACACGACGTCCACGGGCTGGCCGATGATCGCCTGCCCGGCCTCGAGGCCCATGTATTCGAGCGCGCGCTCGAGGCCGCGACGGGCGGCCGGATCCGGCGCGTCCTCGGGGCGGGGCACGCGGCCGGTCACCGGGATGCCCATGCCCGGGTTGTTGCCGTAGGTGACCATCGGCTCGAGGGCCGACGCGTCGATGACGATGGACCTGTCGAAGACGGCGCCCTCGTCGGTGGGGAGGGTGCGCCACTTCGCCACGGCCTCGTCCCACGCGGCGCCCTGCGGTGCGTGCCGGCGGCCACGGAGATATTCGAACGTGGTCTCGTCGGGAGCGATGAGGCCGGCGCGGGCGCCCCCCTCGATGCTCATGTTGCAGACGGTCATCCGCTGCTCCATGTTCAGCGCACGGATCGCCTCGCCGCGGAACTCGAAGACGTGGCCGGTGCCGCCGCCGATGCCGATGCGGGCGATCAGGGCCAGGATGATGTCCTTCGCGCTCACGCCGGGGCCGAGGCGCCCGTCCACCCGGACCTCGTACGTCTTCGGCTTCCGCTGGAGCAGCGTCTGGGTCGCGAGGACCATCTCGACCTCGCTCGTCCCGATCCCGAACGCCAGGGCACCGAACGCCCCGTGCGTCGCCGTGTGCGAGTCCCCGCAGACGATCGTCATGCCCGGCTGGGTGAGGCCCAGCTCCGGGCCGATGACGTGGACGATGCCCTGGGTGTCGCTGCCGAACGCGTGGATCGGGATGTCGAAGTCCGCGCAGTTCGTCTCGAGCTGCCGGATCTGCGCGGCTGCCTGCATGTCGACCATCGGGAGGCCGCGCGGCGTGGTGGGCGTGCCGTGGTCCGCGGTGGCGACGGTCTTGTCCGGGCGCCGCGCCCTGATCCCGCGGGCCCGGAGGCCGGTGAAGGCCTGGGGGCTGGTGACCTCGTGAACGAGGTGGAGGTCGATGGCGAGGACGGCCGGGGCTCCCGGATCCTCGGAGACGACGTGCTCGTCCCAGATCTTCTCGACGAGGGTGCGCGGTCTGGTCATCGGCTGGGTCTGCTCTGCTGCGGCGTCGGGGCGGACAAGCGTAGCAGCGGATCTCACCGACGGCCCCGAGCCCCAGAAGGTTGCGCTTGGGTGGGGGTGTTGCGTCCCGGCCCGCTGTGCGGCTATTCTTCGCGAACCCGTTGCATGACGGGCGTCAGGGAGTCGGGTCGCTTGGACTTCTTCCAGGGTCGCAATCGCAACGCCGTTGTCGTCGTCGTGACGGCAGATGGCCGCCGCGTCAACGTGCCCCTGCGCGACCTGAACACCAGCGGCGTATCCCTTCTCGACCTTCTTCGCTCCCTTGAGCTCGGGCTTGAGAGCCTTCTTGGCCTCCTCATTACCGGCTCCCGGCGGGAGAACGGAGGAACGCGGAGGGACGGCAGCCACTGAGGCGCCGGCCACCGAGAACCAAAGGGACCCTCGCCGGGTGGCGAGGGTCTTTGTATGTCCGGAGGTCGCGGGACCCATCGGACGGAGAGGGACCTGAGCGGACATGACGATGACGAAGGGCGAACCGCCGGCCGCAGGGGCCGCGGACGCGCCGCAGCGTCGGAGCCACGTGCCGGGTGACGGCACCGCGGGCGCTGCGGCGATCGAACAGGCGCGCCACGACATGCTCCATGAGGTCCGTGGCAGGAAGCGGACCCGGATCGGTGCCGACGCGCTCATGGAGGCGCTCATCCTCCAGGGCGCTGACACGCTGTTCAGCTACCCGGGCGGCGTGATCCTGCCCATCTACGACATCCTCGCCGACTACCCGCAGGTCAGGCACATCCTCGTCCGCCACGAGCAGGGAGGCGGGCACGCGGCCGACGGCTATGCCCGGGCGAGCGGCAGGGTCGGCGTCTGCATGGGCACCAGCGGTCCCGGTGCCACCAACCTCGTCACCGCGATCGGCACCGCGCAGCTCGACTCGATCCCCATGGTCGCCCTGACCGGGAACGTGGCGGCCCCGCTCCTGGGCAAGGACGCATTCCAGGAGATCGACATCACCGGCATCACCCTGCCGATGACCAAGCACAACTACCTCGTGCGCAACGCCGACGACATCCCGCGTGTCGTTGCCGAGGCCTTCTACATCGCGAAGACCGGCCGCCCGGGTCCGGTGCACGTCGACTTCACCAAGGACGCCCTCCAGGCCGAGACCCGCGCCGAGCATCCCTCCCTCGACGAGATCATCGCCGGCCTGCCGGGCTTCCGCCCCAACTTCGAAGGGCACCCGAAGCAGCTCAAGACTGCGGCGAAGGAGATCGCGGCGGCCAAGCGCCCGTTGATCCTGGCCGGGCACGGCGTCCTGATCGCCGAGGCATGGGACGAGCTCAAGGCGTTCGCCGAGAAGGCGCAGATCCCCGTTGCCTGGACCCTGCTGGGTATCGGGTGCATGGACGAGGAGCATCCCCTCGCCTACGGCTACATGGGCATGCACGGCTGGAAGCACGTCAACCGCGCGATCCAGTCGGCCGACCTGCTGATCGCCATCGGGATGCGGTTCGACGACCGCGTCACGGGCTCGGTCAAGACCTACGCCCCGTACGCCCGGATCATCCACGCGGACATCGACCCGGCCGAGATCGGCAAGAACGTGGCCGTGGAGGTCCCGATCGTCGGCGACGCGAAGAACGTGCTCCAGGGCCTGACCAGGCTGGTCCACCCGGTGGACCCGGCCGAGCGCGCGGAGTACTTCGAGGAGCTCAAGGGGTGGCGCGAGGAATCCGAGGGCTCGTCCTGGCACGGCTCCGGCCGCTCCGACATCCTCACCGCGGACCACGTCGTGGAGCGCATCGGCACCCTGACCGACCACGTCGCGACATACGTCGCGGACGTCGGCCAGAACCAGATGTGGCTCGCCCGCTACACCCGGTTCCGCCGGCCGCACAGCCACATCAGCTCGGGCGGCCTCGGCACGATGGGCTTCGCGGTCCCGGCCGCGATGGGTGCCGCGCTCGGCAACCCCGACGCGGAGACGTGGGCGGTCTGCGGTGACGGCGGCTTCCAGATGACCAGCCAGGAGCTGATGACCCTCGCCGCGGACCGGATCCCGGTGAAGATCGCGCTCCTCGACAACAAGAAGCTGGGCATGATCCGGCAGTGGCAGGAGCTCGTGTACGCCGGCAACTACCACTCGTCGCACCTGCCCGGTCCCGACTTCGTCAAGCTCGCCGAGGCCTACGGGATCCCCGCCTTCAAGGTGAGCACGACGAACGAGGTGGACGCCGCGATCCGCGCTGCGCAGGCGGTGGACGGGCCGGCGCTCATCTGGTTCGAGATCGAGCAGGAGCAGAACGTGTATCCGATGATGCCGGCGGGCAAGGGCCTGTCCGACCTGATCGAGCAGCGGAGGCCGGAGGAATGAACCCCGATCCCGCGGCCGCCACCCAGCCGGACGCATCGCCGGACCCCACCACGCCGCCTGCGGCGGTTGCCCACACGGCTCCGCCGCCCCGCTCGATCCCCGGCACCGGCGAGGCCGGCCGCCACATCCTCGTCGTGCTCGTCATGGACAAGCCAGGCGTGCTCAACCGGGTCGCGAGCCTGATGCGAGCCCGCAACTTCAACATCGACTCCCTGGCGGTCTCCCGGACCGACAAGGAGCACATCAGCCGGATGACGCTCACCCTCCACGGCGACGACGTCGCGGTGGAGCAGGCCGCCAAGCAGCTCTACCGGCTGATCGACGTGCTCAAGGTCCAGGACGTCACCGCGGACCAGGTGGTGGAGCACGAGCTCGCTCTCCTGAAGGTCCGCGCGACCGATGGCAACCGGGCCGAGGTCATCAAGATCGTCGAGCTCTTCAAGGGCCGCATCGTGGACATCGCCCCGGACTCCGTCATCGTCGAGGCGAGCGGCACCGAGGCCGAGATCGACAGCCTGGTCGCCCTGGTGCGCGGCTACGGGATCAAGGAACTTGTCCGGACCGGCGCGGTCGTCATGCTGCGCGGCGCCGGTTCCATCGAGGAGGCACTCAAGCTGTGACCGCGAAGATGTACTACGACGCCGATGCCGATCCGACGGCGCTCGACGGGCAGACCGTCGCGGTCATCGGCTACGGGAGCCAGGGCCACGCCCATGCGCTCAACCTGCGGGACAGCGGCGTGAACGTCGTCGTCGGCCTGGCCGCGGGCTCCAAGAGCCGCTCCCTCGCCGAGGCCGCGGGCCTGCGCGTGCTGGACACCGCGGAGGCCGTGAAGGTCGCGGACGTCGTGATGATCGCCGTGCCGGACACGGCCCAGAAGGCCGTCTACGACGAGGACGTCGCCCCGAACCTGAAGCCCGGCGCGCTGCTGATGTTCGCCCACGGCTTCAACATCCGGTTCGGCCGGATCCAGCCGGATGCCGGGGTGGACGTGGGCATGGTCGCGCCGAAGGGCCCGGGTCACCTCCTCCGCTCCGTCTACGAGCAGGGTGGCGGCGTGCCGGCCCTGTTCGCGGTGGAGCAGGACGGCTCCGGCACGGCCCGGGCGCGGACCCTTGCCTACGCCTGGGGCATCGGCTCCACGCGCGCCGGTGTGCTCGAGACAACGTTCAAGGAGGAGACCGAGACCGACCTGTTCGGCGAGCAGGCGCTCCTCTGCGGCGGCGTGTCAGCCCTGGTGAAGGCCGCCTTCGAGACGCTGGTCGAGGCCGGCTACCAGCCCGAGCTGGCGTACTTCGAGACGATGCACGAGTTGAAGCTGATCGTGGACCTCATGTACCGCGGCGGCCTCAACTTCATGCGCTTCAGCGTGAGCGACACCGCGGAGTTCGGCGACTACGTCTCCGGCCCGCGCGTGACCGAGGGCTCGAAGGCGGCCATGCGCGACGTCCTGACCGACATCCAGAGCGGCGCCTTCGCCGACCGGTGGATCGCGGTCCAGGAGGCCGGCGGTGGCGAGTTCCGCGAGCTGCGCGAGCGCGACCGCAACCACCAGATCGAGCAGGTCGGCGCGGACCTGCGCGCGAAGATGCCGTTCCTCAAGCCCGTCGTGGTCGAGGCCGGCCAGGCCCAGGCGGTTGCCAGCAACGTACCCGGCGGGGAGAGGTAAGCCATGACGTTCGAGGCCATCCAACCCCGCTACGGCGGCGGGGTCCCGGCCGGTTCGATCCGGATCTTCGACACGACCCTGCGTGACGGTGAGCAGGCGCCGGGCGCCGGCCTGACCGCCGCGGAGAAGCTGGAGGTCGCGCGCCAGCTCGCGCGGCTCAAGGTCGACGTGATCGAGGCGGGCTTCCCGTCCGCCTCGCCCGGCGACTTCGAGGCCGTCAGGCGGATCGCCGAGGAGACGCGGGGCGGGATCGCCGTCGCGGCGCTCGCACGCTGCAGGGACGGCGATCCGCAGCGTGCGGTGGAGGCCATCGGCATCGCCGAGCGTCCCCACCTGCACCTGTTCATCGCCACCAGCGACATCCACCTCAAGCACAAGCTGCGCATCTCCCGCGAGCAGGCCCTGTCCGAGGCCGTGCGCTGGGTGACGTGGGCCCGCCAGACCCTCGGTCGCGACGCCGAGATCGAGTTCTCCGCCGAGGACGCCTCGCGCACCGAGGATGCATTCCTGCTCGAGGTCTACGAGGCGGTCACCGAGGCCGGGGCGTCCACGCTCAACATCCCCGACACCGTGGGCTACGCGATCCCGTCCGAGTTCGGCGCCCTCGTGGGCCGGGTCAAGGAGAGGATCGGCGACGCAGCCGTGATCAGCGTCCACTGCCACAACGACCTGGGCCTCGCCACCGCGAACACCCTGGCCGCGGTGCAGGCTGGCGCCCGCCAGGTCGAGGTCACCATCAACGGCCTCGGCGAGCGCGCCGGCAACGCCAGCCTGGAAGAGGTCGTCATGGCCCTCCGGACGCGCCCCGGGCAGTTCCCGGACTCGGCTGCCGGCGTCCAGACCGAGCAGATCACCCCGGCCTCGCGCCTGGTGTCCTACCTGACCGGGTTCGCGATCCAGCCCAACAAGGCGATCGTGGGCTCCAACGCGTTCGCGCACGAATCCGGCATCCACCAGGACGGGTTCCTCAAGAACCCGCTGACGTACGAGATCATGACCCCGCAGTCGATCGGGCTGGCCGGCAGCACCCTGTCCATCGGCAAGCTGTCCGGCCGGCGCGGTCTGCAGGGCAAGCTCCGGGAGCTGGGCCAGGAGGTGGATGGCGACCAGCTGGACGAGCTGTATCGCGCCGCGATCGCCCTGGCCGACACCAAGAAGGAGGTCACGGACGCGGATCTGCTGGCCCTCATCGAGCAGAAGAAGGCCGAGGTGCCGCGGTCCATCGAGCTGCTGGGCTGGAGCATCAGCTCCTCGTCCGGCGGGCACTCGGTGGGCTCCGTGTCCGTCGTGGTCGCCGGCGAGGCGAAGGCGGGCGACTCCACGGGCAACGGCCCCGTCAACGCGCTGTTCAAGGCCGTGGACGAGGCGATCCGCCCGGTCCTCCAGTGGAACCCGGTCCTCACGGAGTACGAGATCAAGGCCGTCTCCGCCGAGGGTGACGCGCAGGGCCAGGTGCTGGTCCGCGCACGTCGCTCGTCGGACGAGGGGCCGGCAGCCGTGGTGGTGACCGGCCATGGCCTGTCCACGAACATCATCGAGGCCTCGCTGGAGGCGTACCTGGTGGCGGCCAACAAGCTCCACGCCGCGGAGATGGATGGCGTCGCGGTGGCGTCCACTGGCGGGCGCGTCGCGGAGGATCTCCCATGACGGAGGGCGCGGGGGCGGCGACCGGCGACCCGTCGCCGACCTACCGCATCGCGCTCATACCCGGCGACGGCGTGGGGCGCGAGGTCATCGCGGGGGCGGTCTCGGTCCTCGAGACCGTGGGCCACCGGTTCGGGTTCGGGTTCGCCTGGCAGGAGCTGACCGTCGGCGGGGCGGGGATCGACGCGTACGGCGTCGCCATCCGCCCCGAGGACGTCGAGGCCTGTCGTGACGCGGATGCCGTCCTGCTCGGTGCCGTCGGCGGCCCGAAATGGGACGACCCCGACGCGACCGTCCGGCCCGAGCAGGCACTGTTCGCGCTCCGCGGCGGCCTGGGCCTGTTCGCCAACCTGCGGCCGATCACCGTCAATCCCTCGCTCATCTCGGCCTCACCGCTGAAGCCGGAGCTCCTCGAGGGCGTGGACTGCCTCATCGTCCGCGAGCTCACCTCCGGCCTCTACTTCGGCAAGCCGTCAGAGCAGCGCACGACGCCCGACGGCGAGCGCGCCGCCATCGACACCCTCTGGTACACCGAGGGCGAGATCCGGCGGATCGTCACGCTGGCGTTCGAGCTGGCCCGCGGCCGGCGCCGGAAGCTGACACAGGTGGACAAGGCCAACGTGCTCGCGACGTCGCGGCTCTGGCGCAAGGTCACCGGGGAGGTCCACGCGGACTTCCCGGACGTGGCCCTGGACCACCGCCTGGTGGACTCCGCCGCGATGGTCCTCGCCAGGTGGCCGGCCAGCTTCGACGTGCTCGTGACCGAGAACCTGTTCGGGGACATCCTCTCGGACGAGGCGGCGGTCATCGCCGGCTCGCTGGGGATGCTGCCGTCAGCGTCGCTCGGGACCCGGACCACCGCCCACGGTCGCCACGGCCTGTACGAGCCGATCCACGGCTCGGCCCCGGACATCGCCGGCCAGGACATCGCCAACCCGCTGGGGACGATCCTGTCGTCGGCGATGATGCTGCGCTGGTCGCTGGGGCAGGCCGAGGCCGCGGACGCCATCGAGTCGGCGGTCAACGGCGTGCTTGCGGACGGGATCCGCACAAGGGACCTCATGCCGTCGGACCCGGTTGAAGCGGCATCCTGCACCGTGGTCGGGACCAGGGAGATGGCCCGCGTGATCGGGGACCGGATCGCGATTTGACGGCCGGTGCCCGCCCGACGCGGGTGACCGGCCCCAGCCGATCGACGACCCCACCCCGCAGCCCACAGGACGCAACGCCATGAACGACCAACCGGTCATCCTCTACGACACGACCCTCCGCGACGGCACCCAGGGCGAGAACATCACGCTCTCGCTCGCGGACAAGCTGCGCGTGGCACGCATGCTCGACGAGTACGGATTCCCGTTCATCGAGGGCGGCTGGCCAGGCTCCAACCCGAAGGACATCGAGTTCTTCGCCGCTGCCCGCACGGTCCGCTGGGAGCACGCGAGGCTGGCCGCGTTCGGGAGCACCCGCCACAAGGCCAACAAGCCCGGCGACGACCCGAACCTGCGCGAGCTCGTTGCGGCCGAGACGCCGGTCGTGACGATCTTCGGCAAGAGCTGGCTGCTGCACGTGACCGAGGTCCTGGGCGCGACGCCTGCCCAGAACCTGGACATGATCGCGGACTCCGTCGGGTTCATCGCGGACCACGGGCGTGAGGCCGTCTACGACGCGGAGCACTTCTTCGACGGCTACCGCGCCGACCGGGACTATGCCCTGGCCACGCTGCGGGCGGCGCGGGGCGCGGGCGCGCACAGCCTCGTCCTGTGCGACACGAACGGCGGCACCCTGACCGACGAGCTGGTGCGAATCCTGGGCGACGTCATGGGCTCGCTGGAGGGCGATCCGGGCGCCCCGGCCGTCACCTGGGGCATCC
>Ga0302258_1000004_pt1 | contig 19286 bp, 17 predicted proteins | sample I_Fen_N2_4_FD_194568 | JGI IMG/M metagenome (GOLD analysis project Ga0302258, IMG submission 194568) | Peat permafrost microbial communities from Stordalen Mire near Abisko, Sweden - I_Fen_N2_4 | ecosystem: Environmental > Terrestrial > Soil > Wetlands > Permafrost | place: Sweden: Abisko... | reverse complement strand
CCGCTGTCGTGGCTGCCGCTGATCGCCGACTACTCGCGTTTCGGCAAGCGGGCGAAAAACGTATTCGGGGGCACCGCGATCGGTTTCTTTATCGGCAACTTCTGGCTGATGAGCCTGGGCGTGGCCTACACCCTGGCGTTCGCGCCGAGCGGTGAAGTCAATGCCTTGCTGCTGGCTCTGGCCGGTGCAGGCCTGGGGATTCCGTTGCTGCTGATTTTGCTGGATGAATCAGAGAACGCCTTTGCCGACATTCACTCGGCGGCGGTGTCCAGCGGGATTCTGTTGCGCTGGAAGGTCGAGCACCTGGCGTTGGCCATCGGGGTGGTCTGCACCTTGATCGCCTTGCTGGCACCCTTGGCTCAGTACCAGAACTTCCTGCTGTTGATCGGTTCAGTGTTTGCACCGCTGTTCGGGGTGGTGCTGGTGGACCACTTCATCCTGCGCAAACGCAGTGGCCAGGTCGCGTCAGCCGCATTGCGCTGGCCGGCGCTGCTGGCCTGGCTGGGCGGGATCAGCACCTACCATCTGCTGGCCAATCTGTATCCGGACATCGGCGCAACCCTGCCGGCGCTGGTGCTGGCAGGGCTGCTGCAACTCGTGCTGGGCCGGGCCTTCAGTTACGGCCGGGAAACAGCTCGGGCTTGATGATGCCGTTAAGACGAGGGTAGGGGATCTTCAGTTCGACATGGCCCAGCGCGTAAGGCGCGATGCTGCTGGTTTCGTACTTGAGGATCACCCCGCCATAAGTCAGCGCCACGTTCTGGGTTTTCTGGAACGGCCAGCTCTTCACGAACTCCGGTTCCTGATCGAGCTTGGTGCTGATCAGCCAGCTGTTGTGCGCCACCTGCGCGGCTTTCCAGAACGCGTCTTCCTGTCCCGGCACCAGCATGTCCGACAGCGTCAGCACCTTATGTTGTTGACGTGAGTAGTTGATGAAGCCGCGGCCCGGAATCCCATGGGCGCCGCCGTTGTCCAGGTAGCTGGACAGTTCGACAATCACCAAGCCGTCATGCTGCTCGCGTACTTTCGATTGCAAATAACTGCTGTTGCGCGGGCCGGCGGTGCGCAAAAACTGTTCGCGATACGCGGCCAGTGTCGGCGCCACGGGGGCATCGGGCGAGGTGCGGGTCATTTGCAGCAGGCGTTTTTCGATGATGCCGTCAAGCGTAGGTTCGGCCGGGAAGTGCACGATATCAATATTCACCAGCGGGCAATCCTGATCCTTGCAGCCAGGCTTGAGCTGTTCGGAGGCGTCGCGAGTGGTTTCCAGCGGCGCCCGATAGTTGGGCTGGAACAGACTCTGGCAGGCACCCAGGGTCAGGGCGATGGCGGCCACGGAGGCGATTTTAAAAAGCGACATGGTTGTCCTTCATAAAACTGGGAAAGGCGAAAAGTTACCCGCTTCGACTGTCAACGAAGCAGTCAGTTCGCCACTAAGCTAATTAGAGTGGGTTTCGCCCTCACCGTCTATCCCGCTGACGGGAAAGGGGCTGCATCAAAGGTCTCCGGCGCGTTAGGATGGCGCGAAGTCGAGGTGGGAGCCTCGTACAGGATTAGCAGTAACGAGGATTGTCATGACTGATTTTGCCACCGCCACTCCGACCGCCGTTGATATCGTTCGGCGCGAACAGTGCTACCAGGGCTTCTACAAGCTTGATCGCGTGCACTTGCGCCACGAATTGTTCGCCGGTGGCATGAGTCGCGAGATCAATCGTGAAGTGTTCGTGCGCCATGATGCAGTGTGCGTGCTGCCTTACGATCCGCAGCGCGATGAAGTGGTGCTGATCGAGCAGTTCCGCGTCGGCGCCATGGGCAAGACCGACAATCCCTGGTTGATCGAACTGGTCGCTGGTCTGATCGACAAGGAAGAAGTACCGGAAGAAGTTGCTCGCCGCGAAGGGCAGGAGGAAGCTGGGCTTGTTTTCGGGGCGCTGTGGCCGATCACCAAATATTTTCCATCGCCGGGCGGCAGCAATGAATTCGTGCATTTGTACCTGGGGCGTTGCGAGACAACCGGGGTCGGCGGCCTGCATGGGCTGGAGGAAGAAGCAGAAGATATCCGCGTCTCGGTCTGGGCCTTTGAAGATGCCCTGCAGGCCGTACGCGACGGACGTATTGCCAACGCACCAAGCATCATTGCCTTGCAATGGCTGGCTTTGAATCGCGTTGAAGTGAGGGGGTTATGGTCGTAAACAAGCTGCGCGATCGCTATCGGGTAGATCTGGTGGGGCTGCAAGCGTCCTGCGAGGCGAACTACGCGCGACTGATGCGACTGCTGCCGGACATGCGCAGCGAGCCGGCCGCGCGGCGCATCGCCGTGACCCATGGCGATCAGATGCTCGGGGTGCTGGCGCTGGAAGTGCTGCAAGTCTGTCCGTACACCACGACCCTGCAAGTGCGCCAGGAACACAGCCTGCCGTGGCTGCCGGTGCCGCAACTGGAAGTACAGGTCTATCATGACGCGTGCATGGCCGAAGTGGTCAGCGCCGAACATGCGCGGCGCTTTCGTGGCATCTATCCTTACCCGAACGCCTCGATGCACCAGCCGGATGAAAAAGCCCAACTGAACATGTTTCTGGGCGAATGGTTGAGCCATTGCCTGGCGTTGGGGCACGAGTACGAAGTCGTACGTTAATTGTGAGCCGCAGTTGTGAACTGCGTCAGGTTCACAGGTTTCCCCTTTAGGTCGTCCCCCAGCATAATTGCGCCATTCATCCATTCCCGTGATCACGCCCTGGGAGAACACCTTGCCGAGCGTATCCACATTGAGTGCCGCCGATCCGGCGTTTCTGGTGCAAATTTCCGACAGCCATCTGTTCGCCGAGGCGGATGGCACGCTGCTGGGCATGAATACCTGCGACAGCCTGCAAAGAGTCATCGAGCTGGTACGCCAGCAACAGCCGCAGATCGACCTGATCCTGGCCACGGGTGATCTGTCGCAGGACGGCACGCTGGAGTCTTACCAGCGGTTTCGCGACCTGACCGAGCAACTCGGTGCGCCAGCCCGCTGGATTCCCGGTAACCACGACGAGCCGTTGATCATGGCCGAGGCGGCGGTGCAGAGCGCGTTGCTGGAATCGGTGGTCGACATCGGCAATTGGCGGATCACGCTGCTTGATTCGGCCGTGCCGGGCTCGGTGCCGGGGTATTTGCAGGACGAACAGTTGCAACTGCTGGCGAGCTCGTTGAGTGAAACGCCGGAGCGTCATCACCTGGTGTGCTTCCACCACCATCCAGTGTCGATCGATTGTGCCTGGATGGAGCCGATCGGGCTGCGTAATCCCGAGGCGTTGTTTGCTGTGCTGGACCGTTTTCCACAGGTGCGCGCCGTACTTTGGGGGCACGTGCATCAGGAAGTCGATCAATGGCGTAATGATGTGCGTTTGATCGCTTCGCCTTCGACCTGCATTCAGTTCGAACCGGGCAGCGATGATTTCATGGTCGGGGAGCAAGCGCCGGGGTATCGCTGGCTGCGGCTGTTGCCGGATGGCCAGCTCGAAACCGGAGTAGAGCGCGTCACCGGTTTCGACTTCCAGATCGATTACAGCTCCAACGGCTATTAATCATTCCCCAAGATCGCATTGCGGCCTTCGCGAGCAGGGCTTCGTGAACGGTGCAGATCCATTGTGCAAGCGAGCTCGCTCGCGAAGGCGTCCGCCCGGGCGACCCGATTTCACGGGTATCCCCGATTCCCCCGACACCCTGTAAACTCCGCCTCTTTATCCGACGCACAGGGAGTTCAAATGTCCGGCTCGATCCTTTATATCCACGGGTTCAACAGCGCGCCTGCGTCGAAAAAGGCCACTCAGTTGAGCGAAGTGATGGAGCGTCTGGGCTTGAGCGATCGATTGCGCGTGCCGGCCTTGCATCACCATCCCCGCGAAGCCATCGGTCAGCTGGAGCAAGCGATTGAGGCGCTCGGACGGCCACTGCTGGTCGGCAGCTCACTCGGCGGCTACTATGCGACTCACTTGGCCGAACGCCATGGCCTCAAAGCCCTGTTGATCAACCCCGCCGTCAGTCCGCACCGGATGTTCGACGGGTTTCTGGGGACGCAGAAAAACCTGTATACCGATGAGACCTGGGAACTGACCCATGACCATGTGACGGCCCTGGCCGAACTGGAAGTGCCGGCACCGCAGGACCCGCAGCGCTATCAGGTGTGGTTGCAGACCGGCGACGAAACGCTGGACTATCGCCTCGCCCAGCAGTATTACCGGGCTTGTGCCTTGCGTATTCAGGCCGGCGGCGACCACGGTTACCAAGGGTTTGCCGAGCAACTTCCAGCCATGCTGAGTTTTGCCGGCATAGGCGCAGACTTGTATCAGGCGATTGATTTCAGCGCACTGTGAACCGTTGCCCCTTTTTCATTGAATCACTGACGACGAGACCCTATGGCCACTCCCAGCGCTAGCTCTTATAACGCAGACGCCATCGAAGTCCTCTCGGGCCTCGACCCGGTGCGCAAGCGCCCCGGCATGTACACCGACACCACTCGGCCAAACCACCTCGCCCAGGAAGTCATCGACAACAGCGTCGACGAAGCCTTGGCCGGGCATGCCAAATCGGTGCAGGTCATCCTGCACGCCGATCACTCGCTGGAAGTCAGTGATGACGGTCGCGGCATGCCGGTGGACATTCACCCGGAAGAAGGCGTTTCCGGCGTCGAGCTGATCCTCACCAAACTCCATGCGGGCGGCAAGTTTTCCAACAAGAACTACCAGTTCTCCGGCGGTCTGCACGGGGTCGGTATTTCGGTGGTCAACGCCTTGTCGACCGAAGTCCGGGTCCGCGTAAAGCGTGACGGCAACGAATACCAGATGACCTTCGCCGACGGTTACAAGAAAACCGAGCTGGAAGTGATCGGCACCGTTGGCAAGCGCAACACCGGCACCAGCGTGTTCTTCGCCCCGGACCCGAAATACTTCGATTCACCGAAATTTTCCATCAGTCGCCTCAAGCACGTGCTCAAGGCCAAGGCCGTCCTGTGCCCGGGGCTGCTGGTCAGTTTTGAAGACAAGGCCAGCGGCGAGAAAGTCGAATGGCATTACGAAGATGGCCTGCGCTCCTATCTGGTCGACGCGGTCAGCGAGTTCGAACGCCTGCCGGACGAGCCGTTCTGCGGCAGCCTGGCCGGTAACAAAGAGGCCGTGGACTGGGCGTTGCTGTGGCTGCCGGAAGGTGGCGACGCGGTGCAGGAAAGCTACGTCAACCTGATCCCGACCGCCCAGGGCGGTACCCACGTCAACGGCCTGCGCCAGGGCCTGCTCGACGCGATGCGCGAGTTCTGCGAATTCCGCAGCCTGTTGCCGCGCGGCGTAAAGCTGGCGCCGGAAGACGTCTGGGAACGCATTGCGTTCGTGCTGTCGATGAAGATGCAAGAGCCGCAATTCTCCGGTCAGACCAAGGAACGTCTGTCGTCCCGTGAAGCGGCGGCGTTCGTTTCCGGTGTGGTCAAGGACGCGTTCAGCCTGTGGCTCAACGCCAACCCGGAAACCGGCATGCTCCTGGCGGAACTGGCGATCAACAACGCCGGCCGCCGCCTGAAGGCCAGCAAGAAAGTCGAGCGCAAGCGCATCACCCAGGGGCCGGCCCTGCCGGGCAAGCTCGCCGACTGCGCCGGGCAGGACCCGATGCGTTCCGAGCTGTTCCTGGTGGAAGGTGATTCCGCCGGCGGTTCGGCCAAGCAGGCGCGGGACAAAGAGTTCCAGGCGATCCTGCCGTTGCGCGGCAAGATCCTCAACACCTGGGAAGTGGACGGCAGCGAAGTACTCGCCAGCCAGGAAGTGCACAACATTGCCGTGGCCATCGGCGTCGATCCTGGCGCGGCGGACATGAGCCAGCTGCGCTACGGCAAGATCTGCATCCTCGCCGACGCCGACTCCGACGGTCTGCACATCGCGACCCTGCTCTGTGCATTGTTCGTCCAGCACTTCCGTGCGCTGGTCGATGCCGGCCACGTCTATGTCGCCATGCCGCCGCTGTACCGGATCGACCTGGGCAAAGAGATTTACTACGCCCTGGACGAAGCCGAGCGCGATGGCATTCTCGATCGCCTGGTGGCGGAGAAGAAACGTGGCAAGCCGCAGGTCACCCGATTCAAAGGCCTGGGTGAAATGAACCCGCCGCAGCTGCGCGAAACCACCATGGATCCGAACACCCGGCGTCTGGTGCAACTGACGCTGGATGATTTCGAAGCGACGTCGGAAATGATGGACATGCTGCTGGCGAAAAAACGCGCCGGCGACCGCAAGACCTGGCTGGAATCCAAAGGCAACCTGGCCGAGGTTCTGGGCTGATGCGTCTGGGCTTTGCCCTGGCGTGTGCATTGCTGCTGACCTCGATCACGGTGTCTGCCGAGCCGGCACCGTCGTTGCGTCTGGTGTCCGAGCATGCCATCGAAGGCATGCGCGGGGGCAACCTGTCCGGGCTGGCCCTGTGCGGCAAGGACCTGTGGGCGGTCTCCGATCGCGACGACGATCAGATCTACCGGCTCGATACCCAGGCTGGCGTCTGGCACGCGCAAGCCGTGGGCATCGGCGTTCCGCCGGTGCCTGACAGCGGTTTGCCCTGGGGATTGCGTTCACGGACCTGGGCGGCTTCGTTCGTGCGTGGCGGTGATCTGGATTTCGAAGGCATCACCTGCGACAGCGCCGGCAATCGCTACATCGTCAGCGAAGGCCACGCGGCCGTCCTGCAAGTGCCGCCAACGGGGCCAGCGTCCTGGCTGAAAATCTCGCCGATGATGGTGCGCGAAGCGCGGGCCAGCGGCATGCTGTTGAAATTCAATGCATTGTTCGAAGGGTTAGCGATCAATTCGACCGGGGACCAGTTGTGGCTCGCCGCCGAGCGCCAAAGCCGCGGATTGGTACTCATCAAGCGCAAGCAGACCGTGTGGGATTGCGACGGTGGCTGTGTGCTGTTGAGCGAATCGGGCATGGAAATGCAGCCGCCGCAGTTTCCCAAGGCCAAGGCGGTTTCACGGGATTTTTCCGATCTGTCATTGTTCAACGGCAAGCTGTTTACCCTGGAGCGCAATGCCTATCAGATCTGTCGCCGGGACCCGCAAACGGCCAAAGTGGAGCGCTGCTGGTCTTATGCTGACGAGTTGTTGCAGGAAAGCCGTCGTTATCCACAGAACTATGGCCTCGAAGAGGCATTGATCGTGGACGCTGACGGCGCGTGGATGGGTGTCGACAACAATTTCGGTGCCCGCGCCGATGGCGAGTTACGGCCGATCGTCTGGCGCTTTGCCGCGCCTGAAGGTGGCTGGAGTGCCAAGCCATGAGTCAGCAACCACCGGGCAAGCGCGCCGGCCGGGTGTTGATGGTGCTGGCCTGGTGCGCCGCGCTGTTTCTGGCGACGCGGTTTTTTGGCCAGTGGGAAGAGCGCCAGCAAAACCCGAACGTGGCGGTGAGCTCGGAGCAGGGCGAAGGTTTTATCGAAGTGAAACTGGTCAGCAATGGCCAGGGGCATTTCGTCGCCAGCGGCCATATCAACGGTCAGCCGGTGGATTTCATGCTCGATACCGGGGCGACCGACGTGTCGATCCCGGCCAGCCTGGCCGAGCGGCTGAAGCTGGAGAAAGGCTTCGGGGTGACCCTGAGCACGGCCAACGGTTTGAGCGAGGGGTATCGAACCCGCATCGACCGGCTGCAACTGGGCGACATCGTGTTGCGTGATGTACGCGCACTGGTCGCACCCGGTTTGCATGGCGATCAAGTGCTGCTCGGCATGAGCGCACTGAACAAACTTGAATTTACCCAGCGCGGTGGCACCATGCTGCTGCGCCAGACAACGAATTGATGAGGCCCGCATGAGCGATATCCTTGCAGACAGCTTGGACGGCGTAGAACGCCGTTCGCTGGCTGACTTCACCGAAAATGCCTACCTCAACTACTCCATGTACGTGATCATGGACCGTGCCTTGCCGCATATCGGCGATGGCCTGAAACCGGTCCAGCGGCGCATCATCTACGCCATGAGCGAGTTGGGGCTGGACGCCGACTCCAAGCACAAGAAGTCGGCGCGTACCGTCGGTGACGTGCTCGGTAAATTCCACCCCCACGGCGACTCGGCTTGCTACGAAGCCATGGTCCTGATGGCCCAGCCGTTCAGCTATCGCTACACGCTGGTGGACGGCCAGGGTAACTGGGGTGCGCCGGACGATCCCAAGTCCTTCGCCGCCATGCGTTACACCGAGGCGCGGTTGTCGCGTTACTCCGAAGTGCTGCTCAGCGAACTGGGCCAGGGCACTGCGGACTGGGGGCCGAACTTCGACGGTACCCTCGACGAGCCGCTGGTGTTGCCGGCACGTTTGCCGAACATCCTGCTCAACGGCACCACCGGTATCGCGGTGGGCATGGCCACCGACGTTCCGCCGCACAACCTGCGCGAAGTCGCCAGCGCCTGCGTACGTTTGCTCGATGAGCCCAAGGCCACGGTCGAACAGCTCTGCGAACACATTCAGGGCCCGGATTACCCGACCGAAGCGGAAATCATCACACCGCGCGCCGATCTGCTGAAAATCTATGAAACCGGTCGCGGTTCCGTGCGCATGCGCGCCGTGTACCACGTCGAAGACGGCGACATCATCGTCACCGCGTTGCCGCATCAGGTTTCCGGCGCCAAGGTGCTGGAACAGATCGCCGCGATGATGCAGGCCAAGCCGTCCAAGGCCCCGCAGATTGCCGACCTGCGCGACGAATCCGATCACGAGAACCCATGCCGGATCGTGATCATTCCGGGCGCACGCAAAAACTTTGACCACGATGCATTGATGCAACACCTGTTCGCCAGCACCGAGCTGGAGTCGAGCTACCGGGTCAACATCAACATCATCGGGCTGGACGGCAAGCCGCAACTGAAAAACCTGCGGGCCCTGCTGGTCGAATGGCTGGAGTTCCGGGTGCAGACCGTTCGTCGTCGCCTGCAATTCCGCCTCGACAAGGTCGAGCGTCGCCTGCACCTGTTGGACGGTTTGCTGATTGCCTACCTCAACCTGGATGAAGTGATTCATATCATCCGTACCGAGGAGCATCCGAAAGCCGCACTGATCGAGCGCTTTGCCCTGAGCGAGATCCAGGCCGACTACATCCTCGACACCCGTTTGCGTCAGTTGGCGCGACTGGAAGAGATGAAGTTGCGTGCCGAGCAGGATGAACTGCTCAAGGAACAAGCCAAGCTGCAAGCCTTGCTGAGCAGTGAAGCCAAGCTGAAAAAGCTGGTGCGCACCGAGTTGATCAAAGACGCCGAAACCTACGGCGACGACCGTCGCTCGCCAATCGTCGAGCGCGCCGAAGCCAAGGCCCTGACCGAGCACGATCTGCTGCCGAACGAGAAAGTTACCGTCGTGCTGTCGGAAAAAGGCTGGGTTCGTTCCGCCAAGGGGCACGAAATCGACGCCACCGGGCTCTCCTACAAGGCCGGGGATGGCTTCAAAGCCCTGGCGGCGGGGCGCTCCAACCAGTTTGCGGTGTTTATAGACTCCACGGGTCGCAGCTATTCGGTGGCGGCGCACACCTTGCCATCGGCCCGTGGACAGGGCGAGCCGCTGACCGGCCGTCTGACGCCACCGCCGGGGGCCAGTTTTGAATGCGTGCTGATGCCCGAGGACGACGCGCTGTACGTCATTGCTTCCGACGCCGGTTACGGTTTCGTGGTCAAGGGTGAAGACCTGCAGGCCAAGAACAAGGCCGGCAAGGCGCTGTTGAGCCTGCCGAACAACGCCAAGGTGATCCTGCCGCGTCCTGTGGCTGATCGTGAGCAGAACTGGCTGGCTTCGGTGACCACCGAAGGTCGCCTGCTGATCTTCAAAATCAGCGATCTGCCACAATTAGGTAAGGGCAAAGGCAATAAGATCATCGGTATTTCCGGTGAGCGAGTGGCCAGTCGTGAAGAGTATGTGACGGACATCGCCGTTTTACCGGAGGGCGCCACCTTGGTGCTGCAGGCCGGAAAACGCACCTTGTCATTGAAAGCGGACGACCTCGAGCACTACAAAGGTGAGCGTGGGCGTCGTGGTAACAAATTGCCCCGTGGCTTCCAGAGGGTAGATGCGCTGCTCGTCGAAAACCTCAATTAGGCGTACTAGAGGCTCCGATCTACGATTTAACCCGTAGATCGGCGCTTTCGCGCTGGAGTCGGAACGCATATTCACGGATGATATGGCCTTTCAAGCGCCGGCGTGGCCGAGCGTTCTTCATATTTATTGAGTATTTTCACTGTGGTCAGCCTTGTGGCGATCACCTGGATGGGACGATGACTGCTCTGCGCCTTCCTTTTATCTTGATGCTCGCTGGCGTTCTTGGCCTGGCGGGTTGCAGCGTTCACCAGCCGGTGTCGCTGTATCAACTGGACAGCGGAAGTCCGGTTCAGCCTGCGCAAAGCGCGGGCATGGCGGTTTTGTTGGGTCCGGTGACCGTCGCTGACTACCTGCAACGCGAAACCCTGTTGCAGCGTCAACCCGATGGCAGCCTGCAAGCTTCGCTCGATGGTCGCTGGGCCGGTAGCTTGTCTTCCGATATCGACCAGTTGTTACTGCGTCAGGTCGCCGGTCATCTGGACAGCCAGCGTGTCGTTCTGGCGCCCGCCAACCTGGGCTTCACGCCGGATGTGCAGGTGCTGCTGACCATCACGCGACTGGACTCGGGTGAAAAGCAACCGGCGATCCTCGATGCGCAATGGCGTTTGATCGACCGCCGTGGTCAGGTGCGCGATAACCGCATCATTCATCTGCAGGAACAACATGCCGGTAACACGGCGGCCCAGGTTCAGGCTCAGGGTGTGTTGCTGCAGCGACTGGCGGAACAGTTGTCTGTCGCGCTCAAGCCGTTGGCCAACCAGCCACCGATTGCCGAAGCGCCACGTAAACCGGCCGCCAAACCTGCGGCACCGGCGGTAGAACAGGAAAAACAGCCGAAGATCCCGATGGCTGCACCGATTCGCACGGATATGGAAGTGTTCCGCTTCTAAGTCTGGATCGAGTCAAACCAAAGCCCGCCTTGTGCGGGCTTTGTTGTTTCTGCTGATTGGAGACTTCCAGTGCGGCGGATGGCCTCATCGCTGGCAAGCCAGCTCCCACAAGGGTATCTGTTGAGCGCAGATTGTGTGTACGACATCAACCGCTGTGGCAGCTGGCTTGCCAGCGATAGCGACTGTACAGGCAATAAAAAAACCCGCAGACAAGTGATCATCTGCGGGCTTCAATATGTAAGGCTGAAAGATCGCAGCCTTCGGCAGCTACGGCTTACGCGCGGCGCTCATGCATCCGCGCCAGCTGTCGTTCAAGCATCGACGGATAAGGCTCCATCAAACGCTCCACACAGCAAGCACCTTCAGGGCTGGCAATCGGGCGGATCCGCGCGCGCTGGCGGATCAGTGCGTCGTCGCTGATCTTGCGCTCCACCAGCAGCAGGTTGCGGCTGTGTTGCGACAAGGCCAGGGCATCCTGGGCGGTGTCGGTCAGCAGCAGGTCGATCTGGCTCAGGCCGAACAGGTCGTCGCCCAGGGTCAGGCCCAGTTGCAATTGCAGGGTGATGCCACTGTCGGCGACTTCGATCTGCAGCTGATGGCCCAGCGCCCGCAGCAACTCGCCGCAGCAGATAGCATTGGTCAGGTAATCGTCGCCGCTGTCTTCGGTATGGAACAGCATCAGCGTGCTGCCGTCGTTCAGGGTGTGCAATTCGCTCTGATAGAGCGAGGCGGCCTGGTCTAGGCAGTCGCGGTAGCGCTCGAGCAGTTCTTCCAGGCGTGTGCGAGGCAGGCGACGCAGTTGCTCCTGAGAGCCCAGTTGCACGGCCAGTACGGCGCTGTGCTGCGGCACGTTCGAAACGACAGGTCGAGCGGCCGGAATCGGTGCGCTGTCTGTCGAATCATCGAGCAAATCGGCGAAGGCATCTTCGTCATCGTCTTCGACGGTGCTGATGGTACGCCGTGGTGCGGCTTTCATCGCCGCCATCGGACGGCTTTCGTCAAAGCTTGGGTCGCGCAGATTGCGTACTTCGAAACCCGGCTCTGCGTCGTCGATGTCATCGAATTCCGGCTCTGGCACGGGCTCCGGCTCGGCAGGTTCCGGCGCGAAGTTGGCGTGCAACTGGCGAGCCAGGTCACCAATTTCGTCCTGACGCTCGGTGGCCGGGGTGTATTCGTCGATATTGCGCAGCCACACCCGCAATTGCAGGAGCGGCGTGGAGATGTGTCGGCCCAGGCGCAGGCTCAAGGCCAGGGACAGGGCCAGCAGAATCGCGCTCAGGATGCCCATGCTTTGCAGGCTGATGGTCATCGGTTGCTGGAACTGGTCCATGTCGAGGCTGATGCGCAGTTGACCGGCGGTCACGTCCTGGAAGGTGATCTTGCTCTGGTACATGCCCTCGGCTTCACCCAGCAGGCCATGCTTGGGACGCTGTCCGGCTTCGGCGAGGATGCGGTTATCCACGCTATAGATGGCGGCGTGGGCCACCAGCTTGTTCTTGGTCAGGTTGTTGAGCAGTACGTTGAGGCTGAGGATGTCGTTGGACACCAGCAGCTCGGTGGCCGAGGTGGCCGTCTGCGTGGTCAGGCTTTCGCCCAGCGCATCCGCTTGTTCGTGCATGGCCTGCTTGAACTGCAAACCCATCACGCAGGCGTAGATGACCAGGGCCAGAGCGACCAGGATCACGTTATGGCTGGCGATGCGCAATGCAATCGGTACACGGCGGTGGCGCAGTGCCCGGAAGATCAGCAGGAAGAAGTTGTCGGTTTTTACTGGCGTGGGCCGGTTCACTTGAGCTCGGCTCTTTTATCCGTGAAGTTGACGCGCAGTATAGCGACAGGGTCTAGACCGGCAAAGCGCTCACGGTGCCCGATGGTCACTGAAAGTGGGTAGAATGCGGTTTTTTTCCACCTGCGGGGGTGCGCCTTGCGCGAAATCGTCCTGATAAACATCACGGGAGTCGACCGTCCCGGTCTGACTGCGGCCATTACCGGCGTTCTGGCCCAGGGTGGTGTGAACATTCTCGACATCGGTCAGGCGGTGATCCACGACACCCTGTCGTTCGGCATCCTGGTTGAAATTCCTGGTACCGAGCAAGGCAAGTCGGTGCTCAAGGACATCCTGTTCAAGGGCTACGAGCTCGATCAACAGGTCCGTTTCACGCCAGTGTCCGAAGAGGATTACCAGCAGTGGGTCGGCAACCAGGGCAAAAAACGCCACATCGTGACCCTGCTGACCCGCAAAGTGACGGCCGGGCAATTGCAGGCCGTGAGTTCCATCACCGCCAAATATGGCCTGAACATCGACCACATTGATCGGTTGTCAGGGCGCATGCCGCTGGATACGCCAGCGGATAAAGGCAAGGGCTGCATCGAGTTTTCCGTACGTGGCGAAGCGGCCGATCCGCAGGCGCTGCGTGCCGAATTCCTCAGCGTCGCCCAGGAACTGAACGTCGACATCGCCTTCCAGGAAGACTCGCTGTTCCGTCGTAACCGTCGCCTGGCGGTGTTCGACATGGACTCGACCCTGATCGAAGCCGAAGTGATCGACGAACTGGCCAAGGCCGCCGGTGTGGGTGACCAGGTCTCGGAAATTACCGAGCGGGCGATGGCGGGTGAGCTGGACTTCCGCGCCAGCTTCAAAGAGCGTCTTGCCTTGCTCAAGGGGCTGGATGTTGGCGTACTCGATTCCATCGGTGCATCCCTGCGCCTGACCGAGGGCGCTGAAACCCTGTTCGCCGAACTCAAGCGACTGGGTTACAAAACCGCCATTCTGTCGGGCGGGTTCACCTACTTCGCCAAGCAATTGCAGGCCAAGCTGGGTATTGACTACGTGTTCGCCAACGAGCTGGAAGTGGTGGATGGCAAGGTGACCGGCGTGGCGATCGAGCCGATTGTCGATGCGCAGCGCAAGGCTGATCTGCTCAAAGAGCTGGCGCACAAGGAAGGTTTGCGTCTGGAGCAGACCATTGCGGTCGGCGACGGCGCCAATGACTTGCCGATGCTGGCAATTGCCGGGTTGGGCGTGGCGTTTCGCGCCAAGCCGCTGGTTAAACAGTCGGCGAAGCAGGCAATTTCAACCCTGGGGCTCGATGGCGTGTTGTATCTGCTGGGCTTCCGCGATCGCGACGGACAACTGTAACGCCGCAAATCACCTGTAGGAGCGAGCCTGCTCGCGATGGACGTTAACGATGACGCGGGCATTCTGAATGTCCGCGGCGCCGTCACGTTTTTCGCGAGCAGGCTCGCTCCTACATTTGTGTGTCTCTATCAGGCTTTCGGTGAGCCCATTCCCTGGCCCATCTGCACCGGCGAACCTGCCGCCAATTCTTCAGCCCACTTCACTTGATCCGGCCCGAACAGCACGATAGCGGTCGAACCCAGTTTGAAGCGGCCCAGTTCCGCACCCTTTTCCAGATGGATCGGCGCACGAGCGGCCTCGTCGTAACGGAAGGTTTTCAGCTCGCGTTTCGGCGGCGTCACCAGCCCGGCCCACACGGTTTCGATCGATGCCACGATCATCGCGCCGACCAGCACGACGGCCATCGGCCCGCGTTCGGTGTCAAAGATGCACGCCACACGCTCGTTGCGGGCGAACAGTTCCGGCACGTTTTCGGCGGTGGTCTGATTCACCGAGAAAATCCGGCCCGGGATGTAGACCATTTCGCGCAGGGTGCCGGCCAGCGGCATGTGCACACGGTGGTAGTCCTTCGGCGACAGGTAAATGGTCGCGAAATCGCCACCCATGAACGGCGCGGCGTTCGCCGCATCGCCGCCCAGCAATTCCAGCACGCTGAAGCTGTGGCCCTTGGCCTGGAACACGCGGCCGTGTTCGATCGGCCCGAGTTGGCTGACCGCGCCGTCGGCCGGGCTGAGGATCGCGCCCGGTGTCTGGTCCAAAGGACGCGCGCCGTCCTTCAGGGCGCGGGTGAAGAAGGCGTTGAAGTGCTCGTAGGCCGTCAGGTCTTCGACCAGTGCCTGGGACATGTCCACCTGATAACGTTTGGCGAACCACGCGGTGAATGCATTCTTGAACCAGCGCACGCGGCATTCGGCGATGCAGCCGGCCAGTCGCGAGAGCAAATGGTGGGGCAGCAGGTACTGGCTGAGGATAAACAGACGCTTATTCATTAACTGTCCTTAAAAACCTTAAATCTCTACAGGGGTATCGGGGTGGTTGCCCCATTCGCCCCAGGAGCCGGCGTAGCCTTTGACCCGCGGATAACCGAGGGACTTGGCCACCAGATAGGTGAAGCCAGAACGGTGGTGAGTCTGGCAGTGGGTAATCACTTCTTTGTCTTTGCTGATCCCGAGTTGTTCGAGGATCTGCGGCATGTCGGTGCGGATACGCAGGTTCCGGGCCTTGTCCATGCCGGCGGTCCATTCGAAATTGACCGCGCCAGGAATGTGTCCGCCCTTGGCCGCCAGGACTTTCTCACCGGAGTACTCCAGCGGCCCGCGCGCGTCCCAGATCGCCAGGTCGGCGGCGCCGAGACGGCTTTGCAGGTATTCGCGGGTCGCGGTGGGTTCGTCGTGCAGGGTCAATGCAACCGGGCCACCCACAGGAGCGGGGACCTGGATCGACATGGGCAAGCCTTCTGCCAGCCAGGCCGTCAGGCCGCCGTCGACATAGTGATAGTTGCGGTGACCAATGACGTCCAGAAGCCAGATAAAACGCCCGGCCCAACCGCCGCCCTCGTCGTCATAAACCACGTAGACCGCATCGGGATTGTGCCCCAGCTCACCGAACAACGCTTCGAGTGCGGCTTGCGACGGCATCAGGCCTGGGGCGGGCGCCTGGCCGAGCTGTGTGCGTTTCGGATCGACAAACCGCGCACCGGGAATATGCCCTTCGGTGTAGCGGGCGCTGCTGGTCAGGTCCACCAGAATCAGATCACGGGCATCGAGGCGAGGGAGCAAGTCGCTCGGTTCGATCACCAGCGGCAAGCCAGAGAAGTCAGACATGTGAGGTCTCCAGAGCACAAAAGGGAGGATTGTAGCGCAGCGCTATTGGCCGCGGCGGCTAAAGTTATGCAGCGCTTTCTCGATGCACTGTGCCGTTTTGCCGAAGGCTTGCACGGTGATTTCCGAAAACGGCCCGCCGCCCTGATCCGCCACGACAATCATGATCACCCGGCCATTGTTGACCAGCGAGCGCAGCAGCAGGTGTTCGCCGCTGAACTGCGCGCGCAGGCCGTTGGGCAGCAGGGCTGAAAATTGTGCGTTGTTGGTCGGGTTAATCCGTACCTGGGCCTGTTGCGAAAGCAAGCGTTGCAGCACGGTGCTTTGGCTGACCGCAAAGTTCATCGCCGCCACTTCTTTGGGCAGCCCCGCCGTTTGGTGCACTCGCAGGTTGGCGTGGGTGCGGTCGGCCATCAGGATCATCACGCGGCGCATGCCGCAGGCGACGAGGGCGTCCCGGGCAGCGATGGTCAAGTGCATGGCATTGGTGAAGTGACTCGGTTCGACCAACAGCTCGGCGCATTGCTTGCGCCATTTCGCCAGGTCCTCGGCGGTGGGCGCGGGTGCCGGCAGCAAAGCGGCATGGACGCGATTCATGCCCCACGGCCAGATCAACGCTTCGGCGGGGTGCCAAAGGTCAGGCATGGCGTGATGGCGCGCACTGTTGGCGGCCTGCTGGTGCAATTGCTGTTGCACGTCTTCCATCGGTACTTGCAGGTATAGGCTGGTCAGATACTGCCACCGCTGGCTGTGCGGACTGTCCCAGGCCTGGTGCGCCGACAATGCCAGACCGTTGGCCAGCAACACGGTATTGGCCGGTTGATTGAGCCAGCGGCGCAGGGTCGGATCGTCATCGAGGCGGTTCTGCTGGCGCAATGGATGCTCGCTGTCGCGGGCAATGCGCAGAACCTTCACCAGTTCCCGTTGCTCGGTGAGCAGCAGACGGTAGCCCTGCTGCACCCAGATCGGCAGGCGCCAGATGTCCGCCAGGGCCTGGCCGATGTCCAGCAGGCGTACGCCAAACAATTGCTTTTCGACCTTGCGCGCCGACTCGCCTTTATGAATGACCCGCAGTTCCCAGTCCTCCAGCAATTGCGGGTGAGTCAGGGCCAGTGGCCATAGCGGCGACAGAAACAACAGGCTGCCCCAGTAGATGTCCTGCCACAGGCGCGCCAGGCGACTGGCAAAAAAACCATTGGCCTGTTGCGTGGCGTGCTGGCTGATCATCTGCAACTGACGCAGGGCTTTGGGGATGTCGGTTTGCGGCAGTACGGGCATCCGGTCGAGCAATTCTTCAGTGCGTTTGAGGCCAAGGCGATTGATGGCGACCTCAAGGTTTTCCGCCGGCTCGGTCATGCTGCCATGGGTATGCCGGTTGGCTTCGCGAATCACGCTCAAGGCCAGGGGCGGGCTTTCCTGCATCAATTCGGCGATGTCGCGCAACGAGCTGCGATGGTCGCGAATGGCCAGCCAGACACGGTCATGGATGGCCTTGGGAACCGGCAGGCGCACATCATCCAGAAGCTTGACCCAGCCTTCGAGTGTGGTCGGTTTTGGAATTGGAACGTTCGTTTCGTTAACCATGGTGGAGGCGATCATCGTCAGCGTTAACTGTGCCCGGAGTGGGTCAAATTGGCTTTTCGCCTGAACTGGCTATAGTCTGGCGCAGTTTTGCCGATAAGTAGAAGAAGAGATTTTTTAACTTCCGAATATGACCTTGAACCCGACTCAGTAAGTGCTCTCCTACCTATGGCTAAAATTATCGGCATCATCGTCGTATTCGCGAGCGTGCTCGGCGGATACGTGCTCTCCCACGGCAAAATTGCAGCCCTGATCCAGCCTTTCGAGGTGATGATCATCGGCGGCGCGGCCCTCGGCGCATTCTTGCAGGCCAACCCCGGCTACATGACGATGCACGTGCTCAAGAAGTCCCTGAGCATGTTCAGCTCGCGTTTCAGCCACGGCTTCTACCTTGAAGTCCTGGGCCTGATCTACGAAATTCTCAACAAGAGCCGCCGTGAAGGCATGATGGCGATCGAAGGTGACATCGAAGATGCCGCCGCGAGCCCGATCTTCGCCAAGTACCCGGCGGTCCTGAAGGATGAGCGCATGACGGCGTTCATCTGCGATTACCTGCGCATCATGTCTTCCGGCAACATGGCACCTCATGAGCTTGAAGGGCTGTTTGACATGGAACTCTTCAGCCTCAAGGAAGACCTGGAGCATCCATCCCACGCCGTGAACGGCGTCGCCGACGCCATGCCCGGTTTCGGTATCGTCGCGGCGGTACTGGGTATCGTGGTGACCATGGCGTCCCTGGGCGAAGGTGACCAGAAGTCCATCGGCCTGCACGTGGGTGCGGCACTGGTCGGTACGTTCTTCGGTATTCTCGCCGCCTACGGCTTCTTCGGTCCGCTGGCCACTTCCCTGGCCCACGATTCCAAGGAAGAACTGAACGTCTACGAAGCCATCAAGGCCTCGCTGGTCGCCTCGGCTTCCGGCATGCCGCCATCGCTGGCCGTGGAGTTCGGACGCAAGGTTCTGTACCCGGCGCACCGTCCTAGCTTCGCCGAGCTGGAACAAGCGGTTCGCGGTCGTTAAGCATGGAGAACAATCAGCCGATAATCATCAAGCGCGTCAAGCGCTACGCCGGTGGGCATCACGGGGGCGCCTGGAAAATCGCCTTCGCCGACTTCGCCACGGCGATGATGGCGTTCTTCCTGGTGTTGTGGCTGTTGTCCACGGCGACGCCGGAGCAGAAGATCGCCATCGCCGGTTACTTCAAGGACCCGATCGGCTTCTCGGAAAGCGGCACGCCGTACATCATCGATCTGGGCGGCACGCCGACCCTGGCGCCGGAAAACACCCTCAACCCCGAGGTGAAGTCCCAGCCACAACCGGACAAGGTAACCGTCGACGCCGAACAGGTCGAAGGCATGGCCGAGATGGTCGAGAAGGAACGTCTCGAACTGTTGCTGCAAGAGTTGCAGAACAAGGTCGAAGAGAATCCGCAGCTGCAGAAATTCAAAGACCAGATCATGTTCGAGATCACTCCGGACGGTTTGCGCATCCAGATCGTGGACGCCGAAAACCGGCCGATGTTCGACTCCGGCAGTGCTCGCTTGAAGCCGTATTTCGAAGACATCCTGCTGGCCATGGCCGACACCATCAAAGCGGTGCCGAACAAGATCAGCATCAGCGGCCATACCGATGCCAAGCCGTACACCGGCACCGGTGATTTCGGCAACTGGGAACTTTCGGCCAACCGTGCCAACGCCGCCCGCCGTGCGCTGGTCGCGGGAAGCTATCCGGATCAGCAGGTGGCGCGTGTCGTGGGGTATGCCTCTTCGGCG